>Ga0137385_10001583_pt1 | contig 19222 bp, 12 predicted proteins | sample SagtaG_FD_104921 | JGI IMG/M metagenome (GOLD analysis project Ga0137385, IMG submission 104921) | Vadose zone soil microbial communities from Sagehorn Ranch, Mendocino, California, USA - Sage2_R_80_16 metaG | ecosystem: Environmental > Terrestrial > Soil > Vadose zone | place: USA: California... | reverse complement strand
CTGCGGGTCGACTCGATCCGTTGCAGCACCGCCGCCGGGTCCGGCCATCCGACGTCGAGCATGTCGGCCGCCGACCTGATGGCGGTGCTGCTGGCCCGGCATTTCCGCTACGACTGGCAGCGGCCTGACAACCCGGCCAACGATCACCTGATCTTTTCCAAGGGACACGCGTCCCCGTTGCTCTACTCGATGTTCAAGGCGGCGGGCGTCGTCTCGGACGACGAGCTGGTGAACGGGTACCGGCGATTCGGTTCGCGTCTGGAGGGCCACCCCACTCCGGTGTTGCCGTGGGTAGACGTCGCCACCGGCTCACTCGGTCAGGGGCTGCCGGATGGAGTCGGCGTCGCCCTCGCCGGGCGGTATCTCGACGAGCTGCCGTACCGAGTCTGGGTGCTCTGCGGTGACAGCGAGATGGCAGAAGGATCGATGTGGGAGGCGTTCGACAAAGCCGCGTACTATCGGCTGGACAACCTGACGGCCATCGTCGACGTGAACCGCCTCGGCCAACGCGGCCCGACCGAACTGGGCTGGGACCTGGACGCATACGCCAGACGGATTGAGGGGTTCGGCTGCCGCGCCATCCTCATCGACGGACACGACCTCGGCGAAATCGAAAAGGCGCTCGCCCATGCGGCCGACGCGGACCGGCCCACCGTGATTCTGGCCCGCACTCGCAAGGGCCGCGGGTTCTCCGAGATCGAAGACCACGAGAACTGGCACGGCAAGCCGCTGCCCGCGGAGATGGCCGAGCGGGCCATAGTCGAGCTGGGCGGGGAACGCCACCTCACGGTCCACGGGCTGCGTCCGGAGGGTGGATCCCCGCGGACCCGGCCCAGCGGTGAGGTGACCCTGCCCCGCTACGAGCTGGGTGCCAAGGTCGCTACCCGGAGGGCTTTCGGCGAATCGTTGGCCTCGGTTGGCGCCCGTTCGAGCGTCGTCGCCCTCGACGGGGAGGTGGACAACTCCACGCACGCGGAGGAGTTCGCCAAGGCGTATCCCGAGCGATACTTCGAGATGTTCATCGCCGAGCAGCAGCTCGTTGCCGCCACCGTCGGCCTGTCCGTCCGCGGCTATATCGCATTCGCCGCCACCTTTGCCGCGTTCTTCACCCGCGCCTACGACTTCATCCGGATGGCGGGCATCTCCGGGGCAAACATCCGGCTATGCGGCTCCCACGCGGGGGTCGAAATCGGCGCAGATGGCCCGTCGCAGATGGCCCTCGAAGATCTCGCGATGATGCAGGCTGTGCACGGGTCTACGGTCCTGTACCCGAGCGACGCAACGAGCGCCGCCTGCCTGGTGCGGGAGATGGCCGAGCGCAGCGGCATCGTCTACATGCGCACGACCCGCGGCGCGTACCCGGTGCTGTATGGGCCGGATGAGGCCTTTCCGATCGGCGGCGCGAAGGTCGTCCAGTCCAGCCCGAACGACCAGGTGACATTGGTCGGCGCCGGTGTGACGCTGCACAACTGCCTGGCCGCGGCGGATCAGCTCGGCCGCGACGGCATCCGCGCCCGCGTCCTGGACCTGTACTCGGTGAAGCCGATCGACACAGAGACGCTCGTCACGGCAGCGGCCGCGACCGGGGACCGGCTGATCGTCGTCGAGGACCATTACCCGGCGGGCGGTATCGGCAGCGCGGTGCTCGAAGCGTTTAACGACGCAGGCCACCCGGCCCGCATCGTCCACCTGGCGGTGCGCGGCCTACCCGGCTCCGGGACCCCCGAGGAGCTCATGGAGGCGGCGGGGATCTCCGCCAGTCGTGTCGCGCAGGCCGCCCGCGAAATCCTCGGCGCCTGACGCCCGTCGCGGAACTTCTGGTCAGCAATAGCCCAGTACCTCCCCGGTCGCTCTGACTGGTTATGCACGCACTGGCCCTTACGACGAACGCCGTGATGCGGTCGGACTCGTGCTGGACACTCTAAAGGAGCGCGATCGCTGAAGTCACTGTAAGGCCGTGAGGGTGCCAGAAGTATGCCTGGCCTGTGAGCTGCCGCGATGCACCAGGGTCAGCAGCAGGCCATGATGATCGGCCGTGTCCCTCCGTCTGCCCTATCTGATCTTCATCCAGGTCTGCGGCTGGCTTGTGCTGCTCGGTCGTTCGCCGGCGGCCAAGAACGCGGAGTTGCTGGTGCTGCGGCATGAGGTCGCGGTGCCACGACGAGCCACTCCGCAGCCTCGGCTGGACTGGGCTGACCGCGCGGTCTTCGCCGTGCTGATCCGGCTCCTGCCGGGGAAGCTGCGGATGCACCGGCTGGTCACCCCCGGCACCGCCTGGCGCAGATCTGGCGTTTGTTTCTGCGAGCAGTGGGTTCTGGAGGTTAGTCGGCCGGTTGCCGGGGTTTGGCCTGCTTGGCGCCGCTGACCTACTTCCAGGCGGTGCCGTCCCAGTGCAGGATCAGCGTCCTGCTGCGGGTGCGCCCGCTGCTGTTCTCGTGGCCAGCGTGCCTGTCGCGGGCGCCTCCGCAAACCGGCCAACCCGCTCACCACGAGGCGAGTCGCGGCACCAGCGAGCCCACGGCCAGCAGGATGAACGCCGCCGGGGCAGTGAACGAGTAATAGTGGGCGCGGATGTGGGTGATGATGGCACCGACAAAGAACAGGACGAGGCCGACTGCGGCCGCAACCCCGATCAGCGGCACGCCGATGCCCGCCAGGAGTCCGAGCGCGCCCGCCGCCTTGAGGGCGCCCAGCGGGAACAGCCACGCCTGCATGGTGCTGGCGATTGGGTGGGGCCGGGCGACCACCGTGGCGATCGAGACGATCAAGCCGGTCTCGTTGTCCTGTCCCGGGCTCGCTCGTCACTACCATGACGGAACGCGACGGGAAAGGTGACCGATGGGCGGCCGGGACCGGCTGGCGGAGCGATTCGAGTCCCACCGCAGCCGCCTGCGGGGGGCCGCCTACCGGATGCTCGGCTCGCTGAGCGAGGCCGACGATGCCGTGCAGGAGGCCTGGCTGCGGCTCAACCGCACCGACACTAGCCGAGTGGAGAACCTGGCCGGGTGGCTGACCAGGGTCGTCGCCCGGGTGTGCCTCGACATGCTGCGCGCCCGCACGGCACGACGCGAGGAGCCGCTGGGCCTGCAGCCCGCCGCTGCGGTCGCGGGCGGCTGGGGGCAGGCGCGACCCCGAGCAGGAAGCGCTGCTGGCCGAGTCGGTCGGCCTCGCCCTGCTGGTGGTCCTCGACCGGCTAGCTCCCGCCGAACGGGTCGCGTTCGTGCTGCACGACCTGTTCGCCGTGCCCTTCGACGAGATCGCTGCCATCGTGGAGCGCACCCCGACCGCCGCCAAGAAGCTCGCCAGCCGGGCCCGCCACCGAGTCCACGGCAACGCCCCGAGTCCCGGCATCGATCTCGCCCGGCAGCGGCACGTCGCCGGCGCCTTCGGCCTGATCGTGATGCGAGTGATCATGGAGATCCTGCGAGACTGAGGCTGACTTGCCGATAGGACTGCTCGCCTGACGCGGCTGCGGATCTCCGCACTGCGCCGCGGACTGACCGGGGGCTGCCAGATGGAACCTGCCGAGACGACGTCCGTTTCACCGGTATCCACGCTCGGGCGGGAGTCGGCGGAATTGCGGGCGCGCCGCCTGGCCGCCGCGCGCCGGCGGGCTACCGCTGTCCTCGCAGGGGTGACGGTTGTGTTCGTGGCGGTGACTGCGGCCGGCGTCCACGGGACTCTGCCTGGTTACGTGCAGGCCGGCGCCGAGGCGGCCATGATCGGAGGCGTTGCGGACTGGTTCGCGGTGACGGCTCTGTTCCGCCGTCCGCTTGGCCTGCCCATACCGCACACTGCGCTGATCGTCGAGCGCAAGGATCAGTTCGCCGCAACTCTCGGCCAGTTCGTACAGGAGAACTTCCTCAACGCCGATGTTCTTGCCGACCGGATCCGCTCCACCCGGATCGTTCCCCGCCTGGCCGCCTGGCTGGCCGACGAGGCCAACGCCGCCGGTCTCGCCGGTCGCGCCGCGGATCTGGTCGTCACGGTGGCCGAGGCTCTCCGCGAGGAGGATGTCCAGCGCGTGCTCACGGCTGAACTGACCCGGGCGGCAGACGCCGTCGAGGTGGCGCCCCTGGCTGGGCGCGCCTTGCGGGTCATCATCGCGGGAGGCCACCACGCCGGGCTGTTCAACGCCATCGTGTCCGGCGCCGATCGCTACCTTGCCGATCATTACACCGAGCTTCGTGAGCTGTTTGAGGCCGAGTCACCCCGCTGGGTGCCCGACGCGGTTTACCGGCGGGTCTTCGACCGTCTGTACACCCGCCTGCGCCATCGGCTGGTGGCGATGGCGGCCGATCCGGACGACGAGGCCCGGCATCAGTTCGAGGAATGGATCGCCGGGCTCCCCGACCGCCTCGAGACATCCCCCGAGCTGCGCGAGCGCGGGGAGCGCGTCAAGCGCGATGTTCTGGGTAGCCCTGGGCTGCGGGACTGGTCATCCTCGCTATGGAAGCAGGCCAAGGACACGCTTCGTACCCAGGCGGCCGACCCGGGGTCTGATCTGCGCCGCCGACTGGCCGGTGCGCTGGCGGCGGCCGGCCGGCGCCTCGGATCTGACCGCCGCCTCCAAAACGGCCTCGAGCGCGTGGTCGAGTCAGGAGCCAGGGCACTCGCCGATCAGTTCCACGGCGAGCTCGCCGGCCTTGTCACCGGAACTATCCAGCGGTGGGACGCCGCACAGACGTCGAGCCAACTGGAGCTGCTACTAGGGCGCGATCTGCAGTTCATCCGCATCAACGGCACAGTGGTGGGGGCCGGCGTGGGCCTTGCCTTGCACGCCATCGTCCTGGCTCTGGCCTGAATAGAAAATCGAGCTCAGCCGGCGGGCGGCGGCCTCCTGGAGCACTACCCCTCAAGCTGGACAGCCGTTCCAGATCAGCGATGAGCTGGCGTTTGCGGCGCAGCGGGGCGAACTGGTCGTGCCAGTCCGGTCCGAGGTCGGCGAACCGGGCGGCCGGTCGGAGAGCAGGTATCAGGCGATGGTGAGCAGGGAGTTGCCGACCGCCACCAGGGCGCGCTGCTTGCCGCGCCGCCGCGCGAGCCGGTGGTAGTGGCGGCTGCTGCCGATCATGGCCAACAGACAGCCGGGCACAGCCGGATACCTCCGCCGACCCGGCGAGACCGCATACTCTCCGTTCGTGCTGGCCGTACTGCGCCTCGAACACGGTCGGCTGACTGAAGTCGCCGCCTTCGAGCAGCCATCGATGTTCCCCGCGTTCGGCCTGCCCGCCAGCCTGTGGCCAACGACCAACCCGAAACGCGCGACAACCTCACCACGGGCAAGCGATCGGAAAGCGGCGTGGCAGCGCTGGGACGAACCAGACACCCCTGGACAGCGAAACGCGTTCCCTGCAGTGACGATCTCGATCTCCGGCTGCCGTATCAGAGGGTGCCGCTGCGGGCATGGACGGTGTTTTCCGGTCGGGGCCGCGGCGGGCCGCGCCGTGAACATCAGCCCGGCGGGGGAGTGCCGGTGGCGGGGAGCGGCGGGCGGCCGGTGCTGTCCTCGATGTCTGGAGCTCCGGTTAGCGGAGGAGCATTTTGCCGTAGAAGTCTCTGATCCAGGATTCGTACCCGGATGGGCTGAGGCCGCGCCCGAGGGTGAGGCTGCGGTAGGTGGCGGGATCGATGGCGATCCAGAACACCTCTTCGGCGTAGTGCTGGGTGATGTGGGGGGGAACGTCGGGTTTGCTCAGCAGGGTGGTCGCCGCCCAGCGCGCGCCGGTGCGGCGGTCGTCGCTGTTCTGGGCCCAGAGCCTGGCTATCTCCTCGTGTGTGGGCGCGGCCTGTTCGACCACCCAGAGGATCGGTGCGGCACGCTCGGCGATGCCTCGGGCGTGGTGACGGGCGTGCAGGTCGAGCACGGTGGGCGCGTCGGGGGCGGCCTCGATGGCGGCGACCGACTCGCGGGCGAGGATGGGGATGGGGCGGAGGTCTCCAGCGATGGCGTAGTCGATGACTTGCTTGAGCAGCCCGGCCTTGGTGCGGTAGAGGGCTTCGACGGTCTTGACCGAGACGCCTGCCTGGTCCGCGATGCCGCGCATGGTGGCGCCGGACCAGCCGAGGCGCTCGAAGGCATCCTTGGCGGCGGTCACGATCGCTTCCCGGGTGCGCGCGGCGGACGCCGCACGCTGCGGGGCGTGGTAGCGGCGTTTTTCAGGCTTGACGGGACCGGCCATATTCGTTAGTGTCATACCCTATCAAAGTTTATTAGGGTCCAACCCTATCAGATAGGTGGGCCCGGGCGGAGGGAGATGTCATGGCCGCTGTCATCGTGGGCACACAGGAGGGGACTGCCCGGTGGTTCTTCGGCACCCGGGCCACCACCAAGATCACCGGGGAGCAGAGCAACGGCGCCCTGGCCATCCTCGACTTCACCTGCCCGGCTCATTTCTCACCGCCGCCCCATATCCACCGCGACGAGGACGAACTCTTCTACCTGCTGGAAGGGCGGCTGGAGGGGCATTGCGACGGGACCCCGTTCGCGGCCGACGCGGGGTCGGTGGTGTTCCTGCCCCGCGGCCTGCCCCACGGGTACACCGTGGCCGGCGATGGGCCGGCCCGGCTCCTGGTGGCGGTCACCGCGCAGGTGCGGTTCGACCGCCTGGTCGCCCGCCTGGGGGTGGAGGCCACCGGCCCGGGCCTGCCGACCGAGACCTTCTTGCCCGAAACGCAGGAGCTGCTGGCAGTTCATGCCGAGCTGGGATATGAGCTGCTCGGCCCGCCCCCAGGGGTGGCCGCGCCAGCGGCGACCTCCCCATGACAGGTGCGGCGCTGTTCCGCAAAGTCGTGGCCCACTACGCCGCCGTACGTCGGTATGTGAACCATCCGCTCCATCGGTCCTTCATCGAGCTCCACTCCCGTCCTTCCGCCTCGAACGCGTCGTCGTCCAGCACGACAGGGCACCGGCTCTGTCGTCGGCTTCCACCACGTCATGATCCCAGCATCCGCGCGCAGCGCAGCCCGGGACTGGCACCAGGGGCATCCCGTTGTTCGTGGTCACTTACCGCGTGAAGAAGTGAAGGGAGTCCTGATGGCCAAGCTGATCTACTCGGCGATCGCGTCGGCGGACGGCTACACCGAGGACGCCGCAGGCAGCTTCGGCTGGGCGGCACCCGGCGAAGAGCTGTTCTGCTTCGTCAACGACCTCGAGCGGCCGGTCGGCACCTACCTTTACGGGCGCCGCATGTACGAGACGATGCTCTACTGGGAGACCGCCCGCACGGTGCCCGGCCAGCCGTCTTTCGTCCGGGACTTCACCGGCATCTGGCAGGCAGCCGGGAAGATCGTGTTCTCGACGACACTTCAATCGGTGTCCACCGCCAGGACACGGATCGAACGGAACTTCGATCCCGGCATGGTCCGGCAGCTGAAGTCGGCCACCGAGCACGACATGACAGTGGGGGGTGCCGACCTGGCCGGGCAGGCCATCAAGGCCGGGCTGGTCGACGAGCTGCGGCTGTTCCTGGTTCCCATCGTCGTCGGGGGTGGCAAGCGAGCGCTCCCCAACGGGGTCCGCTCCGATCTGGAACTACTGGACACGCAGCGGTTCGCAAGCGGTGCTGTCTACCTCAGGTACCGCCCCAAGTCAGCTTGATCACCTCGCAGGGTGTCGAACGCCGATCGCTGCGCCCGGAATGGCCACCGTGACCCAACCTGGCGTCTCGCGGACCAGCTCATGCTGCTCTGCGGCTGCCCGCGTACAGCGCCTCCTGGCCTGGACCGTTGCTCCGGAGAGCTGAGGGAAACGGACGGTTCGGTATGAGCGCTGCTTCCGCTTCGGTGTGTCACATTGCTCCGCTGACCTGGCGCAAGCCTGGGTGACAGGTCGAAGGGATGGCCGGTCCGGGGGACTTGGAGCCGCGGTTGCAGCCCGCCGCTGCGCGGCGCTCGCTGCTCCCCGGGGGAGCGCCGCCCGGGACGCGCCGCCTCGGGAGAGGCGCCGAGGGGAGGGGCGCCCCCGTCAGGCGTCGGGCTTCCACTCGCCGGCCACCTGGCCGGTCGCGACGTTCAGCCGGTTCCAGAGATTCTGGTTCGCGATGGCGAGCACCAGGCCGGCCAGCGCCGGCTCGTCGAAATGCCGAGCGGCCTCGGCCCAGATCTCGTCGGGGACCGGGTCGGGGCGATCGGCGAGCCGGGTGACAGCCTCGGCGAGGGCCAGCGCAGCTCGCTCGGCGTCGCTGTAGTAGGGCGCCTCCCGCCAGCCAGCCAGCGCGAAGAGGCGCTCGTCCGTCTCCCCGGCCGTCCTCTGGAAGCGCCAGGCGCCGTCGATGCACACCCCGCAGCCGTTGATCTGGCTGGCGCGCATACCGACGAGATGGACCGTGGAGTGCGGGACCCCGCTCTTGCCGACGGCGTCTCCCAGGGCCTGCAGGGCCTCCATGGCACCGGCAACGCTCACCGCCGGGTTAGTGATCCTTGTCTTCATTGGTGATCTGCCTCCAGTCTCCTCGCCGGCTCGGACCGGCGAGCTCCGGGTCTACGGCTTCCTGGAGCCGGCCATCGCTCACACCGGCCCAGGGGCATTTACTACATCGACACCTGACGTCGATCGGATGTGACAGATGGACGGCAACGAGTGGCTCGCGAGTCCCTTCGAGCGGCACAGTTGCCCGTGCGCGCGACTCAGCCGGCAGAACGAGCTGTCCACGGCCTCCGGAGACGACGAGCCGGGCGGCCTTGCGGAAGTTCCGCCTGGCCTGGAGCGCTGCCAATCCACTAAACCTCGACGGTCTGCGGCTCGTGGCGACGCGGGCTGTCCGCCGATTCTCGGTGCCACCGCGGCGAGGGTGATCACCCTTGCCGCAGGCAGGCCAGCCCCCTGCGGCCTGCAGGCAGCATAGGCACGCTGTCGGCTACCTGCTCCTGAGCGGGTCGGCGCTCATCGAGTTCGTCGGCGGGTTCCGCAACCCAGAACCGCGGAGCGTGCGGTGCGTGACTGTGGGCCGCGGGTGTGTAGCTCGCTTTGGGCTTCAGCCCCTGATCGCGGGTAAAGCAAGCGCTCAGCGAGCCCGATGCGGCGCTGGGCCAACATGACAGAGCGTCAAGATGGCGTCCGACCTGGTAGACCCTGCCCATCCCGGTGCCGGCACCCCCACGCTCAACGCGCTCCAGCCTGCATGGCCCGCCGCCGGCCCGGGCCACAAAGGGGCAGGCGGCCCAGCGCAGATCGACCTGTTCGGCGCGCCATTCCTGGTCACCGTGGCAGTTCGTCCCTGCGCGCAGATAGGCGGCTCCGGCGCACTGCGGGCGATGCCCGCTATTCACATCCCGCGACGCTGGCCGTCAACCGCATGCGAGACCGAGAATCGGCTAGCAAATCTGTTGGCCCCGGCCGCACTACGGCCGGAGCCAACGGTTCGGCTGTCGGCGGAACCGGCTCAGTGGCCAGCCGATATCGGCATGGTCACATGGTGGAACGAATTGCTGGCAAGGCCGCGCGCGGTGACTGGCTTGCTGAGCCAGATGCCGATCGCGTCGTTGCGGAAGTGATTGCGGGCGATCGTGACGCGGACCGGAGTGCTGCCGGAGAACACCAGGACACCGGTCGTCCGCAGATCCTTGGGTGAGGCAGGCGAGTCGAGCGGGTCGCCGCCGATGTTGTCCTTGCCCGATCACATTGCCGATGATCTTGTTGCCGCTCAGGTCCTCGAACTGGCCGGGGCCGATCGTGTGGGCGTGCATCGTCACACCGGACAGGTCGTTGCCGGCGATGAAATTGTCTTTGACCAGGTTGTTGTAGGAGGCGGTGCCGGGCCAGGCGTTGGCGAACAAGACGCCGGCGCCCTCGCCCGCCAGGCCGTTGCGGGTCACGACGTTGCGGCGGATGACGTTGTCGTACACCCCGGCTACGGCCGGCCGAGGCCGACATGGTCACGGTTCCGGCCGGCTGGTTCGTCATGGGGTACGACCAGGCGCCACTGGCCGACGAGCGGCCGGCGCATCTCGTGTACCTGAGCACGTTCGCCATCGATCGCTTCGAGGTCTCGACCGCCCAATACGGCACGTGTGTAGCGAGCGGCGCCTGCCCGGCCCCCGAGCGGACGAGCTCGGAGACCCGGCAGAACTATTTCGGCAACACCGCAATCCCCTGATGCCCTGTCGGCTCGATCACAGCGGTGGCCTGCGGCTTCTCGTTACAACGCGGCGTCGTCCAGGCGCCGTCAGGGCGCGCGGTGACGCCGGCCAGGTGAACGGCGGGTGCCGTGCTCGATGACGATCAGCGCGCAGAGGCGATCACGGGGCGCGAACTAGCACGAGTCGCCAAAGCGATACAGCACCCGAATCTGGCGGTGTTGCGGCGCAGGGCCGCTCAGGCCCCTCGTAGTTACGTGCGCTGGCGAGACCAAGGCTACGGTCAAGATGAAGACGGGGAGCTTGCTCGCCGTGGGCGCCGCATTACAGTGTTTCCCCGCAGCCCACCAGACCGGGGCGCCCGAGTTCGCAAGGCCCGGCCCGCCGCCTTGGCGGCGGGCCGCCCCCCCAACAGGCCTCCGCCGTAAGGTATCCGGTAGATGTCGCAGTTAGTTCGCAAACGCCCGGGGACTGAGTGCTCGTGACCGATGCTCCGGCTGGTGCCGGCCGCCGAGCGGCCGCTTGGTATCTGCGCGCGATACTGGCTCAGCAGGGCCGATACCGTCGGCTATGGGAGCAGCACGCGGTGCGCTCGCGGCCCGGTGAGATCACCCAGCTCGCTGTCGCCGAGGTGCTTGCCCAGCACCTGTGGACCTATCCGCGGGTGGCTGGTGATGAGGATGTGCTTGCTCGCCAGCTCAAGGACACCGTGGCTCGGGCGCTGTCTGGCTCGCTGCTCAGCCGGCCGACTCTTGCCCTGTTCATCGACGCGTTTGGGATCTCCGGCGCGCCCGCCGATCGCCTGTGGCGGCTGTGGGAGGGCTCGGGGCGGGTCAGCGTCCTATCCGGCCCGCGGGCCATGGGATCCAAGACCGAGACAGAGCTGAGCACAGCGCTTGGCCAGCGCCGTCACCAGACGGTGTCCCTGCACGATCACGTCAACGTCGGATCTGACGGCCGAGTCGCCAGGACGCGCACGCTCCAGGTCATCGAGGCAGTCGCCGACGGGCTTGATCGCATCCCCTACCTGTATGACACCAACGCCCTGACGCTGGAGGTCGGACAGGGATGCGGCGAGATCTGCGGTGAGCTCTACCAGATCAGCGAGGGCTTGTACGCCACGACAATCCCGCTCGCCAGGGAGCTGTCGGCTGGCGAGACGATCAGCCTTGAGTATGTGACGACCTACCGCTACCCCGGAAACCTGAACGATACGCATGAACGGGAGTTCCGCCGGGCGGTGATGCGGCGGCTGGAGAACTTGGACATGCGCGTGGAGTTCCACCCGGCCATGCTGCCGTCCCGCATCTGGTGGGCGGTCTGGGATGGCGTGGGCGGGAACGTCGTCGAGCGTGAACAGGTGTCGCTGGGCAGCCAGTACGAGGTGCAGCGGTACCTGCGGTCTGTCGAGAAGACCGTCGTGGGGTTTCGCTGGTCGTGGCAGGCTGAGCACTGACGGCGATGCTGATAATGATTCCGGGGAACCGGGGCGCGACTTCGGGGTGCGCGACCCGGAATCATCCCGTGGACGATGACCGGCCATTGCCGTAGTTTGCTCGGCTGGAAACCTAGGAGCCTGCCACCGGAACGGGCGCTGCCGCGCACCGGGCCTGTCGTGGCCGACTATCGCAGAGGCCCCGGCCCGGGGGGGAGAGCCGGGGCCCCGCACGAGTAACGATCCTCCATCAGCTAAACGCCCGCAATGCCGGGCCGTTACAACCGGGGCGGGCCAAGGCCGACGGCCGTTTGGCTGCCCGGCGTGGGCGGCGAGTCCTGTCCTCAACACCCAGCCCTCGGGCCGGGACAGACGCCATCTGCTACCTGCGCCTGTAGGTTCCAGAACTCGGCCACCAGACTTGACCTGGGCTTCTACACGGCTGGCTCGTATTCGTTGAGGAGGCCGCCGAGGACGGGCCGGCGCTTGATCTTCTTCGGGGAGAGGTCGGCGACGGTGTGGTCCGGCCGGGGCGGGCGGAGCTGGCGGCTGCGATGGGGTCGCTGTCCGTTGTAATGCGCCTCGTACTCGGCTAGGACCGGCCGCACCTGCGCCTAGACCTCGGCGAGTACACCGGCGCGGGCATTTGGCGGGGCAGCAGCGGCCGCAGCCGCGACGCTGCCCTCCGCTGCTGCCCGGGCATGGGCTGGCGGCCCCGTCAGGTGGCCGCTCAAGCTATCCCGGTAGGTATCGTTCAGAATGCTCCCCAAGATCGCGATGCCGAAGGCGGCTCCGAGCTGGCGGAGTGTCGCGGCCAGGCCTATTCCGGCCCGGTCTGGGTTCGGGGCAGCCTGCCAAGCATGGCGTCGACGGCCGGCGGCATGGCCAGCCCAATCCCGAGCCTCCCACGCTGAGCGCAGCCGCGATCAGGCCATACCCTGTTTCCGCTCCGGCTCGCGAGAGCAGAACCATGCCTGCCGCGGTCACCAGTAGCCCGCCGGCGATCACGACGTTGGAGCCGAGGCGTTCGGTCAGCCGATTGCCGGCCACGCTGCCGGCGATGAGCGCGGCGATCATCGGCAGCACGCGGATGCCGGTCTGCATGACATCGTTTCCCTGCACGATCTGTACGTAGGGAGAAATAGCAAAGAGCACGCCGCTGATCACGAAGCCCACCACGACGAACGCGAACGTGGACCAGGTGAATCGCGCCTTCCGGAAAAGGCGCAGGTCCACTAGCGGCGATCGCGGTCGCGGCTCCTGGATCACGAAGGCGGCAAGAAAGAGACCACCGCCAATGAGGGGCGGCTAGGACCCGGGCGTCGGCCCAGCCGTATTCCGGCTGGTCGATGATGCCGTAGGTGATCCCGGTCAGGCCGATCAGCGCGAGCACCGTTCCCATCCAGTCCAATCTGGGCGCCCGCAGATCTCTGCTCTCCGGGACCAGGAACCAGACCCCGAGCAGGGCGAGGACGACCACCGGTGCGTTGATCAGGAAGACCGAGCCCCAGGCGAAGTCGGGCTGCGCACGGCCGGCGACTAGCGGCCCGAGGGAAGGCCGAGGTAGGCGTGATCACAGCCGCGCCCGCGCCCATCAGAGCCCGCGTGGCGATCAGGCCGCTGGCCGAGTCCACCTGGCAGGCGGTAACCGAGGCGGCGCCGAAGAGCTGCAACCCGGATATGAGCAGGCGCCGCCGCCCGAAGCGGTCGCCCAGCACACCCGCCGGCAGCAAAGAGGAACTGGCGCAGATCGCCGGACTTATCCCGCTGCTCTGCCGCCCGGCGATGGCCCACACGATCGCGTATTCGAGCCCAACAGGGTCCGGGACGCCTGCGGTGCGATATCCCAGGCCGCGATGAACCGCTATCTCTTGACATATCGGCGTGCGCGCGATGGGCTCCGGGAGGGGAGACCGGCAGCGGATGAGAGGCCTGCGATGACGCATCTGACCCTACGTTTGCCGTGGCTGTTCGCCGTGGCGGCCACCACCACCCTGGCCGCCGGGCTTCTCGCGCCGCCGAGCACGCTCGCGGCGGCGGCGAGCCCGGCTGCCGGCGCCCCCGGCACGACCTCGCATTTCGACCTCGCGCGCAAGGACTGCCTCGGCACGGCACGCGACTCCAGCTCCAAGGCCTGGTTCACCGTGGCGAGCGGGGTGTTGTCCGACACCTACTACCCCACGGTCGATAACACCAACGTCGAGACGCTGCAGTACATCGTCACCGACGGGAGTACCTTCACCGATCTGCAGACGCGTGACATGACGTACGCCGCGACCACGCTGGACCGCTCCGGGATGGCCTGCCGCGTCACCAGCACCGCGCGCAGCGGGCGGTACCGGATCGTCACCGACTACGTCACCGACCCGGCGCGGGCGAGTGTGGTCATGCACACCCGCATCCAGGCTCTGCAAGGCCGGCTGTCGGACCTCGCGGTCTACGTCCGCTTCGATCCCACGGTCAACGGCAACGGCGGCGGTGGCAGCGGCAACGCCGGTGCGGACGACGCCACCGTCGACCGATCCGACTCTGGTCCGGTTCCGGTGGCCTCCGACACCACGACGGCCACGATCGCTGCGAATCGCGACTACGCGCAGCCGGTGTACGCGGCGCTGCGGGCCGACCGCCCGTTCGGCCAGGTCTCCAGCGGGTATGCGGGCACACCCAGCGACGGCCTGGTGCAGCTGGACGCCGACCACCGGATCGCCGCGCCGACCGATGACGCACCTGGCGGCAACGTCGTGCAGACCGCGCTGGTTGACCCTGGCCAGGGCGCCTTCACCCTCGCGCTGGGGTTCGGGGCCACCCAGGAGGCGGCCGTGGCCACCGCCGGCCGGAGCGCCTCGCAGCCGTTCGCGGACACCCTCGATAGCTACCTGGGAGGGTGGGCCCGATACGACGCCCGGCTTGCCCACCCGCCAGTGCTGCCACGGTCGCTGGCATCCCGCCAGGCCGACCTCTCCCGTACCTACTACCTGTCGGCGAACGTGCTGAAGGCGAGCGAGGACAAGACCTTCCTGGGCGCGATCGTCGCCTCGCTGGCCAGCCCATGGGGCCAGGCGGTCAGTGCCGGTGACCCGGCGCTGACCTACTTCGGGTCCTACCGCGAGGTGTTCGCGCGTGACCTGTACGAGACGTTCACCGGCCTGCTCGCCGCTGGTGATGTCGCCACGGCGCGGGACGCGGTGCGGTTCCTGTTCGAACGCCAGCAGCAGCCGAACGGCTCGATGCCGCGCAACTCGCTGATCAACGGGAAGAGCGCCCCGGACTCCTTCGGCGTCCAGCTAGACGAGGTTGCCTATCCCATCCTCATGGCCCGCACGGTCGGGCTGACCGGCGCCGCGTTCTACCGTGACCACATCAAGCGGGCGGCCGACTTCGTCGTGGCCCACGGACCGTCGTTCGGTTCGGAGCGCTGGGAGGAACAGGGCGGCTACTCGCCCTCCACGATCGCCGCCGAGATCGCCGGCCTTGTGGCCGCCGGGGCGATCGCCGAGCAGAACGGCGACGCCGCCGGTGCCCGGATCTATCGGGCCACCGCCGACCACTACCAGCGCAACATCAAGGCCTGGACGCTGACCACCAGCGCGGACGCGCCCTACGGAGCGCCGTACTTCATCCGCCTGTCCAAGACCGGTGACCCGAACGCCGCGATCTCCTACAACCTCGGCAACGGCGGCCCGGGTCGGGACCAGCGCGCGGTGATCGACGCCGGCTTCCTCGAACTGCCAAGGCTCGGCATCCTGGCGGCAGACGACAAGGACGTGGCCCGCTCGCTGGCCGTGGTCGACCGGGTGATCTCGCGGCAGACCAGCAGCGGCACCGGCTTCTACCGCTACGGCACCGCAGTCGCCCCGGAGGACGCCGGCACTGAGGACGGCTACGGCGACTGCTTCGTCGGCGACGCCACCGACTGCGCGACCCAGGGCGCACCGTGGGCCGGCGCGTGCGCCGGCTCGCCACAAAACCACGGGTCCGGGCATCTCTGGCCGGTGCTGTCCGGCGAGCGCGCCGAGCACCTCGTAGCGCTAGGGCAGACCGGCGCGGCCGCGGCGCTGTTCGACGAGATGGCCCGCACCGCGTCGGGCGTCGGCCTGATCCCGGAGCAGGCCTGGGAGGACGCCGACCTCTCGGCGTCACCGTCCGGCACGCCGCCCGAATGCGCCTCGATCGGGTTCACCAACGGAAAGGCCGCCGGCAGCGCCTCGCCGCTGACCTGGTCGGCGGCGCAATTCACCAGGCTCGCCGCGGCCCTGCGCGCGGGCCGGATCACCGAGCAGCCCCCGGACACGGTGGCTCGCTACCTCGCGCACACCCAGCTCGGAACGACTATCACGCTGACCGCGCCGGGAGACCGCGGCGTCGTCGGCGCTACCACGACTGTCAGCGGGAGCACCGATCCCGGGTCCACGGTGGACGTGACCGCGATCAACCTCGACGCGGACGGCGCCTCGACCTCGGCCACCACCACGGCGGCGGCAGATGGCACATTCTCCATCGTGCTACCGGTGCCGCCCGGTGCCGCCTCGGTCACCGCCGTGGCCACCGCGCCGTCGGGCGCCACCGGGTTCGCCCACCGGACCGTCGTGCGTGACGTGCCACCCGGCACGCTGCTCTTCGAGGCGAACGACCCCAGTGGCGACGACTACGGGCCGGGCACCTACGCCTACCCGACGTCGACCAACTTCGTGGCCGGCGCCTACGACCTGCAGACCTTCCAGGTATTCGACAGCGGCCCGGACACCGTCACCTTCCGCGTCCGCACCCGGGACCTGACCCCAACCTTCGGCAGCCCGCTGGGCGCGCAACTGGTCGACGTCTACGTGGCCAACCCGGGTGGCGGGACGACGTCCACCGCCGCGTCGTTCCCGCAGCGCAACTATGCGATCGACGCCGGGTCCGCCTGGAACCGGCTCATCGAAGTCCAAGGCTTCGGGCAGCGGTTTATCGACGCGGCCGACACCACGGTCGGGTCGGTGCAAATCGGCGCGAACGACATCACCCGGTTCATCACCTTCTCGGTGAGCAAGGCCGCCCTCGGCGGCACCCCCGCCAGCGGCTGGGGGTTCACAGTCGTCCTCACCGGACAGGACGGCTTCAGCCCCGACCAGGCCAGAGGCTTCACCCAGCCGGCGCAGGACTTCCAGTTCGGGGTCTGCACGGCAGCCGCCGTGACCGCAGGCAACCCGATCTGCGCCGTCGACCCGGCCCTGGTGCCCAAGGCCCTCGACGTGCTCACCCCCACCGGGGTCGACCAGGTGAGCGAGCTGAACCCAGTCGGGCACGACCCGGCAACCAACCCGGTGACGATCGCCGGAGTGAGGATTCCCTAAACCAAGCCCTTCCACCCAGCCGGACGCATCCGGCCTGCACGTGCCGCCGTGCCGTGCCACAACTCGCACACTGGGTCTGAGCTGGTGTTCCTGTGCTCGTCAGGCTGCTCTCCGGTACTCGTTGATCAAGTCATGGACGACCTGTCTGCGCTTGGTCCGGGCGGTCACATCGACCGCTTGGCCGGGCTCGTGCAGCGGAGGTCTTTGTTCCCGCGACTGGTGCGGCCGATGTTCGTTGTAGTGATGCGCGTACTCGGTCAGAGTCAGCCAGAGGTGTCGTTCACCGTAGATCAGGAGGTGGTCAAGGCACTCGCGCCGCGCGAACACGACCATCACGGAGCCGAGCGGAGCGGAACAAGCTCCTCGCGCCAAACGGGCACCGTAAGCGGCGGCCGCCCGCACACCTGCAACGTCAAGGGACGACTTTGCACCGGCATGGTCGGGGTCATCTGCGCCTGCCAGGGCAGATGGGCGCGACGGAACCAACCGTCCGGGCCAGTTCCGGGAACGGTCGCCGCGGTGGCGTCCGGCGAAGTTCCGTTCGCTGTGCGGCGCGCCGATCCCTCCGAGGCGACGCGACTTTATCGAGCTTGGTGGCAGTCAAGCTGCCGTCAGGCTGCGGCGGGCTGCACAGCGCGGACCTTGACCCGCTGCCCGGACAACGCCGCCGTTCCGGTAAGCTCGTCCACGAACTGCTCGTCGGTGACGTCGTTGATGCTCGCGCCCGCGTGCTTGCTGGCCACGCCGAGCCGGACGCCACGCCGACTGTGACCCCAGCCGTGCGGGAGGCTTACCACCCCGGGCATCATCTCGTCGGTCACCTCGACTGGGACCTCGACTTCGCCTGCGGCCGACGAGAGCACCGCGGGCTCGTCCTCGACCAGGCCGTAGCGCTCCGCGTCGACCGGGTTGACCAGCAGCGTGCAGCGGGGCTTGCCCTTGACTAGCCGCGCGCTGTTGTGCAGCCACGAGTTGCAACTGCGCAGCTGGCGGCGGCCGATGAGCACCAACTCACCGGGCGCCCAGGACTCCATTCGGGCGTGCAGCCGGTCCAGGTCGTCCAGGTACTCGCTCGGCGCGAGGTGGATCTTGCGGTCCTTGGTGTACAGCCGCCCCGGTAGCCGCCGTTCGAGCGGGCCCAGGTCGACGCCATGTGGCTGACGGCGCAGCTTGCGCAGTGACAGGCCGCCGCGCGGCTTGCGTAGGCCGTACCGGCCGGTGCGCAGCCCGAGCGCGACCAGTCCTTCCGGCCCGAGCCGGCGCCCGGCCGCCGCGCCGAGCCGCCCGAGCAGCCGCACCAGCGGGGTGTCCGGCCCGAGAAGCCGGCCGCTCAGCTCCAGGCAAATCTCCCAGTCGTGCCGCTGGTCCGCCCCGCGCGGGAACACCGCCGGGCTGTACTTCGCCCAGTTGCGGACCGAAACAAGGGTCAGCACGAGCTCGTAGTGCGAGCGCTCCAGCTGTGCGGTGGGCGGCAGGATGACGTCGGCGTGCCGGGTCGTCTCGTTCAGGTACGGGTCGATGGACACCATGAACTCGAGCTGGTCCAGGGCCTTCTCCAGCCGGCGGCCGTTCGGGATGGACAGCACCGGGTTGCCAGCTGCGGTGATCATCGCCTGGATCTGGCCGTCGCCGGGCGTCTCGATCTCATCGGACATGGTCACCGCGGGCAGCTCACCACCGAACTCGGGCAGCCCGCGCACCCGGCTGCGGTAGGCGGCGAAGCTGCCCGCCTGGCCGATCGTCTTGGCCAGCGGCACCGGGTCGATCGCCGGTGTGGTGAACATGCACCCACCGGGCTCGTCCAGGTGCCCGGTAAGCGCGTTGACCCCCAGCACCAGCCAGGTGGCAAGCCCGCCAAACTCCTGGGTGCACGCACCGATGCGGGCGTAGAGCACGGCGCGTTCGGTGTTCGCGAGCGCACGGGCCAGCTCGCGGACCGTCTCCGGCGCGACGCCCGTGACCCGTGTCGTCCGCTCCGGCGGGTAGTCGACCGCCGCGGCCTGCAACGCGCGCGAGCCGAGCAGGTGCTCGCCGAGCCGCCCCGGCCGCGCTAGGTTCTCCTCGAACAGCACGTTGACCAGCGACAACAGCATCAGCGCGTCCGTGCCCGGGCGGATGAAGACGTGCTCGGCGACAGCAGCGGTCTCACTGCACCGCGGGTCGATGACCACCACACGGCCGCCCCGCTCGCGCAGCGTCTTGAGCCGTCTGCGCATGTTCGGCGCGGTCATTATGCTGCCGTTGGACACCAGCGGGTTCGCGCCGATGCAGACGAACAGGTCGGTGCGGTCGATGTCCGGCACCGGCAGCAGCCCCTGGTGGCCGAGCATCAGGTACGCCGCGAGCATCTGCGGCAGCTGGTCGACCGACGTCGCCG
>Ga0137385_10001575_pt1 | contig 19255 bp, 16 predicted proteins | sample SagtaG_FD_104921 | JGI IMG/M metagenome (GOLD analysis project Ga0137385, IMG submission 104921) | Vadose zone soil microbial communities from Sagehorn Ranch, Mendocino, California, USA - Sage2_R_80_16 metaG | ecosystem: Environmental > Terrestrial > Soil > Vadose zone | place: USA: California... | reverse complement strand
TACACACCAGCTCCGGCGGCCACGGCACAAAGTAAGATTATTACGGTTGCATGCGGCCAAAATTTTATTCGATTCATAAAAAGCTTCCTCCTATACGTACAACTCCGACAAACCTAATCACTAAATAACAGTCAACATCCATACCAGTTCGCCGGCAATCGATAATACGATTTGAAGTTATTCAGGAGAGCTGATTAAACGATGCGTTGAACTGCAGATGAGGTTTGTGAGAAAGCGGATCATCAGGAAATATTCATATGAATGTCGGTAGATTGTAGTGATTGAGTTGCGCGCCAGCCGGCACGATCATCAAATCAACATAATTTGCTCAACCATTCCGAACAAATCGTGTAAAATGACCGCCGTGAGCGAAACTAAGATGACAATTGAGCGCGTGCCAACGGGAGGCGAAGAGATCGCCAACAGTGTGAGTCACGGCATCGCCCTCGGATTGGCCATTGCCGCAGCACCGGTGCTGATCGTCATGGCGGTGCGCGCGGGAACTGCCTGGAACGCGGTCGGCGCGTCCGTTTTTGCCACAACTGTGGTGCTTCTCTACCTCGCTTCCACGCTTTACCACGCGATAACTCACCATAAAGCCAAACAGATTTTTCGCGTTCTTGACCACGGAGCGATCTTTCTACTGATCGCCGGCACATATACTCCGTTCACTCTGGGTGTAATGCGCGGGCCCTGGGGTTGGACGCTCTTTGGCCTGGTCTGGACGCTGGCTATCGTCGGCATAACGATAAAAGCCCTGGCCGGCGCGAAGTATCTTTTTCTTTCAGTCGCGCTCTATATCGCGATGGGCTGGAGTGTAGTCATCGCGGCGAAGCCTGTTCTCACTCACGTTCCGTTGCCGGGAATTATCTGGTTGCTGGCGGGGGGGATCGCCTATACGGGTGGTGTCGCGTTCTTCGCCGCTCACAAGGTGAGGTACAGCCATTTCGCCTGGCATCTGTTCGTGATCGCCGGGACCACCTGTCACTTCTTTGCGGTGCTTTGGTATTCAGCCTAGTTCGGAAACCCGACCGTCAGGGAGGGTGCCGCAACGAACTGACTTCCGCGCGCAGTTTTCCCGGGGCCTTTTCCTTAGGGCCTCTGAATGCAGATTGGAGCCTCTATGCTGACGGGAATTCCGGTTGCACCCTCCCTGACGGTCGGGTTTCTGCACGCCTCTCAGTGGTCGTGTTTCTGCATGCCTTTCACGGTCGGGTTCTGTCCGGCACTTGTGATATCATCTGCCACAAATCATGTTCAGTCGCCGTCAATTGCATCTAAGACCTCTCGAGAATCGCGCAAACCTTTTTGCGGACTAGTTTTTTTCTCTAATCAAAATCGTCTCGTCCGACTGACACCATTAGTGTCCAGCCCGAGTGTTTGAATGGAGGGAATCATGTCAACCGCAATCGCATTGAAAAGACCTGAAATCAAGACCGCTTTGCCGGGACCAAAGGGTCAGGCGATAGTCGCCGCCGACGCTCAGTTCGTTAATCCTGCTTATCCCCGCCCGGCGTTCAAATTGGTCGCCGAACGAGCGCAGGGAGTATGGGTCGAGGACGTTGACGGCAACATTTTTCTTGACTGCAACGCCGGTGTCGCCGTTTGTTCGACGGGTCATTGCCACCCCGAAGTCGTGCAGGCAATCAAAGATCAGGCGGAACAACTCATACACATGTGCGGCACCGATTTTTATTACCGGCACATGCCCGTGCTCGCGGAAAAGTTGGACCAGATCGTACCCGTGCCTTCCCCAACTCGGACGCATTTCGCGAACAGCGGCACCGAGGCTGTTGAGACTGCGTTGAAGTTGGCGATGCATGCCACGGGACGCGAAAAGTTCATCGCGTTTTTCAATAGTTTTCACGGGCGCACGCTGGGCTCACTTTCGCTGACATCTTCGAAAGTTGCGCAGCGTCTGGGATTTAAGCGGCAGGCCCTCGATGTTGTCCATGTCCCTTATCCGAACGAGTATCGCAATCCATTTCGCGAGGAAGATTGTGGCGAGGGCGGCGCCGGACAGGGCGCTTTGAACTGGATCGAGAATCGCCTGTTCGCAACTACCACGCCGGCCGAGGAAGTCGCCGCGATCGTCGTTGAACCTGTGCAAGGCGAAGGCGGTTACGTCCCGTCGCCGAAAGGATTTTTGCAGGGCCTTCGTCGTATCTGCGATGAGCACCGGATCGTTTTGATCGTCGATGAGGTTCAGAGCGGCATGGGTCGCACGGGAAAAATGTTCGCGTCCGATCACTACGATCTGAAGCCGGACATTATCTGCATCGCGAAGGGTATCGCCTCAGGTTTGCCATTGGGCGCGTGCGTGGCGCGTGCCGATTTGATGGATTGGAAACCCGGAGCACATGCCTCGACCTTCGGTGGTAATCCAGTAGCCATTGCGGCCGCGCTAAAAACGATCGAATTGCTGGAGCGCGATTTGGTGGCGAACGCGGCCTCAGTCGGTGATTACCTTAAGAGCGGCCTCGAGAAGTTAATGGCGAAGCATGATCGTATTGGTGACGTACGCGGCATGGGCTTTATGCTCGGGGTCGAGTTCGTCAAAGATCGAAGGACCAAAGAGCCCGACGTTGAGCTGCGCGATAGAGTTGAAGTCGCGAGCTTTGAGCGCGGATTAATTCTGCTTGGCTGCGGCGCGAATTCCATTCGCTGGTCGCCGCCTTTGATCCTGGCCCGGGAGAATGTCGACGTCGCTTTGGAAATCTTTGACGAGGCTATTACCGCTTCTGTCTAAACGCCTCCGTGATCGTCATGGTGATGTTGATGCGGAAATAATCACCACCGGGCCCCGGAGATCCCAGAGAAAATCAAAAGCAGGTTTTTAATGGAGGAAAGAGCCAGTGTTTGAAGGGACAATTATTTCAATCAACATTGCGCCCGCAGCGGAAGCGCCGATGGAATCGGTTGGCGAAGCCCGTGCCGTTCCCGGCAAAGGCCTTCAGAGCGATCGCTATTTCGCTCGTCAGGGCAGCTTTTACAAGCCGCAACCCGATCGCGAACTTACCCTAATCGAATCGGAAGCCATCGAAGCGTTTCGCACCGAATTTAAGCTCGAATTCGATCTCAGCTCAAGCCGTCGCAATGTCGTCACACGGGGCGTTCCACTCAATCATCTGGTTGGTAAAGAATTTTGGATCGGCGAGGTCAAGGCACGCGGAATTAAGCTCTGCGAGCCGTGTTCACATCTGCAGCGCCTTTCACATCCCAAGGTTTTGCCCGGATTGGTGCATCGTGGCGGATTGCGGGCTCAAATCCTGAGCGAAGGAACGATTCGCGTCGGCGAGATAATAAGAGAAGCCTGACTGCCGGCCGTGCGGACGTCCTCGTCCGCACGGAGCGGACGTCCTCGTCCGCACGGAGCGCGAAGCGGCGATCTTAATCGACAAGCAACTACGACTTCGGAGTCTGCCTCTCGGGCGCTGCTACAGCGTCAATACTTCCGCTGCCACTATAACCATCCGCGACATTTGTGGGTCGAGATCCGATTTGCAGTGACAATCCCTTTTCATCGATGCTTCCAGTTGCCTGAAGTCCGGGGTTTGGATTGTCTACAAGTTTGTCGGCGCTGAATTTCTGCAACACAATTCCGCGATCATTCTTGATGCCGGTCGCGAATTCGCTTAACGATCTCTTCTTTTGGGAATTCGAACTGTAAACTTCAAAAGCCAGCGTAACTAGTTTGTCTATTCGTATGGCGCGTGCTTCGCCTTCGAGGCGAAATTGCTCGGTCCTCCCGGCGAAACCTCCTCCCGAGGTGAACGTGCTGGAAGTTATGCGGTACCTTTGCATTCGGGCATTCCAGGCATCATCGAGCGTCACAGCAACTGCAAGCGGAGAGTTCTGGCCCGCTTCGACGGTGATAATTTTAAATGGCGACGTAATCATCTGCGGCACCATCATTCCTTTGCCCGGCTTTCTCTCTGTAACTCGGAGTTGACCACTTGTCTCGCGCGCGATCTCGACCGCGTATCCACCCGTATTGCGCTGTCCCAGAAACGCTGCGACCACCGCGTTCGAATCGAAGAAACCGGCATTGAGCCGGGGCAGACTTCCCTCGAGTTTAGTCAGCGCGTCGTAAGTCTCGGCGTCGCGTATCACCGCAATGAATGGTTCACTAATTGATGAATGAAATCCTTCGGCCAACACCTTCAAGTCGTTTGCACCAGGCACTTGCTTTTGGACGGGAGAGGGTGACGCCTTTTCACGAATAGAATTACTGTTTTGATTCGCACGACAGCCGGACGGGCCACCTGCGCTTAAGAGAAACGATGAGAGCATTGCAACCAAAATTATTTTCAAGCCAAACATTTACTTTAGCACCTCGCCCTGTTGTCTCGACTGCGAGCTGTTAGTCACATCTCTCGCCTGCAACATTCTAGAACGTCGCGGCGGGCGGGAGCTTGCATTGGCTCCATCAAACCCGATACCTGACTCGTTTTCGCAACTCTTCGTCTTCCACCTCAATATTCTGTAAACGCAACATCACATCGGCATTCAAATCCCAACCAGCGCGCTCTCCTGCTTTTAACTTCACGGTCCCGGCCGCGGCGATCATTGCGGCGTTGTCTGTCGACAGATGCGGTGAAGGAAAATAGACCGGCACGCCAAGCCGCGAGGCCGCTTCGCTCGCCGCGTCGCGCAAGGCGCCGTTACAGGCCACGCCGCCGGCAACAATCAAAGTCTTCGGGTAATAGTCTTTCGCGACGCGTTCCATTGTCGAGACCAGTGAACGAACAACTGTGCTTTGAAAACTCGCGGCGAGATCCTTAATCCCCTGTGAAGCTGCTTCACCGTTGGTCACTGGTTGCAGGCCGGATTCGCGAACGTATTTTTGTACCGCAGTTTTCAAACCGCTGAAACTGAAATCAGGCCGATTGTCTCCCATGCGTGGAAGCGTAAACTTGACCGCCTTCGGATTTCCTTCGCGCGCCAGTTTCTCGATGATTGGGCCGCCGGGATAACCAAGGCCGAGCAGCTTTGCAATCTTGTCGAATGCCTCGCCGGCGGCATCATCGCGGGTACGGGCGACAACTTTATACTTGCCGGGTTCCGGAACGAAAAAGAGATTAGTGTGTCCGCCCGAAACGACCAGGGCCAGCGCCGGATGTACAACCGGCGGATTCTCAAAACAAACAGAATAAATGTGGCCTTCGATGTGATTGACGCCGACCAGCGGCTTGTTCAGCGCAAAGGCCATTGCCTTTGCATATGACACACCGACCAGCAGAGAACCGATCAGGCCAGGTCCAATAGTCACTGCAATCCCATCGATCTCTTCGCTGGTAGTCTGCGCGCGCGCGAATGCTTCTTCCACGATCGGGACGATTTTGTCGAGATGTTCGCGCGAGGCGAGCTCCGGCACGACCCCGCCAAAGCGTTTGTGCGTTGCGATCTGCGAAGCGATGACCGATGAAATGATCTCGCGGCCATCGCGCACAACCGCGGCGGCAGTTTCATCGCAGGAAGTTTCAATACCCAGGACAAGCATAGGTCGTTGTTAGTGGATAGTTGCCAGTTGTTAGTTGTAACGATAGCGCCCGGCATGCCGACAGGCAACTTAGGATTCGTTTTGGTAAAAACTCAATGCCGATTCGCCGTGCTTGACGACTCGACAACGGCGCAACGTTCCAAAATCGTCCTGCAATTCTCTTTTCTTACGGTGTTCGACCACTACAAGACCATCGCCAGTCAGCACTTGCTCCGCCTTTTTGCCAATGAATTTCAGGACCCTTTCATAGTCCATCACATACGGCGGATCAAAAAAGATGACGTCAAATGGTATGGCGTCTTTCTTCACGTGCCTTCTAAGGAATTCTCCGGCTTCGGCCACAAAGATCTCGAATTCCGCCTGATCGACTTTCAGCGCAGCAACATTCGTTTCAATAAGCGCGCGCATTTTCCGTGAGCGATCGACGAACGTGACGTGCTCTGCGCCACGCGATAGTGCTTCGAGCCCGACAGCGCCGGAGCCGGCACACAGATCGAGGAATCGGGCGCCTTCAATCCGCGGCGCGAGAATATTGAACAGCGTCTCTCGCAACCGATCGGAAGTCGGACGCGTTTCAAGCGACGGCGGGCTCTTTAGTTTTCGCCCGCGATATTTCCCGGCAATGATTCGCAATCAATTGATCAATAGTCAGAAGCCGGCAGTCAGAGGGGGGGTCGGATAGAATAGAAGCCCCTGCTGACGCGCGGGCTTCCGACAGCATCCCTGTAATCTGCCGGGAGATCATCCAACCGCCGCCAGCTTCATGCGCGGATCGCTCTGAACGCGTTTGATCATCCTGGCGGCTTCAGGCGACGTTTTACTTTCCTTGATAAAGATCTCAGCCTCTTTGCGCGCTGCTTGCAGGATGTCCAAATCACGCACCAGATTCGCGATGCGAAATTCCGGAAGACCTGCCTGCCGCGTGCCCATGACTTCGCCCGGTCCCCGCAACTCCAAATCTTTTTCGGCGATCCGAAAACCGTCGTTGGTTTCTTCCATAATGCCGAGGCGCTCGCGCGCGACACTTGTTTGTTTATCTGACGCCAATAGGACACAGTAACTTTTGTCGGCGCCGCGGCCGACGCGCCCGCGTAACTGATGAAGTTGGGATAAACCAAATCGCTCAGCGTGTTCGACCACCATTACCGAAGCATTTGGCACGTCTACACCGACCTCAATCACCGTAGTCGAAACCAGTATCTGAATTTCGCCCGCAATAAAGCGTCGCATGACTTCATCTTTTGCTTCCGGCTTCATGCGACCATGCAACAGTCCGACTGAAAATTTCGGGAAGACCTGATCGCGCAGATATTCGTAACGGCGGGTCGCATCTCTCAAGTCCATCTTTTCTGATTCTTCCACCAGCGGATAAACCACATAGACTTGCCGGCCGGAGCGTACTTCACGAGCAATCAGTTTCTTGACTTCCTGCCGTGCGTCTTCTCCATAAACGCGCGTTTCAACCGGCGTGCGTCCGGGCGGTAACTCATCGATGACTGAAACATCGAGATCGCCATAAACCGTCATTGCCAGCGAGCGCGGAATCGGCGTGGCCGTCATTACCAGCACTTCAGGGTTCAATCCCCGCGCGCGCAGTTCGGCGCGTTGCATGACGCCAAAGCGATGCTGCTCGTCGATGACCACCAGGCCAAGTTTCTTAAACGCGACACTTTCCTGAATCAGGGCATTCGTGCCGATGCACGCATCAACTTCGCCGGCGGCGATCGCCTGTTGTAATCGTCGCTTGTCAGCTGGTTTGAGCGAACCGACCAACAACTCGACGCGATAGGGGGCTTTGGCGAGGATTCGCTTAAGATTGCGCGCGTGCTGCTCAGCGAGAATCTCAGTCGGCACCATCAGCGCCGTCTGGTAACCATTCTCCATTGCCGCAAGCATCGAGATCAGCGCGACGATGGTCTTGCCGCTGCCCACATCACCCTGGAGCAAGCGATTCATCGGCGCATCTGAGCGCAGGTCGCGGAATATCTCTTTGACCACCCGGCGCTGCGCGTCGGTAAGTTTGAATGGTAAGACGGATTTGATTCTTTGCTTGATCGCGTCGTCAATCTTGATCGGCGCGCCTTTCTTTTCCCCGATTCGCCGGCCTCGTTTTACCAGCAGACCTAACGCCAGCCAGAACAATTCCTCGAATATCAAGCGTCCATGCGCGGGACTACGCATCGCTTCATAATCCTCAAGAGACGTCTCATCCAGGGGGAAATGCACATAGCGAAGTGCCCTGGCTCTCTCCAGCAATTTTCTGCGGGAAAGCAATTCGCGCGGCAGAGTTTCTTCTATCAGTTTGTCGGACATGCGCGCCAGAATCTCATGCACGATCTCGCGGAGACGCTTGGTTGGAAAGTCTCCGAGTTTGCGATAGATCGGAACTCGCCGCCCCACGTGAATGGCTGCCAGTCCGGGATCAGTTCCCTCCTCGCCCTCTTCCTGATCTGCGCTGACGACCTCCAGCTCGTCCGGTTTGTTTATTCTTAGCGAGTAGCTTTCGTGTTTATCCCGCTCCCATTGTCCAAACGCGATAAAGCGCGTTCCGGGAGAGAAACGCTTTGTGTTGTATTGAATTATTTGTTGAGCGCGGGCACCGGAAATGAACCACCAGACTGTGACTTGTTGCCCTGTTCGGCGTTGATCGCTGGCCCCAATCTTGAAGATGTATAGTCGCTGTTTGTAGGAACGGCGATTGCGAACGGGATATCCGCCCGCTACGCGCACGGTGAGATCGAGTGACGCTTCCAGGCCGTGATACAGGTGACGGATCTCCACCATGCTCGAGCGATCTTCATAGCGCATCGGAAGATACTGAAGCAGATCTTCGACCGTGACGTTATTGATATCTTTTCCAGGTGTAACGGCGGTTAGACCCAGAGCCAATTTGCGGGCACTTATTGGGCCGAAACGAGGAAGGTCCTGATTTGGCAGATCGAGAATGCGTGTGTCGAGGGAGATGGAGGCCAGGGATGACATGGGAGGATCATAGCATAGCAAACAATCGCACTTGCTCTGCTTCAGACGGTCAGTACCATCTGCCTAAGCAGATTGGGGAAAACTCAACCTGCCTCTTGAATCCATCCGCCGACGCGGATGGGTACTGACTTCCCCGGATGGCGCCGACTTCCGGCATATGGATACTGTCACCCATCGGCCCAAGCAGACAGATCAAACCAATATCGATCCTGGATTCGCCGTCGACGCGGCTTGTATCGATCGCGAGAGAACAAAACATGAACGATCCACGTTATTAAGGACATGGACCGCTGGGAATCACTCGTCGATCAGAAAATCCGCGAAGCTATGGAGCAGGGCGAATTTGATGACTTAGCCGGCAAGGGCGCGCCCATTGATTTATCGGAAAACCCCTTTGAAGATCCCGACTGGCGAACGGCCCATCGCATGCTGCGTAATGCCGGGTTTGCACCGGCGTGGATCGAAGAGCGAAAGTACATCGATGAAGAACTCGCCGCGGCGCAGTCCACACTCGCGCGTGCGTGGTTGATTCTGACGAACGCTCTCGGGACGGAACAGCAACCAGGCGCCGAGATTCGTTGGGAGCGGCAGTTCAGTTCCTTCCGGCTGCAGATCGGCGCTTTGAACAGAAGAATCCTCGCGTGGAATTTGAAGACTCCAAACGTCAATTTTCATCGCGCGCTTATTGATATAGAAAAACAGCTGAAGGAAATTCAAAAGCAACGCCCTGGATAAGCCAAGGGCTATAAGCCATCAAGGGCAAGGCGATCATGCGATCAATCTGTCCATTATCGATTCTACGTTTGCGAAGGATTGAGAAGGAATTAAGGGCACGGTATCGCGCAATAATTTCGCGGCATCGGGCGCCGGAATTGCGCGGGAGAAAAAGAATCCCTGGCCTCGGGCACAACCGAAGGTTCGCAACTTTGTCACTTGTTCCAGCGTTTCGACTCCTTCCGCCGTCACATCCATCCCCAGGTTCTCCGCCAGCGACATAATGGTCCGCACGATTTCGGTGTTCTCGTTGCGGCCATTCATCCGGCTCACGAAAGAGCCGTCAATCTTGAGTGTGGAGATCGGGAAACTATGGAGCGAACTCAGCGATGAATAGCCGGTCCCAAAGTCGTCGATGCTCAGGCCAACTCCCAGCCGACGCAGCCGCTTGAGCAATTCGCTTGCCGCTTCCACATTTTCAACAACCACGCTTTCAGTTATTTCCAGCCACAGGGATTTCGCGTTTACATTCGTCTCTTCGAGCACTCGTTCTATTAACTGGATCAAACCCGGCTGATTAAACTGTTTGGCGGAGAGGTTAACGCTCATTGTCAGATTCGATTCGCTGGGATATGCGTCCTGCCACTCTCGCAATTGCGCGCAAGCTTTGCGCAATACCCATTCGCCAATGGGAATGATCAATCCTGTTTCCTCTGCGATAGGAATAAACTGGTTAGGATCAATGGCCCCATGTTCCGGGTGGTTCCATCGGGCGAGGGCCTCGAAACCGCTGATTCTAAACGTATCCAGTGAAACAATGGGTTGATACTCAAGGGTAAGTTCCTCTCGTTCGATCGCCGCTCTGAGATCATTCTGCATGTGCAACAATTTCAACGCCCGGACGTGCATGCTCTTATCAAATACCTGATGGCGAGTGCCGCCCAGCGACTTGGCGTAATACATCGCCGTATCGGCGTCGCGCAGAATGTCTTCGGGATGCTCATAACCGATCGAACTTGGCGCGATACCTATACTCGCGGAAGCGAACACCAGCCGATCTTCCAGCTTAAGTGGCTCAGCCAGCTCGCGCTGAATACGCTCGGCGATGTAAATCGCTTCATTCATGCTCTTCAGGTCTTCAAGCAGAATGGTGAACTCGTCGCCACCAAGGCGCGCGATGGTATCTCCCGGGCGCAGACAACTTTGTAGCTTCGAAGCTGTCGCTATGAGCAATTGATCGCCAACCAAATGCCCTAAACTGTCATTCACGATCTTAAAGCGATCGAGATCAAGGAAGAGCACTGCGAACAGCGCGTATTCTTTCCGCAGCCGCCGGGCGACGGCAAGTTTCAAATGGTCGATAAACAGGGCTCGATTGGGCAATCCGGTCAATCCGTCGTGGAAAGCGTCGTGAACAAGTCGCGCCTCAGCTCGCTTGCGGTCGGTGATGTCTTGAATCTGAAAGATGAAGCGCATCGATTGCGTTTCGGGGTCGCGGACGCGAGACACGCTAAGGAGAGTCCATACCTCATGGCCTCCCTTGTGGATGTAGCGCTTTTCTGTTTGATATCCCGCAACCTGACTTTTGATTAGCCTCGATTGCTGCATGAGCAGGTCTGCCACATCTTCGGAATGTGTGATTGCCTCGATATTCATGGTCAGCAGTTCAGCTTCCGAATAGCCAACAATTTCGCAAAGAGAGCGATTTACCTGTAACCAGCGGCCATCCTGCGAGACCAGGGCCATACCGATCGCGGCATAATCAAAGGCACTGCGAAACCGCTCTTCGCTTTCCTGCAGCAAGTCGGCGTGACGTTGAGCTTTCTCCGCCTGGGCGATCGAGACTTCGACGTTCTTGAGATACGTCTTATACGTAACGTAAACGATGGCAATAATAGGCGTCGTCGCGATCACCCCGTAAACGCCGATTAAGGTGATTAATTTGGCAATAAGGAAAGCTGCCGAGGCACCGGCGTAGTAAGTTATCGACGACCAAAGATATGATTTGCGCCAGGTGGACCAAAACGGCCGGCTCATCCGGCAACTTGTATAGATCGTCGCCAGCCCGCTATTAGCCAGATACTGCACCGTGGCCATCAAACAGATGGCCGTCACCATCGCGGGAGAAAACCTCCGGCTCGGAAGATCTTCGACCGAGCCAAAAAGAGTCTCAAGCGCCAGCACCGTAAGAAACGTGGAACAGGCCATCATGGATGCATTGAAGATATGCACCCTGATCTTTTTGGTCACGCGCAAAGAAGAGCACACGGCCGCCGCCGCCGCGACGAGAGTCGCTGCCTCGCCACCGCAAAATAGCATGGTGAGAAAGACAAAGGAGTCGTTGACAGTGATTTCGCCCTTGATGCTGGGGATTGGTATTACCAGTCGGGCGCCGAGCACCACCATCAGCAGGAATAAGAGTAGGAATCGAGTGTCGAGTTGAGGAGTTCTCAAACTGCGCAGGCAGAGCACGAGAACCACACCCCCGAGGGTGACGACCAGGGCAATGAAGGGTTTTACTAGGCGCTGTTTGTTCACGGAAGTTTGCCGGTTGAACAAGGACCCGGCGCCGCGCTGATCTTAGATATCGTGAGGAGGCGCCAGGTGCCCGTAACGATTTTCAATTCTCGGCTTCATTCGAGTTCTGCTCGAGGAATAGCGTCTTGTAATGCTCTCGGACCTTATAACCGGCTTTCAAGTAACAGGATTGCGCCGCCGTTGCTTCCTGTTTCGTCAACAGGCAGACAGACTTGGTGCGGGCCAACAGAAGATTGGTTAGCTGCCTTAGACAAGCAGGTCCCAATCCCTTACCGCGATCTTCCGGCCTGACGAATATTCCTTCGAGATAATTGACCTCAGCCAGGTCGCTGACCACGTCCGCCTTGAAGAGCAATTGCCCGTTCTCAATACAGACCCAAACCCGGCCTTGTTGAATACGGCGCGCGCATCGATTTCGAAACCCCTCGGCGTCGACTTCCAGCGGATTGACGCCGCTTTCTTCAAATGCCATTTGAGCGTGAACCGGCGCGACCAGATTCACTTCATCAAGTGTCGCCCGTCGCAGACTCGGCACCGGCTTTTCGCAATGCTCTCTCGACCGTTGCTCGAATAATAGTTCGCGACATCCTTGATTCGACCGCTGCTTGTCCGGATTGAAGTACTTCATAAATTGATCAATCCGTCGCTCTTCACCAATTACTACGAATGACGAAGGACAATTCCTGGTAAGTTCGGCGAACCGCGACATGGAGGCCTCGGAATTCGTCTCAACCAACGTGACGTGGCCGATTAGGGCGACGCCGTCGAGCTCTCCACGGCCGTTTCTACTCGCGTAAAAGGTGCCGCGATTAAGTTCGCTCACGAGGCCGTTATCTTTGATCCAGCCCGTCATCACGAATGTAAGCAGCGGATGAGCGGAAAGGAAATCGAGGACTTCGGCTTCGTGTTCACCCCTGAGTGGCCGAATAGCTTGAGCAACCTGGGGGGCCAGTGATGCGATTGGTTTGTCGTTTCTAAGTTCCAGCATTTTCGTGCTCCGTCTCGTGGTTGGTTGGTAAGGGTGATTTAGTAGTCGAGACAATCGAGGCCGGTGTCGAGGGACACGGGTAGAATGGTTGTGAGATCGCCGTCCAGCTGGGCAGCCTGCGCGAGAGCCACGGCATCGCTGATGATGACTCCATCGCTGACAATAACGCCGTCACTGATGATGACACCGTCCGCCAATGCGTAACCATCGCTCACGATGACTTGTTCGCTAACGATGACACCCATGTTAAGGAACAAAGTGCCGCTCGCGAGGGTGGTGCCGTCGCTGACGATTACACCATCACTAATCAGGACGCCATCGCTGATGATCACGCCATCGCTGATAATCACGCCATCGCTGATGATCACGCCATCGCTGATGATCACGCCGTCGCTGATCAGGACGCCGTTGCTGATAAGCACGTTGTCGCTGACAATGACGCCCTGGGCGTACACAGGCTGATACTTAGCTATCAAGCTGGTCCCCTTGGCGAAATGTTGTCCCAGGATGATTCCCTGCGACCACGAAAAGGTGGTGCCGGCAATCGTTGACTGCGGCACAGGCAAGGTCGTCGTGCTAAGAAGGGACGCACCTACCGGCTTACTTGTTCCCAGGTCGGTGCGGACCAGCCTGGCTAATCTCATGGCACCTTCCATGTTGATTTCGCCCGCACCCTGTTCGAGGGTATTGAAGCCCGCAAGTGGCTGAGCCGTATACATGAGAATCATCTTGATCAGATTTGGGGTTAAGTTCGGATTTGCCTGTAACAGCATAACGGCGGCGCCGGCCACGACCGGGGTTGCCATAGAGGAACCGCTCAGTTGCATTTCTCTGCGGTTATCAGCGCGACTAATCCCGAGATCAAGTTGCGGATTCTCGGCCACTAATAGATTACCGTCAGATTCGGCGTTGATGATCTTGTTTCCAGGCGCGACCACATCCGGCTTAATGAGGTTATCGAAGTGCTTGACCCCGGCGGCATCGGTTGTGTAGCTGCGCGTTGGACCGCGAGAACTGAATGTAGTGACGCCGTCGTCGTTGCGCGCATCAGTGCCAAAAGTGTTTGCGGCCCCAACGGTCAGTGCCGAAGGCTCGTTACCTGGACAATGGATTTGTCCATAGACTTTCTGACCAGCGCTGTTCTTGCCATTGTTGCCGGCAGCTGCCGCAACCACGACACCAGCGTCAACCAGGCGGCGCACCGCCCGGCAAATTGGATCATTCTTGTACGAATCAACCGCCGGCGTGCCCAGGCTCATGTTGACCACGCGCACGTTGTAAGTTGTCCGATTGGTCATCAGCCAATCCAACGCCGCCAATATCGCTGATACAGAGCCTATGCCCTGCGAGTTGAGCACCCGCAGATTAACGATGTTGGCGTTTGGCGCCATGCCGAGATACGCAGAATTAGCAATGCGACCGTTGCCGGCTGCGATTGCCGTGACGTGCGTGCCATGACCATACGGATCATCAACCCGATTTTCACCGGTAAAATCACGGCTGAAAACAATGCGACTCCTGGTACCCTTGTCCAGGAACGCGACGTGACTAATGTCCATACCGGAATCCAATATAGCGATTCCGATTCCGGTTCCGTCAAAAGTTGTGGTGGTCGTGAGAAGTCCGGAAGTTATAGTCTGCCTTCGTACCGCATCTGCTCCGGTGGTCGCCGTTATATGGCCCATCGATTGAACTCTTCGGTCCAGCGATAAGTAACGTGTATTGCCACTGGCGGCCAACTTTTCAATCATCCCGACCGGCGCATCGATCTTGATTGCGCCGAAAGCCGCGAATCTTGCGTCAACGCGAACACCATGAGCTTTAAGAAGCCTGGCAAGATTGCCGTCCCGGATATCGTCTGCCTGTAAGATCAGGCTAACTCGATTTGATGATGCGGCGCCGCTCTGAATCATTTCACGTAAATCGGGAGAGATCCGATCGCCACTGAATCCCCGATCGCTGCCGTCGTTATTCTTCGAATTTTGCGCGGCTGAGTTTTCGTCGCTGTTGTTTTCGCCTTCGCTCGCGTCGCTGACCTGAACTTGCTGAAACAATGCTGAAAGTTCCTGGTCGCTGGCAATGTATTCCGCGTACAGGTTCGGGGTAGTTGCGCCCACGATCCGTATCTTCCCTTGCTCGAGGGAAGCGCGCATGGTTTCGGTGGAGATCTGGGCAGCATAAGCGCCGACGAACTGATGAAGTTGATCGACAAAAAGGATGATTTCGCCTTTAGCGTTTTCCGCTTCGGCCAGGACGGCTTGCACGTGGGCCGTGAACTCATTGCCGGTCTTCGCATTCGCGGCGAGTGCATCGAGATTAAGACTTAAGATCCGTTTGGACCGCAGACTTTCGGGCGTGTTGCCGGCCGCAACTCTTTGCGCCAGACCCTGGGCGATTTGAACGGTCACCAATCCCAGTTCGCTTATCACGACCGGATTCTTATTCGAGTCGCTCGAGAGCACATCAATAATTCGGCTAATCTCAATATCGTGCCCTTTCACAGGCTCAAGCCGCCCTTCACTCGCTTGCTGTGTGAGATCCGTCGCATAGCGCGAAAGCATTGGATAGCCGGCCTTGCTCAGTGCTGCCCGGGCATTGAGTGACCGCGCATTCTGTGCCGACTGTGCATTCGCACGGTCGCCAACCAGAATTCCGGTACACAATGAAAGCGAGACCGACAGACAAGTCAGCCATGCGGTAACGCGACGATGTTTGATTCTTTTCATTTCGATCATCCTCTTAGTTTTCACAAGCCGCGATCTAACTCGCGGTCGCAAGCCTGTCCGCAATGACCATGCCAGCTACCTCAACTCGCAGAAACAGCTGTTTTCTTTAGGATTTTGAAGAACTTGGTGGCTTTGCCAAGTCAAGAGAAGCCGTCATCCTCGGTCTTAGTGAAGATGGCTCTCGGTCTTTATGACCGATTCGCGCTAGGAGGTTGATCTGTTTTAGGGTCAGTGGGAAAACGAAGGAAACGTTCAAATATGGCCGGTGGAAAATGGTGAAATTGAGATCTGGCGCGTTGCGTCGCCGTCTCCGCGAATTGAAATCCGCGTAACGCTTGAAGGCAGGGGATAACCCTTGATTCGTTCGGCCCATTCGATGATCACGACAGCAGTCTCATCAGTGAGAATTTCATCAAGATCAACAGCATGCGCCGCCGAAGCTCCTTCGTTCAGCCGATAGAGATCAATGTGATAAAGCAGCAACCGTCCCCGATAAGGATTAACCAACGTAAATGAAGGACTGGTCACTTCACCTTCTTCAACCCCGAGTGCCCGGGCAACTCCTTTTACCAGAATTGTTTTTCCCGCTCCGAGGGGACCACTCAATAAGAGAACCTCTCCACCGACAAGTTGTTCACCGATGCGCACACCTAGATCAAAGGTTTCACGTTCGTTGTGGGAAATCACATTTGCGGGAACTGGGCTCTGCGCTGTTATTGCCATCTTTGAAAGCGTTTCGGCAATTCTCCGTCAGGATCCAGGAACTTAATCGCTCTACTGAGATATCTGCGAATATCAGAAGCTACCATTGTCCGCATACCAAGCTCGGTGGCTGCGAAATCGCCTGCCAATCCGCCGAGATAAAGCGCGGCGATGATCGCTTCAAGCGAATCCGCTTCTTCTCGCAGCGTGCCATATGCCTGGGCCAGAAATCCGGTAATGATTCCGGTGAGAGTATCGCCCGCTCCAGCGGTGCCCAGGCCCGCATTGCCGGTTGGGTTAACGAAAACTCGTCCATCGGGCGCGGCAATCAAAGCGCGTGTTCCCTTCAAAACCAGAATGACTTGATGCCTGGTTGCAAAGTCGCGCGCAGCAGAAACACGATCGCCTAAGGCGGACTTATCTTCCGCGCCCATCAAGCGCAACATCTCTCCCGGGTGAGGCGTCAAGATAATTGGATGATCGTCCGAGCCCTTCAATGCCTCCGGCCACGGGGCCAAACAGTTTAATCCATCTGCATCTATGACAATCGGGGTTCGGCGATCTTCAGCTACCCCTCGGACAAAGTTGCGCGTGCGCACATCTTCGGATGATAAACCGGGACCGATGGCAATCACGTCGCAGCGTTCGGCAAATTTGAGAATGTAGTCAAGAGCATCGTCGCTGACCGCTCCGCGATCGGTCTCAACGAGCGACGCCGTCATTATTTCAGGCATCACCTGAGTCGCAACCAACGGTTGCACCGACAAGGGAGTTGCGACGGTCACCAGTCCTGCGCCTGTCCGCATCGCTGCATTTCCACACAGGGCGGCCGCCCCCGTGAACCCTCGCGAACCGGCGATTACCAGCGCGTGCCCATGTGTGTTCTTATAGGATTCCGGCGCGTATCGAGTTGCGATCAACCAACGGAGCGCATCAGTTGCTCCAACCAGGAACAGTCCGCCTGCCAGCTCGCCAACTAATTCAGAAGGTGATCCGATGTCGGCGACGATCAATTCGCCATTGTGAACAGCTGCTGGAGGTAAAACGCTCGCCGGCTTTGGGGCGGTCATCGTTACCGTAAGGTCTGCAACAACTGCCTCGCCAAGCAATTCAGAAGAATCAGAATTAAGTCCGGAAGGAATATCAACAGAGATTATGCCGATGCGTGATCCGGTTGCCGGGTCAAGCGGTTCCTGGAGTTGCCGCAGGTACCCAATGACTTGTTTATGAATACCCTCGACAGGGCGGCTGAGACCGGTTCCAAAAAGCGCGTCGACAATCGCTTCGTGCTGAATGGTCAACAAACTGTTTTGCAGATGGTTCCAGCCTTTCTCAGAATCGCACTCGTATAATTGAATCTCACCGAGCTGGGCCGTTGCCGATCCGTCCTGGGCGCTCAGATTCTCCTTCCAAACCTGTAACCGCTCAAAATTGATCCGGGCGTCGCCCCTGGTTTCTTCGAATCTTCCAATCAGTACAACATCAACCCTGGCGCCCGCCAGCGCCAGCAGTCTTGCCGCCACGGCTCCGTCGCCGCCGTTATTGCCACGACCGCAGAGGACGAGGACTGGCTTACTTTCAATATCGCCGCCGGCGAATTGTGTTAATGCTTTTGCGACTGCAATGCCCGCATTCTCCATCAATTGCAAAGACGGAATGCCGTAACGCTCGGAGGTGAGCCGATCAATTTCGCGCATTTGCGCGGATGAAATTACAGGGTGCACGTTGCGATGATAAGGAGAAGACTACGAGCGGGTCAATTTCAGATAGCAAATCAGTACTGTCCCAACGTTAGTTGAACAGAATCAGTTGTTTGCAAAGCTGGTCTAATATGATTTGGTCGTCGGTTAAAGAAAGAGCACGTAAAATCGGGGTTTTCTCGAAAAGAGTGACGCTGCAAATCTGTAACATTCTGTAGAGACTGCCTTCGAGATTGAGTTGCTTTTTGACGATCGCCACGAGCACGTAAACCGAGATGGCAATCCAGATTTGAGTCTTCAGGGCATTCTCGGAAGTGCCGTAGAACTTTTTGATGCGTAGGTGTTGTTTGATCCATTTGAAGAACAACTCGACCTGCCAACGGCTGCGATACAGTTGCGCGATCGTCAGTGATGGCAAGCTGAAGTTGTTGGTCAGAAAGACGAGTCGTTGATTCTTTTGCGAATCGAAGTAACGAATGCGACGCAGCTTCTCGGGAAAGCCTTTGCGGGGAACGGGATTGACGAGCGTAATGATCTGATCGCAGATCACTCCGGTAGCTCGGTCTACTGGTTGTGAATAGAGTCGCTGGAAATCGAAACGCTTTCTGGCGCGGGTGACAAAGAAGGCGGAAGCGAGATGCAATTTGTAGAGGCGCGCGAAATCGAGATAACCGCGATCCATCACATAGAAGGCCCCGGCTTCGAAGCTGAGTTGATCCAGAATATTGACCTCGTGAACCTTGCCATGGGTAATGATCACAACAGTTGGAATGCTGCCGCGCAGGTCGAGCAGGGTGTGCAGTTTCACCGCTCCTTTGTGCTGGCGAAACTTGGCCCAGGGAAAAAGTGCCAGGCACAAATCGATGGTGGTGGCATCGAGCGCATAAACAGTCTGGGCCAACTCGACGCCGAAGCTGTCGTCCGCGTAGAGCGCACGGGCGCGGGTAATCAGCACTTGCGCGAAGTCGGCGTAGATGCGCCAATCGCGCACCGAGTTGGCATGAGCCAGGGTGTTGCGCGAGACCTGGCCGCGAATGCCAAGATGATAGAGCTTGGTCTGTTGCGCGCGCAGGCAAGCTTCGATATCGCGCAGACTCTCGCGATAAGTTAGTTGCGCGAAGGCCATGCACAGAAACTGGTCCCAACAAGAAAAGCTTTTGAGTTTGTAGTCGCCTTGATAGCACTGAACGCAGCGGCGAAATGCTTTTGCAGGAAGAAAGTCCATCAGTTGTGCAAAGATCGATTTGCCAGAATTCATCAGCCCTCCGCATCCGCAAAACTCGCGGAAGCATCGGTTGGGCTGGCTTTGAATTCAAATCGATCCCTTTGCGCATCGGACTTAACCTTCTCAATTTCAATAACCTATGGACAACGAACTCAAAAACGTTGGGACAGTACTGAT
>Ga0137385_10001561_pt1 | contig 19312 bp, 12 predicted proteins | sample SagtaG_FD_104921 | JGI IMG/M metagenome (GOLD analysis project Ga0137385, IMG submission 104921) | Vadose zone soil microbial communities from Sagehorn Ranch, Mendocino, California, USA - Sage2_R_80_16 metaG | ecosystem: Environmental > Terrestrial > Soil > Vadose zone | place: USA: California... | reverse complement strand
TCATCGCGCACGCCGGTTGTCATGATGCGCCTCATGGATGAAACGGCGGCCACGGTGGACGCGCTGGCAGAAGAATTGCGCGAGCAAAAGATCGCGCTGCATCTATGCGGCGGACCGCGTGGCTCGTTGCCCTGGTTGGCCGAGGATGACCCCGCCACCGACCCGATCACCATGCTCGTTCCGGCCTATCGGATGATCGAGCAGACGGCGCGCTCCTGCGGATTTGACCCGGATCGTCCTCCTCGCCTGAGCAAGATTACCGAGACGTTTTGAAGGCTGCCACGCCGGAGCCGAAGGACGAAGGCGGGCTGCTCGGCCTACGAGCTACGGCCAGGCGAGCCATCCTGCGGGCATCATCGGGAAAGACAGCCGCAAGGCCGACGCGGTGCTCGCTTCCAAACTAAAATATCGAAAACAACCCCATGCAAAGTAGCCCTTGGGGGTCGCCGGCATGGATTCATTGAGCGATCCTGCAAAAACATTTTGACACGTCGGGCAAATCAGCGGCACCATTCCAGGGTCGCGCTATCGGTAGACGGCCATGGCCCCGCCCAACAACGGGCACTTCGGCACGATTGCAGGCAAGAAATCCTTACCGCAATGAAGTTGCACCGGCTCGCGTGCGGCGAACGATCGCCTCGGCCAGGCGCCTTCTTCAAGGTCGTATGCTGCTGGCCCGCATGCTCCGCCATTTTACCGTAAATCATTGAAAATATTTATATTTTTTAATCGATCGCCTGCCAGCAGTTGAACGAAAATCAGAGGGGGGCCTGTTCGTCCGACGCTCGCGACCCCGTGAAGCGGTTTCCTGAACGGCCGACGACGAAACATAGAATCGCACCGACGAAGCCATTTTCCCAACTCGGCGAAGTTACCCCGAAACCGACGGATGCTCAGATGATCCACGATCAAACAACGGGGTGCGATCATGGCTACCATTATTCTCAACACGATTTATCGGCAATTCCTCCAAGCCGCTCTTCCCGGCATCGTAAGCCAGGGCGCAAGGCGGTGATCGAAACCACCGCGGCGACCTGCCGCTTTCTCAGCATCGGGGTTTTCCTGGCTGTCGCGTTCGGCGCGTGTCATACGCGCTGAGAGACCGCATTGTTGGCCTCGCCCTTATTCGACCGGATGCACGCGCGTTTGGATCTCGTCGCAATACACCGCCAGCAGCGTTGCCGCATCTTCATTTGTCGGCTCTGCAATCGTTCGCTGCTCATCTATTTCCTTGCGGATCGCCAAAATCAGTTCTTCGCGATCCAGGATTCCTTTCCGCAACAGTTCGGCTGCCAGGATCTTTGCCAGCGAGAATGCAGAAAAGCTAACGGCCTCTTCGTTGATGCGCATCTGATCGTCTTTCCATAGTTTGTTCCACGCCCAGCGGGCTCGGCGCTGCAGAGAACAGGAAGCGATGGTCGAGCCCCACGCGCCACGTTGCCGGACGACGTACGCAGGCCTCTCACCAGACACGGGTTCCCCCGGGAATGGCATATTCAGACTGAGCGCGATTCTTGGCAAAATTGTTTCATGCTGGGCTGGCAAATAATTAGCGTGGCTCCCAGTATTTTCCCGTTTCCAACACTTTCAGTTCGTCGGGCCAGGTAGCGTGCGGAGCAAATGATAGGAGGTTGCGTGCGCGTCGGCGCCTCAACCAACGCCGGGGAAACGAACGCGGCATCTGAGTCCGGCAGGAAGCGAATAATTTGGATTGGGCAGCTCTAGCCGGATCCCGATCGTTCCGCTCGCCGCATCAAAGACTTGATCGACAACTGTCACGATCGCAACATGTCTACCTCCGACAGGCTCCTCCGGATAGACCTCGGCGGAAGCTCCCGCACGGATCTTTCCGAATTGGCTGAGCGGCACATAAACCTCGACAATCAGCGGGTCGATCTGTGAAACCGTCAGAAGATGAGCCTGGTCGTACGCGTATTCGCCAGGACCAAGCGCTCGCGACACCACCACCCCATCGATCGGACTGCGGATCGTGCGCTGCTTGAGGATTACGCTGGCGCGCGCCAAATCGAGTTTTGCAAGAGCGAGGTTAACCCTCGCTTCCTCGACGTCTTGTTCAGCCACCCGCGCCCCGGTTTCTGCTTCGTCAGCGACCGCAACCGAAACCGTGTCATTCTTGCGCAGTTGCTTGGCCCGTTCGTCCTTGCGCCGCTGAAACTCGAGCTTGGCAGTGCTCGAGCGAACGGTCGCATCGTTCTCGGAACGGGCCTTTGCCAGCGACACCGCGGCTTCCTCCGCGCCGGACTCAAGGCGGGCAACGACGTCGCCCTTCCTGACCACGTCACCGCGATCAACCAGTATCTCACTGAGCAGACCCGGGACGGGAGTTCCCAATTTGAGCACCATTTTAGGCTGGATCAGACAATCGAATTTTCCCTCGGTTTTCTGCTCCTGTGCATTGGCCTCGCCACCGCCTGCGCTTGCGGCTGCCACGAGCACCACAAACGTCATCCGCTGGAGGTGTGATAGCGCCCGGTTGGTTTTGGTGCCGGCGGCTGGATCGGCGCTTAATGTCGGACCGGCGCCGCCGCAGAACTCAACGGGCACCTCACGGCCGCGCTTCAAGACTTTGAATCCTTTCATTCACTCCTCCCCGAAAACGCAAGTACACGGTCGAGCCGCCGATCAAGGTTCACATTCTGTACCCGCACATAGCCATGCCGCCGCTCGGCCTGAAACTGCGCGAGCCTGCGCAGCCCCTGATAGACGCCGACTGGAAGGCCAACACCCTTGTTGACGAGTTGCGCGATAAGACGGGTCGCTGTCGCTGCATGGATTACCAAAATATCGTCCTGGAGCGAAACGATGGCTTCGCAGCTACCTGGATCGCCCTGACGGGCGCAGCGACCGAACAGTTGGCGGTCAACCCGCCGCGAGTCGTGGTATTCGGTCAGAATAACATGCAGTCCGCCGCGATCAGCGACGCCTTCTCCGAGGCGAATGTCGGTGCCACGGCCGGCTATGTTCGTGGCTACCGTGACCTGAGCGGGTTGCCCTGCCCGCGCGATCACTTCGGCTTCTCCCTGGTCTTGCTTTGCATTCAGCAACGCGTGGTCGATGCCGCGCTGCTTCAGGACGGCACTGATCTCCTCGGAGGCTCCGACGGAGCGGGTCCCGATCAGCACTGGACGGCCTCCGACCACCGAGAGGCGCTCAACCGTATCGGCAACGGCGCGCAACTTTTCGGCTTGAGTTGCGCATATCCGAGGCGGAGCGAGGCTTCGTCGCGACGGCCGGTGGAGTGGAATTTGAATGACGTCGAGGCCGTAGACGGATTTGATCTCGCGTGCGACTTCCTGGGCGGTACCGGTCATGCCCGCCAGTTTGATGTAGCGGCGGAATAAGCGCTGATAAGTTATGCGGGCCAACGTCTCGCGTCGACCGGTCAGCTCGCAACTCTCTTTCGCCTCGATGAGCTGATGCAAACCGCGCTCCCAGGAACGGTCCGGCATCACCCGACCCGTCGATTCATCGACGATTTGCACTTTACTATCGACCACCACGTAATGCTGGTCACGCTTGAACAGGATTATCGCCGTAAGGGCCTGCGTCACCAGTTCCTCGCGGGCGCGCGTTGAAGTCCAGACCCCGTGGAGTCCCTCTGCCATGTCGCCGAGCGCCCTGCGCCCTTCCCCCGTCAGCGTGACGCTCCGCTCAGCCAGATCGAGCTCATAGTGCTCTCCTGCAACGAGATGGCTGGCGAACTCCAGCGCCTGTTCAGATTGCAGCTTTTCCTCGGTGGCGCCTGTCGAGGATGACAAGATCAACGGCGTGCGCGCTTCGTCGATGAAGATGCTGTCTGCCTCATCAACAATGCCAAAATAAAGCCCGCGCAGCACAAGATCCTCGTCGCGCTGCTGGCTGCCGCGCAGTCTTTCGAGCGACAAATGAAGTCTGCTGCCGCGGTGCGCCAGCGCAACGCGGTCGCGCAAATAGTCGAATGCGAGCTCCTTGTTGGTGCAATACGTCACCGACTTGGCATAGGCCTGACGACGCGCCGGCTTTGGCATGCCCTGCACCACCGCGCCGACACTGAGGCCCAGGAATTCATAGAGTGGCCCCATCTCGGTGGCATCACGCTGGGCAAGATAGTCGTTCACGGTGATCAGATGTACCGGATAGCCGGCAAGGGCCACGGTAGCCGCTGGTAGCGTCGCGGCAATGGTCTTGCCCTCGCCCGTCGCCATTTCGACTAGTTTGCCTTTCAGCAATCCCCAACCCGCCATCAGCTGGACGTCATAGTGCCGCTGGCCGATGGTGCGGGATGCCGCTTCCCGCACCAGCGCGAAGCATCGGCCAACCAGTTCCGGCGCAAACCCTTGCCGCCGCAACTGCGCACGCATGCTGCGGACCTGCAGCCGCAATTCATCATCGGTCGCGTCCCGCAGAAGGTGCTCATGTTGTGCGGCGTACTTGACGATCGATAGCATAGATCGTGCTGGGTCACGCAGCCTCGCTCGGGCCACCTTGAGCACGCTATTCGTCAGGTATTCGGCGATTCGATCGTGCAGCGCGGGTTCGCGCTCCGCCCGTTCGGGATAGGGACGGCCGACCGCGAGCTCGCGGTGATCCAGCTGCATACCGGTTCTAGACATGGAAGTTCGTCAAGAAAAGTAGCCTGATACTACGATACCACTGTATCGATAACGGCTCCATGTGATGGTCGAACCGTACAAAGACATGCTGACCAAAGTGGTCCACCGCCTCAAGCCCGGCGAGCTCGATATCGAATTGGAAAGTGCGCTGCAGCGTCTTCGGACCTTTGGAATCACGCGGATCAATGGCGAGATCTCCTCCTCCCTCCATGCCCAACGCCGCGGTCGGCAGATATTCACCGCCGGCGGGAACTGCCCGCAGCACGCGGCCCTTCAAGGTCAGGAGTGGCTGGTCCACCGGACGCACCTGAATGCGATCGGTGGTGAGACGCACCCTTTCAACCGCCTCCTGCGGCACCACAACACGCGCCAATGGCGTCGTCCTTCCGACGACGTAACCGAGGAGTTCTCCCCTGCGGTAGTACCGCCCTGGCATGTCGACCATTTGTGGGGCAAGGAATACCCCATCGCTTCGGGCACGCGTCACAAGCTCGGCTGCGCGTTCGCGGGCAAGGGCGAGATTAGCTTGTTCGGTGGCAAGCTTCTCACGAACGATCTGCGCCTTGGCGCGGTCCGCAACAAACTGGGCGGCATATTCGGCCTGCAGCTCCGCCACCTTGGCCTCGCTCCTGCGCAGCTGAGCGATGAGGGTCGGCTCGCTACTCTGGATCAGCGGATCTCCTTGTACGACCTGCGTTCCTGGTGCAACGAGAAGCTCCCGCAAGAACCCGTTGGCAGCGGCGCGCACCATGGCATCTTCGGGTAACCACAGCACGCCCTCGACATTCGAATGGTACGGCATCGGCACCGCAAACAGAAAAACGGCGAGGCCGAGCACAAGGCTTCCCGCAATCGCGATCGAGCGGGAACGGTGCTTGCGCAAGCGAGGGTTTTCTACCAGGTGCCTGATCGCCTTGATCAACGGGAAGATGGCTATGGCTCCGACCGCCCACATCGCCAGCAACACGCCGATGAAGAAGAATTGACCGGCAATGAACAACGCGATCACAATCGTCACCAAAATGCGATAGACCGTCGAGGCGAGGCCGTAGAAGACAAACCATGCCCGTTCTGCGGGCGACGCATGTGGTCCCTCCGCCTCCGACACACCGAGCAGATATCGCTCGATCAAATATCCCCAGTACCGCGCGGACCGCGCCGCCAAATTTGGAATTTCTATGAGATCAACCAGGATATAGTAGGCATCGTAGCGCAGCAGGGGATTGCCATTGAACAGAAGCGTTGACACGCTGGCGATCAGCATCACGTTGAAGAGAACAGCGCGGACCAATCCTGGCTCGATCAGGAGCCACAGATAGAAGGCGATTGCCGCAACAAAGAGCTCGACCCCCATGCCGGCGGCGCCGACAAGCGCGCGCCGGTACTTTGACCTGAAAACTGTGGCCGCCGAGGCGTCCACGTAAGGAACGGGCAGCAGGACCAAAAGAATGATTCCGAGGTCATGGACCTCCCCGCCGCCAGCCTTGGTCGCCGAGGCGTGCCCCATCTCGTGGAGCGCCTTGATCACGGGAAACACCAGGTAGAGGACGGCGAGGTTATCGACCGCCAGCACCCGGTCGCTGAAATTGTGAGTCAGTTCCGGCCAGTGCGGCCAGACCAGGACGAAGGCGGGCAGCACTACCGCGACCCATGCCAAAGCCCCCCAACCGCTCCAAATCAGGCGCAGTAGACCCTTGCAGCGATTGAGCAGCCGATCTGGATCCAGCAGCGGAATGCGGATTGCCATCGGATTGGCGAACGAGCGAAAATGACGCGCCTTTTCCTCGCGCTCGCCGCGGGTAAATAGCTCGGCTACATCAGGGGTAACGTCGCTTTCCAACAAGTCGGCGGCATGCAGTTGCCCGAGCAGCTGGATCAGCTCGTCCTGGCTCGGGGCATCATCGCCGAGGTGCTTGTTGGTTAGCTCCCACAGCTCTTCGACGGTATGCGTTCCGTCCATCATTGAAATGACCAGGCGTGCGGAGGGAGTAAAGCGGTGCACGCGCGACGATGTCGCATCCTGCAGCAGATACCATACCTCGCCGCGATAAATGTGCCGATGTAGCCGCGCATGCGAACGCAGCTTCGGCCTTCGCGTCGCGACGCGGTACCACCAGCTGCTGAGCAACGGCGCGTTCATCCAAGCCTCGCAATCAGAATAGCCATTTCCATATGGACAGGCGCACCCAATCGACGAGGTTGTGCGTCCAGATCCAGATCAGCTTGCGTTCGCCAACTTCGACCTTGCCAACCCCTTCCATACCGGGTTGCACCCGCTCGGACACGTTATACAGCCGCGCCTCGACCCGAAAGAAATTGCGACCGTCCTGAGCCGTCGACACCGGCGTGATCTGCTCGACGGAGAAATCCATCTGCCGGTGCGGAATGCCCGATAGAGTGAGCTCTCCCTGCTGGCCAAGTTTCAGATAGGAGATGTCGCGCTCCTCGACCTGAAGGATGACGCGGTAGCTGTCCAATGGGGCGATCGTAAACAGCATTTTGCCGAGCTCGACCGGCGTCCCCAGGAGTTGCTGCAGATCGCCTGCGACGACGATGCCGTCGAAGGGAGCGACCAGTGTGGCACGAGAGACCTTGTCGGTGACCAGCGACAACATCGCATCGACCTGCTCGATCTGCGCCTGAAGTATGGTCATGGTCGCTCGCTCTTGCGCAGCCAGCGCCTGGCGATACTTGCGTTCGAGCTGCTCGCGCTCCGAGGTCAATCTGGCTTGGTCAAGCTTGAGTTCCCGGTCGTCCAGCTTGCAAAGCACCTGCCCGACACGCACGGTATCCCCGGCGCGGACGAAGCTTTGCGCGATAAACCCGTCGAATGGTGCGGCAGTTATGCGCTGCACGGCCCCTTCGATCACAGTCTTTGCCGCGACACGATAGGTTCCGGCTGCCACACTGAAAAACAAAATCCCGCCCACCATCAGGAGCGCGATGAGCTTGACTCCCGGGTGGCGTGGTCCAAACAGAACCTCCAGGCCACGCCGCAGCGACGTGCCGGCATGTTGTAAAACGTTACGCTCGTTTTCGCGCCTTAGCTTCAGAATCGGCCCAAGCAGCCCGCCGACCGTTTTGCACAGCTCGACGGTCTCGACGTCGAACGGCTCTCCGGTGGCCCGCTCCAGCGTCAGCACGCCTGTCGCGTGCCCGCCATCCACAAGCGGTACCGAGCAGACCGCAACATCTCGATACTCGCGCGCAAGCTCCGCATGCGCGAGCGCGGCGCGCTCCACGTCGTCGCGCGGAGGAAAGACCAGCGCCACGTCGAGATCTAGCACCTCATCCATGGCGTTTCCGATGCGTCGACCAAGATCCATCTTGGGATCGAAAGTCGCCGTATGCGATATCACCTTGACCTCGACGCTGCCTGATCGTTCAAGCCCGACGCTCACCCGATCACACGCAAGCCGTCCGGCAAGCTCGTTGGCAACCGCAAGCGCTGATGCTGAGAAATATCGCTCCTGCATGGCAGTCGCCACGATATCCATGACGAGCCCCATCCGCCCGAGCCGTAATTCGCGCTCCTCCAACGCACCTTTGCGGAACTGGTCGATCAGCCATGCGCTCGCCCAGTGCAGGAGGCGCAGGGCCCGTTGCAGTGCCGCCTCCGGACCGGGCCCGATATCGAGCACGACCACCCCGTGGAGGGTGCCGGACACCTCGATGGGATAGCCGATATAGGCACGCTGCTCGCGCGTCGGGGCGGAATGCCCTTCGGACGGCAGCACGATTCCGCGTCGCTCGGTGAGCGCCTGTTCAGCGGCGGGACTGAGGTATTGCATGTCGAGGCCGAGGTGCGGCCACACCGCCGCCGGGACGTAGGCGCCGTCCTTGTCTGGGCCAAGCAGCAGGAGTCCGCCGCCGACGCGGTCGATCTGCATGCAAAGAATGGCAAGCCAGCTCGCGCAGAACTCCGAGCTGTCCTTGGCTGCCGAGAATTTCGCCCAAGCGGCCGATTCTGCGCGGGTTGCGTCCTCGGTGAATGAATAAATCGGGGACGCGCTTGTCATCGGCCCTTATCGACCTCCGTCGAGACTATCCTCACGATTCGGCAACGACCGAAGGCATCGCGCTCTGCCCAACGGAGGCGCTGCTGAGGCGCAAACAAAACGCCGGACACCGGTTGGCCTGTTGTTAAGCGGATGCTCTGGCCCCGTTCAGGCCATCTCCTTGAGCCGCATCGCTATCCGAAGCCGCTCCGGCTGCCCCTCCCTTCACAACCGCGAGGCGGGATGGCAGGGCCTGGAAGTTGCGCATCGACTGCAGGTGAAGATACAGCAACTCAAGCTCGTCGGTCTTTGCAAGCTCTGCGAGCTTTTCACCGGAGAGGGCTTTCAACTTCTCGCGGTTCACGGCAAGGAAGCCTGTCAGCGACAACTTCTCACCTGTGGCCATCTCGACTTGCGCTTGCATCGGTTCAAGGAGATCGAGTTCCTGAACCTTCCGGCAAAAGGCCTGCGTGCGATTGAACTGGGCCTGATATTCCTGCAGGAATTTCAGGATATTTTCGACATATTGCGTTGGCTTGTCGTCGTCGCCGAAAAACTTCTGGCCGCGACCTTCGCGGTTGAAGCCCGAATAGGCCTCATCGATGCAGAGAACGAACCTCGCTCCATCCGCGCTGGTCGAGAACACAAAGGGATAGCGGCGCACGAAGGCGGGAATGTACTTGGCATCCCACTTGGCATCCTCCGAGAGAAACAGGTTCTCGCCGTCCCGCACGCCGAGAATGACCGCCGGCATAACATTCTCTTTGGTCCCGGCGAAGACGATGGCGTATTCGGAGGCGGCATTGGGAAACTCGACCGCCATCAGCGGCACCGAGTTGGTCTTGCTGCTGAACCCATAATTCCTCGCCATCTCCACCGCGCAGCCGCGGTGACGGGCGACCGACAACGGAATAACAGTTTCGTAAATCAGCAATTGGGCTGTCATTACTAGCACTCCTTTCGCCCTTCGGCGGGCCGGTGAACTTCGGCATGGTCCGCCGCGGTTGTCGGCGTCGGACACATGCGGATGCCGGCAGTTAATACACGACGTTCGTTACAAACAGATCACTTGAGGCTCAGGAAAAATCTTAGACAAGCTTGGGATGTATTGGGCAAGCTTGGGATCTATCGGATCGGTCAGCGCAGGAAACCAAAGCAAAAGCACATCAGCAAGCGCCCTCAGCAACCAGAACGCTCATTGAAAAATTCTGACATGAATGCCCCCAATACACAATTGTTTTCTGTACGATAATTTGCGCCATGGCCAAACGGTCAGCCGCTCCGCGGCGGTGCGAGTTGTCGTGAGTTTACAACCTCTGACTTTCAAACCGATTGAATGTCCCGCTGGTTCCCGAGCTCGCTTTGCGGCAAATCCGCAACTTGCGGTTGCATGGCTGCGGCTGGACGAGCTGGTCTGCCATCGACGCGCCCGATCCGGATGGGATTACCACCTGGCGCACCAGGAAACGTTGGTTAAAATGACGCCCGGCTGCGCACTTCATGTTGGTTAACGCCGGCTGCCATACGTTCGAGAATAGTTTCCGACAACGGCTTACGATCCATTCGCCGCGGAAGCGAGTCAGTTCGGACTACCAGGAGATAGCAGCCAGCTCCGCCGCGGCGTACGCGATCACAGAGTGCCAGTCACCGGGACGCGGCTGGCGAAACAGTCGCATCGTCGGATACCAAGGGGTGCCGTCGCGATGGAGCATCCATCGCCAATCGGGAGCGCAGGCGATCATCATCCAGACCGGCTTGGCGAGAGCCCCCGCGAGATGGGCGACCGCGGTATCTACCGCGACCACCAAATCCATCTGGGCGATCAGAGCCGCGGTATCGGTAAAGTCACGCAGCTCCGGGCCGAAATAGGTGATGTTGGGGAACATCGCGAACGCCGGGAAATCGTGGGGCCGCATCTCGCGCTGCAGGCAGTAGAGCGGCAGGCCAAGGGCGGCGATCGGTTCCATCACCTCAAGCGGCAGCGACCGCTCACGATCGCTCTTGTGGGCGGCATTGCCGGCCCAGGCGATGCCAATCCGCGGCCCCTTTTTCGGCCCCAGCCTCTCTTGCCAACGGCTCACCTGCTCCGGCGCTGGCGCAAGATAAGGCATCCCGTTGGGGACCGTCCCCAAGCGCGTGCCGAAGGCGAGCGGCAGGCTCATCATCGGACAGCGAAAATCGGCCTGCGGCAGGCCACCGCGGTAGTCAACAAAGCCTGAGACTCCGGGGAGACTTGCGAGCAGTGATTTCAGCGGCGGCTGCACGGCGAGCAGAACCTCGGCGCCTTTGGCCGCAACGAGCGGAACGTAGCGGCAGAACTGGATCGTGTCGCCAAAACCTTGCTCCGCACGCAGCAGAACCCTGCGACCGGCGACGTCCTCCTCGCCAAGCCACAGCGGGTAGAAGTCGAAGCCGCGCTTGCTGCGCTCAAAGCGAGGCAATTGCCAGCGCCATTCGTACTCGCGCCAGCCATTCTCGAAGTCTCCGGCAAGCAGCTGGCAGGTGGCAAGGTTGAAATGCGATTGCGCGCGGTCGGTGCCGAACGCGATCGCTCGCTTATAACAGGCGAGTGCGTCGGCGAGGCGGCCAAGCCAGCGTAACGTATTGCCACGACCGTTCAGCGCCGCGGCGTTGTCCGGGTCGATGGTCAGGGCGCGGTCTATCGCCGTAAGCGAATCCTCGCCTCGGCCAAGCGCCCGCAAAGCTACGCTACGGCCGATATGTGCCGGGACGTAATTTGGCGCGAGCTCGAGCGCCCGGTCATAGCTTTCGAGCGCGTCGGCCGGCTCGTCGAGCGCCGCAAGCGCCAGTCCGCGGCCGTTCCAGGCCTCGGCGTAGTCAGGGCGCAGCGCCAACGCCTTGTCGTAGTCGTCGACCGCCTCCAACAAGCGCTCGATGGCCCGCAGCGTTTCGGCGCGGAAGAACTGCGCCTCCGCGATGCTCAGCCGTCGGACCGTGCTGAGCACATCGGCGCGGCGGGACTGCGCCTCGGCCAACTCGGGGCTCGCCTTGATGGCGCGGTCGTAACAGGCGAGCGCTTCATCATAACGTTCCAGCCGGCTCAGCACGTTGCCTTTGCCAAGCAGCACCGCTGGCAGCTCCGGGGCGACCGCAAGCGCGCGGTCGAAATGCGCAAGCACCTGCTCCAGTGGACGGCCAAGCTCGCCGAGTATTCGGCTACAGCCATGCAGCGCCGCGATGCAGATCGGAGCACGCGCCAGGGCGCGCTCGAAGCCGTCGAGCGCCTCTTCGTGCCGACCCAACGTTTCGAAGGCTTCCGCGCGATTAACGAATGCTTCGACGTAATCGGGGCGCAACGACACGGCGCGCGCAAAGCTCGCCAGAGCCGTGGCATGCTTGCCGAGGCGCAACAGGGCAAGCCCGAGCGCGTTGTGCGCCTCCGCGTCGCCCGGCGATAGGTTGACCGCGCGGGCGTGGTACTCGAACGCTTCGCGGTGCCGACCGAGACCAGACAGCACGAGCCCACATCGATTGATGACGCCCGCGTCAGCCGGATCGAGCGCGAGTGCTCGAGTATAGTTGGCGAGAGCGTCTTGCAAGCGCCCGAGCGAACGGAAAACATCCCCACGATTGACCAGCACCTCGACATAATCGGGCCGCTCGGCGAGGGCGCGATCGAGGGAGAGCAAGGCCTCACCGTGTCGGCCAACGCCCGCCAAGAGCACGCCACGGCTGTTCCACGCCTCAGGATAGCCGGGGCGCAAGGCAAGCGCACGATCGTAACTGTCCAATGCTTCCTCATGGCGCGCGAGCCGTGCCAGCGCCAGGCCGCGATCATAATGGATCGCGACCGAGCCGGGCGCGGCTTGCAGCGCCTCTGCGAGCCGTTCGACAGCCTCCTTGAAGCGGCCCTGTCGTGCGAGGATTCTGCCAAGGAGATGTAGCAGATGTACGTTCCCCTGGTTCGACTGCAGGGCCTCCAGGCACAGCTCTTCGGCCCGCCCGACAGCGCCGGATTGCAGGTTCAACAGGCTTTGACGAAACGCAGGCAAGCGAAACACATCCTGGTCCAGCACATCGATCAGCAGGGACCGCTCCGACGCCATCGGCCGATCACCCGTCATTGGCCCGCTCTTTCAGAACACGCCATAATAACCACTCTTCAGGACGGTCAATGAGTTGCCCTCCATGCGGTAGTCGAACCCGACATCGAACAGAAGATGGTCGAGATTGGCGCGATTGGTTGCGACGAATTCGGTGATCGGCTTGGGATAGGAAAAACGTTCCAGGAACCAGAGCAGCTGGTTCACGTTGACCCCCGAAAAATAGACGCAATCATGGGTCTGCTTGTTGGCAACGCAGATCGTTCGACATTCCCGCAACTCGGGCAGAAGGACTGCCTCGACCGAGCGGCGCGTATCGTCGAAATGTGCCGAGCTGCAGATCTTCCCGGCCGCGTCGGCGAGCTGATTTTTCCCATCAAAAAAGAAATAGAAGTTCTCCAGCGTCGTCCCGCCGGCGCGCACCGCATAGGCAATGCCCGACGATACGGTGCTTCCCGGGTTGCCGATATACATGTGCACAACGTCGAGCGCCCGGCCACCGCTCACCAGTTCGGCGTCAAAATCGATCGAAAACATGAAATAGGGCAAGCGCTCGTCGACCGGCACCTCGCAGGGTAGGAATGGCCCGATGGCGGACAACACCTTGGTGATTGAGACGTTTCGTTGCCGCCTTGCATAATCGTAAAAGTAGAACTCCCAGGCCAGGCGATCCGGCAAGAGCTTTATTCCAAAGACGGTGCGGAAGGGACCGATGCCGTCGCGGATCGCCTCGACGACATCGAAAGCGCGGGCTCCAAGGCCGGCATATTCGAATGACCCGAACAGCAGGTTTATCGAGCGGAACTTGTCTTCGGCCGGCGCCGCCGGGCTATAGTCCCACAAGCAATAGTTCAATGCCGGGTCGTCCGCGGTCGCGTACTCAAAATTCCACTCGCCGCTCATCGCCGCTGCTCCGTCCGTCGGCCGCCGTCCGTCCGATCTGGCATTGGTTATTGGAAGCCGCCGTGAAAGTGCGGCAGGCCGACCACGCCGTAATAGATGTTGAAGAAGTCCTCTCCCCCGCGATGCACCCCACCGGCGAGGTGCCCAAGCGATTTCATCTTGATCTGATCGTACAGAGCCTGCATGCGACCTGGCCGAACGGCGAAGTGCTCACGCATCCGATGCAGTAGAGCCTGCATGTCCTTAACCTGCAGCTTTGCATTGTACAGGTTGAGGTCGAAGGAGCGGCGGCTGTTCTCGGCCTCATCGACTTCGAGATATTGCAGCATCTCGGCGGCGACGCGGTTCTTGGCCAGCGCCAGAGCGGCCCTTGCGATCTCGAACGACGTCTGCGGCCCGTTGCGGTAGACATGCGCCAGTCGCTCCTCGATTCCCGCCGCCGACAGACCCGGGCGCCAGCAGTATCGGGTGGTCACCGCGGTCCCCTTCAGCAGATCCCATTTGAAGGCAAGGTGAAGCAATACTGCCTCGCCAGCGGCGCCGGCCCGCAGCGCTTCCTCGTTGGACACTGCCCGCTCCAAATACAGCTTGCAGACGATGGTGCCGTCGTCGGCCTCGAAACCGAAATGGATGCATTTGGCCATCGCGAAATTCGCTTGCGCCTCATCGCGCGCGCTTTGCGGCATGCGAAGGCGATCGCAAATTTCCAGCGTGCGTACGCAACGGTCCTCAGGAATGTTGCCAACGTCGACGGTTAACAAGAACCGGTTTGCCGCCAAGTTGCGCTCGCTGATCCTGAACGACCGCTCATATTGGTAGGGAATGCCCAGATTGCCGACGAGGCGGAGCAACTCCGCTCCCCGCTCGCCGGCCTCCTCGGTGGGCGGGCGGATCGGGTCCTGTCCCGGACGCATTGCGACCGCGGCCTGCTCCGGCGGCAGCGCCTTCGCCGCCTCGGCGCGCAGAAGGGCGGCATGACGCTCAACGCCCTGGTTCAGCCAGTGCAGCAGGCGACGTCCGGTGGCGACCGGCAAGCTTACCCGGTCGCTCACCGCGACCCCTGCAGCGCCGGTCACTGCGTCCAAGGTATTGCCGAACTCGATCACGATATGACCCGCGTCGAGCGAGAGCTTGAACGCGTTGACGGATCGCGGGTCGATCGGCTCCATTCAGCCCTCCTTGGGGAACGGCACCAGAAGGTCGGCGTGCCAGCCAAATTTGTTGATGTATGCGCTGTTCAATCCGAGACAGCTCTGTGCGGCGCAATAGCTTCGGTGGACGCATTGATGAAAGCCGTTGCGCATGAATTCCGGCCAGAACTCGGGGTCAATGATCAGGTGCGGCTGATCGTTGTCGAGGGCTTCATGGTCTTCGCCGAGCAGGCACTCGGGAAAGTTCTTGACCTCAACAGAGCGGCCATGGCGGCGCGCCGCAAAGATGGCCCGCTTGAGATAAGGCAGCACATCGAGATGCGAAGGGATCAAGTCCTTGTCGTCGCTTTCGCGCATGGGCCAATAGGTCCAGAATTCCATCTGCGCCAATCGACGTAGATGGCTCAGGCGTTCCACGACGTCCGGCAGTTGCCGATAGCTGCGTTGCGTGATGACGGTATTGGTGAGGGTCACCACCCCTTCGTAGGCGTCGAGGTTGCCAAGCCCCCTCACCGTCTGCTCGAATGAGCCTGGCACTCCGGTAATTTCATCGTGCGTTTGAGCGTCCGCCGCTGTGACACTCACGAAATACTCGTCAACGCCGGCATTGACCAACTCGCGGCAATAGCCCTCATCGGCGAGCCGCGCGCCGTGAGTCTGGATGCGGACGTGCTCAAACCCGTTGGCCCGCGCCGCGCGCGCGAGATCCGGCAGATCGCGACGCAGGGTCACCTCGGCCCCTGTGAGGGTCAGCCCCTTCCAGCGCTTTTGCAGCGCATTTTGGGCGAGGATCCTGCGGAGTTGCTCGTCGGACTCCGGCCTCAGCCAGTCCATAGTCCCTTCGATCATGCAATGCACGCAGTGCAGGTTGCATTTGAAGTGGACCGTGACCTCAACATAGTCACGCGCCGCAAAGCGCCTGCCGACTGTCGTCATTGGCAACACAGCTATCAAAAGGAACGACCACTGTTGCGCAAGTGGAGCCTCAAGTAAAGGCGAGGCGCCTGGGCTCGGTTTGAATGAACTGAGAATACCCGCAGGAAGGTCAGAAAGGCAGGGGAAGTGCAAACCAACACCGTTTCGCCTCCCGCAAGAGGACCGTCAGCCGCGCCGCTTTGTTCCAGTCACGAGAAAAAATGGGGTATCGAGTTCGATCTCCTGGTGGGTGACATCGTCAAACCCGAGCGTCCGCAGCTGGCTCGCGTAGTCGAGCGGCGGCCGGTAAGAGCGGAAGAACAGCAGCAAGGGCAATATGGACATGGGCAGCGTTCCGGCGCTGACCTGCAGCGGTCCGCGCTCGAAAATCAAGAGCGTGCCTCCCGGATTGAGCGAACGCGCCGCCTTGTCGATGAATTGGCGTGCGTCCTGGGCCGGCCAGTCGTGAAGCATCGACTTGAACGCGATCAAATCGTAACCCGTCGGCAGCGGATCGCTGCGTACATCGCTCTTGATGAAGCCGATCCGCGCGTGCTCCGGCTCGGCCAGCACGTGTTCCATCCCGATCTCGCACACCAGCGGCAGGTCGAGAACGGTCCCGCGCAGCTCGGGGTGACGCCGGCAGAGTTGCAGGACAAACTCGCCGCTGTTGCCACCGACGTCGAGCATGCGGCGATGTCCGCCAAAATCGTAGAGTTCCATGCAGGCGAGTGCCTCATACCGCGTCAACGTCGATGTGAGACGCATCCATCCCCGTGTCGGCGCATAGTTCTCGACACGTCGCGGATCGAGGCATCGGCGGTAGTCGAACAGCTGGAACAGGCGAGCCTGCCCCGCGAATGCTGCGGGATCCTTGATGAGCGTCGTAAACAGGTCGGCGAAGTCATTGATCGTGATCCCGGCGAAGTCCAGCTTCGCTTCCAACAGGTCGCGGTAGCGGAGCGCGGTCTGGAACCGCCGGGAGAGACGCACGTCTCCTTCACGCTCGTCGATGACCCCATTCGCCCGCAGCAGGTCGAGGAGGAAGCGCATTCCTTGCCGGTCCGCGCCCACGGCGCGGCCGAGCGCCTCGATTGAGCCGGCGCGATGCTCGATCAAACGTTCGATCAGCCCAAGCTCGAATGCTGTCTTGAGGGCGCGGGCGTCAATCAGGGATTTAAGAAACTCGTCGACAATCAGAAACTCGAGAGCGGGAGGCAATGCGCTACGGTGTTGGTCGAGTGAAACCACGCAAACTCCTGAAAGCCGCCCCGGTCGCAGGGCCGCCGATTATTGGCTCTGCCGGCGCGAGCCGGCATCAAAGGCAGCGATCACTCTCTCCAATGTGTCCGCCAGATGCTTTGCGGTGAGCGGCTTCAGCGCGATCCGCTGCAACAGCTCCACCGTCACTTCGCCGCCAGGGTCATCACCGCCGCGCTTGGCGCCAAAATTGAGGATGATTTCCATGGGCGTCACGCTGGCCGTGGCCAGCGTACAGTCGTGACTCTTCCGCTGGGAGGTATCCCAGTTCATATGGTTGGGCCCGGCCGAAGGATTGTTCGGCCCGGGTTTCGCTCCATCGGGCTGGTCCATGCGCGCGGTGTATCCCCATCATCAAAGCTGCAATACCGCGCGAGACGGAGACAAATGACTATTTCCGAAATCGCGGAAGTGATGCAACAGCATACGGACAGCGCGGATCGGATGCAAGGTTAACGGCCCGATCCGGTTTCACGGCTCAGGCTAACTTAAATTGTTGTCCTGACGCATCCCGAGCATCAGGCATTTCCAACCGTCCCTGGCGCAGCACCATCGCATTGGTGCAGCACTACTCCTTGCGCCCTTCGGCGGGACCGTCGTACGGGCCGGCCGTCCTAGGCATGGCCCACCGGGTTTGCCGGCGTCGGACGCACGCGGATGCCGGCATTGGGATTCCACTGCGTTTGGTTCTGCCCCACGTGGTTGAGGAAGTCGTCGAGCCATTCCTGCGAGCCCTTCGACGGGCCGGAGGCGAGATGCTCGACATCTTCGATGTTGTTGTCCCATTTTATGTTTGGCGCCTGGCCCGCAGCAACGCGCGACGAGTGACGTTCTGCCGCCGGCGTATCGTCCTGAGCTGCCGCGCCCGTCGAGGCAGAAGAGCCGCCTGTGAGACTTGCGGTCAACGAGACGAACGAGCCGTCGAGGTCACTGCTGCGAGCCGAGGCCGGCGTCGGCTGGAACGCGACCGGGGCGCCCAGGACGATGCCGGAGACGAACGCACCCGGCGACGGCCGGAACACGGTCGGGGCGCCCAGAATGATGTCGGAGGTGGGCACGAGGCTTGTGAACGCGGTCGTGGACGCCGCGAACTTGGCTATTGTCGTCCCCTCCGGCAGAAGCGCGGTGATCGGCTGGGGCTTCGAAGTCTCGCCATGGACCGCAGGATCGGTGGATATCGGCACGCGCCGCTCGCCGGGCTGCAAAGTCATGCCGGCGACGTCCTGTCCGGCGTCTTCGGCAAAGCCCATGGCGTTGCCGAGTTCGTGCAGCACGGTCGACAACAGATCCATCCGGCCAGAGGCGGCGCTCGCGGCGCTGGCGACGAAGACGCCGTTGCCCAAACTGATGGTAAATTCCTGGTTGTCGAGCGGCGTCGGGTCGACGAACCAGCCCCAGCCTTGGGCGCTGCGGTCGATGACGATCTGGGCGCCGGTCGTTTCGCCCAGCATGCCGCTCGGCAGGTTGCCGGCAAGGACCGTGACCTGATCAAGAACGGCGAGCCGCGGATCGCCGGCCCCGAGTGCCGCGGTCCACAGCTGCGTGGCGGCCGCGACGATCGAGTCGAGTTCCTCCTGGGTGATGGTCTCAACCGCGGTCGAGTATGGCGTCGCTGCCGCCGCGACCTGCTGGATCGGCTTGCCGTTATCGGTGGTGTCGACCTTGTTCTGCAGGTTGCCGGCCTGCGGATCACGCGGGCCGCCACTCTGGGATTGCCATGCCGCATCCTGCTGCAGCACCATGCCCAGTTCGCCAAACGGCTCGCCGTTGCGCGTCGGGTCGGCGCTGTACTGCGCCGCAAGGCTCAGATCGGCGCCGTCGTTCTGCGCGACCTGCAGAATGAAGCTCGTCAATCCCGGGGTCGGCAACCGCTGCACGGTCGGAATGCCGTAATTCGAGTACGGCACGACGAAGGTGTTGAATTCACCGGTGAAGTCATCCATGCGGTCGGCGCCGGTATTGCCGATCATCACGTCGAGACCGCCGCCGCCATAAACCAGATCGTCGTAGGACGGGTTGGTGTCGGTGCGGTTATTCAGCCCGCCGTTGGTCTCGAGATTGTCGTCCGCATTGACCAGATCGTTGCCCCAGCCGGCGAACAGCGTGTCGCGGCCGGTGCCGCCAACCATCCAGTCGCTGCCAAGATCGCCGAAGATCCGGTCGTCGCCGTCGGTCGCGACACCGGCCGTGTTGGTGCCGGCGACCCAGAACGTATCGATCGGGCCTTCATTGGCATTAAAGTCGAGGAACCAAGTCAGATTGTTCGCGCCCGGCGTCGGTCCGGTCTTTGATAACAGGCCTGCCGTCGTCAGCATGATCTTGCGAAGCGGATCATTGGCATCATAGAGAGCGAACTTGCCCTGGTCCACCGAGGTCTGCGTCGGATTGGCCACCGTCGACTTTAATCC
>Ga0137385_10001553_pt1 | contig 19348 bp, 13 predicted proteins | sample SagtaG_FD_104921 | JGI IMG/M metagenome (GOLD analysis project Ga0137385, IMG submission 104921) | Vadose zone soil microbial communities from Sagehorn Ranch, Mendocino, California, USA - Sage2_R_80_16 metaG | ecosystem: Environmental > Terrestrial > Soil > Vadose zone | place: USA: California... | reverse complement strand
TCGCCGGTTTCGCGGTCGGGTTCGTGTTGTGGGGGCTGTCCGGTTCGCTGGTGTCCGGCTCACTGGAAGCCCTGGTCTACGAGGGTCTTGCCGACGCCGGCGTGCCGGAGCGGTATGCGACCGTGGTCGGGCGGATCACCGCCGTTGGGTTGCTCGCGCAGGTGCCGTCGGCGCTCGCGGCCACCGTGCTCTATGCCGATGGCGGCTTTCGTCTTGCCGGCTGGGGGAGTGTCGGTTGCTGCCTTGTGTCGTCGATGGTGGCCACGCGGCTGCCGCAACCACCGCGTACCAACGACAACGATGACGGCTACTTCGCCACGTTGCGTGCCGGTGTCCGCGAGACCGTCAAGCAGCGTGGCGTGCGGATCGCCGTGCTCGCTTTGGCGGCCGTGGGTGGGATCGACGCGCTGGAGGAGTATTTCCCGCTGCTGGGCCAGGACTGGGGCGTGCCCATCGGTTTGGTGCCGCTCGCGGTGTTGGGCATTCCGCTGGCCGGTGCCGCCGGTGCCGCGCTCGCCAATCGGCTGAGGACGATGCGCCACAACGTCATGCTCGGTTGCGCGGCGGCGTTGCTCGCCGCCGCCGCGCTGCTGCACGTGGCCGCCGGGATCGCCGTGGTGGCCGTGGCCTACGCGCTGTACCGGGCGGTCCTGGTCGTGGTCGACACCCGTTGCCAAGAACGGATCACCGGCACGGCGCGGGCCACCGTGACCTCGGTGGCCGCCGTCGGCACCGAACTCGCGTGCTTCCTGGTGTACGGCGCGTGGGCGATCGGCCAGGCACTCGGCGTGGCTGTCCTCATCGGACTGATCGCGCTCGCGCTCAGCCGGCTGCCGCGGTGACCGCGTTGTAGGTGACGTTGCCGGCAACTGTTTGGGTGAACTCCTGTCCACTGACGGTCAGGTTCAGTTCGACGTCGATCTCCCAGCGGCCCGCGACCGGATTGGGCTGGACGAGCGTGGCGTCGGCGGTCGGCTGGCCGGCGGCCGGTGTGGTGATTCGGCTGACGACGGTGCCGGTCGGGTCGAGCAGGAAGTACGTCACCCGGTTGTCCGGGCTCGCGTCCACGCCGTGGAACGCGACGCTGAGTTCCGGCTTCCCTTGTGGCACATCAATGTTGTAGGTGCTGATCTGCCCGACGCCGCGACCGACGGTGCTGGTGATCGTGGTGTTGAACGCCCCGCCGCTCGACGGGATCAGGGTGCGGCGCACGACCGGCAGCGACGTCCGGGCACCGTTGTCGGCGGTGAACTGCACCGACTCCGGGTGGTCACCGGGTGCCGTCGGCATCAGCACCCGCAGCGGCACGGCGACACTGGCATGCGCCGGGATGCGGACCGACCGGGTCGCCGGCAGCGTGACGAAGTGCTGGGCGGTGGTGCGGAAGGAGATGTTGCCGGTGAAGGTGCCCGGCAGGTTCGGCGGTGACTGCAGGTGCGCCCGGCCGTTGGCCCACAGGATCTTCGCCGTCCAGTGCCCAGCCTTCGGGAAGGCGACCTCGACGTGCTGGATGTTGGGCACCGAGCCGATCCCGCCCGGCGTCGTGGACGGGACGCCGAAGTCGTAGGAGATCTGCGTCAGCCGGCCGGTCGGGTCGACCAGGGTGAAGGACAGGATGGTGGCGTTGGTCGGGTCGGGCGTGAGCATGTCGACACCCAGCCGGTCCAGCCCTGGTGGGACGGTGAAGGTGATCGGCGCGGCTGCCTGGCCACCGGCCGCCGGTAGCGGCAGGCTCGGGGCGCTGACGGCTTCGGTCACCGTTTTGCCGAACTGGGTCGCCGGGCTGAGCACGCGGTACGAGCCGCGTACCTCGGTCGGTTCACTGCTGGTGTTGAACAGGTTCACGGTCTGCGAGCTGACGCCGGCAGGCGCTGTGATGTCCAATTGGGACGGTGACGCGATCAGGCTGTTCGTCCCGTGTGAACTTGTGGAAGCGCCGGGTTCCTGTTGCGCGGCACGCACGGCGGCGTTGACGTCGACCAGGCCGGCGCCCTGTTCGTCGGCCGGGGCGCCGATGTCCTGCGCCGTGCTGGTCAGGATCTGCTTGATCAGGGCCGGCGTCGGCTTGGTGCCGCTGTGGGTGTCGGCGTAGGCCTGGATCACGTCGGCGACCGCGCCGGCGACCAGCGGGCACGACTGGCTGGTGCCGCCGAATGCCTCGGTCTGCGTGTTCGCCGGGCAGTCGGTGCCGGTCGGGCTGCACGCCGCTTCACCGCCGTAGCCGGGTGCGACCAGGTCGACGACGCGGTTGTTGGGTGCGGTGCCACCGGAGGACAGCGGGGTGATGTTGTTGTTGATCCAGCCGGTGTAGCCGTAGGCCTGGGCGGTCAGGCGGAGTGTGTTCGTGCCGCCGACGGCGATGGCCAGTGGGTCGGTGGCCGGTGAGGACACAGTGCCGGACACGCCGCTGTCGCCGGACGACACGACGACGGTCACGCCGGCCGCGATGGCGGCGTCGTTCGCCGCGTAGAAGACGGAGTAGCGGCCGGGCTGCTGGCGGAAGCCGAACGATTCGGAGAGTACGTCGGCGTGGTCCACCACTACCGCGTGGTCTATGCCGGCCACTACTTGCGACTCGGGCAGTCCGGTGCTGCTGGGTGGGGTGTCGATCTGGGAGCTGTCCACGAGCGACACGTCCGGTGCTACGCCCTTGATTCGGAACGTGCAGCCGGCCGGGAGACCTGAGAACGGGAGTTCCTTGGCGAAGTCGTAGGTTACGAGGCCCTGGCCGGCTACTGAGGATGCGTCGCCGTAGAACTCGCCGTCGCTGTGGTCTGCCGTGTAGTCGGGGGCGTCGATGACGACGTGTGAGCCGTCTGCTCGTTGGAAGTTCGGGTTTCCGGCCAGGTCGTTCATGCCTTCGATCGCGACGATCACGCCTTTGCCGGTCGCTATTCGTGACGCCTGGTTCGGATCGTTGGCGTTGGTCTCGGTGTGCGTCACCGACAGTGCTTCTGGTTCCAGTAACGGATCGGCTGGGTTGGTCGGGCATAGCTGCTGGCTCAGTTTGGCGGGCTTGCCCTGTGGGCCTGTTGTTCCTGGCGCGATGTCGATCGTGTCGTCCGGCACGATCTGGGCTACTGCTGGGTTGCTCTGTAACCGGCTGACTTCTTCGGCGGATAAGTGTGCCGCCACCGCGTTCACGCTGATCAGCTGTGTGATGCTGGTGCCGCCGTTGGCTTTCATGTCGGAGACGATCGACTGTTGGTCTGATCGGGTGTCGGTGGTGCGTTGGGTGGTCTTCAGCGGGACCGTGGCGTGCTGGTCCTTCAGGACCACGATCACCGCGCCGCCCGAGGCAGCTCCGTTCACGGCGGGTGCGACGGTGGCGGCCGCTGCGGGCACTGCCAGTCCGGTACCCAAAGTCAGTGCGACTGCCACGGTGATCAGACGAGGTCGATTCACGAGCCCTACTTTCATCGTGACGATACGCACGAGGGCGGCGGAACACCCCGAGCGTGGCCCTCCGCCGCCCGACCGCGCAAGCCCGCAAAAGTAGTCTCGACGCCCGACCAAAGTCGCAAATTGACTGTTTCAACAGGCTGTCGCGCGTGGCAACCGGGCCGCGCGTTGGTCCGGTCAGCGGATGGTGTAGACCACCCAGTCGGACTAGGCCGTCGACCCCGCAGCTCAGGGCACTTCCAGGCATTCTCAAATGACTTTGCCATCAACTTGATGACTCTTGACATCAACTGTGCGCATGGCACGCTATCCACTTGGGAGCGCTTCCATGCCCGCTCTTGCGTGCTGGGCACAAACCCGACCCAAGCATGCGAACCCCCGAACGCTCACCAGGAGCGCATATGCGTTTACCCAGAACAATAGTGGCCGGCATCGTGGCCGCGGCCGGCATCGCGACAGTGATGGCGACCCCGGCCGCCGCCGCGACCCAGAACGAGGCGAGGGTGCTGCCCGCGCACCTGTTCGCCCCGTACTTCGAGTCCTTCAACACCGCCGACAACCCGGCCACCTTCTCCCAGCAGTCCGGCGCCAAGTTCCTGAGCATGGCGTTCCTCCAGACCGCGGCCGTCGGCTCCTGCACCGTCGAATGGAACGGCGACACGACAACGCCCGTCTCGCCGACGACCTTCGGCCCGGCCATCCAGGCCATCCGCGCTGCGGGTGGCGACGTCATCCCCTCGTTCGGTGGGTTCGGGGCCGATGACACGAGCACCGAGATCGCCGACAGCTGCACCAGTGTGCCGGCGATCGCGGCCGCCTACGAGCAGGTCATCAACACCTACCACGTGACCCGGCTGGACCTGGACACCGAGGACAAGTCCCTGACCAACACCGCGGGCATCGACCGGCGCAACAAGGCCATCAAGATGGTCGAGGACTGGGCCGACGCGCACCACCGGACCGTGCAGTTCACCTACACGCTGCCGACCTTCGCGACCGGGCTGTCCTCGACCGGCGTGGCGGTGCTGCAGAACGCGGTCGCCAATCACGCGCGGGTCGACTTCGTCAACATCATGACGTTCGACTACTTCGACGGCCTGACCCATGAGATGGCCACCGACACCATGACGGCGGCGGCGGGCACGGTTACCCAGCTGCACGCGCTGTTCCCGCACCGGTCCACCGCACGGCTGTGGTCCATGATCGGCGTCACCGAGATGCCCGGCATCGACGACTTCGGCGCCGCCGAGACGTTCACCACCGCGGACGCCACCGCCGTCCAGCAGTGGGCGATCGCCAAGGGCATCAGCTTCCTGTCGTTCTGGGCCATCGAGCGCGACAACGGCAGCTGCCCGGGCCTGCAGGGCCAGGGCGCCTGCTCCGGTGTCGCCCAGACAACGTGGCAGTTCAGCCACACCTTCGAGCCGTTCACCCGCGGCAGCCACCCGCGTGACTGACAGACCGTAACGATCACTCGACGGGCCGCCGGATTCCGATCCGGCGGCCCGTCGATTCACCGGGTCCGCTGAAAGTTTCAGCATGACTCATCGGCGATTGGGTATTCACAAGTAACTGGACATCGGCGAAGGAAAACGCCATGCGCGATGACGATGGTCGCCGGCTGGATCACGCCACATTGCAGACCATCCGCATTCAGGCGGTGCGGCGGATCGTGGCAGGCGAGAGCCCGGACACGGTGGCGCAGGCGTTGGGGTTCAACCGGTCGACCGTGTTCGCGTGGGTCGCCAAGTACCGGGCCGGCGGGTTGTCCGCGCTGGTGGCGCGGCCGGTCATGGGCAGACCCGCGCGGTTGTCCGAGGCTCAGCACAATCGGTTGTACGCGCTGCTCGTCGGTGCCCGCCCGCATGAACTGCGGCTCGGGTCGCCGTTGTGGACGCGGGAACTCGTGCGCAAGCTGATCATGCGGAACTTTCGGGTGACGCTGTCCGACGTGAGCGTCGGGCGTCTGCTGCACCGGCTCGGGTTGGCCCCATTGCGGCCGTTGGACCAGGCGATGCGCGCGAATCCGGCGGCCGTGCTCCGGTGGAAGGCCACGGAGCTGCCGTTGATCCGCGACCGCGCGGCGGCACAGGACACCCTGGTGTACTTCGGTGCGGCAACGGAGGTCCGTGGGGCCGACACGATGCTCTACGCCGGCACCGCGGCCGGACCACTCTGCTTCGCGGTCTACCCCGGAACCGCGACCAGGGCGATGAGCCGCGACTTTCTCGACCGGCTGCGCTCCGAAGCCGGCGGGACCCTCTTTCTGGTCACCGGCGAAATGGTCGACGAACTGCCGTGGCTGCACGTTTACCGACTGCCCGAATAATCGGTCTGCTTACTTAAGAATGCCTCATTTGACAAACAGCGCGCCTGGACTGGTAACGCCGCGTGACGCTTACGATTCGCACAGCCACAGTGAGGTGGCCATCAGTGAAGGGACATGACTGTGCGAGCAAGCAGCACACGCTGGCGCACCTGGATCGCGGTCGCCGCGCTGGCTGCCGCGGGCGCCGTGATCCAGGTGCCCTCGGCCCATGCCGCCACGACGCTCTGCGGGAAGTTCGACGAGGCGCGAGTCAGCGGCGGCCAGTTCATCGTGAACAACAACGAGTGGAACGACACGATCCAACAGTGCATCAGTGTCGGCAACGACGGGTTCACGGTCACCACGGGCAACCACAACAAGCCGACCAACGGCGCGCCATCGGGCTACCCCTCGATCTTCGCGGGCTGCCACTACACCGCGTGCAGCTCCAACAGCGGCCTGCCCAAGCAGGTCAGCGCGTTCAACAACCCCCGGTCCAGCGTGAACTTCAACACCGCGTCGGGGCAGTGGGACGCCGCGTACGACATCTGGTTCGACACGAACCCCAACCCGAGCGGCCAGAACAACGGTGAAGAGCTGATGATCTGGGCCAACCACGCCGGCGCGCCGCGACCGGCGGGTAACCAGATCGCCACGGTCACCATCGAGGGCGCGTCCTGGCAGGTCTGGGAGACCCGGGTGAACGGCACCATCAGCTGGAACATCGTGTCCTACGTCCGGGTCAACCCGGTCAACTCGATCTCGGTGAACCTCAAGGACTTCACCAACGACTCGCGGAATCGTGGCTTCCTGCAGTCCGCGTGGTTCCTGACGAGTGTGCAGTTCGGCTTCGAACCATGGACCGGTGGTCCGGGGCTGGGCGTGAACTCGTTCTCCTTCACCGCCAACTAGGCAGGGTGGTGATGGCGGTGGCCGGTCCCGTGGGCGCTATGGGACCGGCCGCTTGCTTTTACGCGACGCAGTTGTCAAGCGGACGCACGTAATGCCAACGTGGTGTCCAGCACGGCGTGGCGCGGCGCCTTGCCGGTGTGCTCGATCAGCGTGAGCAGTTCGTGCGCCATCCGGGCGCCCATCGCCTCGATCGGCTGGCGCACCGTGGTCAGCGGCGGGTCGGTGTGCCGGGCCAGTGGGCAGTCGTCGAAGCCGATCACCGCGACGTCGTCGGGCACCTGGCGCCCGGCGCGCCTGAGTGCCCGCAGCACGCCGACCGCCATCAGGTCCGAACCGGCGAACACGGCGTCGATGTCGGGTCTGCGCTCCAGCAGCCGGGCCATGCCGTGCTCCCCGGACGCCTGGCCGAAGTCGCCGTAGGCGATCAGCCCGTCGTCGGACAGGCCGGCATCGGCCAGCACAGCGCGGTAGCCGGCGAGCCGGTCCACGCCCGGCGCCATGTCCATCGGCCCGGCGATCGTGGCGATCACGGTCCGCCCGCTCGCCACCAGGTGCCGCACGGCCATCTCGGCGCCGCCACGGTTGTCGACGTCCACATAGGACAGACTAGGTGCGTGCTCGTCCAGCGGCCGGCCGCCGACGACCACCGGGATGCCCAGTGCCTCCAGGTCCATCGGGTGGCGCCGATGCATGCTGACGAACAGCGCGCCGTCCACGTGGCCGCTGCGCAGGAAGCGGGCGGCGCTGGTCCGGTAGTGCCGGGAGGACTGCACCATCAGCAGCACGAGTTGCATGTTGCCGAGCATCAGCGTGCGGCTGGCACCGGACAGGATCCGCGCGAAGAACGGGTCGGCGAACAGCCGTGGCCCTTCCTCGCACACCACGAGCGCGACCGAGCCGGTCTGCCGCTGGTGGTCGCCCCAGGCGGCACGGTTGCGGACGTAGCCCAGCAGCGAGATGGCCTCTTCGACCTGTTTGCGGGTTTCCGGCCGCACCTGCGGATGTCCGTTCAACACACGGGACGCCGTCGCGGACGAGACACCTGCCGTATGAGCGACATCCGCCAGGGTAGGCCGCGACGGGAGTAAGTGATCGATTGACACAGGAACCTCCTCGTCGCGTCTTCGGCCAGGCAGGAAGGAGCCACCGAGCGCGACGGCACCCTTGCTGTGCCTCTTCAGGATCGAAACAGAAGGCGCGGCTGTCAAGCCACCTGCGCCGAACGACGGTTCGCCGGAACCGTTTCAGGAGGCGACGGACCGGCCGAGACAGGCGGCCAGTTGGTCGATGATGGGCGCGTCGTCGGCGACCGGCTGCGGCGACGCGAACGGGCTGCGGTCGGGCGGCACGTCGGCCAGCGCGGTCCGGGTGAACGCCAACTCCTGCGCCACGATGTCATCCGGGAACCCGGTGACGGCGCCGATCGCGCCGGCGAGATCCCAGCCGTGCACGAGGACCTCGGTGATGCGCAGGTGCAGCGCCACCATCCCGGGCACCGTGCCGAACGGCACCGTGACGACCTGCTCCAACGCGCCCGGCCGGCTGAACGCGGCAACCACCGCGTCGGCCGCCTTGCGGTACGCGGCCACCGGATCCGCGCCGAGGTGGTCGGTCGTCGAGCGGTCCACGGGCAAGCCGTCCACGATCGCGGCGAACATGAGATTGCCGCCGACGAGGTGGTTCACGAGCTGCCGAACGGTCCAGTCGGTGCACGGCGTCGGCCCGGCCCAGCGTTCGCCGTCCACGGCCACGATCAGCGGCTCGGCGTCGTCGAGAACCTGGGCCAACTGGTCGACCGTCGCTGCTGCCATGGACCGGCACAATGCCACGAACCGGTGCGCCGGAGCCAGCCCGACGCACCGGTTCGCTTTACGGCACTACAGGATGCACAACAGTGAACACGCCACGGCTGACGAGCCCGCGGTGGTGCTCGGCGTGGTCCCGGCCGGCGAGTTGGCCGGTGTGTAGGTCGCCGATGCCGTGTTCGTCAGCGGCAACAGGGACAGCAGGATCGACGTCGAGCAGAAGATCTGCTTGCTCGCGCCGGCCGCCAGCGTGAACGTGCCGGCAGCGGTCACGCAGGACGGCTCGGCGCCGTCGTTGATCCTGACGCCGGTGATGCCCACCGGTCCCGCGTCGGTCACGGTGATCCGCCAGTGCGGGTTGGCGAACAGCAGCCCGAGCAGGCCGACCGGTGCCCGTTTCACCCACGGTCCGGCACCACCGGGCCCGCAGTCGGCGGCGTTGTGCGACGAGCAGATCTCCTTGTTGATGGTGACGGTGGGCTGGCAGCTCGCGCCTGGCGCGACGCCGAGCGACACGGTGTTGGACGTCAGCGTGCCGGTGGCGTCGGTGCCGGTCGCGGTGTTGGACACGCCGCTCACCGTGCACGTCGGCGTGACCGTGGTGTGGAAGCACATCTGCGGCGGGTCACCGTTGAACGACACCACCAGGTGCGGCTGGTTGCCGCCGGTGAAGTCGTTGGTGTTGTTCAGCACCAGGTGCGCTGTCACGACGATGCCCGGATGCGCCGTCGGTGAGATACCGGAGAGGTCGAAGGTGCCGTCCGGTGCGAACGTCGGCCGGGCGATCACCGCGCCGCCCGGATCGGTCACGTCGACGGTGGACGCGGCCAGGTTGACGTTGGCCGGGTTCATGCCCTCCAGCTTCCCGTTCGTGTAGCCGTGGATGTGGCCGGCCTGTCCGTCGCAGTAGAATCCGGACGGTGTCAGGCTGACCGATGCTCCACTGTGGACACACGGGGAGCCGCCGGTGGTCGGGTCCTCGGAGAACAGGATCCCGGCGTCGCCGAGGCCGAACAGGCACTGCGTGACCTGGTCGTAGGAGTAGCCGTAGTCCCTGGTGAGGATCCCATGCGTCTGTGGCAACGCGATCCCGCCGGGGCAGGCGGCGGCTCGTGACCAGTCGTAGCAGACTGTGGCGCCGGGCACCGGGTCGCCCCAGATGCCGAAGTAGCTCTGCAGGTCCCCGTCCGGCGCGACAACCGTCTCGGGGTTGAACACATCCTGGTTGCTCGGCAGTGCGCTGAAGACGCTCGGGGCTGCCAGCGGCGCCCCTGCCAGGGTGTAGCAGGTGGTGATGGATGTCGGGCGACCCACCGTGGTGGCGCACGCGCCGACCGGGTTGCCCGAGGTGTCGTACGAGGTGTAAGCGTCAAAGGTGAACGAACCGAACGGCGCGACGGTCTTGGGCGTGGCCCAACCGGCGCACGGGGTGTTCGTGGCCGGGTCGAAGCAGGCCAGCACCGGCGTGCTGTCAACCGGGCCGGCCGACGCGAACACCTTGCCGTTCACGATCGTCATCGACCCCGTGTACTGGAGGCCGGGCGAGTTGTTGTCGGGCGGCACGATGGCGGCGTAGGGCTGGCCGGGGCACGGCGCCTGCGACGCGATGGTCAGGCACAGCACCTTTCCGTCACTGCTGACGCCGTAGAGGTTGCCACCGGTGGTCACGAACCCGGCAGCGCCGTTGCTGGTGTCCAACGGGATGAATCCGCAGTTGGCCTGCGCGTCCAGGTCGAGACAGCCGACGCCGACCTGGGTCGTGGTGACCGCCACGTAGTAGACGACACCGGGCCGGCCGGGATCCGACACGTACTGCGGCGTCGTCGGGGTCGCGATGTCACCGGTCGACCCGGAACCGAACGGCCCGGGAGCGGTGTTGACCGGCCTGGGCCACGGTCCGCCCGCGCACGGCGCGCCGGTGGTCAGGTCGGAGCAGACCAGCTTGGGAGCGACAGGGAACAGGTGGTGGAACATGTTCCAGGCCTGGATGTCGCCGTTCGGGGCGCGGTGCACGATCGGGCTGTAGCCGTCGCCGCCGGTCGAGGTCGCGGTCGGCTGGACCGGCGCGAGCAGGATGTCGGCCAGGTTGGTGCCGCCCTGGCGGGCGGCCGGATTCGCGGCCCGCACCGCGACCGTGCCGGCGCCGGGGTCGGTGGCCTGGAAGTTCGTGCCGTCGGTCGACCAGGACGGCGTCCAGCCCGGCGGCACCTGCAGCGAACCGGGCACATAGGCCTGACCGGCGCCGACGGGATCGGTGATCGTCGCAGGCGACGGGCCGACCGGGCCGTTGTCGGCATAACTGACAACCCAATTCAGATTGTCGGCGTGATTCACCGGATTGGCCCCAGGATTGGTCACATCCTGGACATTTTTGCTGAGCACCGACGTAGCGGCCGGCGCGGCGCCGGCGGCGCCAGGTATGCCCACTGCCAGCGCGAAAACAGCCACACCGACACCCAATAATGCGCTTAAGCGCAGCGTTCCACCAGCAGATCTTCGTTGCATTTTGCCCTCATTTGCGTGATTCACATGGGCATTTTCAGGGCCCGTCCGGCCAGCCGAGTCTAGGAACCTGACAACGTCCCGACAATGCATGTCGCTGAAATGCCGAATTATCAGTCCCTTTGGGTGACGGCATGCCTTCGACGGACCACAGAGAGACGATCGTCACCGGACCGTCAACGTCGAGGTACCGCGTCCGGAGAGGACGCCGTCGAGGCTGGGAGCGTAGTCGATCAGACCGGTGCTCGTCACTCGGAAATCGAGCCGGACACGGGTCGGCAGGAGTACGTAGTGCGCGGCCGGCAGCAGGCGCATGGTGCGCGGCTGCCGCGCGTCCCACGAGCCGACGCCACCGACCGCGAAACCCGTCGACCCCGATCCCGTCGCGTCGACGGTGACCGGGAACCCGTGCACGGCAAGGGTTGCGGTCCCGCCGCCGGTGAGAACGCCCTCCAGCATGGCGTCGTACACCACGTGTCCGGTGTCGGTAATACGGAAGGGGACGGTGATTCCACCGAAGGTGACGATGTAGTGCGCGCCAGGTAGCAGCCTGATGACCCGTGGCGGCCGTGGCACACCGAACGCGACCCCGTTGACGGACACATTCTCGTAGCCGACATCCGTCACATCGAGCGTGATCCGGAAACCGTGCACGGCAACGATTGTGCCACCGGCACCGGTAAGAATCCCCTGCAGTTTCGGATCATACTGAACCGTCCCCGTGGCGGTCACCGTGAACGGAACCGTGAGACCACCATTGGTGATCACATTGTGCACACCGGGCAACAGCCTGATGATCCGAGCAGGTCGTGGCACGCCGAACGCGACACCGCTGACGGTGACGTTGCCATAGGCGAGATCCGTCACATCCACAGTAATCGGAAAGCCGTGCACGGCAACGATTGTGGTGCCGGCACCGGTAAGGATGCCCTGCGGTTTCGGATCGTATTGAACCTTTCCGGTGGTGGTCACGGTGAACGGAACCGTGTAGCCACCGTTGGCGATCACATTATGTGTGCCGGGCAACAGCCGGAGAGTGCGCACCGGCCGAGGCACCCCGAACGCGACACCGCTGACGGTGGCGTTGGCATAGCCGAGGTCCGTCATATCGAGAGTGATCGGGAACCCGTGCACGGCAACGGTTGTGGTACCGGCGCCGGTGAGCAGTCCCTCCAAGCCGGCGGCGTACCCGACCAGGCCGGTGCCGGTCACACTGAACGGGACAGTATTTCCGCTGGTGGTGACCACAGATGAGGCGCCGGGCCACAACCGGTACGTGCGAACGACCTGATGCGCACGCCAACCGGTGCCGTACAACGTCGTGTTGTCGTAGCTGAGATCGGCATCATCAACGGTGATGCCCAACCCGTGCAGAGCAAGCGTCGTCCCACCGGCCCCGGTGAGCAATCCTGCCAGGCCGGCGGCATAGTCGACGCGACCGCTGCCGGTCACGGTGAACGGAAGGGACGGTCCGCCACTGGTGACCACGGAGGTGGCACTGGGCAACAACCGGTACGTGCGAACGACCTGGTGCGTACGCCAACCGGTGCCGTACAAGGTCGTGTTGGCGTAGCTGAGATCGGCGTCGTTGATCGTCACCGGAAGTCCGTGCACGGCGAGGGTCGTGCCGCCGGCCCCGGTGAGCAAGCCGGCCACGCCTGCGGCGTACTCGACGCGACCGGTGCCGGTCACGGTGAACGGAACGGAGATTCCACCACTAGTGACGACAGAATGGGCACCGGGCAGCAGCCTGCGGAGCAGGATCTGCTGTGGCGCCGGCCAGCCGGTCGCGGTGACGGTGACGTTCGCGTAGTCGACATCGGTGGCATCGACGAGGACCGAGAAACCGTGCACGGCCACCGTGGACGTGCCGCGACCGGTCAGGGTGCCGTCCTCACTGTGGTCATAGTCGACCCGGTCGTCGCCGGTGACCACGAAGGTGAGCTTCTGGCCCAGTGGCGTGGTGAGCGTGTGCGTGCCCGGTGCCAGGTTCAGGTGCAACGGCCGCCGCGCGTCCCGCCAACCGGACGCGCCGGAGACCAGGAACGACGTGTAGTCCAGATCCGTCTCGTCGATGCCGATGTCCTGGCCGGACCCTGTGGTGGTGGTCGGCGGCGGCGGGTCGATGGTCGTCGGGTCGGTCGTCGGTAGGTCGGTGGTCGGTAGCGGTGTGGTGGCCGCTGGGCCGGCCGCGGCCGGTTGGGTGGTGGTGGCCAGTGGTGCCGCGACGGGCCGGGCCTGACCGGGCGAGGTCGCCACGGGGGTCGCGGCCGGCGCGGGACTTGTGGCATGTGGTGGCACCGCGGCAGGCGGGGACACGCTGGTCGTGACCGCCGACGAACCCGACGATGCCGCTTCAGGCTGATGGTGGTGGTTGGCCAGGAAGGCGGCGGCGATCGCGGCGACGACCACGGCACCGCCGGACACCGCGGCGATGATGCGGTGAAAGGTGTCCGGGTTCTCCTGGGCGAATCGGGTGACCGCGTGAACCCACCGCAGCCGGGTGACGCGGAACCGGACAGCGCCACGGATACGTCGCACGATCCCGGCCGGCACGTCGGCGCCCAGCGGGGCGGGCGCGGCGGCCAGCACGGCCGCCGCCGAGGACTGCGCGGCCGGCTGACCCTCATCCGCGCGGTCCAGCAACGCCAGTACCGCCCGCCGGCGTTCCTCGTCATCGTCGGCCAGATGCAGCAGGCCGGGTCCCAGCGCCCATCGGCTGTAGTCGCGGGCCTCGTCGACCCGGCTGCCACACGTGGCACAACCGTTGGCGTGCTTGAGCACCTCGCTCGTCTGGGTGGGATCCAACCGCAGGCGCCGGTCGCCGCCGCGCTGTTCGGGGCGCAGGATCAGGTTCAGCGTCGTGTCCAGGCCGGGACAGTCGGCCCGACCGGTCCGCGCCAGCACCAGCGCCGCGATCGAGTCGAGCATCCTGGTCCGGGACCGCTGGAGCTGCCGGTTCACGATGTCCACCGGCATGCCGACCGTGGCCGCCAGCTCGGCGCCGACGACGAGCCGTTTGCGCCGCACGCTGAGGGTGATGTGCGCCCGCATGATGGCGGCCAGGCCGTCGTTGAGCCCACTGGTCGCCGCGCCCAGCGTGGCCCAGAGCTGCTGTTTGCCCAGGACGATCTCCAGATCCGAGGGCAGCTCCGGCAGGTCGGTCCGCGCCAACTCCAATTGTGGGTCGCCGGAGGGCTGGGGCGGGTCGTCGTCCAGCTCGGCGGCGCGGTTGCTGGCCTCGTAGCGCTGTTTGAGCAGGTTCTTGGCGATGCCGATCAGCCACGCGCCCAGCACCTCGGGCTGCCCGCCGGCGCGGATTCCCTCCAGTGCCCTGGTGAACACCTCGCTCACGCAGTCATCGAGGTCGGCGATGTTGGGCAGCCGCGACCGGAAGAACGGCCGCAACTGTTCCTGGCAGTGCTCGAACAGGTCCGTGCGTGCGGTCGGCTCGCCATCGCGCAGCCGACGGAGCAGGTCGTCGGTCATCGCCGCCCCGCCTTTCGCATGGCCAGAAGGGTTCCGGTGCCCAGCAACCAGTCACGGGCCGGACATGCGCAGCGACAGGGCAGATGCCCGACGAACGAGGCGAACGTGTCGTGCGTCGTCTCCCAGGACGCCGGCCGCTCGCGCAGGATGCGCCAGCAGCGCTGGAACACCGATCGCGCATACCGGCTGTAGAGCACATCCAGCGCGTTCCAGTCACCACTGCGCAGTCGCGCCACCAACACGCGATCGTCCTCCTGCTCGGTGTACACGATTTCCATGACCATCTCCCGAGGTCGGCAACGTGGGTCGGGAGCTACGTGCGAGCGGAGGACGAGTTCTCCCCGCGGCCGAGGAGAATTCTTCGCCAATTTTCCTCAGTCGATCATCGGCCCGGAAGACGCCGACAACGGCTGTCCCGGTTCTGTCCCCTTCTTGTCGTGGGGAGAACTGCCGCGCCGCGGACACGTACCCGGCGAGTGGTTGCCGATCCGGATCGTGAGGAGAACGTCATGCAGTCATGGGAGATCACACGTCGAGAATTCGCCAAGGAGTTGGCGGTCGCCATCGGACTGTCGGTCCTGAGAACCGCGGCGGCGACGATCGCCGCCCGACACGAGCCGCGCCACGGCACCGACACCGAGTTCGATCTCGCATTCTCGTTCGCGGGGGCCAACCGCGACTACGTGGCGGGTACGAAAGCCGCATGCGACCGACTCGGCCTACGCGTGATGTACGACCAGGACATGACCAACCGTTGGTGGGGCGAGAACTTCATCGCCGAACAGCGCAGGATGTACGGCGGCCGCGCGTTGTTCTTCGTCCCGTTCCTGTCGGCGGACTACTTTCGTCGGACGATCCCGTCGGACGAGCTCGCCACCGCGGCATGGACGGACCTGGAACGCGGTGGCGGCCACATCCTGCCCGTCCTCATCGACGACACCCGGATACCGCCGCACCTGCTGCCCAGACACATCGGCTACCTGTGCGCACGGGACTACTCGGCCGAAGACCTGGCCCAGGAGATGCTGCAGAAGGTCAGTCGCGCCAGAAACACCAGGCAGCATCACTGAGACAGCACGATGGGAGCACCCGACGTGGTTCGGGTTCGGGTGTCGACGACCGAGACCGTGCCGGCGCCGTCCGTCACGTACAGCCGGCCGCCGTCCCGGTCCACCGACAGCAGTCCGCGCGGCGAGATCGACAGGTGGATCGGGCTCCCGACGAGCCTGCCGGCCGCGGTGTCGACCGTGACCACGCTCTTGGTGTCGAAACTGGTCACATACACCAGGTCGCCCGGTCCCGCCGCGACGCCGACCGGACCGCCGGGCACCGCGACCGGCGTGCCGACGATCAGATGCGTCTGCGAGTCGATCGTGACCAGTGTGTTGGGCCGCAACGTGGTCAGGTAGATGTGGACGCCTTCGGGGTTCTCCGTGACACCGTAGGGATAGCCATCCGCGATCGGCACCGGCATGGCGCGGTTCGTGGACGGATCGATCATCCACAGTGTGCGGGTGTCGTCCACCACGTAGAGACGGTATCCCTGCGGATGCACCGCGATCCCCAGCGGATGGCCGGGCAGCGTCATCGGCTGACGGGCCGCCTGCCCGGTGCCCGCGTCGATGACCGTGACGGTCCGTGCGTCGAACGACGTGACGTACACATACGGCCGGTCCAGCGCCGCGGCCATCGCGAACGGCCCACGCGGAACGGCGATCCGGGCAACCCGGCGCGATGTCGCGTCGATGACGGACACGGAACTGGAATCGGAGTCGGCGACGTAGACATGCCGGCCGTCGGCGCTCACCGCGATGCCCTCCGGCCGCCTGCCGACCGGGATCGGAGTGCCGAGGACCGCGTTCGTGGCCGCATCGATCACCGACACCGTGTCGTCGGCGAAGTTCGCCACGTAGACCCGGCGCCCGTCCCGGCTCTCCGCGATACCCCCGAACGGGAGATTCTGGCTGGTCCAGATCGGCGTGGGTGGGGGCGTTGGCGCGGCGCCGGGGCCACTCATGAGCCGGGGCACGAACACCGCCCCGAGCGCGCACACGACCACCGACGTAGCGACGGCGATCGTGGCACGTCGGCGCCACCATCGCGGCACGACCCTCGGCGCCGACCGAGGTGGCGATGGCGATGGCGCAGGCGATGGCGACTCCGGTTCGACCGGCACGCGCTGCGGTGCGGTCGTCGGCGTGGCTGTCGACGGTGGCGCGCCGGGCAGGAGGGCGGCTGCCGCGCTGGACACCGACCTGCTGTCGTCGCCGGCGAGGCGGCGGAGTTGTGCCAGCGCCGTGGCGCGGACGACCTCGCTGTTCGCCTTGCGCAGTTGGGCCAGTGTAGCCAGGGCGGCCAGCCGTTCCTCCGCGACGCGGCTTTCGATCAGGTCCCGCACGCGCAGCGGCAGCGACCAGTTGACGTTGTGGGCGATCAGGGTCCTGCCGTCGACGTTGTCCAGCCGCTTCGGGCGCTGCGTCGGCAGTTCCGCGATCACCCGGTCGCGGGCGTACTGGTAGAGCTCGTCAAGGTGGATGTCGCCGTCCTGGTCCAGATCGGCCGAACCGTCCCGCAGCCCTTCGACAAGGTAACGGGTGAACACCGACTGCGTCGGCCGGCCGTTGAATCGTTGGCCGTCGAACGCGTACTGGGTGGCGTCGGACGCCGTGAGAACGGACCGGCCCCTGCCCTCGAACTGCGCCAGCGCGGCCACCGATTCGTCGCCCTTGGGCAAGCGGCCGGCCGGGTACGCACCGCTGTAACAGCAGTCGAGGATGAGGATCTTCTGCTGTGACGGACAGGCGGAAATGGCCTCTTCGATGTCCTCGGCGGCCAGGCCGGTGAACAAGATGCTGTCCCGGTAGGTATCGGTCATGACGATATGGAGGCGGCCGGCCTCGTCCTTGTGGCCGTGTCCGGTGAAATAGAGCAGCGTCAGGTCGTCACGCCGGCACGTATGGTAGAAATTTCCAATCGCCTCGCCGACTTTGTGACGCGGTTCATTGATCATGGTCATGACCTCGAACCCGGCGATCCTCGGGTCCCGCAGGACCTCGGCGAACGACTCGGCGTCGTGGGCTGGTGCGATCAACTCGGCGAAACCGGTGTCGGCGTACCGATAAGTGGCGACCAACAGCGCCAGTCTGCGGCCCATCGCGCCTACCCGACGCCGTGCCGCTGGACACTGTGCCGCTGGACGAAGGCGGCGACGAGTTGCTGCTGCTGGGCGGCGGAGGCGTTGTCCAGTTCGATCGTGTCGCCGTCGACGGTGACTGAGATGCGATGCCCGAGTGAATGCCGGCCCAGCCAGTCACGCAACACCGCGATCGCCGTCGGGAAAACGCCACCGGAGGCGCTCAGGGTCAGGATTATTTCGCTCAGCGTGACCGGGTCCGTACTCTTCGCGCCGACGGGAGCTGGTTTTCCGGGCGCATTCCGGATCGAATCGACTTCTAGTTCGGCCAATTCGTCCCGTAACTGGCGGGCCAGCCGTTCACCGGCCTCCGCATCGAGCTCGGAGTTCGGATCGAGAACCACGCGCATGTCCATTGTTTCCCCACGAAATGTCGAGCCGGCCACGCCGATGGTCCACCGGCGTGGCCGGTAGAGCAAGGGTCCGTATACGAATGTCATCTGGACGGATGAGCCCGGCCCGCTGATACGTCGGGCGGGGTGTCCATCTCGGGCGGTCCCGTTCGTCGTCGTGGTGAGATGCACCCAACCGATGCTCGACCCTGCAAGCAGGTCTTCGGGCGACAGGAGGAACCATGAAGTACATGCTGCTCATCTGCGTTGACCCCGACGTCCAGTCCACGTCCAGCGGACCCACGATCGAGGAGTGGGTGGCCGAGGTCGAGGGCACGCGCCTGGACGGTTCCGCGTTCCACTCGCCGAAGGACGCGACCACGGTCCGGACGCGCGGCGACGAGGTGCTGCTGTCCGACGGCCCGTTCGCCGAGACCAGGGAGTTCATCGCGGGTTTCGACATCATCGACGTCAAGGACCTCGACGAGGCGATCCGGATCGCGTCGCGGCACCCGTGCGCCCGGGTCGGCGCGGTCGAGATCAGGCCGTTCCGGGACCTGTGAGCATGACCGTCGAGGCCGAACTGGCCGCCGTCTTCCGGCAGGAGTGTGGCCGCATCGTGGCCACGCTCATCCGGATGACCGGTGACTGGGACCTGGCCGAGGAGTGTGTGCAGGATGCCTTCGCGCAGGCGCTGGAGCGCTGGCCGCGCGACGGCGTCCCGCACCGCCCCGGCGCGTGGCTGACCACGGCGGCGCGCAACCGCGCCCTGGACCGGCTGCGGCGTTCGGCCGTGGAGGCCACCAAACTGCGGGAGGTGCTCCTGGTGTCGCAACCGCAACCCGAGACCGACGACAGCGGCATCGAGGACGACCTGCTGCGGTTGATCTTCACATGTTGCCACCCCGCGCTGCCGCTGGAGGCCAGGGTCGCGCTGACCCTGCGCGCGGTCGCCGGCCTGACCACGGCCGAGATCGCCAGGGCGTTCCTGGTGCCCGAACCGACGATGGCCAAGCGCCTGGTCCGCGCCAAGAAGAAGATCCGCAACGCCGGCATTCCCTACCGGGTGCCACCGGCACACCTGCTGCCCGAGCGCCTCGGTGGCGTGCTCGGCGTGCTGAACCTGCTGTTCAGCGAGGGCTACGCGGCCACTGCCGGTGCCGATCTGGTCCGGCAGGGCTTGTGCGCTTCGGCGATCCGGCTCGCCGGCACGCTGTCCGACCTGATGCCGGACGAGCCGGAGGCGCTCGGCTTGCGTGCGCTCATGCTGTTGCACGACGCCCGCCGCACGTCCCGCCTGGACTCCGACGGTGACCTGGTGCGGCTGGCAGACCAGGACCGGACGGGTTGGGACGCTGATCTGATCGCTTCGGGCGTGCAACTGCTGGACACCGCGCTGCGGCGG
>Ga0137385_10001534_pt1 | contig 19440 bp, 10 predicted proteins | sample SagtaG_FD_104921 | JGI IMG/M metagenome (GOLD analysis project Ga0137385, IMG submission 104921) | Vadose zone soil microbial communities from Sagehorn Ranch, Mendocino, California, USA - Sage2_R_80_16 metaG | ecosystem: Environmental > Terrestrial > Soil > Vadose zone | place: USA: California... | reverse complement strand
TTGATAAAAGTTGAGGTTGTCACTAATTGCACACGCCTGCTCATGAAAGAGCCATTGAAGAACCAGCACCAGGTAGCGCACGAGCCGCCTATGAATCCACGTTTCCCCCATCAAATCCTCCTCAGTGGGGTGCGTGTCGTAGTAATATTGCACCTCGTCTCCGATTTTCTTCACCGTGGTGCGCTCCTTTCCTGAGCCAAGAGGACGATTACAAATCGCTGACGCCCGCCCTTCCTGATGTGCTACGTCTGGGAGGTACTGTGGTCATCTCCATCATACCATACGGCCTCTGGACTTACAAGGAATGGACATGCCTCATCTAATAGCACAATAGTCCCGAATACTCTCTTCCGCACCTGGCATTTACTTGCCTATACCTGTGCCATTAGGAAAAGAGTAATGCCTGGTATAGCTCCAATGATACACCATGGTATACTCCGAAAAAGATACACGATGAAACAAGAGGTAGAGCGAACATGGTAGTGCCTGGGTCATTCAGATCATTTGAGAAGCTGGTTGGGTTGAAGCTGGGTAAATATTTCCTGGAACGGCTTATTGAGGAGAACGAGCTAGGTCCCGTTTTCCTGGTACGCAGACGAGCGGAGGCAAGAACATACCTCCTACGCATCCTGACCACACCAGCTAAACTCTCACCAGAGGCTCATATCGTCTATCTTGGGTACTTTCAGCAACTGGCGAAGAAGATAACCGCACTGCACCATCCGAATATTTTGCCACTGCTTGATTACGGAAACACAGGAGCCTGGGAAGCTGGCTTTGCCTATCAAGGGCTACCCTACCTGGTACTGCCACACCTTCCCCTCTTGCCACTCAGTAACGAGCTAATTCCGCCTGGTTCGCTCGATCTCTTAACGGTTGGTCGCTACCTGGATGAGATTGCCACAGCCCTGGAATATGCCCACCAGCAAGGAGTACTCCATCGCAATCTGACAATCGATAGCATCTTCAGCATACGCGATGAACGGTTAGTCATTGCAGATTTTGGAGTCATGCGCATGCTCGAGTTGAGTCAGCAAGAAGGGGAAGAGTATCCGTTCCTGGGCAGTGGCGAAGGCACAGCTCCTGAGCAATTTCTTGGCATCTCTCTCGATACATACACCGAGACGTATGCCCTTGGTGCTCTTCTCTATCGCCTGCTGACCGGTTCTCCTGTGTTTGCAGGGAAGACCCGCGATGAAATTGCCCAGCAGCACCTGCACGCCCCCGTTCCACCGCTGGTCGGAGATCAATTTATCGGACTCAAGCCTGATCTATTTCTGGGTCTGAACAGACTGATTGCCACAGCCCTGGCGAAGGATGCGTTGCAGCGTTTTCGCTCACCGGGGGAACTTGCTAATGCTTATCATCGGATTGTTGGGACAAATGGAACCTGGAGGAATGGACAGCAGGTTAGCAGCATCGTCGTTCGCCCTCAAACCCCTATCTCCCGTCGTCGTGCTCTGTTGCTTCTGGGCGCTGGTGGGGGAGTGGCTGTCATCGGGGCTACTGCATTCCTTGGAGCCCGTTTTCTGAATGGTAGCTTCTCCCATAGCCGGTCAGCGCCTACCCCAACGCTAAGGCCAACCTGTCATCCTTCACCCCAGGACGGTAACGTTGCGGCCTGCGTTTCGGATCTGCCTTTGAACAGTGCCAGGAAGATCGCGCTTCCCAATAGTAAACACCCCGGCTTGCTTATCCATTTACCCGATAATCGTTTCGTTGCCTTTGATGCGCGTTGTACACACGCAGGCTGTGCTGTTGACTATATTCCGGCAAGTAAGCTTCTTGTCTGTCCCTGTCATGAGTCGGTCTTTGACCCCGCCAGGAATGCTGCTGTCGTCAAAGGGCCAGCGCAAAAACCCCTCGCGCCAGTGAAGATCAAGGTGAATGCAGATGGCACTATCTCGGTGGTATAGGAGGCTGGATCTATGATGACAGAAGCACAGCGGTCCTTGGGGTCACTCCTACCAAATATGAAACACGAACCCCGACCGTCATATGGTAGGGGCAACCCTCGCGGTCGTCCTTCCTATGTAATTGTTGGCAATGGCATCACCGGTGTGACTGCGGCTGAAGTTCTCCGTGCTGAGGATGCTACGGCAAAGATCACGATTATTGCAGATGACCCATTCCCGGTCTACTATCGTCCTGCACTCAAAGATTACCTGGCTGGACGGGTGCACGAAGAAAAACTCTGGGCACGCCCAACGAGCTTCTACCAGGATGAGCGAGTCCGCTTCGTTCCCGGTCGCGTGGTAAGCATCCAACCCAACGAGCATACACTACAACTTGAAAGAGGATATCGCATTGGTTATTCTCGATTGCTGCTTGCCAGCGGTGCGCGTGCCAGTTGCCTGAATTGTCGCGGCCTCAATCTAGCGGGTGTTACCACATTGCGTAGCGTGGCCGATTATCAGTCCGTTTTGAGCCGCCTTGAAAGGGCACGACGTGTTGTAGTGAGTGGCAGCGGCACGCTGGCACTGGAAACAATAGAGGCACTGTGCCATCGCGGGTACTCAGTGACACATCTCTTGCGCCGCCAGACCCTCTGGTCAGAGGTATTGGATGAGACGGCCTCTGACCTTGTGCTTCAGCAGGAGCGACGGGATGGTGTTGATGTGCATCTCGAAGAGGAGATTGTTGAGATCACGGGAAGGAGTGGGCAGGTCAGTGGAGTAGTGACTACCAAAGGTGTGCATATTCCCTGTAACCTTGTGATTATTGCTATTGGCATTGACCCGATCGTCGACTTCATCAAGGGGAGTGGGATTGCTTGTGGGCGCGGTGTAAAGGTAGATGCCTGCATGCGTACCAGCACTCCCGATATTTATGCTGCAGGTGATGTGATCGAGACCACAGATGCACTGACCGGGCGCATTCGTGTAATGGGTCAATGGTATCCGGCCATCGTACAGGCGCGTGCTGCTGCATATAGCATGCTGGACATACTTGATACAAGCTCACCTTTTCGTATGAGCACATTTTACAATGCCACCTTCCTGTACGGACTGGATTTTGCCTCGGTCGGGTTGACCAGGAGCGGTCGGGGCTACCAGGAGCTTGTAGCTGATCCCCAGCCGCGCACCTATCGCAAAGTTGTGCTCAAGGATGGAGTAGCTGTTGGAATGCTGTCACTCGGCAATCGCAAAGATGCACTGGCTTTCAAACGTGCTATCGATTATGGCGTGAACCTGGCGCCTGTTGTCTCCATCCTCTTTGCCGACAATTTTAAGCTGGGTGAGTGGCTGGACCACCAGGGCGTGCCACCACCCGTTCTTGGTGTGAACCGAACGTAGGGATAGATTATGGGAACACAACTATCGAATAAAAAGCCTGTTGTTGTGGGTATTGAACACCGCAGAGATCTCAAGCCTTTGAGTAAGGAGCAGATTCGCTTTGAGATAGACATGTGCATTGGTTGTGATCGCTGTATGCTCGCCTGTCCCGTTCCTATGTCCTCAGTGGTCAAGATCGCCGACCTCAATCGTGCGACCATCTCAGAGAATATCCCTGAGCATGTAGAACGCTTTACCCATGAGTGCGTGATGTGTGGCTCCTGTGTTCCCGTCTGCCCAGTTGACAACCATCGCGATCTACTGATGCTCTCTCTCAAACAACGCCTTGGCGTTCCGTGGGATGGTAGAATGGATTTGAGCCGCCTGTTGAAATTCCTCCCACCGGGTTGGGATGCACGCCTCCTGATGAGCCGACTCCGCGAGCAGCCGATGTTCAGTGATCCACGGGTGGTGCCTGAGAACTACCTGCTACACTTCGTTGCCACCTCTAAAATACTCAACCTACCTCCTGGCTCAGTTTTGATGCAGGAAGGTGACTTTGGACGCACGCTCTACTTTATCCTGGAAGGTCGCTTCGAACTCTCCTCGGTTGGCCCCGATGGCATCGACTTACCAGTTGCAATTCTGGGCCGGGGCGAATATATGGGGGAGCACGCTATGCTCACCGGGCAACAGTACGCTGCAAGCGCTCAAGCCAGGACCTCTGCTGTGGTGTTGGAAGTGCCTGAGCAGGTTATGCAACGCCTGATGGAGCTTGTGCCTGCTGTTCGCACTTTCTTTGAGCAGTTAAACAACGCCCGTTCCATCGAGTCTATCCTGAGGCGGATGGCACTCTTCCAGGGAGTCTCTGAGATCGATATCCAGCAACTTGCTGAGCAAACTCAGGTGAAACGCTATGATCGTGATGAACGCCTCTTTAGTGAGAGCGGTCCTGGCAGCACAGGAAAGCCAGCACGCGAGTCAATGCACCTGTTATTAGAGGGATTTGTGAAGGTAGCCCGTCACACTCTTGCAGGAACGGGACGCGATAAGACGGATGAACGAATCATTGCCTATCGTCAGAGTGGAGACTACTTTGTAGGTGGACTGGATCTGCTTGGAGACGCTCGTCCTGCTACTGTCACCGCTATTACGCGTACGAGTGTCGGTGAGGTGCCACGCCCTGCTCTTGTGGCTCTCTTCGCACGCTATCCCGAAGTTCGCCAACGCTTTGAAGCACGCCTGCAGGAATATCGCGAGATGGCTCTTTCTGCCCAGAGTGGCATTTTCGAAGCAGATGCAGTCTACCTGCAAGGGGCATCCCTACCGATGACGATACCTGAGGCGCGTGCGGGTCTACGTTCCCTGGTCGGAGATGGCGTGATCGAAGGTACCGAGGTGCTGGTGATTGACCTGGACAAGTGTATCCACTGCAATGAATGCGAGGAAGCCTGTGCTCGCCGCCATGGGCATTCACGTATGAACCGCAAAGGGATGGTCGTCGGCAACATCAGTATTGCAACCGCCTGCCGCCAGTGCCAGGACCCGGTCTGTATGCTTTGTAGTCGCGCTGGTATCGCACGTATGCCAGGTGGTGAAGTTTACATTACGGAAAGCTGCATCGGTTGTGGCATCTGCGCCGAACGCTGCCCCTACGACAATATTTCGATTGTGACGCTTGAGGAAGAAGGTACAGGGCACCCACAATCGATCTGGCAAAGCTTCAGCAGCTTCTTCACGAAAGGGGCTGGTAAGGAAGCCGGGCATAGAGTGCTCCCAATAGCACAAAATCCAGTTGCTCCTGGCCCATTTAACGCTCATCCTATAGATGCATACGATGAGATGCGTAAGAAGGTAGCGATCAAGTGCGATTTGTGTGCCGGGTATGATAACCAGGCATGTGTGCAGGCATGTCCAACGGGTGCTGCCATTCGGGTCAACCCTATTACGTTCTTTGGCTCGACAGAGGAGATTCTGAGAAGAAGGGCACGCTAAACAGGAAAGAAAAGCATATCGAATGAACATTAAGGACATCCCTGGGATGCTCTTTTTATGTGTAATATCAAAACCGCCAGAAGAGTGATCATAGGAGCGGGAGTGCAGAGGGCGGCCAGCCCTCTGCTGGGGTTTGGGGTATCCCCAAAGAATCCCTCTTGAAACGGATTTGATATAAAAAAGGCTGTTTGCTTGTTTGGTTCAATAATGTGGCAGAAGGAGCAGAACTATGATACTATCTTTCTAGCGTTATGTGCGATATTCCACCTGTAGTGTGGAGGTGTCCAATGCAGCCGATGGATGAACAGCAAACACAATTGCTCTCTCCTGCTCATGAGAAACAACATCTTCGGCGGGGTTTGGTACGCATCATCCGAAATATATTTCTTGGCTGTTGGGGTATTATCCTCTTCTATCTTGGTAATGCGGGCTGGAACCTGTATCAGTTGGGGCACACCAACCCGTCCAATCTCCTTGATCTCCAGGCAGTACTGAATGCGCTGGTTCTCCCTGGCCCACTAGCGAACCCAAACACACCGTTACCGGTTTTGCTCGCTTTCGCGATTCCGTTCTGGCCCATTCTCTTAGGCTGCCTCTGGGCCACAAGAGACCTGCAACTTGAACTGAAAGAGCAGCATAATGCCCATTATGCCCATAATGGGCATATACACCCGCCACCAGCTAAAGTGGGACCAGAAAGCCTCCCTGATTCAAGTATTCTAACACCAGTCAGCCGTCCACAAGGCCCACCAAACGATGTGGCGCGGCTTTCGCATCAAGAGTCTCTTGTGGGACGTGCTGCTGATGCACAATGGTTGTTTGAGCGGCTGCGTGCCGGAAGGGCAGCAGGCATTACGACTGCACTTCATGGTATGGGTGGGATTGGGAAGACTGCACTCGCCGCTCATGTCATCCGCCGGTTGCAAACCCAGGGTCGCTTCCGTGGTGGCATTGCAGTCGTGCGTTGCCAGGACATCACCGATGCAGTAAAAGTTTTACAGGGGGTTCTGGCTCGTTTTGATCCGCAACGTCGTCAGCCTGATGCCAGTGACCTCGATGGGTTGGGTGATGCAGTTCTCAGAATACTCGATGGCAGGGACGCCCTGATCGTGCTGGATAATGTCGAACCTGAGCTCGACATTATAGAAGTAGTCAAGCTGCTGCGTGAAGCAAGGCGCATCACCTTGCTCCTCACTGCGCGGCATGTACTGCCTCAAGCTGCTGTACCCATAGCGGCAAGCAAGAAACTGGAACCGCTTCCTCCCGGCGACGCTCTGGAACTCTTCACTCGCTCTCTTGGAAGAAGCATGCCAATCCTTAAACCCAACGAGCATTCTGCTGCTGAAAGTATTGTTGACACCCTGGGAGGGCACCCACTTGCCATCAAGATTGTAGGAGCCTATGCGGCGAATAGTAGACGCGATTTAAAGGTGCTGGCCAACGAAATCAAAAACCTCCTGAAGGTCATCGAACTGCCAGATGATGATAAGACGCCACGGGCGGTCGCTGTCGCCTTCACCAAGAGTACCAAAGCCCTACCGTCTAGAGATCAAGAGTTTTTCAAAGCATTGGCTGCTTTCGCTACCGCTGAGTTTGGTCGTCAAGCTGCGATAGCACTTGGCAGGGAATTTGGTTTACCCAGGCCGGAGGATCATGTGGATCTACTGGTACAGCGGGCATTGGTTGAGGCATACACCAATGAGGCCATGCCCGAGGAGGGCGATGGTGAGCGATTACGGCTACATACACTGTTGCGTGCTTTTGCCTCGGACGGATTCACACGCTGGGCACCCAAGAAGCGTGATGCCGCTCGCTTCGCCGTAGCAAAGTACTATGCCGAGTATGCCAACCGGGTCAAAGATGCCGGGTCGGCGCTGAGTTACGACGAGTTGAACATCGTCGGCGCATTGAAATGGGCATACAGTCAGAAGCAAGATGAATTGGTGATGAAACTCTGTCTCAGCATGCAGCATTTCTGGGCTGATCGCTGGCGCATGGTTGCTTGCCTGGAGTATTTACCCTGGGGGATACAAGCAGCTCGAAATCTTGCTCAAGAAACAGGTGAGCGTGAAGACCGCTTGCGTGCAGCCACTATGTCACTGACCTATGGGCAGGCACTACAACATGTTGGCAAAGTGAATGATGCCGAACAAGCCTACCAGGAAAACCTCACTATTCGCCAGGTGGAGCAAGACCGGGAGGGCGAAGGGAGAGTACTCGCCTACCTGGGCCAGATTGCTCAGCAACGTGGACAACTTGACGAGGCCGAGCGCTACTATAATCAGGGTCTGAGCATCATGCGTGCAATAGGGAGCCAGGGGCGTGAGGGCGTCCTTCTTGGCTATTTGGGCGATCTTGCTTCTCAACTTGGACGCTTAGAGGCTGCCGAGAGCTACTACAAGCAGGGGCTGGACCTCCTGGTGAAGGTAGAGGATCGACGAAGTGAGAGCCATCATCGCATCTGCTTAGGCGAAATTGCCCAGGCCCGGGGGAATTGGCTCGAAGCTGACAGCTACTTTCAGTATGCCCTGGCGATTACCTGCGAAGATGAGGTACAAAATCGGCAAGGCGAGGGTTGGGTCCATCGTTGCATAGGAAGCCTGGCCTATACCCGCGGACAACTGGACAAGGCCGACGAGGAGTATTGGAGGGCTCTAGAGATTGCGCGTGAAGTACGAGATAGACGAGGGGAAGGCCTGGTTCTCGGAAAATTTGGTGAACTTGCTCACATCCGCAAACAACCACAAGAGGCTGAAGACCACTATCAGCAAGCTCTTGCTATTCTCAGCGAGGTGCAGGACAAACGCGGCGAATGCCAGGTCCTCAGGAACCTGGGAAGTCTCTTTCAGGCCTATGGGCACCTGGCAGAAGCCGAAGACTACTATCGAAAGGCTCTGGTAATTGCTCGTGATATGAAATACGCCCTCAACCATGCTGACCTGGCACTGACTCTTGGCTCCTTCCTTTGCGAACAGCGTAGTAATCCGAATGATGAGGGTTGTCGCTTGCTGGGAGAAGCTGTGCAGATCTATGCCGCTCTCGGATTGCCTGTTGTGGAAGATGCACGAAAGATGCTCAAGCGCTTCAAATGCAGTTGATGTTGGTTGCTCTAGAGCGTGGTCAGCTTTAAGGAGCCTGCCATACCCGCACGAGTCGATCATGACCGGCCGAGGCGATGTACTTGCCATCGGGAGACCAGGCTATGGCGCTCACTGGAGCAGAATGCCCGCGATAGATAAAGACATTGTCACTGGTGACAGCATCCCAGACCCGTATTGTCTGATCCTCGCCAGCCGAAGCAATCAGTGTGCCGTCCGGCGACCACGCCACGCTAAGCACTCCTCCTAACCACCAACCGGTGTGACCTTCATAGGTGAAGCGAGGGATACCTGTCATAGCGTTCCAGACCTGCACAGTCTTATCATTGCTGGCCGAGGCGATATACTTGCTATCTGGAGACCAGGCGACTGCTCGCACCCAGTCGCTATGACCAGTATAGGTGGAGATGTTTTGGCGAGTGGTTGCATCCCAGACCTGCACAGTCTTATCATTGCTGGCTGAGGCGATATACTTGCCATCGGGAGACCAGGCGACTGCTCGCACCCAATCGTTATGACCAGTGTAGGAGGCAACTTTACCCTGTGTCACAGCATCCCAGATCTGTATGGTCCTATCGGCACTTGCTGAGGCAATCAGTGCACCGTCTGGAGACCAGGATACGGCGTATACCTCGGCTGTATGTCCACGACAGGCAGACACCTTACGTCCTGTTGCGGCCTCCCATACTCGAATGGTCTTATCAGCGCTGGCAAAGGCGATGCACTTACCGTCGGGCGGTGCCCAGGCTACTGTATAGACAGCATCGCTACGACCGCGACAGGTTGAAAGTTTGCGCCCTGTTGCGGCATTCCACACATGTACAGTCTTGTCATTACTTGCTGAGGCAATACGCCTGCTATCAGGTGCCCAGGCCACGGCACGTACCCAATCGTTATGGCCGCGATAAGTTACAAGAGGATTTCCAAGAGTAGGTGGGAGCACTCGTGGTGGAGCAAGCTTCTCCGTTCGGAGCAGATCGACCGGAAGTAAAGAAACGGATGGTGAAGCGGCAGGAGGAACATATGTTGGCTCATCCTGCGGGGAGGTCGGATAGATGGATCCCAATGTTCGACTGACGAGAAAGCTGCCCTCACCTGCCTGGCTCAACTGGCAAGCCTGCTCCAAAGCATCGGCGAATGCCAGCATCGTCTTGAAGCGCTTGGATGGGTCTTTAGAAAGCGCTGTCATGACCACACGCTCAACAGTCGGAGGAATCAGGGGAACCTTCTGGCTCAAAAGAGGAGGAGGAACCAGCATATGCTGGAAAGCTATGCTCGTAAAAGAACCATCGAAGGGCCGAGCACCGCATAGCCATTCGTAGACTACAACGGCCAGTGCATACTGGTCGCTGGCCGCGCGTGCCTTGCCCTGCAAATGTTCGGGGGCCATGTAGACCACTGTCCCAATTACACTCTGACTCGGGTCGCCTGTATTTGTACTTGCGGCTGCAACCGCAATGCCAAAGTCACTGAGTAAGACTTCATTGTTGCGTCCTAGCAGCATGTTCTCCGGTTTGATATCGCGATGAATGACTCTATGGTCATGAGCATACTGTAGGGCAGCAGCGATTTGCTTGACGTAACCGGCAATGGTCGCTAGCGGTAAGGTTGTGCCCCTCGGGTGGCGCTGGCGCAAGTTGCCATTGGGAGCATACTCCATAACGAGGAAAGGGGTGTTATCTTCTACGCCAAACTCCAAAACCCGCACGATGTTAGGATGGGATAACCTGGCAACGATACGCGCTTCAGAGAGAAAGTTCTCCAGGTCGTCTGTAGTCAATTGCATCTGCAAGATTTTGATAGCAGCCTGGGTCTGAAGATAGATATGCTCACCCAGGTAGACATCAGAGAAGCCTCCATAGCCTAAGGAGTGGACCAGACGATAGTTACCGAACTGCCGACCCACAAGATCAGTTCTCTTCGACCTCGGTGATGGAGTCCTTGCCAATGCTGAAACCAGCGTTTGTTCTGGCTGTGACACTGCAATCGTCGGCTCTCTTGTAGAAACCTGCACTGCTGGTACTGGTTTCTCAGCCCCTTCTAGAGCCGAAGCAAAAGCCTGTATACTTTCAAAGCGCTGACCTGGGTTTTTGGCCAGTGCTTTGAGCACGACTTGCTCAACAGGGGGCGAGATGTCAGGGGCATGCCTGGACAAGGGAAGCGGATATGCCTGGATATGTTGAGCAACTATCCCTCCGAATGTACCAGTAAACGGGCGTGTACCGCATAGCCACTCGTACACCACAATACCTAGCGCATACTGATCACTGGCAGGTTGAGCCTTTCCCTGAAACACCTCGGGAGCCATATACGTGGCGGCTTCCGCATCCAGCCTTGTCTGGTTGTTCAACGTCGCATCCAACGTCTCATCAATAATCCCGAGATCAAAATCACTGAGCAACACCTGATTGTTTGCACTTAACAGCATGTTCTCTGGTTTGACATCGCAATGGAGTACCCTTGGATCATGCGCATACTGTAAGGCTGCAGCGACGTGTTCGACATAGGGGAGGATACTTGCTAGAGGTAAACGGGAGCCTTTGGGATGGTGCTGACGCAAGGTGCCATTGGAGGCATATTGCATAACAAGAAAAGGTGCACTGTCTTCCACACCAAAATCCAGAACCCGTGCGATATTGGGATGCCTCAAGCCAGCGATAGCCCCGACACGTAGAGAAAACTTGTCCAACCAGTTAGGCGACATCAACACATCCACCTTTTTCACAGCAACTTGTGTCTTCAGGCGAATGTGCTCACCCAGGTAGACCGAGGTGTAAGGGCCAGAGCCCAACAGGTTGATGAGGCGATAGTGACCAAACTGCTGTTCTGTGGGCTCTGCCATCCCTGTGTCTCTCCTGGTTGCTTAGGGTAAACCCTTCCATCTTCTTTCTCAGAATCATACCATGCTCATTCTCTCTACACAAGTAGGGATTTTTGTGGGGTTTTGGCAGAACCCCACAACATCTCTAGATCACCGGCAAGGTCTGCCCATCTGTCATCGCTTGCGGACCAGCATGCAAGGGGCCAGCCAGGCCATCGAAGGGAGTGCCAGCGATGCTGGGATTATTCAGCACCTGGCGAGCAGTATTCACTGAGTCAAACCACATGCCTACATGTTCCAACTGAATCCCAGAAGCTTCCCCGGATTGATCGTTCGATGTGACCTTCGCGTTGCGATTATCTGCCGCAAAGGCTACGAAGGTAATCAGGTGAAAGACTGACTCCCCGCTACCATCAGAGCGAGTGAACACATCCCCTACGTACTCCGCGTGCCCGAAGGGCTTGGAGGAGAGTTCTGTATAGAAGACGGTGAACTTGACATTGGGAGGCATCTTCTGCACGTCAACTGTTACAGTATCGAAGTCGTTGGCATCGGGGTTCTGAAACACCGTCACCAGCGCAGTGGCATTCGGAAAGAGCGTCTTGATGCTCGCCGCCGGGAAGAGCGGGAACTGCACGATCAAGGTCGGTGCAATCGAGCCAAGCACCTTTACGGTTGGAGCCACCTGTCCAGCCGTACCGAAGGTGGGCACCCGTGTTGGTGGGGGTGTCGTCGGAAAGCCACCCGTGGTCGTCGTAGTCGAGGTGCCCTTGCTCGATGGAGGTGACTGTGGTGAACCCTCACAGGCACTCACAAGCAGGCTCACCAGGACTATGCCTATCAGGATGCTCGCAAGGCGACTCAGCGAAGAGGCCCTGACGGAACGTAATGTATATATAAACATTGCTTATCCTCCTAAAACACTGGGGCGGTCTGCCCATCCGTCATCGCCTGTGGACCAGCATGAAGAGGTGGGTTGCCACCATCGAACAGGGTTCCGGTGAGTGAGTCATCGTTCAGGACCTTCTGGGCATCCTGGAGCGATGAGAACCACATGCCCATGTGCTCAAGGTTCACACCCGAAGTTGTGCCACTCTGATCCTGCGATGTCCCAGGATTGCGTGCATCCATAGCGAAGGCATCAATCGCAATGGCCTGGAAAACAGTTTCGCCGCTGCCATCGCCTCGCGTAGTCAAATCAGCAACATACTCGACATTGCCAAAGGGTTTGTTCGCAAGCTCAATATAGAAGATGGTAAAGGTAATGTTCGGTGGCATATTCTGCACATCGACTGTTACCGTTTCGTCGATGCGGTTATCCAGGTTGCCTGTGATAATCGTTACCTGCCCTGTGGCGTTGGGAAAAGCTTGCTTGACCCCGCTGGGCACCAGTGGAAACTGAATAATGGTGGCTGGCGGTAGCGAATCCATAATATGAACGCTGGGAGCCAGGCGACCCTGACGCTGCAGCTGGCGCAAACGCTCAGCATTCGGATTATAGGGAACGGTCTGGACATCCGTGACGGCGGGCAGAAACCGACTATTCCCAATGCGCCGGGATGGCGTACTGCTGGCAGCTGCACTGACCTGGACGGCGACAACCAGCAACATTACCAGCACTAACGAACTGCTGATGATAGCTCTACGTAAAAGTTGCATCGATATCCTCCTTTGTTGTAGGGACACAATAAATTGAGATCCTACACGGTAAATTGGGTCCCTAAAACACCGGGTCAGCCTGCCCATCAGTCATTGCCTGTGGGCCAGCATGCAGTGGCGGGTTGCCACCATCGAAGGGTGTGCCTTTGAGGGTGTCATCTTTCAGAATCTTCTTTGCATCCTCGAGAGAGGAGAACCACATCCCCAGGTGCTCCAACTGCACACCAGAGGCTTCGCCACTCTGATCCTTGGAGGTGCCGGGATTCTGGGCATCCGCAGCGAAGGCGACCAGGGTGATGGTCTGGAAGGAGATCTCACCTCCTCCATCAGCGCGAGTATGGAGGTCGGCGATGTACTGAACATGTCCAAAGGGCTTGTTGGCGAACTCGATGAAGAAGATGGTAAAAGTGGTGTCAGGCGGCATGTCGGCAACATCGACCGTCACGGTATCAAAGAGGCTAACCTCGGGGTTCCCCTGGATAATTGTCACAACGCCAGTAGCATTGGGAAACAACTTCTTGACGCCACTTGGAAAGAGCGGAAACTGAACGATTACGCTTGGAGGCTGGGAGGAAAGCACGCGCACAGTCGAGGCCAACTGGTGGGCCTGGATCATCTGTTGCAACGTTCGAGGGTGAAAGCTCTGGTTGCGAATCTGCCGACCAGCGCTATCGCCGGAACTTGCATTCGTAGTGTGCACAAGCAACACCACAGAAAGCACTACAGAGAGCAGTAACAAGCCAATTAAGGCTGTACGGTAGGAGACATTAATCCGTATCATCGTAACTCCTTCGATAATCCTTAAACAACGATCAAATGGGTACCTACAGTCAGTATACTGATGTGTCTCCTGGGAGGCATGAGCAATCTTACCCATTTTTATATTTTCCTGTTCAGTTTTTGAAATTCCTCAGAAAATGGGTAATCTTACGCAAGCCGTTGTGTTATTATTGGCGTATACTTGTATGGAAGGGTTCGGCATATCGACCTGTACATGCCACATGGCCCTGGCAGGTCGATTCGTGCTTTGGTAGGGGCCCTTGTGGTCACCTTGTTTGCTAAAGAGGTTGATTATGGTTGCGAACAGATCTTTCGACAAGCTCGTTGGTACGAAACTTGGCAACTATTACCTGGAACAATTGATAGAGCAGAGCGAGTTAGGGCCAATCTTCCTGGCCCACACGGAGGCAGAGGCAAAAACATCTACCTGTGTGCTGCGCCTGCTGACTACACCTGCTGATTTGCCATCAGAGGCCCGCATTGTTTACCTTGGGCGTTTTCAACAACTGGCCAACCAGGTCACTGCTCTGCAACATCCCAACATTTTGCCCCTCCTGGACTATGGAAATTCCCAGGGTATGCCCTACCTGGTCGTGCCAAATCTCCCAATGAAGTCACTGAGCGCTCACCTTGCAAAGCATGGACCGCTCGATGCCTTGACTGCCAGCCGCTACCTTGACTCTATTGCCGCCGCCCTGGAATATGCCCATGAGCATGCAATGCTGCATCGCAACCTCTCGACAGATATCACCTTCATCCTGCGTGATGGACGGCTCTGTGTGGCAGATTTTGGCGTGATGCGCATGCTTGAACTGGCCCGACGAGAGGGACAGGCATACCTGTTCTCCGGCAATGGAGAGGGCAGAGCACCAGAACAGATACTTGATCAGCCAGTTGATACCTATACCGATGTGTATGCGCTGGGTGCTGTGCTCTATCGTATGCTCACTGGACACCGCGTATTTCGAGGCAAGACACACGATGAGATTGCGCAGCAGCACTTGAAAGCTCCAGTGCCACCATTAAGTACATGGCGGAAGGACCTTCCAGCAGCGCTAGATAGTATTATTACAACCGCGATGGCAAAAGATCCTAAGCAGCGTTTCCGCCAACCAGGGATGCTTGCCAATGCTTACGCCACGATTGTCGCTCCCAACGATACAACCCGCAAAGCGTTCGCTGTCACTGCACCTGCGCCAACATCCTCAGAGGCTGTTGCGGCACAAGCTAATGTAGCTAAAAAACAGCAACCTGCCGCAGCTGTGCGATTTAGTGCGCCCCAAAGGCAAACACAGCTTTCGCGTCGCCGCGCTCTGACACTACTCGCTGCAGGTGGTGGAGCTGTAGTGGCAGTTGCAGCAATTGCCGTGGTCGGGAGCCATTTCCTGGGTGGGACTTCAACTCCATCCACTGCTAACACCGGTAGCACACCACTGCCAGCGGGCTCAACTCCCCAGGGAACGACCGCTACCGGGCAAGGGCATACAGGCCGTGTTATAGCACACAAATCAGACCTTCCGCTCAACAGCGCGAAAACATTCGATCTCCCCAATGCCAAAAATCCGGGTGTGCTTGTGCACCTGTCTGATGATCGCTTTGTGGCCTTCGATTCCACCTGTACCCATCAAGGTTGTCCTGTCGCCTATAATGCGCAGGATAAGTTGCTTGAATGTCCCTGCCATGGCGCAACGTTCGATCCCGCCAGGGGTGCAGCAGTTGTTGCGGGGCCAGCTCCCACTCCACTGACACAGGTGAAAATCACGGTGAATGCGGACGGTACGATCACACAAGAGCAATGAACCCGGCACCCAGTAGAGTGCCGATTTATCGAGCACGTGGGTGCCACTACTCTGCCACGCAGTGGCAAGTCCTTCCATAGTAGTGGCACCCCTTGTGGGTGCCAGGCCAGAGGCAACTTAGGAGGTATACGATGACTGACCAGCTTTCTTATGTAATTATCGGCAACGGCATTGCTGGTGTAACCGCCGCTCAAGTCTTGCGTGCCGAAGATTCGGCAGCGGATATCACTGTGATTGCCGACGACCCATTTCCGGTCTACTATCGCCCGGCGCTCAAGGACTACCTCGCTGGCCGTGTACGCGAAGATAAACTCTGGGCCCGCCCCACCAGCTTCTACGAAGATCATCGCGTTCGCTTCCTCAAAGAGCGCGTGGTACGGGTACAGGCAGGTCAGCACATTGTCCAGCTCCAGGGCGGGCGCGAGGTTGGTTACTCTCGCCTGCTTCTAGCTAATGGAGCAAATCCCAGTCGACTTAAGTGCCCTGGTCTGGATCTCAAAGGTGTCACTGGTCTGCGCACGGTTGCTGACTACCAGGCCGTGCTGAGTCAACTCACCACCACACGAAATATCGTTGTGACTGGCAGCGGCACACTGGCCTTGGAGACTATCGAGACATTGCGGCATCGTGGCTATGCGGTCACGCACCTGCTCCGTAAGTCCACACTTTGGTCGGAGGTACTGGATGCAACAGCCTCTGATCTTGTGCTTCAGCAAGAGCGACGCGATGGGGTCGATCTGCGTCTCGAAGAAGAGATTGCCGAGATTACCGGCAAAGCAGGGAAGGTGACTGGGGTTGTGACCACCAGTGGTGCTCGTATCCCGTGCGATATGGTCATTATGGCTATCGGGGTTGAGCCGATTATTGACTTCATCAAGAGCAGTGGCATCGGTTGCGGACGAGGCGTGAGGGTCGATGGTGCGATGCGCACGAATGCGCCTGATATCTATGCTGCTGGCGATGTCCTGGAAACGACCGATGCAATGACCGGAAAGACACGAGTAATTGGTCAATGGTTTCCCGCAATTTCGCAGGCGCGTGCCGCCGCCTATAGCATGCTCGACCTGCTTGATACCAGTCGCCCCTTCCGTCCTGGAATGTTTTACAATGCCACCTTCTTATATGGACTCGAATTTGCCTGTGTTGGATTGACCCAGGTACCCAAAGAGGACACCGGCTACCAGGAAATTGTGGCTGATCCAGAGCCACGCACCTACCGCAAAGTAATACTCAAAGATGGCGTGCCTGTTGGAGTGCTCTCGCTCGGAAACCGCAAGGGCACATTAGATTTCAAACGTGCTATAGATCATAGTGTCAACCTATCATCGGTCGCTTCCCGGCTGTTTGCCCCTGACTTCAAACTCAAAGCGTGGCTCGATCAGCAAGGTGTACCGCCAGCTATCCTGGGTGCGAATAGAGAGGGCGCTGCTGCTGTCAAACAAATCGCCTATACAGGTGGGACAATTGCAGGGGGCGCGATAAATCGGGCCCCTACGCCGCAGCCAATCATAGAGGCGTCCCTGGTTCCTGCTGCCCAAACCAACGAGCTTGGGGCAACTCAACTGGCGGAAACAGTGCTCAGCCAGACCAAAGTGATGACCATAGGCCGCCAGGTCGGTGTCTACATGCTAATCGATCATGGCACGGTCTCGCGCCGCCACGCCGAGATCAGCTATGCCAATGGACAATACGTGCTGCGTGACCTTGGCAGTTCCAATGGGACCTTCGTGAATGACAAACGTCTGGAGCCAGGCAGTGTGCATGTGCTCAATTCGGGTGATCGCATCCTTTTCGGCAAAGTGCCGTTCCGTTTCCAGGCACGCCAGGCCGACGGAAAAGAGATACCATCACGCCAGGCGAGCAGTAGCAAAACGAGCATGACAAAACTTTATGAGATGGCAACAGGCTTCTATGATCCCGCTGCCTCTGCAAAGGAAGCTCCTACAGGTCAGCCAATCATTAGTGCTGATGGTTCGCTGATGCTTCCGGGAGCAACACAGGCTGTCCCGGCAAATATCGTTGCTCTGCTGAAGGAAACACCTGCGTTGATTGTAATCACGCGAGGAGATCCACAGGTCTTCCAATTGAAGCCCGGAAAGCGCCTGGTTATGGGACGCGACAAAAAGAATGATATTGTCCTTCCAGAGGTGGCTGCCTCGCGGAAGCATGCCGAAGTCTACCCTGGCCCCGATGGTTTCTATATTCATGACCTGGGTAGCAGTAATGGCGTGATCGTCAACTCCACGAAGATTGACAATCCCTATCGTCTTGCCAATGGCGACCGCATCACTATCGGCAGCATCCTGGTCTACTTTATCTATCCACAGGCTCCCCAACAAGACATAGAAATACAGCCACCTCGATATGGAGGGGCCGATCAATCGGCGGCGGGCGTGATCGATCGGCCACTACAGGCGGGTACCCAATGTCCCAATTGTGGAACGCCGAATCCTGATAGAGCACGTTTCTGTGCAAGTTGCGGAGGAGCGATAAATTGGCCCCCTACGGGGATGTGAGCGGAATTGCGCATATCCAATAGATAGGCACGCCCAAGGAGGCATTATGCAGATACAACCAGTGTCATCATCAAAAAAATCACCGATTGTGGTGGGCATCGAACACCGCCGGGACCTTGTACCCTTCACCGAGGAAGAGGTGCGTTTCGAGATAGATATGTGTATTGGCTGCGACCGCTGCATGCGGGCCTGCCCGGTGCCTATGTCCTCGATGGTCAATATCGCAGACCTCAACCATGCCACCATCACTGATGAAATACCTGCCCATGTGGCACGCTTCACGGATGAATGCGTAATGTGCGGCTCCTGTGTCCCCGTCTGCCCGGTTGACAACCATCGTGATCTACTGATGCTCTCGCTCAAGCAGCGCCTTGGCGTCTCCTGGGATGGCACCGTAGACATGAGTCGAGTACTCAACTTCCTTCCCTCTGGTTGGGACCTTCCACTGCTGATGAGCCGCTTGCGCGAGCAGCCGATGTTCAGTGATCCTGAGATTGTTCCAGAGAACTATCTCTTGCACATGGCTGCTACCTCCAAAATGCTCACAGTTCTGCCCGGTGCGGTAGTGATGAACGAGGGTGAATATGGCCGCAGTCTCTACATCATCCTGGAAGGCCGCTTCGAACTCTCTTCGCGAGGCCCGGATGGCAGAGAACTTCCCGTCGCCGTCTATCGCCGGGGCGAGTATATGGGTGAGCATGGCATGCTTACCGGGCAACCGCGCAATGCTACTGCTCGCGCTCAAACCGCATCGGTGGTATTGGAGGTGCCGGAACAGGTGATGCAACGCCTGATGGAGATTGTCCCACCGGTTCGCAGCTTTTTCGAGCAGTTGAACAACGCCCGCTCCATCGAAGCGATTTTGAAGCGCATGGCCCTCTTCCAGGGAGTCTCCAGCGTGGACATCCGACAACTTGCCGAACAGACACAGGTCAAGCGCTATGACCGCGATGATCGTCTCTTCAGCGAAGATGGTGCAGGAGCACCAGCCCGAGAGTCGATGCACATTATGTTAGAAGGCTTTGTGAAAGTTGCTCGTCGCACCAAAGCTGGTACCGGACGCGATAAGACAGATGAGCGTATCATCGCCTATCGCCAAAGTGGTGACTACTTCCTGGGCGGACTCGACCTGCTCGGTGATGGGCGTCCTGTCACGACCACAGCCATCACCCGCGTCAGTGTAGCTGAGGTGCCGCGCCAGGCACTCTCAACTCTGCTTGTCCGTTATCCTGAGGTCAACCAGCGCTTTCAGATGCGACTCCGCGAGTACCAGGATGCCGCCGCTGCCGCCCAGACAGGTTTCTTCGATCCACTGCCAAAAACCTATGCTGGCAATTCGCCTATTCTCTCAGAAGCCGAAGCCCGTGCAGGTTTGCGCTCGCTGGTCGCAGGGGGAGTAATCGAAGGTACTGAAGTACTAGTAATTGACCTTGACCTGTGTATACATTGTAATGAGTGTGAAGAAGCCTGTGCCCGGCGACATGGGCACTCTCGTAT
>Ga0137385_10001532_pt1 | contig 19446 bp, 18 predicted proteins | sample SagtaG_FD_104921 | JGI IMG/M metagenome (GOLD analysis project Ga0137385, IMG submission 104921) | Vadose zone soil microbial communities from Sagehorn Ranch, Mendocino, California, USA - Sage2_R_80_16 metaG | ecosystem: Environmental > Terrestrial > Soil > Vadose zone | place: USA: California... | reverse complement strand
GGTTCCGGTAGCAAGGGAACGACGATTACAACGGGCATATTCCACGCACTTTCGCGATGTTGCCCTACTTTGTTGGAGTGTGAAAAATGAAACGATTCCACGCGGTATCGCGATTAGCCGAAATGTTTTCACTATCGGCATCCGCCAGCGAAAAGAGCACGTTTCCGATAATGAGGGAACGTTGCATGCACCTCTTTTTTAGGGAGGGATACTCATCCGTTTGTGTTCGTATCAATAGAGCGATATATCTACATATTGACAGGACATATGTGTTCTGCTATGGTACCTGAGAGATGTCATACCTTAGTGGAGGGAAGCACGTGATTGTCCTTCGTATCAAAACCGTTGCCGAAATGCAGGGAAAGACCGTTGCCAGTCTTTCGGAAGAGACCAGCCTGACCTATAATACGGTACTCCAGCTCTTTCGTGGTAGTGTAAGCCGGATCGATCTCAGAACACTGGATGCATTGTGTCTCGCTCTGAATGTGCAGCCTGGCGAATTATTGTCCTGGGCACCAGATTCTAATCTGGCTGGGATGGTAGAGCAGAACGCGTCTATCCGCACTCCATCGTAGTCAACGCCGAGACGAGCATTCTTTGCTTGACCCTATGTTTCAAAACAGGCAGGCAGCAATATGCTGTCAGAGGCTTTCTCGGAAAGAAGCAAAGCATATACGTGAAAGGGAGCCATCCTAAAAAAGAGGTGCGCACATGGAAGAGGGCGTCAATCTATCTCATCCCTATCTTCGAGTCTATCTATTCGGAGCAGGCACTATCGAATTCCCCGGTGGAACCCAGTGCAGAGCAACCGACTGGTCGGTTCGCAGTCAGTCGCTCACCCTCTTCCTGTTGTTGTTATGTCATCCAGAGCGGCGTGTCTTGAGAGATAAACTGGTTGGAGCTATCTGGCCCGGTCAATCCTATCGCGCCATGGGCAGCTCATTGAATGTCGCGAAATCACTGCTTGCGACGGCGCTCGAAACTGCTTGCGGCTCTCCCCTCGTTCCCCGCGCGAGCGGCGAACCTCCAGGGTACCGGTTATGCGAGCAGACCCTACTCTGGACCGATATTGACGCCTGCCAGGAGTTGATCCGCCAGGCGCTCAACACGAAACGCGTCGAGGAAGCCCTGTCATTGTGGGAGTCCGCATATACGCTCATGCAACGCGGCTCGTTCCTGGCAGACTACGTCGACGCGTACTGGACGCAGGCGGACTGGGTGCAGGTCAGGGGCAAAGCGCTCGCCAGACAGCGCTCCCAGTGCGCCTTGCGGATCGCTGATCTTTCGCTGGCGAGTGGGAATCTCGACCGGGCGTTGGAGGTCCTTATCGCCGCAAGTGAATCTGATCCGTCGAATGAAGATCTGGCGTCTCACCTGATCGCCTTGCTAGAGAGGGAGGGTCAGAGGGTCCAGGCGCTCCAATGCTATGCGCTGCTTGAAGCCGCTCTTCTGGAACAGCAGGCAGAACCCAGGGAGGAAACGAAGGCCCTCGCTCGTCGTCTTCGTATGACCGAAGCAGCGAGAGGGGTCATAGGCCTGCCAGGTCCCCAAATCGTGGCTGGGTCTGCATATCCAGCGGGGACGCCCTGGCAGGCGACTTGGCCTTCACTCCCAAATAGACGAGATCTATCCCCCGTCTCTCATTCAAGCAGTCCGATGAATGGGAGAGAAAATACAGTTTTTCACGATCTCTCGCCGTCCTCTGTTCCATTTGAAAGAGGTGTGCTTCTCCCCGCGCTTCCTCGGATCTGGATCAACGAAGTTGTCTTCCCGACGACGATCCAGGCCTATGAGGATGTCCTCGCTCTGGCCTGGGAAGCGTTTTATACCAGCAGCGTCCAACGAGCGGCGAGTACCGTTGAGCATTGGCTGCGTCTTCTCGCTTTACAGATCAACATCGTGCCTGGCTTATCGGATCAATTGACGGACCTGCAGTGCCGCTTCCTGCAGCTCAAGAGCGTCATTGCGAGAGACCGGACTGATTTTCCGACGGCCTTCGCCGCCATTGACGAAGCGATTGCGATGGCCTTTCGCCTCAACCGAGCGGAGCTAATCGCTTCCTCGCTCTATCGCCGGGCCAAAATTCAAGCGGCCAAGCAGCGCTACCCTGCAGCCGTTTCCTACCTGGAAAGCGCTCTTCCCTTTGCCTCCTCTTCGCGTGATCCCCTGCGCTGCTATATTTCCATGCTCTTAGCGGAGATGTATTCGCTGCTTGCGCCGGGCAATGAAGAGTATTCCCACAAGAGTCTCACGCTCCTTGATGAGGTCGATAGGGCCGTCCGTTCCCACGGCGTCTTAGAAGGCGATGGGAGTTACGTGAAAGTAGATGTGCCCGGTCTCTACATGATCCGCGGAGATGTCTTGAGGCGAGCTGGACAGTTCAAGGAGGCCCAGGAGGCTATTGTTGTCGTTCGTGACAGCCTTTCCAGGGACTTTACCCGCTGGCAGGGGAACCTGCTGCTTTCAGAAGCGCGGCTTGCCCTCGCTGAGCACGATATCGCCACGAGCGTGCAGCGCGGCTGCGAGGTCCTGGAGATTACGGCTGCCACACGCTCACGCAGTGGCGAGGCCAAAGTGCATCGCCTCTATTGGGACATCTGGAAGGTGGAGCCGGAACACGCTCGCCTGAAAGAACTCGGCGTCCGACTCGGCCTTGTCTAGCACACAGAGGAGCGGGAAGATGAAAGACACCACAGATGTGCTCATCGTTGGAGGCGGCATTGTCGGTTTCTCTCTCGCGTATGCGCTGCGCGAGCGTGGGGTAGAGGTTATGGTGCTCGACCAGGGCGAGGGAGGCATGCAGGCCTCGCGTGCAGCAAGCGGACTGCTTGCTCCCCTCAAACCCTTTGCCAAACTCGAAGACCCCTATACGCAGTTCCTGCTCTTCTGCCTCACGTCGTTCCCCCAGCTCGTTCAGGAGTTGGAGGAGTTCACGGGAATCGCGGTCGAGTATGAGCGAACGGGCACCATACGTATGCGGCCGCGCAAAGAACTGGCGCGTCTTTCCGCATGGAGCGCCGTGTGGCGGCAGGCAGGCTTCCCAGTAGAGGTGCTCGCGGATGACGATACTGGGCGCTATGAACCAGCGATGAAGATCGGCACTGCAGTAGCCGTGTACCGCCCCAATGAACCGCAAGTGAATGCAATTCAGTTGATGCAGGCGTGGATGCGCGCAGCAATCACGGCAGGAGCGGCGTTTTTCCCACATCAAGCCGTGACAGCGGTCGATCATCTTGGCAGGCGCATTCAAGGGGTTCGTACCGCCGAGGGGCATGTGATCGCCTGCCGACATTTCGTGCTCGCAACCGGGGCATGGGCTGCTCTTGGGGGACAGTGGTTGGGAGTCACGCTCCCCGTCCATCCCGTCCGCGGTCAGAGTCTCCTTCTGCCGCAGCCAACTCCCCCGATCCGGCACATGCTCTTTGGACAGGGAATCTACCTCGCCCCCAAACGCAATGGAACGCTCATTCTTGGGACGGTCAGAGATGAAGCAGGGTTTGACACTGCGACAACGCCTGAAGGGATCGCGTGGCTGCATGACCGCGCCGCGCATCTGGTCCCAGCGCTCAGGTGGCATCCTGTAGAACAGGCGTGGGCAGGACTTCTACCGGTCACGCCGGATTCCCGTCCGATCCTCGGACCTGTCTCCCGCTGGGACAATGTCACATTGGCGTGTGGACATAATGGCTACGGCTTGCTGCTCGCGGCGGCGGCGGATCTGCTGGCAGAGCACATTGTGACTGGACAGTCGGCTTCGCAGCTTGGCCCTTTTCTCCTGGAGCGGTTTCATGGTTTGGGATAAGAAACGGAAAAAGAGAAGGGGAGAGGGATAGAGAACGCATAACACGAATACTTTCCCAAACTAATGTATCTTCCTGAGATCAACCTGTTCCATAGTATCTTGCACTCTGTTGCCTCGTTTGCTCTTCTCTTTCACCTTGTGCCATGCACTCAGCAGCAGAGTTTTTAGCGCTTCTTCCTGTCTCCCCTCAATCTGTAAGAAATCAAAGGTGGCCTGTAAGAACTCTGTAACAATGCTTGAGCGAGTGAGTTACTGTCAGAGTGCTACTATAGAACAGGAGTGCAGTGTCTCTTCCGTGCAAGCGGAGAGCGCCTGCTTCTCGATCGCGTCTGAGCGTTTGACGTACTTTGAAGCCGGAGGGAGCTATTAGATGTGCGCTTCCGGTGGTTTATGACAGTATCGCGCTTGAGCGGTCAGACTGTACTTGTGATGTCATGGCTGGGCGCCTTTGATCTTCGCCAAGAGAACAAAGGCTGCCTACCGTGATCTCCTATGCACGTCCCGCTCGAAATCTCCTCCAAAGCAGCAGAATGCGCATGCAGAACAGGAAGAGAGATATGTGGATTGAACCCCTCCATCCGTAAGTAGAAAGATTGAGCCTACTCACCCCGTTAAGATCGCGTAATCCCAGCCTACAAGGCGCTTGCTGCGAAATGAGTCTCAACGTCAATTACTGCCAACGCTTCATAAAAACCCGGTAAGAAATGAAGCACGATTCGTAAAAATGCTGCAAAAACGCCTGAGCGAGCAGGTAAACGCCACCATGTTACTATTGCCCATGGGTGCTGCATACGGCGCAAACGGAGAAAAGACAGGCACAGGCGCTGCTCTTGCAGCGCTGTAGGGAGCGGGAAGATACCAATAGGACGCGACGACGAAAGGGATGAAGGATGAGCGCGTTTGTGATGGTCATCGATGACTCGCCGACAATCCGAAAAATTCTGGAAACCTGTCTGCACCGGGCAGGTTACGAGGTCAAGAGCTTCCAGGATGGGATAGAGGCGTTACACTGGTGTGGCGCACCAGAGGCGCGTGTTCCCGCGCTCGTCCTGGTCGATGTGGGCCTCCCGAAACTGGACGGCTATGACGCCATCCGGCACTTCAAAGCGAAACCGGCCTGGCACAGACAGTCTTTGTCATTGTATCGCGGCGCAATGGGGCCCTTGATCGTCTCAAAGGGAGGCTGGCTGGGGCAAACGCCTACCTAACGAAGCCCTTTAAAACAGATGAAGTTGTGGCTATGGTCCAGGTACATCTTGGGAGGCTTGCTGCGGAAAAACCTGCTGGTTGGAAGTAGGAGACGACATGCATACAGTGAGCATCCAACCTATCGCGTCCGAGCGTTTGAAGCACCTTGAAACCAGAGGGAGCAATGGTGTGTGCGTTTCCTTGTGACGAGTAACACGATCGTGCCTGAGTGTTAAGGCGGTTACTCTTTCCAAGTAGGAGCGCTATCGACTTCATCCCATGCGAGTTTATACTTCGCAGACTGCGAGCGCATTGAGCGCAGATGCCGCGCCGTAAACCTCTCAGCAGAGGCGGAGTCGCCCTCCTCCTTCTATGACTATAGTCTGGCGAGCACGTCTGCTCAAGCCTTGCTGGCTCGAGGAAGTCATTATTTGGAGGAAGGAGGCGAAGCGCGCAATCAACTGGTAGTAGGAGGAATGTTTGCGCAAGAGTTTTGTAGGCTTTGATCGTTTAGGGCACCTGGAGTACGAGCCGCGGTGGTGGCTGCATATTCCGAGACCGGGCGGAGGCAGCGACGCAAGGTAATAGGAAAAGGGAGGATTTGCCATGCATCTCTCACAACTCTTCCGGCGCAGGCGTAACGCGGCGTCTGCAACGGCGGCGCGGCAATCAGGTATTACTGTGAGGATGCGTGTGCCTGCATCTGACGCCTATCTCCTTCCCAGGGACGCGAAGGAAATCCACCGGCTCGACTTTCAGCAGTATCTCTTACGCCAGGTACTCAAAGGCAAGTATGTGGCCCCTCTCGACCCTACAGCGGTTACCTCAATGGTGGATGTCTGGTGCGGGACAGGCCGCTGGGCGCAGGAGATGGCCCTGGCATTTCCCCTGGCAGAAGTTATCGGTTTTGATCTGACACAGGAATACCAGGTCACATTACCGGGGATAGGGGGCGGTTATCGCTTCCAGCAGGGCAATCTGCTCGATGGCTTGCCGTTTCCGGATCAGCGCTTTGATTTCACGCATCAGCGGTTGCTTGTTGCTGCAATCCCCGCGGCATCGTGGCCTTTTGTGGTGGCGGGACTCGTGCGGGTGACACGCTACCGGGGATGGATCGAGTTGGTGGAAGCAAGTGATAGCTATGTGCGGACTGGACCGCTTACTACGCGCTTTCTCTCCTGGTGGACTGCTGTCAACCATATTCGCGGCTTCGACGCCTCGCTGATCAGGCACCTTGGGGAGGGTTTGCAGGACGCCGGGCTGCGTCATATCCATACGCGCACGATTGAGCTGTCGGTTGGTTCGTGGATGCGGGGGAAGCAACGAGAAGGATTGTTGCTGCAACAAAATATGCTAGCGGGGTTTAGCGGGCTCAAAGACTTGCTCTGCTCAACGCTATCTCTCGCTCCTAGAGCATTTGACCAGGTGCTGGCAAGACTGCCCCAGGAATGGGCTGACTATCGTACCCGATACCACATGTTCATAGCGTATGGGCAACGATAAGTTGGGAGCAAGTGTTTGTCTCTCATCGCCAGGAAAGGCCGAGAGGCAATCTCTAAGAAGGCCCGGGAGAGAAGACTATGAGTGAAATGAATACTATATGCCCACGCGAGGGGTTGGAATTCTCGGTAGCTCTTGATCTGCTCCGAGAGCGGGGCTATGGCATATCCTGCCGTTTTGGGCATGTGCATGCGACGAGGGGGGCGCAGGAGCTGCATGTCTGCCTCCTGGGCGATCTCGCTACAATGAGCCCTTCACGCTTTTTAGCATGTCTCGATGAGGCGAACCAGCAGAGTCTCCAGTATGTGTTATCTCGGGAACATTGAGGAAGAGGAGGGACAAGAGAGATGTACAAGTGCATGGCCAGCGTTGTTGGCAGGATGAGAGATAAACCAGCAATTACACAGATGAGGATGCGCTTACCGAGATCGAGAGGTGTTCTCTACACTTTGAAACTGGGCAACGAGAAGAAAGAGGTTCTGATCGCGCCAACCTCTGCTGATCGTAGGCATAACAACGAGGGGAGAGTAGATTTGCATGAGTGCCAACAAGCAACCCGGCTCTGATGAAGTAGTGGACATGGAACTACATTGTGTGACGTGCGGAGCGCGGTTGTATGTGTCGGCCCTACAAGCTGACGCGGTGGTTGCCTCGCTCGAGCGGACCAGCAACGCTATCCTGATCTGTGTCTGTGGACAAGCGCAACTCATTCGGTATAAGCGATGGAAGAGGAACGACTGAAGGCAAGCTGAGACCCATATATGCCTGGGCCATCTCTGAGGCGAAGGACTTTATCCTGTGACAGGACAGGCTCAAACCGGGTCTCGGATAATGGGTTCGCCAACGATGTCGCTGATGGCAGTGTTCTCGATGATTTCTTGGCTTTATACAGTGGAAGATGCAGACGGGTTCTTCAGGCGATCTGCCGGCGCGGTGTAGCGCTGCCGATCCATCACCCGTTTGATGGAGAGCCCAATGGCTTTGGTTGGGCCCACCAGGATCGCAAGTTGCTTGGCTCGAGTGAGTCCGGTGTACAGCAAATTTCGACTCAAGAGCAGATAGTGTTGTATGAACAGGGGAAGTATAACGGCTGGGTACTCACTCCCCTGACTTTTGTGGACAGTGACAGCCCACGCAAGTGCGAGTTCAGAGAGGTCTGCATAATCGTAGGTCACCGCCCGCTCCGTAAACTGGACGACAATCTCCTGTTCCTCCAGGTCAATCGAAGTGATCACGCCGACATCCCCATTGAAGACTTCCCTTTGGTAGTCGTTGACCTGCTGGATCACCCGGTCACCCACCCGCAGGATGCTGCCTCCGCGTGCCAACTCCACTTTTCCCGTCTTCGGTGGGTTGAGGACCTGTTGGAGCATCGCGTTGAGTTGTCGCGTTCCCGCCTCTCCGCGTGTTGCCGGGCAGAGCACCTGTACCTGTTGCAGCGGATCGATGCCGTGCTTGGGAAGGAACTCGCTCACCAGGTGGCGGATGCCTTCTGTCCGAGCGCTGGCTCCGCTGCCTCCAGCCAGATGCAGTCCGATTCCGCGAATTTCGTGGTCGGCGTCAAGCGCGGGAACTGGCCAGTATTGATGCGATGGGCGTTGGTCACGATGTGGCTCTCTGCTGCCTGGCGGAACACCTCGGTCAGCCGCACGACCGGGACCTGCTTGGATTCGATCAGATCGCGAAGGACCATACCAGGCCCTACGCTGGGAAGTTGATCAACATCCCCAACCAGGAGCACCTGCGCGTCAGGCGGGATCGCTTTGACGAGCGAGTGAGCCAGGAACAGGTCCAGCATCGAGGTTTCGTCCACCACGATGGCCTGTGCTTCGAGCGGATGCTCCTCATTGTAGCGGAACTGCATCGTCTTGGGATCAAAGGCGAGCAGGCGATGGATCGTTTTGGCCTCTTGTCCGGTCATCTCCGCCAGCCGTTGCGCGGCCCGTCCCGTCGGCGCGGCCAGCAGGATGGATTTGCCCATCGCCTTCCACAACGCGACGATGGTTCTGGTGGTGAATGTCTTGCCGCATCCGAGCCCGCCTGTCAGCACCAGCAGGCGCGAGGTAGCGGCCAGTTCGACTGCATGGCGCTGCTCTTGCGAGAGGGTGATGCCCAGTTTCTCAGTATACCTATCGATCCAGCGCTGCACGCGTGGGAGAAGGTCGACGGCAACCGGCGCGTTGACAAAAGTGGAGAGCCGCGTAGCCAAGGCCTGCTCAGTGTAATAAACGCGGGCGCGTAGCAGATACGCTGGTCTACGAGGTCTCCATATCCTGGCTGTGTGATGAGCTCCTTGCCCTCGCCCATCTGGACGATCAGTTCACCGATGCACGTCGGGTCCACGGGGGACTCGGGTAATGCAAGTTGCTTGACCACGCTTTCCGTCAGTTTGCGCTCTGACAGGAAGCAGTGCCAGTCTTCGCCGGCCTGCTGTAGCACGTGCAGGATGCCTGCCTGGTAGCGAAAGGCGGAATCAGAGGCAATCCCAATGTTGCGCGCGACCGTGTCGGCTGTCACAAAGCCGATCCCGTAGATATCGGTAGCCAGCTGATAAGGATTGCGCGAGACGATGTCGATGGACTGGTCCCCGTACTGTTTGTAGATTTTCACGGCGGAGGTGGTCGAGACACCGTGCCCGCGCAGAAAAATCATCACGTCTTTCATCGCTTTCTGCGCGGCCCAGGCTTTTTCAATCTTGGCCACGCGCTTCTGGGCGATGCCGGGGACCTCGATGAGGCGGGAGCACGACTGCTCGATGATGTCGAGCGTTTCCAGGCCGAAGTGCGCCACAATGCGCCTGGCCGTCACTGGTCCGATGCCTTTGATGAGGCCGCTGCCCAGGTATTTCTCCAGCCCAGTGAGCGTGGCGGGCTTGGTCTCCTGGGCATGCACGACCTGGAACTGTCGCCCGTACTTCGGATGATCGCGCCAGTAGCCTGTGAGGCGCAGTGTCTGGCCAGCGTGAATGTCTGGAAAGCGCCCTATGATGGTGATGAGATCACGTTCCCCTGCTACTTTGAGCCGGGCCACAGTATATCCCGAATCTTCAGCATGATAGGTCACCCGCTCGACGATACCCTGCATGTGTTCTACTGGAGGCTGTAATGTTCGTTCAACGGTTTCATCCGGCGATGATGACAAGGTTCTATTAGTCCCTTCACTGCTTTTGAAGAGAGTATATCAGCTACTAGATACGTTGCCAAGAAGTTGTACAAGGAGAGGACGCTCTTTATAGCTTTTCCTACAACATCACTAGTATTGTGGAGCTTAGTGCGATCACCTCTGACTATGTGGCTCTCTCATGACGAGTCCTCAAGCGTCTAACAAGATAGTCCTGGCCTTTCTTGCGAGGCAGCGATGCGTTCAGAAGCATTGCTTACTCCTGCTGTTGCGGCCATCCCCGGAGCGCGATCCGTGCCAGTTCCCCGACAGAAGCAGGTTCACGCAGCACCATGCTGGTTTCATTGCGGTACTCCCTGTCCAGTTCTCCCCGATAGGAGAGCCAGTTGAAGCTCCCAAGCACGGCAAAGGTACGGTCGCACACGAGTATTTTCTGGTGCGTGTCGCTCGTCCTCTGAATATCGAGCAGTGCGGCCTGCGAGGCCTCAGTTTCCCGGGAAACAGCCGCCTTCAAGGCCCGGATGACTTTCTGCGCATTGGCGCGGTTGCGCCCGGCATCGGGATCGCCTGCCCGTTCTGTAATCCCGTACCCAATCCGAACGCGGACATTGCGTTTGATCGCCTGAGCGAACAGATCACAAAGGGCATCATCACATGTCCGGCGATTGAGCCAGGGCGAGATGATGATCACCTCTTCCCGCGCCTCTTTTAGCGCTCGTTCCAGCACTTCGCGGTGCTCTTCCGTGCGAAGAAAGGTTCCCTGGTTCTGCTGGAGCCGCACTCTCAAGCGTTCGCTTTCCTCGTGGTTTCTCCGCAGCTCCGCTTCAAGTTGAGCGATGCGCTCCTCAAGCTGCGCTCGTTCGTTCCGGTCAGCCATTCCGCCGCGGCGTGTTTCGGAGTCGGTGAGTTCCGCCTGAAGCCGAAGCCTCGCCGCTTCGTTGTCCGCGACGCGTCTCACCACTTGTGCCACCGTCGGCGGCAGTGTCGCCGGTATTTCCAGCCGTTCCTCGGCGAGTGCCACAGCGTCGTCGGGGAGCAGAAAGTGCCCGGTCTCGAAGTGCCGCTGCAGGACCGCCGTTTCTCCTCGCTGGAGCGCTCCGTTGCGGTAGACGGCAAAGCGTTGTTCCTGCTGTTTCCGGTCGCGCAGGACCACCACGGTCGCTGGAGCGATGTATTCCGGTGGCGTTGTCTTCAGTTCGAGCACCTTGATGAGCCGGTTCTCTCGAAAGAATGGGACGTTGTGGAGCGCGAGGTCCACCTCTTTTACCGTGAAGTCACCCAGGGTGGGACGCTCTGACCGCGACGGGGGAAGAATACAGAGGCCCTCTTTGTCCATGCGTTCGACCGACCATGTTTCCTCGAGCGCCATCGGCGTCCAGGTCAGCGTGTTAAAATGCACTTGCGCCGAGGCGCGTTCTGTGATTAGCTCTAGTATATGAAAGAGCAGGTAGCCATAAGCAGGCTCTAGTTGGCAATCTTCAATCAGACGAGACGGTCATGCTTGCTCCCAATCACGCGAAGAGCAGGAGAGCCAAATAATGCTGAAACAGTGCCATTTAATGGCTTTCCCATACTCACAAGGAGCATCGCCGACTACTTCACCAAAAGAAGTATCCTTCTACCAAACTTGTTCCTGGCCTTCGCGTGTGCTTTGCTTGAAAGAAGAAGATGCCCTCGCCTAAGAAAATGTTACCAGCCGATTATCTGGAATCCAGCCCAGTAGATCGGGTCTACATAGGGACAGGCGTCAGGATTATCCTGCTCCTTTGCCTCTGTCTGGACCCGAGACATAGCCTCGCCGATATCGTATCGGTCGCCGCTACCTCGTACAGCTACTAATTCTACCGTGTCGATGGGTACAAACTTCTCCTTTGTCCAGGGGTCGCTCTCCGGCTTTGCTGACCCAGCCTTCTGCCTCTCTTCTTCTGTCAGGATGGGGAGTGATGTGGCTTGCCATTGCAGCAGTTCACGATAGGTTACCGTTCGCAGCCAGCGTTGGGCGCGGGCTAGCGCGGCCGCCGGTGGCTCGTGCCTCATCTCGGGAAACCATTCCTGGGCGAAACGCACGATGAGGAGACAGGTTGGCTTATCATCCACTGACCAGAGCGATGCCAGCACCGCCCTTGCTCCCGCCTGGATCATCGCTGCGGCAAGGCTGCGTACCTCATTGCGTGCTCCACGTAGGTCCAGGACTGCTGTCTGGCATGCCGAGAGGATGAGAAGGCGCAACCCCTGTAACTTTACTTCATGATTCAATATCTCTGCCAGTGTGAGCCGCTTGCCTCTGGCAAGCTGCAGTGATGCCCATAAGAAATTGTCGGGGTCGAACTTGCCGTGACACGAGACATCTACTACCCATCCTGTTTGCAATATCTCGGCTAACCAGGAACGTACTCCTTTCTCATGCACCCTGGCTGCTCCTGCCAATCCTAGATTGCGAGCCAGTTTCGCCAACATATGTGCCTCCGCCTCGCCCCATTCCAGCTTCTGGTGCGTTGGATGTGGATCACCAACGGCATATACCCCCTGGCGATTTCCGGTGGTTTCTCCTCTGTGGAGCAGTGATCGTACGCTGAGAGCTATGCTCGTAGGCAGTACATCACTTACCGTTCGTCCATCAAAGAGTGGCACATTGGCTAGCGGAAAGGCCGCAAGTGCTCCGCAGGGGATAAGAGTAAGGCTCGTAGCTCCCTGCTGCTGTAACCATTCTACCAGTGAACGCATTGCAACCTTGGCCAGCACATCCAGGCAATGGCCTAGTTCCAGGCACAAAAAGAAGTGCCCCAGGGTATTTGCTAGTGCTGCCTCATCAATTCTGTCTAACTGGTCATGTGGTTGATCAATGAGACGCCCCAGTTTAGAGCTGTGTAGCATCTCCTGTGCTGCTGCGCAGAGTGTACTGGCCTTGCCCTCCGCCGTGCAAGCCATATGCAGTGCGTCTATTGACTGGCGGATCGTCTTGCCTGACTTCCACTGCCGTCTGAACCAACTCCATCCATTGCCCTCTTGAGCGTGGATATAACCACCAATGACACGTTCTGCCTGATCATCAAGCAAGGTCTGAAGGAGACTATCGACAAGGGCCTCTGTCACAGAGGGCAGGTCCTGCATCGCGAACCGGGTGGGCGTGTGCAGATCAGGATTAGCGCTCAAGGCGGCTATCGCAACGCCTCCCCACGGTGTCGTCGCAAGATACACCAGCGCGTGTCCCGCTCCCTCACGTTCAGCGACATGCAGAATCGTCGCGGCATCGAGAGCGTCGTCTAGAAAATCAGAAGGGTCCTGTGCTTCCTGAATCTCGACGGTGATAGCGTCGAATGTCTCTCTTGCCTTATGATAAGCGTCGTTGCGTTCCAAGGTAATACCTCTCTGCTCATCCTCAGAGAGAGAACGCAACGACTGGTCATAGAGAACTGCCTGCGCTTGGCGGAAACACTCGCGTGCATCTTCATAACGTGTTCGCCGTTCTTTATCGGTGATACGCTCGGAAGCAGCCGTATCTATAGCGAGGGTCTCTGCTAGCCCACGTGCTCGTCCACGCTCCATAGCGATCACAGCGGCCTCTACCTGACCCAGGCGGGTCAATATAAAGCCATCCCGCATGGCCGCCTCATGCCCTTCGCGTAGAATAGCATCATACCCCACTACCCCCGCCCCCAAGCGAATAAGTACATCCTCAGTAGCCTGGGCTTCTGCATAGGCAGCATGGGCAGTCTCCCAATTCTCTCGCTCTGCCTCGGCAAAGGCGCGATTAAGCTGCGTGAAGCGGTAACTGCTAGGAGAAGCTTCACGGGTGCGAACTTGCAAAGCCGCTTGGTAACAAGCTACCGCTCGTTTCAAGTTTACTCTCCGCTCCCCATCAATACGCTCGCAGTAGGCAATACCCAAATTGTTCTGCGTCATTGCCCACTCAATGGGGAAGGCTTCACGGGTGTAGACTTGCAAAACTGCCTCATGGTAAGCAATGGCTTGTTCGAGGTTAGCTCGCCGTTCTCCTGCAACGCGCTCTCGATAGGCATTGCCCAGGCTATGCTGGGTCATCGCCCAGTCGATGGGGAAAGCCTCACGGGTGTAGACCTGCAAGGCTGCTTGGTAACAAGCTATCGCTCGTTCCAGGTTGTTTTTCCGTCCCTCCTGGATGCGCTCTCGATAGGCATTGCCCAGGCTATGCTGGGTCATCGCCCAGTCGATGGGGAAAGCCTCACGGGTGCGAACCTGCAAAGCGAGCTGGTAACACGTAATAGCATGTTCCAGATTATCATAGTGATCCCCTGCGATACGCTCGCTATAAGTAACACCCAGACTGTGCTGGATGGCTGCCCATTCGATAGGGAAAGCTTTAGGGGTGTAGACCTGCAAGGCTGCCTCGTAGCAGGTGATGGCGCGTTCGAGGTTAGCCCGTCGTTCCCCAACGATGCGTTCTCGATGGGCATTGCCCAGGCTGTGCTGGACTGCCGCCCAGTCGATGGGGAAGGCTTCACGGGTATAGACCTGCAATGTGGCTTTGTGGTGGGCAATAGCTCGTTCCAGGTTATCCCGGTGCTCTCCTGTTATGCGCTCTCGATAGGCATTGCCCAGGCTGTGCTGGGTTATTGCCCACTGCTCAGGGAAAGCCTTGCGGGTACGAATCCGCAAAGCTGCTTTATAGTGCGCAATAGCTCGTTCCAGGTTGCCCCGGTGCTCCTCCGCAATACGCTCCTGGTAGGTATCTCCCAGGCTGTTCTGAATCATAGCCCACTGCTCAGGGAAAGCCTTGCGGGTGTAGACCTGCAGGGCGGCTTTATAGTAAACAAGAGCCTTTTCCTGGTTTGTACGATGTTCTTCTTCAATACGCTCACTGTAGATGTTGCCTAAATTGTACTGGATGACAGCCCACTGCTCAGGGAAAGCTTTAGGGGTGTAGACCTGCAAGGCTGCCTCATAGCAGGTGATGGCGCGTTCAAGATTGACGCGTCGTTTTCCCCCGATGCGTGCCTGATAAACATTACCCAGGTTGTTTTGAGTCATTGCCCACTCACCGGGAAAGCCCTCACGGGTACGAATCTGCAAGGCATCCTGGTAGTGGGTGATGGCCTGCTCCAGGTTGACCTTTCGTTCCCCTGCAATGCGTTCAGCATAGACAATACCCAGATTGTGCTGTATAGAAGCCCACTCGACGGGAAAGTCCTCACGAGTATAGACCTGCAAGGCATTCTGATAGTGGGCGATGGCCTGCTCCTGGTTGGCCTTTCGTTCCCCTGCAATACGCTTGCTAAAGGCTGTACCCAGGCTTTGCTGGATCATAGCCCATTGGTTAGGAAAGAACTCACGAGTGCGAACCTGCAAAGCGACCCGGTAACAGGCTATCGCACGTTCCAGGTTAGCTTTCCTGCTCTCACAGATGCGATCTCTGTAGGCATTGCCCAAATTATGCTGTACGGTCGCCCATTGCTCAGGGTAGTCCTCACGAGTATAGGCCTGCAAGGCATCCTGATAGTGGGCGATGGCCTGCTCCTGGTTGGCCTTTCGTTCCCCCGCAATGCGCTCACAATAGACTGTGCCCAGACTGTTTTGGATCATAGCCCAGTTTATAGGGAAGGACTTACGAGTATAGACTTGGAGTGTAGCTTCATAATGAGCAATGGCGTGTTCCAAGTTCTCACGTCGATCTCCAGCAAAGCGCTTTCGGTAGACCATACCCAGATTATGCTGGGTCATTGCCCATTGCTCTGGAAAGGCGTCGCTAGTGTAAACCTGCAAGGCTGCCTCGTAGCAGACGATAGCGCGTTCCAAATTAGCGGGACGTTCTCCAGCCAGTCTCTCTCTGTAGGCGTTGCCCATGTTATGATGAATTGTTGCCCAATAGGTAGAGAAGTCTTCTCTGGTGTAAACCTGTAATGCCTCCTCGTAACAGGCGATAGCCTGCTCCGCACTGGTGCGCGGATCTATCGTAATGAATCGACAATAAATATTGCCCAGGCTGTACCATATCCAGGCATATCGACGCGGGTAGCGGGGAAGTGTAAATACGAGGAGTGCCTCTTGATAAGTTTCAAGTATCGTTTCGGACGTCTGTGTGCGACCTAAGTGCGAGTTCTGGGCTAAAGTGTTTCCCAGTTCGATCCGTAACTCAGCCAGGGTCTCAGGGGCAATATTGCCCTCACCCTGTGCTCGTACAATCGCTCCACGCAGCAGGCTCTCCTGCTCTGCCGCTATAGAGTCAGACCGTTCCTTTTGAGATAGGTCGGCAAGTTGTTGCTGGATGGCTGCAAGCCACGCAGGGAGGTCAAGGACAAAGCCACCATACCTGTCGATATATATCTCGCGAATTGCCTCCATCGTCCCACTCCTGGTATGTGCATCGCGCAGCAACTCCAGGTGATCGTACATATCCCGTACCAGCTCTTCTGATACTATCTCTTTTTCCTCAGTATGTATGGTGAGCTGAGCCAGGATGTGGTAGCTTCTGGAAGTGAGCAGTTCGAGGTGAGCTTCCAGAAAACGACACGCTTCTCGATAAGTAGGCAGAGAGAGCCAGGTAATGAGCATTTGAACAAGCTCATCCTTGTTTGGATGCTCATGATCACTGTGTGACATATTTCACTTCTCCACGACAATACAGAATAGAAAAACTGCTTGTCTATTATAGCCCAGAAAGTGATTTTAAAGGGACTCTTATGCACCCAGTTCTTCAAGTCGCTTGTTGGTTGCATTGAGCCCCTTCTGTGCTTCGTCATACCATTTGTGCCAGGCATCCGTTGCTTTGACATCACCTTCAAGCTCGTCCAACTCTGCCAATGCTGCCTCAAAAATCGCAAGAGCCTGTTGTGCGCGTCCGATGCGTTCGGTATGCAAGGTCACATTGTAACTCAGGTGCAATGCCAGTGTTGCGCGATCAATGATATCCAGCGCGGCCTCTAGCTCCAGGTCAATAGGAGTCCCTTCGAGGATTTCGGGATCTTCGCCTTTGACTGCCCCGAGGCCGTTTGAAGTTTTGCTATATTTCTTCATTGCCTTTAGAATCGTGGGAAAGATCTGCTCGGCGGCCAGCAGCGCATCATCCCGATCAATGCGGTCCATTAACATTCTTTCGATGGCAGTGGTCAGGAGAGCTGCACGTAGACTCATTATCTCATCATCGCTTAGCTTAAAGGTTTTAATTACCTCGTCCATCTCATCAGTATTCAGCACAGGGAAGCTCTTGGGCCTCACTAGCGATTGACGCAAGCGGCGCACTTTTTCTTTGTAAACAGATGCGCGGTCGTCAAGATGACCCAAACCCAACCCCCTGTTGGCAAGAATACCTTCAAGCTCACGGGCAAAAATGTTCCAACGTTCCATGAAGCTTCCTCTTTCTTCTTAGGATCTACGAGTAGGTTTCTTGACATTATCTCGCACGAAATGTGTCAACAGTACTGCGATAGGTAGGTTGCTCACGAGATGATAGCAGCAATGGCTCGACTTCCCCTAACTTGGCGAGGATCTCAAAGGCAAAAGCGCTAGCGTGGCGGGCAGCAAGTGCTTGTGAGTTGGCCACATCCGCCTCATGCTTGTTATCAATAAGGTCCGAGATACCACGGATGACAAGTGCTTCCACTTGTGGGTTAGCATGAGCTGTTAGGGAAAAGCCATGGCCTTCGGTCTCCACGGCTAATGCATCGCTATAGCACGCTTTGAGGAACTGCCATTCAGCGGAGTCGGTTGAGGCCAAGACCTTTTCACCTGCCGCTATAGGGGCGACGAAGACACGCGGTGTTCGCTCTGGTAACGGCTCTCCGATCCGCTGTTGCCAGTCTGGCTTCCGGGCCTCGGCTCGTACTCGCTGCTCCAAACGATGCGTCACATTGACAACGTTTGGTCTCGTCTGGAAGGCCATTGTCACTTTGCCAGATTCGTAGCCATAGACTTTTGTAGCGGCTACCACATCCCCCAATTGCACATCTTTCAGGCCCCCTGCGACTCCAACAAAGAGGATAACCTTCGGTTGAAAATAATTGATAGCCCGTTCACTCTCCCGGGCTGTACAGGCGTTACCTTTCCCAACCTCAACAATTACAATATCCCAGAGCCGATTCTTTGAAGCAAAGAAGGTTCCCCGCTCATAGATAGTTCCTTGCGGATGGACTTCTTCGTGAAGATCTGTGAGGTGAATACGGACCGCCTGATACTCGACCGGGAGAGCAGTGAGTATGACTGCGCAGAGTGGTTTTGACTCGCTGGCCAACATGACGAACCTCCAAAAGTGTAAATCAATCTTTTCGTCAGATAGTATATCTCAGGTGTCTCGTACGTCAAAAGAGACAAGCGGGTGTATAAATTAGTTGTAGGCAATCAGGCAGCATATTCTTGCTGCCAGAGCGAGTCGTAGTCACCGTTGAGAACGGAGGTGCGCAGAGGCAAGAGAGCATCGATGCCCTCAGGCGTCCAGCGCATGGAAGACGCGTTTGGCACGGGTGCTGACAATGGTTTTGCAGGCGGCTAAAGCCTCGCCGCTGCCCAGGTGCATCCGCTTCCGCACGGAAGACGGGATAGCGCATGCGGCTTCGCGTTGGTGGTAAAGTAGTCCACGGCCCGCTCGGGACAACTGCGGGCTTGCCCTGCTTCCGGTGCAATGGGCGGCAACGCCTCGATCGCAGAAACGAGAGCTGCACTCTGCCCCTGTTCGAGCAGCGCGCACGCCTGGCTAGCCCAGACCGTTCCCGCTGCTGTCCCGCGGCCAAAGACAGCGTGAGCCACCTCCCACACATGTTCTTTGGCATGAGAGAGATCTACGATCTGCACGGCCCCAGGAAAGTGTTCAGCGGCCAGATTCCAGATCCAGGGCGCGCCGTCGCCAATGACGACCACGAGGCTTCGCTTGCTCGAGCCCACCGTGGAGCGCTAGCTGGTAGAGCAACCAGCCAAAGCCGCCCTTGGCGGTGCGGCGAGCCACATAGCGCATACTGTCCGGCGCCGGCGTATCTACATACACCCCAGGCACTAACTCTGACCGCTTGGGTCGCCGCTCTGCACGAAAGACCGCTCCAGCTTTGATCTCACGATACACGTCACCTTTGCGTTGCCGTTCCTCTTTCTCCATTGGCACGCTGCCACGGCGCATCCGTGCTAGCACCCCATCCAATTCAATGGAGAGTCGCTCGATCTCCTTGGGCTGCCGCTCCTCTGGTGGTTGACTGCGGGCTTGCTTTGCCTGTGCCTGCACGCTCTTCACCTGCCGATCTTCTGCACTGGCCAGCGCTTCACCCACCGGGCGCATGAAGCTCAGGGCTTGCCGTGCTGACATCCCGAGCGGGACATGCCGACACAAGCTCTCGGCTGCTTCCTCAAAGGTCAAGCGTGCACACGGGTAGCTGATCTCACGTTGCACCCCACTCGTTGTCCGTCGCTCGTGCACTCCCCACAAGGCGTCATCGGGCGCTTCACCGTGCGTACAGCTCTTCTCTGATGTGGGCACCTCGAGGCATTGGTAATACGGGCGCACGAACCTGACTGGCCCCACCAAGGTGAGCAGGTCCTTGGGACGTTCTCCCACTCACCGCTGGCGATGTCCGCACCTCCCTTGGCGCCTGGCTACTGGCCGCTGCTCACGCAGCCGACTGTCGAGGATCCCTTCCAGTAACCTCCTTCCCATCTGCTGGCTCGTTTTGACGACCTGCTCTTCCAGATGCTCCAAGTCTCCTTCGCTCAGGTCTTGCACCTGCGCGAAAAACCCTTCCACTGCTTCTTGAATCGCTGCTCTCACTGCCTTTTTCCTCTGCTCATTCGTTTCCACTTGGGGAGTCTCCTCTCTGGTCGGCTTTTTTACCGATGAGGATACTCCTTTTTCCCTTGCTTGCCTACAACTAATTCATACACCC
>Ga0137385_10001530_pt1 | contig 19458 bp, 16 predicted proteins | sample SagtaG_FD_104921 | JGI IMG/M metagenome (GOLD analysis project Ga0137385, IMG submission 104921) | Vadose zone soil microbial communities from Sagehorn Ranch, Mendocino, California, USA - Sage2_R_80_16 metaG | ecosystem: Environmental > Terrestrial > Soil > Vadose zone | place: USA: California... | reverse complement strand
GGCGAAGGCGGCCATCGGGAGCAGCAACGTGTACAGGCCGGTGACCACCGGCATCCCGGCGATCTTCGCATAGCCGAGGGCCACCGGGATGCTCACCGCGGCCAGGGTGATACCGGCGACCATGTCCGCCGTGATGTGCGACCGGTCCAGGGGCAGCAGGCCGCCCAGCACCGGCAGCGCCCGCAGCCGCGCCCGCATCGAACGCCCGCGCGAATCCGGCACTATCACCTCCGCTGCTGTGGCGGCAATGCCGAGCCGGCCGCGCCTTACCCGCTAGCCGGGACAGCGAGCGTTAGTTCGCCCTTCAGCCATGATGCGTTCACCTGGCGTTCATTTCCAAGCGCCCAGCCTGGCGCGCGCGCTCGGTAGGTGTGTACCGGCTGTGGCGCGACGGCGGGTTCGCCGTCGGCGCTGCTGGCCGGCCAGATCGCGGACGCGTTCGGGATCCTCGCGGCGATCTGGCCTGGCCTGACGGGGACGGCGGGGCTCAGTTCAGCCTCAGCTACTCCGTCCTGCCGGAGCCCCGGCGATGCGGCCCTTGTGTCGTGGCGGGGTTCGCACGTGTCACGAGCGTGTCACAGCCGCCGCCGCACCGTTCGGCAGAGTGGCCTGCGCTGGTTCGGGACCGCTCACGGGCAGCCGCACAGTAAAGATCGCGCCGCAGTCCGGATGGTTGGCGGCATCGATGCTGCCGCCGTGCAGGCGCGTGTTCTCCCGGGCGATGGCCAGGCCCAGGCCGCTGCCCTCGGAACGGGACCGGGCAGTGTCGGCCTTGTAGAACCGTTCGAACACGTGCGGCAGGGCAGCGGGGGGACCCGGTGTCAGCCGCGGAGGATGTCGCGAAGGTGCCGCACGGGCCAGCGCCGGTCGAACAGTGTCGGGTCGCCGGCGTCCTCGGCGCGAAGGTGCTCGATCAAGGTCACATAGTCGTCGAGGTCGAGCGTCCTGATCAGGGTGAGCAGGTCGGCCGCCTCGTCGGTGACGGGGGCGATCGGTGCGACGAGCCGGTCGTAGAGTTCCACGACCTGGTGAACCATCGCCAGGTGGCGCGCCCCGGGTTTGACGGAGGGGAAATTCGTCGCGGTGAAGTCCTCGGTGAAGACGATCGGCTCGACCGCCAGGGCCCGTGATCCGTAGCGCTGCGCGAGATGGATGAGCAACTCGACGTCGAAGGTCTCGTTGAAGGACGTCATCTGCTGGATGGCCGGGCCGAGCGCGGCCCCGTCGAAGACCTTGAAACCGGCCTGGGTGTCGAGCACCTGGGCCAGGGACGGGATGAGCGTGGCCCGGACGAAGTGGCGGAACAGGATAATGACCTTGTCCGGCTTGTCGCTGGTGCTGTGCGGCTCGGTGACCGGCCCGTCCGCCCGGACCAGCACCGCCCCCTCGATCCCGTAACGCTGGCCGAGCGCGGCGACTACCTTGTCACCGGCCACCACCGGCGCCGCCAGCGAGCCAAGCTGGGCCAGGTTCGCGGACAGATCGGCGTCGGTGTAACAGACCACATGCCGGCCGGCGCCGCCCGCCCGCGCCGGATCGGTCCCGAGCGCGGCGGCCAGCCCGGCCAGTATCGATCCGCCCTTGCGGGACTGCTCGGTCGAGATCAGCCGGTCGAATGCGGGGCTGATCGAGATGTCACTCCCGATCACCTCGGCCAGCCTGAGCACCGTCACGCTGCGGTGACCTTCCCTCGGGTAGCCCTCGGCCGCCGCGATGTCCGTCATGAGATCGGCACTCGAGGGCCGGTCCGGGCATCCGTCGTCGCAGGCGATGATGCTCCATGTGACGCTGGGCAGGCCGCCGGTCAGCCAGTCGAGCTGGCGGACCTTGGTCCGCACGAAGTCCTCCCCGTGCGGGTGCACCGCACGCGGGACCATGCGGCCCGTCTCGCCGTACATGGCCCACACCACGGTCAGGTGGATCGGCCCGATGAGCTCGCCCAGCCGCCGCCGCGAGCGAGCCGCGGCAATCGCTTCGGCCGCCACCGCCGGACCGTGGCTGGCCGCGCTACCCTCCGCCACCGCGCGGCCCTCGACCAGGGCGGAGGCCACGTCGAGCACCGCCTGGTTCTGATCAGAGTCCGTGAGGTCGCGCACGGGCACCAACGTCTTGTCCATAGCCCGAGGATGCTACGGCGTCCCGGCAGCCACCGCATCATCAGGGCGGCGACTACGGTAGATTCCAGCGGGCTGGACCACGGCCGGGACGGCTGTGCCGGTGGCAGGCAGGGGAATCAGATGACGGCACCTCTGGAACAGATCAGTAGCCTGCTCCATGAAGCAGGCGAGACCCACCATCGTGTCTTCCGGATTGTGGACGGCGCCGACGACGACTGGGCCAGCTGGTATGCGGACTGGCTGATCAACCTGTCCGAGCTGGCTGCGCTGCTCGGGGTCAAGCCGGTCCGTAGTGAACTGGTCTACGTGCTCGTCGGCCTCGACAAGGAGTACACCGCGAACCAGCCGGGCGAGCCCTGGGAAACGTACTACGCGCAGCGGCTCCTCGCCCGCTTCAGCCCGCAAGGACACTGAGACCGGCCAGGCGGGTGGCCGGGGCCGGGGCGATGATTTTCCTCCCGTGGTGATGTCGTAGTGCTTGAGGCGCGGCGTGCGGGCGGCGCTGGTGCAGGCGAGGAGGCCAGGTGATGGGTGCGGCGGCCGGGCTGACGGCGGCAGGACTGAAGGGGCTGCATGCGGCGGCCGAGCGTCACGTGGGTGATGACCGGGTCCCCGGCCTGGTCGCGCTGGTGGCCTGCGGCGGCCAGGTGCATGTCGAGGCACTGGGAAGGCTGGCGGTGGGCGGGCCCCCGGTGACCCGGGATTCGATCTTCCGGATTGCCTCGACGACCAAGCCCATCACCGCGGCGGCGGCGCTCGCGGTGGAGGCCGAGGGGCTGATCAAGCTCGACGAGCCGGTGGACCGGCTGCTGCCCGAACTGGCCGGCCGCAGGGTGCTGCGCCGGATGGATGGCCCGCTGGATGACACCGGGCCGGCGGCCCGTGCGATCACCGTCCGCGACCTGCTGACGTTCACGTTCGGCTTCGGCATGGTGGGCGAGATGTTCGCCTCGCGCGAGCCGTGGCCGGTCGTGGCGGCCACGCAGGAGCTGCGGCTGGCGACGATCGGCCCGCCCGATCCGCCCGTGCCGCCGGACCCGGACACCTGGATCGCGGCCCTCGGCCGCCTGCCGCTGCTCGCCCAGCCCGGCGAGCGCTGGATGTATAACACCGGCGCCCAGGTGCTGGGCGTGCTGGTGGCGCGGGCGACCGGGCAGCCGTTCAGCGAGGTGCTCAAGACCCGGATCTTCGAGCCGCTCGGCATGCCCGACACCGGATTCTGGACCGCGGATACCCACCGTTTCGCAACGGCCTACCAGCCTGCCCCGGACGGCCTGGTGGTGCTGGATGAGCCCGATGGCAAGTGGAGCCGCCCGCCGCAGTTCGGTGACGGGGGGGCCGGGCTGGTGTCCACCGCTGACGACCTGCTGGCCTTCGCCCGGATGCTGCTGCGCGGCGGGGCGCCGGTACTGCCGGCCGCCGCGGTGCGGGCCATGACCACCGACCAGCTGACCCCGGCGCAGAAGGCTCGCGGGGGCCTTCTGCCAGGGTTCTTCGACGGCCGGTCGTGGGGGTTCTGCCAGGCCGTCTACGACGGCGGGGCGTTCGGCTGGGACGGCGGGCTGGGCACGTCCTGGCTGGTTGACCCATCCCAGGACCTGACCGTCATCGTGCTCACCCAGCGCATGTTCGAAAGCCCGGACCTACCGCAGGTCCACCGCGACATCCAGGCCGCGGCCCACGCAGCGGTGACCTGAGACCCGAGGACAGCTGCACGCCGGCCGCCCGCTGGCTCAGGCCGGCTGGCTGTCGGCGCGGGTGTAGACCTCCAGTTCGGTGGCTTTGACCATGAGCCATACCTGGCTGCCGGGGCCGAGTGACAGTTCTGCTACCGCTGCGGGTGTGACGTCTACCAGGGCAGGTGGCTGTCCTTCGAGGTCGAGCCGTACTCGGTCTGCCAGCAGTGTGAGCCCGGTGATTTTCGCGGGCCAGGTGTTGCGGGCGCTGCTGGGCCGGGGGTGCTGGTTGCTGACGACTATGGCGGACGGGCGGACTGCGACCAGTACGTCACCGTGCAGGCCGTGGCTGGCGGTGACGAAGCTTCCGCCTTCGGTGAGCGCGACCAGGGAACCGTCAGCGTTGCCGGTGTAGAGGTTAAGGCCGACGAGTTTGGCGACGTAGTCGGTGGCGGGCTGGCGGGCGATCTGTTCGGGGGCGCCCTGCTGGACGATGCGCCCGGCTTCGAGGACGACGAGCTTGTCCGCTAGCACGAGCGCTTCGAGCGGGTCGTGGGTGACCAGCATGCTGGGCCCGGTGAAGTCGGCCAGGTGCTTCTTGAGTTCGGTCTGCACGTCAAGGCGGGTTCCTGCGTCCAGGGCCGACAGGGGCTCGTCCAGGAGCAGCAGTCCGGGCTGCCCGGCCAGGGCGCGGGCCAGCGCCACCCGTTGGGCCTGGCCGCCTGACAACTGGCCGGGCTTGCGGCCGGCCAGGTCGGTCAGCCCGAGCCGGTCGAGCCAGTGGCTGGCGGCGGATGTGGCGGCCCGCCTTCCCATGCGCCGGGCGCGTGGTGAGAACGCCACGTTCTCGGCCACGGTCAGGTGCGGGAAGAGCCGGTAGTTCTGGAACACGAAACCGACTGGCCGCCCGGAGGCCTCGATGAAGGTTCCCGCGTCCGCATCGTCCATGACCTGGCCGGCGAGGGTGATGCGCCCGGCGGAGATGGGGATCAGGCCGGCCACCGCGCTGAGCAGGGTGGATTTTCCGGCCCCGTTCGGCCCGAGCACGCCGAGGACCTGGCCGGGTGCGGCGGCGAGGGTGACCGTGAGGGTGAAACTGCCGCGCCTGACCCCGGCATCGACGATGAGGCCGCCGCTGGGCGCGGGCGTCATTGGACCGAGCCGCCTCGCAGCCAGCGGTCGCGCAGGGAGACCAGGACAAGGATGGAAACCAGAAGCAGCACCAGGCTGAGCGCGATCGCCGCGTTGGGATCGGTCTCCAGCGCGTAGTACACGGCGATGGGCATCGTCTCGGTCTGCCCGGGGAAGCTGCCGGCGAAGGTGATCGTCGCCCCGAACTCGCCCAGGGCACGTGCCCAGCACAGCACCGCCCCCGCTCCCAGGGAGGGGGCGATCATGGGCACGGTAACCCTCCGGAACACCGTCATCCGCTTCGCGCCCAGCGTGGCCGCCGCCTCCTCGAAGCCCTGATCAGCGGATCGCAGCGCCCCCTCGACGGTGATGATCAGGAAGGGCATGGCCACGAAGGTCTCGGCCATGATGACAGCCAGCGGGGTGAAGGGGATCGTCAGCCCGAACCAGTCATCCAGGTAGCGGCCGACAAGGCCGACCCGGCTGAATGCCAGCAACAGCGCGACGCCGCCGACCACCGGCGGAAGGACCAGCGGCAGGGTCACCAGCGCCCGGAGGAGCCGCTGCCCGGGGAAGCTGGTCCGGGCCAGCACCCATGCCAGCGGTACCCCGATGACCAGGGAGACCCCGGTGGCCACGGTCGCGGTCCACAGGGAAAGGGTGAGGGCCTGGGTCGCATCGGACCCGCTGAGGGCTGCCGCGAGGTGCCCCCAGGGGGCGCGGATCAGCAGCCCGGCCAAGGGCAGGACCAGAAAAGCGACCGCGATCAGGGCCGGCGCCAGCAAGGGCGCCGGCACCGATCGGGGGGTACCGCTCCGCGCGGTCCGCCTGGCTCGTTCCCGGGCTGTCAGGCGCGACGGCGCGGTGCGGGTCACCATGGCGGCTCCGGGTTTGCTAGGTCAGGGCTTTTCGAACCCCGCGGCCGTGAGGACCTGCTGGCCCGCGGGTGACAGCACGTAGGCGACGAACGCCTGGGCTATGGACTTGTGCGTGCTGCTGCCGATGGTAGCGATCGGGTACAGCGTCGAGGCGTCCTCGCCGGCCGGGATCGTCACCCCGTTGACCTTGCTGCCAGCCGCCATCACGTCGGTGACATACACCATGCCCGCATCGACGTTGTCGGTCTCCACCTGGGTCAGCACCGACTTCACGTCCGGTTGCAGCGTGACCGGCTTCACCGTGATCCCGGCGTTCTTGAACACCTCCGCCGCCACCACACCGCACGGCACCTGCGGCTGGCACAGCGCCACCTTGACGGATTTCTTCGCCAGGTCATTCACCGACGTCACCTTCGCCGGGTTATTCGGGGGCACCGCGACTTCCATCGTGTTCTTGGCGAAGTTCTGCGGTCCGGACGCATCCCCGGCGGAGACAACGTCCTGCATGTTCTTCGGGGACGCCGAGGCGAAGACGTCAGCGGGCGCCCCGCTGGTGATCTGGGCTTCCAGACCAGAACTCGGCCCGAAGCTGAACTTCACCGTGTCGCCTTTATGGGCGGCCTCGAATTGCTTTCCGAGCTGGGTAAACGCTTCCGTCAGCGATGCAGCGGCGAACACGGTTATCGTCCCGGTAGCCGGCGTGGCACTACCGGCGCCCGGGGTCGAGCTTGAACTGCTGCTAGAGCAGCCCGCAACGGCAACTGCCGCCAGCCCGGCGGCGATAACAGTGCAGCGGCGCATTCATGACTCCTGATTTGAATATGGGCGGACGCCGCCCGGACGCATCGGTGGTGGTTTCGATCCGTCCGCCATCCGCCCAGCGGCGCAGGGTGTCGGTGCTGACCCCGAGGAGGCTGGCAGCCTCCTTGATCCGGAACGTAGGCATCCTGCGACTCTAACGCAGATGCGGCTACAGGCCCTAATGACAGGCGCGTTCGCGACAGTTGTCGCCTCAAGAAGACGCTTCTGTGCTTATCAAGGGCAGGCGGGCAGGTGCTCCGGCCGTGGCCAGCCAGGCATCGCGTCAGCTCAGATGCACCGCGTCGAGGCCGTTCGAGTCATCGGTACTCGGGTCCCCGTTGATGAAGGAGATCCTGGTATGGCTTGAGGCCGCTTTGATCGTGAGCGTGAACTCCTTCCACGCCTGATGGTGGTTGGTTGGGTGCAGCGAGTTCACTGCGGTGAGCTTCAGGGCCCCGTTCACGAAGACCTTGACGGTACTGCTGACGCCGAAGATGCCGCCCGGGTCATTGATGTTGCCTACCCAGAAGGTGAGCTGGTAGCTGGTACCGGCGGTGGTGGCGACGCTCTGAGCAACGCCGGTCGCCGTCTTGCTCCCGGGGCCGGTGAGGTCGATCCACTGCGCGCCGGCCTTGGCGTTGAAGGTGAATCCCTGGCTCTGAAACGTTCCGCTGACGACCGAGACCGCGCCCGTGGCGCCGGCCACCTTCCATCCGGTGAAGGACTGTCCCGTGGCAAAACTCTGGAAGCTGCCCGCAGGTACGACCGGCTGCTCGAAGCCGCCATTCCTGACGAGGTTAGTCGCGGCCGATGCCGTCCCGCCGCTGGCGATCACCGCGCCAAGGGCGAGCGCCGCACAGAAAATCCCCCGATGAGCTGACGTTCGCATGAAGATCCCCTTCGCCGGGCTAATCGCGAATCACCCTGTAACTTACGTCTGACGAAATTCCAGTTATTGAAGTTAGCTTGTTGCAGCAAAGTTGCTGTCCGCCCTGATGGGGGCCGGGCCCGGGTTTTCATGGCGGTCTCAGGGGTCCTTCAGCGGGGTCCCGGGCATGGAGAGCGGCCGGGCCTTGGGTTCCAGTTGGCCGCTGCGGCCGCTTGCCTTGCGACTGGCGCTGAAGGTAGTCGGCTGCCAGGGCGGCAACCAGCGCGCATGACGTCCCGAGAAGGACCCCGGCTGAGGCATCAGACAACCAGTGGGCACCGAGGTAGGAGCGGGACAGCGCCATCAGAATGGAGAAGGCCACCGCGGCGAAGGACCACCAGACGCGCCGTCTTCCCGCGGGAACCAGGGCGATGACCGCGGCCACGACAGTGACCGACGCGGCGACCGCGTGCCCGGACGGGAAAGATGCGCCGCTTGTGGCGACGAGTGACCCGGGCGGCCTGGCTCGGTCGTAGATCCCTTTCAGCGGGCCGATCAAGACTTCCGACATCATCACGGCCACGGCGAAGGCGGCCAGATGCCACCAGTGGCGCCGCAGGGCGAGCAGGCCTATGACTGCTATCCGCACGGGCAGCGTGATGTACACCAGCCCGAGGAGGTTGAAGAGCTTGGCAACAGCCGTGAGCGACGCTGACCGGCCAGAGATCATCAGCTGCAGCCACGCGTCGTCCAGCCGCTGGATGCGGATGAGCATGGCGTGGTCGGCAACCGCGGCGAATATGCCGGCCGTGATCACGATCACGACGGCGGTAACGAGAGCGTCCAGCCGGGGCATGGCAAGAAGTTGCTGCTCGCCCCGCCCCGGCGCCGCCTCCCGGCTCGTCATGGGCATGCGGCGCCCCGGCCGCACAGGATAAGGCCCTCGGTGTGCCGTATGTAGTCAACGAGCGTTGACCGGGGCTGGAACGCCAGCGCGCTGTCGACGGCGATGGCAAGGACTGGTGCGGCTTCCGGCCTGAAGTGGAAGTTGTAGGTGGCACAGCCGCCGGGGAATGTGTAGTAGCGAAGGTCGGAAAACTGCGGCGAGAGGCTCAGCGGCCGCTCGAATCTGCGCGTGCCGGGCTGGTCGGACGGTACCTGCTTGGCTCCGGAGGTGTCGCAGGTCGCGGTCAGGGTTACGGTTACGGCCTGCGTCCCGGCGCGATCCGAGCTCAGCCATAGCCGCGCCTTACCGCTGGCAATGTCGGCGGCGCCCACCTGCCAGCCCGCCGGGAGCGCGGCGATGCAGGGCAGCAGGGCAGCGGAGGGGACTGCCTGGGCGCTGAGAATCATCGAATGGCCGGTGCCGCAGGCCGGGGCGGACGCGCCGATATCCTCGGCCGGGAAGAACGTCTGGACCACCCCCGACGTGGCGGCCACGGCAATGACCAGCAGCATTCCTGCGGCCAGGCTTACCCGCTTGAGGCTCCAGCGTTGCAGCACGATCGGCGGGCGCGCGGGCGCAAGGGCGCGGAACTCCGCGAGCAGGTCGCGTGGATCCCGTTTCATAAATGCGCGCAGCTGGGTCGGGCTCGCCACCCCCCGGGTCGCGGCGAACGCTTCCGCGAGCTCGTCCGCGGTGAAGTAATCCAGCGCGCGCCGGTAAACGCGCCGCGGGTCTGTGCGTACCGCGAGGACCAGCATCATGTTGCCCAGGTCGACCGCTTGCCGCCAGGGGGACGGGCGCACCTGGACGAAGGCCACATCGATCAGCACCAGCTGCCGGCCGCTGACCATGAGGTTGCCGGGTTTGATGTCACGGTGGGCGATTCCCGCATCCCACAGCCGGCGGATCAGCAGCAGCCCCTGGTCGATCACGTTGTCATCGATGTCGGCCTTGCCTATTTCCACGGCATCTTGGAAGAACTCGGTAACCAGCAGGTACTCGCGTTCAGGTGTGATCTCGACAATGCCGTAGGGCTTCGCCGTGGGGATCCCGACGTCCTGCAACAGGCGAAGAGCATAGTCCTCGTACTCAACCAGGCGCCGCACCGTCTGGAAGGGATGCTCGTCCTCCAGCGCGCCGTAAAGGATCGTTCTCCATAGCTTGTACCAGCGGTCGGAGCGCACGTGGCCTTTGGTGTAGAGCTTGGCGAACAGATATTGATCGCCTATCCCGTCCACGCGGAGCCGCAGCGGCGTGGAGCCGGCGGAGGACTCGAGGCCGACCGGCTTGATCTCAGTCACGGAAACCCCGAGCTGATCACGCACGGCCTGCTGGATCGCCGCAGCCCGCCGGCCGGTGATATCGACATGGGCGGCACGCCCGCGGCGGTAAGCAACGGGGAAGACCTCGCTCGGAGTGAAGAACCGGAATGCCGTTACCGGAATGGCGACCGCCAGCGCCACGGTGAGCAGCACGTCGTCCAGGTGATCCAAGCCGAGATACAGGCGGGCGAGGCAGTACGCGGCGATGACAGCCGCTGCGGCGGCCTTCGTATAGGTGCGGGCACGGCCCGGCACGGCCAGGCAATAAGCGGCGCTTACCAGATAGATCGTCAGGACTGCGACGGGCGGAGACGGCGCCGAGTAACCACCCCAGCTGGCAATGATCGGGACGCCATACGGGCGCGGCCTGGACAGCCCGTAATAGATCCCTTGCCCGACGATCACAAGAAAGAACAAACTGCACAGGAACACCAGAAGGTGCCGCCAGCGCCGGAAAACCGCCGTCAGGGCGACCAGCAAGAACCCGAGCCCGGTAATCCCCCAGCCACCGCCGGTCACCTTGATCGCGTTGGCAACATCGGTCAGCCATGGCGTCCGTACGCCAGCGAAGAGCCGGAGAAGTGCGGTGTTGACGTGGTCGTCAATGCGAAGCCACGGCGTGTACAGGGCGACCAGGATCGCCCCCGCAAGTGTCAGGGCCGCAAGAACCAGCCAGGCCGTGGTGCTCACGAAGGTCGGTCGCGGCAATGCCGGCGGCGCTCCTGTGGGCCGGCGCTGGCGGCGGACTTTGTGGACGGCGGAGCCCAGCGGCTGGATGGCGGGCAGATCCCGCTGGGCCGCCGGCTCGATGCCTTCGCTCAATGCCCCGCGCCTCCCTTCTGCATCAGCCCATGTGCGCGCAGCCAGGCCCCGGCCACCGAGCGGGGTCCATGCCCGGCCACCTCTACCTGTGCGTCGAGATCGCGCAGCGTGCCGGTGTTCAGGAGGGCCGACACCCGGTTGAGCACGGCAACCAGGTTTGGGCCGTAGCGGACGATGGCATCCCTGCGCACCAACGGAGTGACGTTCTCGGCCGGCTGCAAGGCGCGATCATCGGTCAGTATCACGAGATGCTGTGCCGAGATCTGCGGGTCGGTCGTGAAAAGCAGGCCGGCGCCGATGTCCCCGCCACGCAGGGCCTGGAGCGTCAGCGGGCCTCCGGTGTCGAGCGGGATGAATGACTTGAAGCGCAGGCCATAGGCTCGCCGCAGTCCCCGCAGGCAAAAAGCGCGCTCGGGGCATTCGGGTGGGCCGCCGAATACCAGCCGCGGCGCCACCTTGGCGAGATCGGTGATCGACCGCAGGCCATAACGAGCCGCGGTCGCTGCCGTTACGACGATGGCGTTGCTGTCTTGGGCGGCGGCCGGGTGCGCGGCCAGGATCCCCCGGCCAGCCAGCAACTTGGCCAGGGCATTATTGGCCGCTGTGACGTCGGCCGTTGGGGAAAGATGCCCGAGGCTGGCGAACTCCAGAGCCGAGCCGGCGTACTCGGGAACGAGTTGCAGCAGGCCGTTCATCAGCGCCGGGTCGACCAGCTCGCGGGGCCCCAGATTCGACAGCATCCGCACCGGGAACCCGTTCGCCGCGAGTGCCTGCCCGTAGATCTCAGCGAGCAGGACACTCTCCGGGAAGTTGAACGACCCGACCGTAATGGCCCCGCCGTTCCGGCCGTCCGGCGTTCCCGCGGTGGACGAGACGTGACCGCCTGCGGATGAACACGCCGAGAGCGCGACCGTCAACGCAGCGCAGGCTGCCCGGAACATCGTGTGCGGTCTCATATGTACGCTCGCCGCTGCAGCAGCCGCCAGCACAGCCAGCCGGGCACCACAGGGAGCCAGTAGGTGGCCAGCCGGTACAGCAGCACGGCGGAGACGGCGGGTCCCGCTAGCATGCCGACACCTGTCAGGCCCGCGATCAGGGCCGCCTCAAGGGGGCCGAGGCCGCCAGGTGTGGGGGCGGCGGCGGCGAGGGCCGAGGCGCCAAGGTACACAGCGCCCACAACGACGATGCCCGGCCCGCCGCCAAACGCCTCGACGGAGGCGGCGAACGCGCCGATGTAGGCCAGGGTGATCAGCGCCGACCCCCCCAACAGCATGGCCATCTTGCCCGGGTCTCGCGCCACCCGCTTAAGGCTGGAGCCGGCCGACCGCAACCCGGGAAGCACCTTGCCCAAGGCGAACCGGCGCCCTGGCCGGGTCGCAAGCACCACGCCGATGATGGCCACGACGACGGCGAGAATCAGCAGCAGCTTGCTGCTCGACGGTAGCTTGAAGGCGTTGCCGAGCCCCTGGCCTGCCCAGCTAAAGAAGGCCACCATCATGGCTAGATGGATGATGGCGCCTGCCAGGCTGTTGACGCCGACCGCGGCGATGCCCGCGCTGGCCTCCACGCCCGATTTCTGCAAGAACCTGGCGTTCAGCGCCATGCCGCCAACGTTGGCCGGGGAAACCCGGTTCACAAACGATGATCCGGCCTGGGCCAGCACGGTCGGCCAGAACCGGATCCGCTGCGACACCGCGCCCATGAGCGCGACAGCGCTTGCCAGGTAGGTCGCCGCCGACAAGGCGATGACCAGCGGCAGCCACGCCCAGTCGGCCGACTGGATGGCCTGCCAGCCGCTTCCCACCTGGGCCAGCTTGGGAAGCACGAAGTAGAACGCGCCGGCGGCGGCGGCGATCGCAAGCAGTGTTCTCGGGCGGACGCGCTGGATGCGGGCCAGTTCCTGATCCTCCCGGCCGCCCGCGGCGGCGGCGGCCACCCGTGTCTGGGCCAGCAGGCCATCATGCTGGGCGATCGCCCGGCGGGTGCCGGCGGAAAGGGCAAGCGGCTGCAGCAACGGAACCGCAGCCGCGACGCCGTCGGGGCCGATCACCGCGACCGCGCTGGCGACCGCTCGGTCGCTACCGACGATAGCGGCAAGCGAGGCCAGCAGTTCGGCGACGTCCAGCGCGATTTGGCGCTGCGTGGCGCCCAGCTCGGAGAAGCTGAAGTCCACAAGCCAGGGCCGGCACGCACGGTCGACCACGATGTTGGCGGCCCGCAGTGACCGGTGCGCGATCCCCGCCCGGTGCAGCCGGTCCACCTCTTTCCACAACTCTCCGAGCATCATGTCGCCAACGCGCTGCGCGGGGCTGAGGTCGAGGGAACTGCCGTCCACGCATGCCATGACCAGCAGCGCGGACCCATCGGCACTCTTGATCACCTGGCGGATGGGCGGCACTGTCACTCCCGCCCGCTCCGCCATAACCGCCACAAGCGCCTGATGCTCGACAGCCTGGATGAGCGAGGCGGCGGGCCGGGTGTCGCCGATGCCCCGAAGCCGGATGAACCGGTAGGCGCGGTACAACAGGTCGGCATCGCGCTGATCCGATCCAAGGACCTTGATGAACAACGGCTCTCCGTCCTCGGCGGTCGCGACAAACGCCCGCGAGCCCTTCGCCTCGACGGCCGCTGGATCGACACGGACCACCGGCAGCCCCGCCGAGCCAAGGGCCACGGCAATCTCATGCGGGCCGGCACGCCGGTCGGGCACACCGAACAGGACGAGCACACCGGCACCGATCGTTATCCCGGCGGCAAACGCCACCACCGCCTCCACCGGCGCGGCCGTACCCGTGAGCAGCCGCACCACGGCGGCAAGCCACAAGGCGATCCAGGCCGTCCGCCGCCACGGCCGGCTAAGCCATGGCGCCGCCGCTACCGTGCCGGCCACGGCGGCAGCACCCAGCGCGGGGCTTATCAGCGGTGCGCCGGTAAGCCACCACCATTGGCCGCCACCGGCCGCCAGAGCGCTGGGACGCTGCCCGTCCGCGAGATGAATGATCCCGATCAGCACGGCGCCCGCAAGCACGGCGGCACCCGCGAGGCTGACCAGCAGCCGGAACCGGCGGTAACGCAGCGTCATAACCACTGCGGTGAGGGCCGCGGCGACGAAAGCGCCCTGCACGAGCCCGGCCAGCACCCGGCCCGTCAGGGTGGAAGACGCGACAGCGCTCACCGCCGAAGCGCTGGCACCCGCATATATGGCATGGGTAGCCATGGTGACAGCCACCGCTCCGGCGAGTACAAGCCCGGCCACGATCAGGCGGATCACGTCACCCGGATGCCGGTAGCGGGCAGCCGCCAGCAGCAGGCCGCCCCGCCTTGCGGTCACAGGAGATGGTTGGACGTGGGTTTCGGGCAATTTTGCCATGTTTGCCCCCGTGCATACCCAGCCAGAATGACACGCAACAACCGGGTTGGCGAGGGGCCGCCCTCGGCGGTGACCCTGTTCGCATGACGGTGGCTGTGGATGGATAACCCGTATGGCCTAAAGCCGCATGCCAACTCGCGGGCCTGCCACCTCTGACCAGCGCCGTTCCCAGGCTTTCTCGTCGGCGCCATGGGCGCACCACTGGCTTCACCGTGCTGCGATAGGGCATCTCCCCCCGGCAGGCGGAGCCACCGGCATCACGGCGACAGGCAGGCGGCGGGCGGCTGCCCTCCCCTTGCTGCCGCCGCGGCGGCCGGCGGTGGCGGTCACCTGGGCTGCCGGGCTGCTGCCGGGGAGGGCCGTCCAGGGCCACCTTGCCTCAGGGCCGGATTTCGTTAGCGAAGCGGGCAATGCATGTGGAGACATCTGACCTGTTGGCGGACTGGGCGATGCACTTGTCGAACCGGGCGAACACGTTGGTGTTGCGGGCGGCCCACGTCCCCACCCGCACGCTCAGGTCGATCGAGATAACCAGCGCCAGAACGCAGCACACCACGCCCGCGATGGCCTGGCCAGAGTTCGTCGCTCCGCGTCTCTTGCCGCGGGCGAGCGCGACGATCCCCAAGATCAGCCCTACCAGCCCGCCGATCAGGGCCAGTGGGAACAAGACGAACGAGATCCCGGCGACCAGGCTGGCGACCCCGATGACGAGCGCCGCGACGCCCAAGCCGTTGCGGGGCCGCACGGATGCCGCGGGCGGCGGAAGCGGCCCGGGCTGCACTGGCTGGGTTGCGCCCATGATGAGCCACCCCCGATCCACGCGGCCTGCGTCCACAACCACCAAGACACAAACCATCCGCGCGTGTCAAGCGGCTGCACGCCAGCGCAGTATGCGCGGCCCACGGCGCAACCGCATTGCGTGGTCAGCGGCTGCCCACATTAACCCGGGTGAGAGTCTTCACGCCGGTGCCCACGGGATAGCTCCATCAAAGCAGCCCGGTCGAACTGGCTGGCCTCTACCGATGCCACCCGGCTGGGGGTGACGGCGAGCAACGTTGAGGTTCTAAGGCCACCCTCGAGGTATGCACGCTCGCCCAGGAGCGCACCTGGTCCATACTCGGCCAGTCGTTCCCCGTTGCGATCGACCCGGATCACCCCGTCAAGGACCAGGTAGATGCTGGTGCCAGCCTCTCCTTGCCGGACAAGCACCTCACCTGCCTTGACCCGGCGGATGCTTGGCCTGGCCGCCCCCTGCATCAGCTGCGCGGACAATGACCGTTCCAGGGCCGTCTCCACGGCTGTCACCAGCGCGGGCGAATCGGCATCTCCCCACGGGCTGTGACGGTCGAACGATTTGCGGTACCAGTCACGGAAGTCGGTCAGGCCGGATTTGTGGCTGAGCTGGCCATTGCCGTCGTAGACCCAGTGCCGTGGAAACCGGCTCGCCCCGGTGAGCCCGAACTCGGCCCGGCCGTCGACATGCAGGGTGAGCGACAGCGTGGTCCATACCAGCGGCGCCTGCCATTGCACATATGGCCGTCGGCGCACCCGCCTGGGCGCGGGCATGCCCGTGCGGCCGCCCGTAGTTTGCGCGAAGCGCACCCAGCCGTCGCCAGCCTGAGGGCGGCGCTGTAGATCAGGCAGCTTGATGGCCAGGAACCGGTGGCGCAGCGCACCGAGCTTCACCATTGTCGAGCCCATCAAGCCGCCCCCGCTGTAACCGGAGCCGGTTACATGCCCCGAACCATCGACATCAATCCAGGCCCGCAGCACATTCACAAAACGGAAGCGGTTGGTGGCTCGCAATCGCTCTAGGTCACCGAGCTCGCCGGGTGGCGGTTCGTCGTAATGGGTCAATCCCGCATCGAAAGCCATCCGGGATCCTCCGGTGACCGCTTCCGAGGGAATCCAGGACAGCGAGGTAACCTGGCTTTCATGTCGCATGGGCGCATTCTCCTGTGATAGGGCACGTACGCAGCGTGACGTCAGACCTTTCCAGTGCGCCTACCACCACGAGCTAAATCAAGCATTCCCGCAGAGCGCGTTGCCTCAACCTCGTTTCAACCCACGGCGGCGGTGGGCCAGCCGGGCAACCTGGTCGTCCTGCGCACATCAGGTGCTGGCGGGCTTCGCCCAGCGCCGGCCGCGGGCCTGTGGGCCGCGGCCGGATGGCTGGCGGAGCCCAGGAGTGCTATCGCCGGTATTGGCTACGGGCCAGCCTGCTTGCCCGCCGCCTGGTTGCTCGCCGAGACTGGCAGGTGAACTGGGTGTACGCGGCGCGGCTGAGCCGGGGGGGCGGATGAAAATCTTGGTGGCCGGCTGGGACAGCGGCGGGGGCGTAGAAGCCGTTCAAACCGTGGTGAGGCGCGCGGTTGCGCGGGGCCATCAAGTGCGGGTGCTGGCCCCGAAGGGCTGCGGTCAAGGTTCGAATCGGCCGGCGCGACATTCCTGCGCTACCAGTACGCCCCAGACAACGATCTCCGGCAGCCCGAGACCGACCTGGTCAAGGACTGGGAGGCCCGCAATCCGCTGAGCCTGTGGTCCCGGGTGCGAGACCGGCTGCTGTGCGGGCCGGCGCGCGAGTTCTGCCGTGATGTGGCCGAGGAACTGCAGCGGGATCCGGCCGATGTTGCGGTAGTGGACACCATGATCCCCTCAGCCATGTTTGGGGCTGAGGTGACTGGGGTCCGGGCGGTCATCGTGATGCACGGCCCGTACATGATCCCCCGTGCCGATGTGCCGCCGCTCGGGACCGGCTTGATGCCGGCCAGGGGGCCTTTGGGCCGGCTGCGGGACCGGTCCGCCGCGGCGGTCACGCTCGCGGTCTTCCGCAGCGCGATGCCGGCCCTTAACCGGGCCCGCGCCGAGGCCGGGCTTCCGCCGGTACGGGACCTGCCCGACCTTATGAGCCGGGCCGACCGGGTGCTGGTCTGCTCAAGCCCCAGCTACGACTTCGGGTCCGGCTCGGTGCCGGCCAATGTCCGCTATGTAGGACCGCAGCTCGACGACGACCCGGGCGAAACCTCCGGCGAGCAGTGGGCTGGTGAGCCCGCTGACTTCCGCCTGGACGATCTGATCAACCTCGGCGGCGGTCAGGCAGCGCCAGGGGGGCCGGTCGCCGACCGCAGTTCCGCGCGGACCCGAAATATTCCAAATCAGAGGCCCCTGTCAGGGCGGGCCGGGGTTAGCTTGGCCGAGCAACCGCTGGGTGTCTGCGAGCAGTGGCTTGGCCTGTAGTCCGGAGAAGATCGCAGCCGCCGCGGTCAAGGTTTTCTTAGGGTGGGGCTCACCGAGCTCCAGTTCGCAGCGGCCAAGCGCGGCCAGTGCTCTCCCGTGTTCGAAGAGATGGCCGTAGTCGCTCCAGCCCGCGGCTGCCTCCTGGTTCATGCGCATGGCTTCGCGGACGGCGCCGCGTGCCTCACTAAGCGTGGCCTTGGCGGTCAGCACGCTGAGCCGGTGGCGGGTAGTAGCCGCTGGCGCGCGGCTGATAAGAATCTCGGCGGCGTTTGGCCTGCCCGCCGCTACACAGGCACGAGTGAGGTCTGGAAGGTGCGGGACCCAAAACCAGCTAGACGCTTCTGTTACGGCGGCTTGCAGCTCCGTGACAAGCCGGAACGCTCTAGCCGGATGACCGGCTATTAGATGGGTGACGGCTGCGGCGGTGAGCGCTGGCGCCAGTATCTGGAAGTCTTTGAGCTTGCGGGCCAGCGGCAGCAGATGCATTTGTGCGCCCCGGGCCGCCTCGACCTCGCCTCGCCAGGCCAGCACCAGCGAACGGACGCTGTCTTGCATAGCGGCCCAGTAGCGGTGGCCGGTGTCTGACAGCACTTGCCCGATTTCTGCCGACGCACGAAGGAGTTCATCCCAATCGCCAAGATCGTACAGAAGCCGCAGGCCCTCAGCGCGGAAGCACGCGGCCCGTCCTCGGTCCCCGTTCTGGCCTGCCGCTTTGACAGCCGCCTGCGACAGCGGAATGGCCGCGCGGGGGCCTTCGGTCATCCAGACACTCTCTGCAAGGTCGGCCTGGTACCCCGCAACGAGGATGGGGTTGCCGAGCGATGTGGCCAGGCGCACCGCTTCGCGGCAATCCTCGAGGCCTCCGAGGTCACCGAGGAAGGAGCGAGCAACGCCCCGGGATCTGAGCGCGGCTGCGTTGGCCTCACTGCGGGGATCCGCTGTGTCGAGTGCCTCGTTCGCCAGCGCCAGCGCCTCTTCGCTGCGGCCTGTCACCTCGTGGATCAGCGCGGAGTACGCGCATGCTTCGGCCAGCTCGTTTCCTGGCGATTCCTGGCGGAGCAGGGCGATCGCACGATCCAAGACCTCGATCGCATCCGCAGCACCACGGCTGGCATACCGGGCACGGGCCAGGTATGTCATCGCGTTTCCGATGGCGCGGGTATCACCATGCTGCTCAAACTCGGCGATCGCCGCGCCCAGGGACCGCTCGGGCTCATCTGGCCGCCCGGCCGCCCAGCCTGCCATGCCGTGCTTGACCAAGACCGTCCCGCGAGCAGGCGACCCAGCCGGGATGAGATCCAGCGCCCGCTGGTAGTGCGCGGGGGCTGTCGCCGCCGCCAGGTCGAAGGCCCGGTCCCCGGCCATGACCAGGTAGCGGGCGGTGGGCTCCGCGAGCTCCGCTGCCCCCGCCTTGTCACCAGCGTCTTCTGTGGACTCACGTGCGGTCTGGTAGTGGTAGGCGAGCAGCTCGGCGTAGTCGGCGACGCGGGCACCGGCCAGCTCCTCCAGCCAGTGCGCGGCCGCCAGGTGCTTGGCTGCCCTGACCTTGCGCGGCAGCGACCCGTAGGCGACATCGCGGAGCAGGGCATGCCAGAACGAATACTCTTCTTGGCGGGCAACTGAGCTCATGGGGACGCGGCGGACGAACTCGGCCCTGGAAAGGTCACGCAGCGCGATCCGGACATCCGCCTCGCCCCGGCCGCCGACAGCCACCACCCCGCCCGACCAGAACACACGGCCGAGCACGGCCGCGTCGGCGAGAAGTGCCTTGCGCTCAGCTGGCAGCCCATCCAGCCGCCCGGCGATGAGCGCGGCCACGGTGTCGGGCAGCGGCAACTTCTCAGCCGCCACAAGCCCAAGCCCCGCGCCACCTGCGGTGAGCAGGCCGCGATCGGCTATGAGCCGGGCGAACTGTTCGGCGTAGAGCGGATTGCCGCCGGCCCGCTCTACGAGCGTGGCCTGCGTTTCGGCCGGGAGCGTCACACCAGACAGGAGCGCGGTCAGGAGCTGCCCGGTCTCATCAGTTGTCAGCGGGCCAAGCGCGACGGTGGTCGCGTTACGCCGACCCCCGCCCCAGGCCGGGGAGCGGTCGTAAACCTCCGGTCGCGCGGTGACAACGACCAGGATGGCCGAGCCTTCCGACCACACCACGAGATGCTCGATGAAATCCAGCAGCGCCGGGTCGGCCCAGTGGACATCCTCAACCACCACGACCAGGGGACGGTCGCGGGCCAGTGCTTCCAGGAAGAGCCTCCAGGCGGTGAACGTCTCCTGCTGGCTCCGGGGCTGG
>Ga0137385_10001528_pt1 | contig 19466 bp, 17 predicted proteins | sample SagtaG_FD_104921 | JGI IMG/M metagenome (GOLD analysis project Ga0137385, IMG submission 104921) | Vadose zone soil microbial communities from Sagehorn Ranch, Mendocino, California, USA - Sage2_R_80_16 metaG | ecosystem: Environmental > Terrestrial > Soil > Vadose zone | place: USA: California... | reverse complement strand
GTCATCCTCGGGTCGACGCCGCGCCGCGCGGTCGCGCTACGCGAGGGCCGCTGCGATGCCACGCTGCTGACCGGTGGTTTCACGGTCGCCGCCGAACGTGCCGGACTGGTGAACCTGGGCCGAGTCAGCGAGGTCGTCCGCCCGTATCTTGGCAGTGTGCTGGCCGCGACGGGCCCATGGCTGGAGAACTATCAGACCATCGCGCAGCGGTTCTGTGCGGCATGGCAGCAAGCTGTGGACATTCTGCTCGTCGCGGGCGACGAGGTGAATCCGCTGCTTGCCGACGTGTTCAACCTGCCGGTTTCGGAGGTCCCGGTGATGCGCAAGATACTCGTGGATCCGGTGGAGGGCTTGGTCGCCGACGGTGTCGTCCGTGCGGACGCGCTGGCCAGCGTGCTGCGGCTGCGGGAGCGGTACGGGTCGACGCCCGTCGGTTCGACCGGCGGTATCGTCGACAGTCGGTGAAAGGAGGTGCCGCCGGTGCCGGTTCGACTCGCGGTCAACGGCGCTGAGCACGACGTCGCCTGCGATCCGGACACGCCGCTGCTGTACGTGCTGCGCAACGATCTCGGCCTGCTGGCCGCCAAGTTCGGCTGCGGCCTCGGCCTCTGCGGCGCGTGCAACGTCCTCGTCGACGGCCGTCCCACACACTCGTGCGACACGCCCGTGTGGTCGGTCGTCGGCAAGCAGATCCGCACACTGGAAGGGCTTGGCGATCTTGGGCACCCGCACCCGCTGCAACGTGCTTTCGTTGCGGAGCAAGCAATGCAGTGCGGCTACTGTATAGCAGGGATGATCGTCACCGCGTCCGCGTTCGATGACGACACGTCGGTACGGCAGGCACTTGACGGCAACCTCTGTCGCTGCGGCGCGCACAACCGCATCGTGCGCGCCATCCTGGCCGCGCGGGGTGCATCGTGACGGTCGAGTTCTGTCCTGATGGGACGGTCCTGGTCCGCACCGGCAAGGTCGAACTGGGTCAGGGCGTGCTGACCGCACTCGCCCAGATCGTGGCCGACGAACTCGGCGTGGACATCGACCGGATCCGAATGGCGCCAACCAAAACCGGTTCGAGCCCGGACGAGGGCTACACCGCCGGCAGCCTGTCGATCCAGCAGTCCGGCGCCCGGTTGCGCCAGGCGGCCGCCGAGTTGCGCGCCACGGCGCGCGACGAACACCGGGTGGTTGGCCAGAACGTGCCACGCATGGACATCCCCGGCAAGGCGTTCGGCACTCGCCGTTACGTGCAGGACCTGCGCCTGCCCGGCCAGTTGTTCGGCCGGGTGCTCCGGCCACCGTCACGCGGCGCGCGGCTGGTCCATGTCGATGACGTGCCCGGTGTGGTCGCGGTGGTGCGGGACGGTGATTTCGTCGGTGTGGTCGCCGAACGCGAAGAGATCGCGGTGACCGCCCTGGACAAGGCCTGCCGGTGGGCGGAGCACGACACCCTGCCCGACGAGCGCGCCCTCCCGTCGTACCTCATGACGGCGCCGTCGGACGAGACTGTGCTGTATTCCACTGGTGCGGCGGGAACCCCAACGCTGAGCACGCGGTTCAGCCGCCCCTACCTCGCGCACGCCTCTATCGCGCCATCCTGCGCGATTGCCTTGTGGGACAACGGAAAGCTGACGGTCTGGTCGCACACCCAGGGCGTGTACCAACTCCGCGCCGAGTTGGCCCGTTGGCTCGAACTCGAACCCGACGACGTGACGGTCGAACACGTCGAAGGCGCCGGCTGCTACGGCCACAACGGCGCCGATGACGTGGCCGGCGATGCCGCGTTGCTGGCCCGCGCCGTGCCCGGCCGCCCTGTTCAGGTGGTGTGGAGCAGGCAGGACGAGCTGGGCTGGGCGCCGTTCGGCCCGGCCATGGTGGTCGGGGTGGACGTTTCGCTGGACGCCGATGGCGCGATTCGCCATTGGCGCCAGGAGATCTGGAGCAACGGCCATTCCAGCCGGCCGTCCTCGCCGGGCAGTCCGCCGCTGCTCGCCGCGCTGCACCAGGGTGAGCCGTCGGTCCCGTCGTCGGATCCGCCGCTGAACCGGGGTGGCGGTTCGGGCCGCAACGCCGTGCCCGGCTACGACCTGCCCGGCGTGACGGTCGTGTCCCACGTCCTGCGCGAGATGCCGCTGCGGACGTCCGCGATGCGAGCGCTCGGCGCACACCTCAACGTCTACGCCATCGAGTCGGTCATCGACGAACTCGCCGAACGGGCCGGCCAGGACCCGATCGCCTTCCGTCTGGACCTGCTGAGCGATCCCCGTGCGCGGGACGTGCTCACCCGCGTGGCCTTGGCCGGCGACTGGGGTGCTGCCGGCGATCGCGGGGTCGGCTATGCCCGGTACAAGAACACCGGTGGTTACTGCGCCGTGGTCGCCGACGTGTCGGCCGAGACTTCGGTGCGCGTGACCCGCCTGACGATCGCCGTTGATGTCGGACAGGTCGTCAATCCTGACGGCGTGCGCAACCAGATCGAAGGTGGCGCGCTGCAATCACTGAGTTGGACGACAAAGGAGCAGGTCCGATTCGACCGGCGGGACGTGACCAGCCGGACGTGGGAGGAATACCCGATCCTGGGGTTCACCGAGGTCCCACCGGTCCACATCGAACTGATCGACCGACCGGATGCACCATCGCTTGGTGCGGGCGAAGCCTCGATCGGCCCAACGGCAGCGGCGATCGGGAACGCGGTCCGGGCGGCGTTGGGCATCAGTGTGCGCACACTGCCGTTGACACCGGAGAACGTCATCGCCGCACTGTGATTCTTGCGGCGGTCGCAAGAAGCCGTGCAAACTCATCCGATATGGTGACTTACCGGCTGAGATATTTATAGATCGTGCCCGGTGGGCATACTTTGGTCGACATGGGACAGATTGAGACCACCGGCCGCAGGCGCGAAGTGGGCGCCGAGCTGAAGCGCATCCGCCAGCAGATCCCGTTGCCCGCCTACAAGGTCGCGGAGAAACTCGGCTGGACCCCGAGCCACATCTCCAGATCCGAAGCCGGCAAGCGCAAGGTCACGGACGTCGACGCCGGCCATTACCTGGGCATCTGCGACGCACCCGACGCCGACCTCCAAGAGATCCTGAAGATAGTCAACGAGCCTGACGATTACCGCCTCCAGGTCCACGACGGCCGAATCCCCGACCAGCTCCGCACGCTGATCTTCTTCGAGTCCACCGCAACCGAGATCCAGTGCTTTGAACCGATCTATATCCCAGGCGTCGCCCAGACTCCCGACTACGCCAGCGCCCTGATCGAGCAAACCGGGCTGGCTGAGCCGTCGCAGATCGGATATCTAGTTGAGACCAGGAAACGTAGGGGCGAGGTGCTGACCAGGCCGAAGCCACCGAAGTGTCTGTATCTGGTGCATGAGAGCGCCCTTCGCGCGCCGGTCGGCAGCGCTCGCGTGATGAATGAGCAAATCCTGCATATGTTGTTCCTCGGCGACAACCCCGCATGCGCCATTCGGGTGGTTCCCGCCTCCGCAGGTGCCCGTGGCATGGTCAACGGCTCGTTCCACATCTTCGGCTACCAGGAGGACCCATCGGTAGTCTACTTGGAGCACGAGACGACCAGTGAGTTCCTGGAGACCCATGATGAGGTGGCTCGGTACCGGAAGATCTTGAAACGAGTCGCTACTGTTGCTCTGGATGGCCAACGATCCAGGCAGTTCCTCGCCGACCTGGCGAGCGACTTCGAGCAACAGGGAGATGTCCGGTATGACACCGAAGAACCAGGGAGGCTGGCGTAAGAGCAGCTATAGCGGCACCGGTGCCAGCGGCGGTTGCATCGAGGTCAACTGGCGCAAGAGCAGCCACAGCGGCGGCAGCGGCACCAGCAACTGCGTCGAGGTGGCGTTGGAGCCCAGCGCGGTCGGCGTGCGCGACTCGAAGAACACGAGCGGCCCGAGCCTCGCGTTCTCGCCGACCGCCTGGCGCACCTTCGTCAGGCGCTAGTCGCCCCATACGGCCGACTCCGTGTCGGCCGGTAGGGCCACGGCTCCGTAGAACAGGTCAATGATCTCGTCGGGCGTCTCGTCGAAGTCGGGCGCCATCCGGATCTTGCCCCGCAGCTTTCCCGGTGTGCGCCGCTGTGACGTGCGCGCCAACGGGCACAGCCGGGCGACCGGACGACCGTTCCTGGCGATGATGATGTCCTCGCCAGCAGCAGCCCGGTCGACCAGTTGCGACAGGTGGGTCTTCGCCTCGTAGATGTTCACTTGCGCCGTCATGAAGCCATTTATGCCAGACTTGGTCTGACTAGACCAGATGACCGTTTTGGTCAGCCGCGCGTCGGCTGGCCGACGTCCTGGGGCTGCCGGCCGAGGCGTTCGGGCTGACTCCGGAATGGGCGCGGCCTGTCTCCCAGCGCCGCCCGGCGCGACCCCAGGGTGAACGGCGACCATCTCCGACAATGCGGCGCGGGGTTTCCGCGCCGCATGTCGTTGTCAGGAACCGGGTGTGCTGACCGGTATCGGGCTCGATGTGATCGGGGTGGGGCTGGTGGTTGTGGATGTGCTGGTGGGTGCCGGCGTGGTGGACGTGGGTGCCGGGGTGGTCGACGTCGGTGGCGGTGCGGGGCGGTCGACGTTCTTGCAGTTCGCTGCCGTTGTCTTTGCCCGTTGGTCGGTGATCTGCTGCTGAATCAGTTGGGTTTGGAGTTTGGCGGTGTCGTACGCGGTCTTGATCTGCTGGTATTCCTGGGCGCTGATCGCGTTCTTGTTGAACAGAATGGTCGCGGCGTCGTAGTTCGCCTTCGCGATCGCTTCCTGGTCCTGGGTGATCGCGAGTTCGTCGATGAGGCGGTTGAGTTCCAGGGACAGGTTCACGCAGTCCTTGTTCGCCGGGTTGGCCGCGTTGTTCTGACACGTTGCCTCGGCGTACTTGGCGGTGTTCAGCGCTATGGCAGCGGTGTCGACCTTTCCTTGGGCGTTGCGCACGTCCTGCGCCGCGGCGGCGCCGCGGTTGAACAGTTGCAGCGTGCGGTTGTAGTCGGCGAGGGCCTGGTTGTAGGCCAACTGCGCCTGTTGGACCTTGATCGCCTCTGCCTTGCAGACGTTGGTGTTGATCGGGACCGTCGGGTATGGCGTGGTCGGCGGGGGTGTCGCCGCGGTCGCCATTCCCGCGATCAGGACGATTCCGGTCACCAACGCCACCGCGGTGGCCAGTACGGCGAAGAGTTTTGCCTTCACGTGCGCGCTCTTTCCAGTCGGAATGGGTGCGAGTGGAGCACTCACGGCGAAGCTACGGCGCGACTTCCGCCGCACACCACTCGTCAGGTGCTCCCAAAAGCCAGAATTCACCCAATCAGATTGGAACGCTGTTACCGAGCGAAATAATGCGTGCCGGCCGCCCTCCGGAAAGGAGAACGGCCGGCACAAAATCAGCACACAATGATCTCAGTGGGCGGCTAGTTGGCTGGCGCGGTTGAGCAGGTCGAAGCCCTGGTCGATCCACTGCTGCGCGACATGCTCGTTGATCGGCTTGCCGTCGAACGCCGCCGCGTTCAGCGCCGCGTCGATCTTGTCGGCCAGCGCGGTTCGATCGGCGCCGAGCTGCGCGAGTTGCTGGTCGATCGACGCGTTGAGCGCCGCGTCCGTGGTGCGGGTCGCCGTGGTCGACGCGACCAGCGTGGCCAGGCCGAACTTGCCCACGTCGGCGTTGATCTGCTTGTAGATCTGGCCCAGGCGCAGGACCGTCTCGTCATGGGCCCGCAACGCCTGCGGCGTGGCCCGCTTCGTCAGGTCCTCGACCAGCACCCGACCGTCGGACACGTAGTCGTCCTTCAGGCCGGCCAGCGCGAGCATGGTCGGGCGGATGTCGGTCTCGTCCGCCCAGGTGCGATGGTCGATGCCCTGTTCGGCCACACCGGGTCCGGCGAACATCGCCCAGTTGGTGGTGATCTCCGGTTGGAAATCACCGTGGTTCCAGGTGAATGCCGGGTCGACCACGACGCACGCGTTGCTGGTGCCGGTCTGCGCTCCGGTCGGGCCGGTGCAGGTGGTCGGGCCGGGGCTGATGAAGAAGTCGGCATTCGCGAACGGGGTGAACGTGGCCGTCCGATGTGGATCACCGGTGGTCATGTGCAGGATGGTCTGTTCGGTCTGGTCCGCCATCCGGGCGATCACCGGGACCGTCGGGGTGGCCGGCGCGTACGGATCCGGTGCGGTCAGTCCGAAGAACTCGTGCTCCAGCGCCCGGGTCCGTGGGTCGGTCGCGCTCGGCTGGCCGTTGACGTAGACCACCGGAGCGGAGTCGGAGTGGATGTTGAAGTCCTTCGCGGTGTCGCCGGCCTGTTGGGCCAGCAGGCCCGTCAGGTTGGCGGCCACCTCGCCGACCTGGCCCGGCGCGTACGTGCACGGCGTGGTCACGCCGTTGCAGCCGGCTTGCTGCACGGCGGCCATGTGGTCGCCCTCGTCGGAGCTGACCACGAACAGCGTGTTGTCCTGGTTGATGCCGTGCGCGGCGAGGTTGGCGAAGAACTGGCCGAACGCCTGGTCGTCAGCCTTGAGCTGGGCCTCGTAGCGGGGGTCGCCCGACCCGAAGTTGCCGTGCTCGTCGGAGATGTAGCCGTAGGTGACCGGAATGCCGTGTTCCTGCATGTCCGCGACGTAGGCGAGGGTCTGCGTCGCGGTGACGTTGAAGCCGGGGAAGCCGAAGTAGCTGCCCTTCACGTCCTGGCTGGCGAAGTCGTTGGTCAGCGGCTGGCCGGTGAAGTCGTCGACCCGCACGCCCGTCGCGGTCGTGGTGCCACCGATCTTCGGGCCGACGTACTTGTTGCCGAACAGCCCCTGGAAGCCGGTGTAGCCGCCGGGCTCGTTCGGCAGGGCGTCCGCGACCGCACCGGAGTTGCCGGCGCACACGGACGACGTGGTCTGCGCGCAGTGCACCGCGATGCCCTCGTAGTCGGCGGTCGCGATGTCCGGGAAGCCGAATTGCTTGGTCTGTGCCAGGACCTCGGCCTGCTGGATGGAGTTTGGTCCGAAGATCGTCGGTACGTCCGTTTTGACGTTCTCGACCTCGATGTTCGCCGTGGAGATCCCACCGACGTCACACCCGGCGCGGGTGAACGGCACCCAGGGCGCCGGCGCGACGCCACCGGTCGGCGTGACCATGGTCGGCGCGGTGTCGGTGGTCTTGGTGGCCGTGACCGGATCGGTCCAGTACGCGAACGAACTGGCCGAGCTGCTGGTGCCGTCGGTGTTGTAGACCCGGTAGCTGTTGGCGACCGACTGGCCGTGCTTGTCCGCGTAGACGCCGGTCAACGTGGTCAGGATGTCGTTGGCGGTGTGCGAGATCAGCGGTGTGTGCATGTTCGACAGCACAGATCCGTTCCGCTTCATGAAGTTCAGCAGGTTCGGCATCTGTTCCAGGTCGGACGGCACGTTCGGGTTGTCTCTGGAGAGGTGCACGTTGTCGAATGTCAGGTCGATGACGTGCTGGACTTTCCCGGTCGGCGAGTTGAGTTGGCAACCAACCGTGTGGTGCGCCGGCACTGTTTGAGCCGATGCTTCGGACCCCACCAGGCTGAGCGCGCAGGTGGCGACCGCGACCACCACCGCTGCGGCCGGTGTGACCGATAACCGGACAGATCTCATGGACTCTCCTTCGAGCGAGATATCTGACCTGCTGGGCTTAGCTGCCCGAGCTGGCCAGTAGGTGTCGTGAGTGTTGCGATCGGGGAGCGCAACCCGCAACACTCTTGACCGAACCGAGCCCTGGTCCGCTACGTCGGAAGTCCGCGCAACCGGTCCACCTCGGCCGTCACGCTCTGGGTGGACACCTCGACGAAGCGCAGCAGCGCGCGCAGGTGATCCTCGTCGAACGTCGCCAGGTTCTCCTGGGTACGCGCGGTCAGGCCGGCGTAGTAGGCGGTGATCCGGGCAAGGCCTGCTTCGGTCGGTTCGACGAGGAGCCGCCGCCGATCGTGCGGGTCGGGCACCCGTTTGACGCAGCCCGCGTCGGCCAGTCGGTCGATCATGCGGGACACCGAGCCCGGCGTCAGGCCGATGTGCCCGGCCAGCACGCCGGCCGTGGTCGGGCCGTGGCGGTGCAGCAGGTGCAGGCAGTCGAAATCGGTGGGGACCACGCCCATCCTGGCCGCGATCAGGCCGTTGAGCTTGAGCAACTGGTTGACCCACTCCGGCATCAGGTCGATGACCTGCGTGGCCAGCGCATCCCGCCTTTTTGCCATGTTCACACGACCCGATCTGCCGTCGTTCAGCATAGTTGCGCCACGCAACCAGTGTGCGACACAACTTTATGCCATGCCGATCGGGTGAGCAAGCGCTGACCGGCCGCCATGTCACATCGATGCGGTGACCTGCTACGGCGGATAAACTGCGCACGTGCGATACGAGACGCTGGGTTCGCCCGGTCTTGAGGTGCCCGTTCTGTTCCTGGGCTGTGGGAATTTCGGTGGCATCGGTTCGCTGCCGGAGCTCTTCGGTCTCGGCGACGACCAGGAGACGGCGTTCGCGGTCATGGACGCGGCGCTGGCGGCCGGCGTGCGCATGTTCGACACCGCGAATTCCTATGGCGGCGGCGTTTCCGAGGACTGGATCGGTCAGTGGCTGGCCAGCCGGGGCACCCGCGACGACGTCCTGCTCACCACCAAGGTGGCGAGTCCGGTCGGGCCGCGACCGGAAGACCGTGGCCTGTCCCGAGCGCACATCCGCACGCAGATCGAGGCGAGCCTGGGTCGGCTGCGTACCGATCGGATCGATCTGTACGTCGCACACGGACCCGACGAGTCGACCCCGATCGCGGAAACCGTTGCCGCTTTTGACGAACTGGTGCGGGAAGGCAAGATCGGGCACTACGGACTGAGCAATGTCGACCGCGCCATGCTCGAAGAGGCGCTGGCCGCCGTGGCCGAACTCGGCGTGACCGGTCCGGTGAACCTGCAGTGCGGCTACAACCTGCTCGACCGCGCGGAATCGGCCAGCTTCGAACTGTGCGCCCGGGCCGGGATCGGCTTCACCGCGTACAGTCCGCTCGCCGGTGGCCTGCTGACCGGGAAATACCGGGTCGACCAGCCGCCACCGCCCGGATCGCGGCTCGCGCTGCGGCCGCCGTCGTTCGGGGACCTGAGTAGGGACGATCTCTTCGCGGCGCTGGGAAAGCTGGCCGTCGCCGCCGACGGGTACGGCATGGCGCTCGCGACACTCGCCCTGGCATGGGGCCTGGCCGATCCCGGTGTCACGGCGTTGGTCGTCGGGCCTCGTTCGCCTGCTCAGCTGAAAACGATGTGCGACGCCGTCGACGTCCGGCTCACCGAGGCGCAGCGAGCCGAACTGGTTCGTATGGTGGCCGGCGAGTAGCGCCACCAATGGGAGCGCGCCGGGGGCGTTGCGGTCGACGAGTGAATTGATCTCCGGAAATGTGCGTATCCATTCGGTACAACTCTGCGTAACCCGATCGGTGGAACGCTGTTGCACCCTTTGCCTGCTACGGTCTGATCGCTCGTCCCCATCATCTGATCGCCACGAAAGATAGGCGACACTCATGTCCCCGTTGCACCAGAGCGCGCGCACGAACGGCTACGTCGACGACCTGTGGGTTAATCCCCTTTATGCCACCAGTGTCGGTTTCACCGGCGTGCCGCGACACCGGATGCCGGACAATCCGATGTCGCCCGACACCGCGCTCGCGGTCATTCGGGACGAACTGATCCTGGACGGCAATGCCAGGCAGAACCTGGCCACGTTCTGCACCACGTGGATGGAACCGCAGGCCGGTGAGTTGATCGCCGACTGCCTCGCCAAGAACATGATCGACAAGGACGAGTATCCGCAGACCGCGGAGCTGGAACGTCGCTGTGTCAACATCCTCGCCAACCTGTGGCACGCCCAGGATCCCGATGCGACCGGCTGTTCGACCACCGGATCGAGCGAAGCGGTGATGCTCGGCGGAATGGCGCTGAAATGGCGGTGGCGGGCCCGTCGGAAGGCGGCCGGCCTGCCCACCGATCGGCCGAACCTGGTGATGGGCACCAACGTGCACGTGTGCTGGCAGAAATTCTGCCGATACTGGGACGTCGAACCACGCATGGTGCCGATGACCCGGGAACACATGAGCCTGGACGGCCCACGGGTGACCGCGCTGTGCGATGAGAACACCATCGGCGTAGTGGCGGTTCTCGGTTCGACGGAGGACGGCCGCTACGATCCGGTAGCGGAAATCGCGGCCGACCTGGACAAGCTGGCCGACGAGCGCGGTGTCGACGTGCCAATGCATATCGACGCGGCATCCGGTGGATTCGTCGCGCCGTTCCTGCAGCCCGCGCTGATGTGGGATTTCCAGCTGCCCAGGGTGCAGTCGATCAACGTGTCCGGACATAAGTACGGGCTGGTCTATCCCGGCGTCGGCTGGATCATCTGGCGCGACGCGGCCGCGCTGCCCGAGGACCTGGTGTTCCGGTGCAACGTGCTCGGCGGCGACATGGCCACGTTCTCGCTGAACTTCTCCCGCCCCGGCGCCCAGGTGGTCGCCCAGTACTACAACTTCCTGCGGCTGGGTTTCGAGGGATACCGGCGCCTGCAACAGACCTGCCAGGACGTGGCGCTGTACCTGTCCGGTGAGATCGCCAAGATGGACGCGTTGGAGCTGCTCTCCGACGGCAGCGAACTGCCGGTGTTCGGCTTCACGCTGCGCGAGGACATCACCAACTACACCGTGCACGACCTGTCCGACCGGCTGCGCCAACAGGGCTGGCAGGTCCCGGCCTACACCCTGCCGCCGGACCTGGAAGAGCTGACGATCATGCGCATCGTGGTCCGGCCCGGTTTCAGCATGGATCTGGCCTCGATGCTGCTGGACGACATCCGCCGGCACCTGGCGCTGCTGTCCGCGACGCCGCAGCCGACGGTCACCCCGGCGCACCACCGGGCGCACGCCTTCCACCACTAGGAGCGGATATGACCGCTGTTGGTTCCGGGGTTCCGCTCGCCGACATGGACGTCGACCCGTATCCGACCTACGACCGGCTGCGTCGCACCCAACCGGTCTGCTGGCTGCCGGAGCTGAAACAGTGGCTGATCACCAGATGGGCCGACGTCGCCACGGTGCTGAACGATCCGGAGTCGTTCAGCACCGACATGCCGGACTCGCCGATGATCCACCTGTGCGGCGGCACCCCGATGCTGCTGCGGGAAGGCGCGGACCACCAGGACATCCGCGAGGCGTTCGTGCACGACTACGACCCACACCGGGTGACCGACTACGTGGCCACCATCGTCCGCCCACACGCCGAACGGCTGGCGGCCGCGGTGTTCCCGAACGGCCGGGCGGACCTGCTGGCCGACTACTTCGAACCGGTGGCCGCACGGTCGGAGGCAACCCTGTTGGGCATCGGCTCTGCCGGCGCCGACCTGCTTCGGTCCTGGGGCAACAACCTGGTGCGTGCCGCCGTCAACCTCGGCCACGACGCGGACATCGAGACGACCGCGGTGGCCGCGCTGGCCGCCGACCGGTCGGTGCGTTCGCTGATCGCGGACCTGACCGAGCACCCGGACGAATCGGTGATCTCGCATCTGATCCACGCCAACCGCGCACCCGCCGGCATTCGAACCGACCGTGACGTGCTGCCGGTGCTGAAACACATCGCGATGAGCGTGATCGAACCCGGCTGGCTGGCCGGCTGGACGTTGCTCGCGTTGCTGGACCACCCCGAGCAGTTGGCGGAGGTCCGGGCCAACCGGTGGCTGCTCGGCGCCGCGGTCTACGAGGGCCTGCGCTGGAGCGGCCCGGTCGGCGCGCTGCCCCGCCGCACCACCCGGCCGGTCACCCTGGCCGGCCAGGACATTCCCGCCAACGCCCTGCTCGCGGTGGGCATCGCCGCGGCCAACCGCGACCACGACGTGTTCACCGATCCGGACCGGTTCGACGTACACCGCCCGGTCCGTGAGCATTTCGGGTTGGGCGCCGGGCCACACCGCTGCCCCGCGTTCGCGTTCGTGCCCGCCATCGCACGCACGGCGCTGGACGTCCTGCTGGATCGCGTGAGCGACATCCACCCCGCACCCGGCTGGCGACCGGAACCGCACGGCTGGAAGCTCCGGTTGCCCGGCCCGCTCGACCTGACCTGGAAGGAGCGCGGCGGATGACCAGCGTTGTGGCGTCGCTCGCGGATCTGGACAGCGACCCCTATCCCGTCTATCAAAGGCTGCGCGCCGAGCAACCGGTCTGCTGGCTGCCGGATCTGAAACAGTGGCTGATCACCAGCTGGGCCGACGTCGCCCGGGTGCTGCGCGAACCCTCGTTCACCACCGACATCCCCGGTTCCGCCCTGATTCAGCTGTGTGACGGCGTGCCGCTGGGTGCCCGGGAAGGCCAGGACCACCAGGAGATCCGCGAGGCCGTCGTGCACGACTACGACCCGCACCGGATCAACGACTTCGTCGACACGATCGTCCGCCCGATCGCTGAGCGGCTCGTCGCCGCGCTACGCCCGGCCGGCCGGGCCGACCTGCTCGGTGACTACTTCGAACCGGTGACGTTGTTGTCCCACGCGGCCATGCTGGGCATCGACGCCGACGTGGGGCGGCTGCGTCGCTGGGGCACGGGCATGGTGCAGGCGGCAACCAACTTCCACGGCGATCTCGCCATCGCGGCGGAGGGCCGCGCTGCCATGGCTGATCTGGACAGCGTGCTCGACCCGCTGGTCAGCCGGTTGCGGGCGGCATCGAATGACTCGGTGGTCGCGCGACTGGCGCACGGCAACCGGCCGTCCGCCGATGTGGCTCCGGTGGTCAAGCAGTTCGTTCAGGGACAACTGCAGGCCGGTTGGGTGGGCGGCTGGGCGTTGCTGTTGTTGCTGCAGCATCCCGATCAGTTGGCGCAGGTGCGGGCGAACCGGTGGTTGGTCGGTGCCGCCGTTTATGAGGCGCTGCGTTGGAGTTCTCCTGTTGGCGTCGTGACCCGTCGTACCACCACGCCCGTTGTGCTGTCCGGGCAGGAGATTCCGGCTGATGCGCTGCTCGCGGTGAGTGTCGCGTCGGCCAATCGTGACGAGACCGTGTTCGCTGATCCGGACGTGTTCGACGTGCACCGCACGGTTCGGACGCATCTGGGATTTGGGCTCGGGAGGCATTTCTGTCCGGCGTACGCCTTTGTGCCGGCCATCGCCCGGACAGCGCTCGATGTGCTGCTCGATCGGGTTCCGGAGATCGGGCCGGAGCCCGGGTGGGTACCGGCGCCGCACGGGTGGAAGTTGCGGCTGCCTGGCCGGCTGAACATGACCTGGTGACCACAAAGGACAGGTCAGGGGCCGTTGCCGGTGGTCAGGTGCGTGGTGTTCGACGGCTGTCCATAGTAGAACGCGCGGATCAGGTAGCCTGCGTTCTTCTCGGTCGGCAGCGTGACGATGCCGCAGGTGTTGATGCTCGGATCGAGCAGTTGGATGACGTTGAAATCCGTGCTGCCGGCCGGTTTGCTCTCCACCAGATAGCCGTCGGCATCGCTCGCGTTGTCGGTCCAGGCGAGCTTGATGCCGTTGGCGTTCACGATCGTCGCCGTGAGGTTCGTCGGCGCGCCCGACGCCGCAGTGCTCGCGTCTCGGATCGACCGCGTCGCGACCGGGCCACCGGGCACCGCGCGGGGTGCGGCCCACGACTGGTCGGCCTGGGCCTGGTCGTCGTAGGCACCGGGCGGCAGGGACACGTGCACCGTGCGCGACGCAGGCCCGTAGAAGGGCCGGACGCGGTAGTAGAACGTGGTCGAGGGCATCAGGTCGTTGTGCTGGAACGTGGTCCGCGTCGGCGGCAGGAACCCCAGCGGCGTGAACGGTCCGTTCGGCGCCGTGGCGTACTCCACCACCGAGCCCGCTGGCGCCGGGCCGCTGTCGTGCCAGGACAGCGTGACGTTCGTCGGCGACACCAGGGTGGCGGTGAGCCGCACGGCCGGTGCCGGACCCGGCGGCCAGGTCGCCGCCGCCGTGCCGGCGCAGCCGCCCAGCAGGGTCAGTAGGAGAAGCGCGCTCAGCATTCGTGTGATCATTGTTCGGCCTCGATCGCATGCCGGTCCCGGCACGTGACCGGGACCGGCACTGGGCGATTTAGGAATGGAAGAACTGCAGATTGCTCCACTGGACCGTGATCGGCCCGTTTCCGGTGGACGTCGCGTAGGCGCCGATCTTGTCGTAGAAGCCGCCGCTGGGACTGCTCGTGGTGAACTTCAACGAGCCGTTGATGAAGACCTGCAGCGTGCTGCCCACGGTTTGGACCGTGTCGACCGTGACGGAGGTGCCCACGGTCGCGCCGGTGGCGATCGTGGCACCGCCTTCCACCGAGTACAGCCGGCCGCCGTTCTCGGCGGCGAGCAGGAAGAACGGGCCCTGCGGGTCATGGAACGTCTGCTTCAGGCTGATCCGGGAGCCGCCCATACTGGTGATCTTGAATGTGCCTTCGAACTTGTGCGCGCCGCCGGTGTAGGTGGCGTAGCGCCGCTCGGCACGCTGGAAGCCACTGCCGTGGCCGGGCGTGCTGCAGGTCAGCTGGAACGTCAGGCCGCTGACGTGGCCACAGCCTTGCTGCTGGACGGTGAACGATGGCGAATAAGGAATCCAGGTGACGCTCGGCCGGGTCTGGGCCGATGCCGTCTGGGTCACTGCGAACAGCAAACCGCAGATGACCGCGCACAATGCGGCTGCGCGTTGTTTCGTCGACAACTCCAACCTCCCTAGACAGTTCTTGCGAACCATCCGGCGGAATGGCGGGTGCTCCACCGAACGACTTTGTACGGTGTGTCGGTATTTCTTGGATCTTGTTCATATTCGTGAACATCGTCATGTATACGAACCATGTTCAGCCGGTGTCAAGGTACGTGCGTTGCGTCACGCGTGTCAACCGTGCGTATCGTTGCCCGGCATGAAGGGCCTGTTGCTGCGGCTGTCCGGCCTGGACGCCGACGCCGCGAACGCGGTGCGGGTGATCGGGTTCTTCGACCGCCTGATCACCGGGCACGTCGGCCTGGAAACCCTGGTCCGCAGCACCGCCCAACTCGCCGAGTGCCCGGTCGGCGTGAGCGCGCCCGGCCGTGGCCTGACACTGCGGGCGGAGCCGGGCACCGAGACCGTCGTGTCCGGGCTGGTGCCCGGCGGCGCGGCCCGGCGGGAACTCGAGGACGCGACGGTGGTCTGGGTGGCGCGCGACGGCGCCCCGTCACCGTTGGACGACATGCTGCTCGAACGCTTTGCCATCGCCACGGCCGTGCTGCTGGACCACGCGAGCGTGCCGCTGCCCGCGCTCGGCGATCCCGCGCTGGTGGAACTCGTCCTGTCCGACGGCGTCGGCACCGCCGAGCGGTCGCGTGCGCTGCACCTGCTCGGCCTCGACCCGATGGGCGGGCTACGGGTGCTCGCGGGATCCGGCATCGACGCGATCGGGGGCCGGGCCGCGATGCTGGGACCGGTGCGGGCGGTGCTCGTCATCGGCGCGGTGCCCGACGTGCCGCCCGGCGGTCGGCTCGGGGTCGGCCCGCAGGTGCCGGCGATCGAGGTGGCCCGGTCGTGGCGGGCCGCGCGCACCGCGCTGCGGTTCGCCGCCGACAGCGAGCCGGTCGTGTGGTGGGAACGGCTCGGCGGCCTCGCCGTGCTCGCCGACCGGCTCGCACCGGCGGACCTCGCGGAGATCCCGGACGTGCTCGCGCTGGACCGGCTGGCCGCGCAACCGCACGGCGGCGACACGCTCGCGGTGCTCGATGCGTTGTGCGCGACGGGTTCCGCGCGCAAGGCCGCGGTCGCACTGCACCGGCACCACAGCACCATGCCCGCACGGCTCGCGCACGCCGAGTCCGTGCTCGGCTTCCCGCTCGACGCGCCGGCCGACCGGTTCCGGCTGCACGTCGCACTGGTGCTGCGAAGGCTGCGCGACAACGGAAACGACTGACGGGCCGCCCCTCACGGGACGGCCCGTTTCACTCAGTTGTTCAGCTGGCCGGGGCGATCTCCACGGCAGCCAGCGTCCACCGGTTGTTCACCGGGCCGGTGTCGGCGACCGTCACCGGGGTACCGGTCACGGTCGGGGCGTTGACGCTCTGGGTCCAGAACGTGTCCAGCACCCGGGTGTCGATGAACTGGTGCACCAGGGTCTGGCCGGTGGCCGCGACAACGGGCGTGTCGTGGCTCCAGTCGTGCCCGGCGGCCCAGACCATCGAGTTGCAGCCGGCCGGGGTCAGCTTGGCCGACGGGGAGCCACTGGTGCCGGCGCCGGTACCGATGGCCGCGATCTTGGTGGCCGCGCCCTTGAACGCGGCGACCGTGATCGAGCCGTCCCACGGCTTGCTACCCATGGTCGCGGTGACCTTGGCGCCGGTGACGGTCGTAGTGGCGTAGGCCTGCCACACCTCGGTGGTGCCCCACGTCGCGTTGGACCGCGCCGCAAGTGTCCACATCAGACCGCCGCCGCTGACGGAGGTGATCGTCTGTGTCGGGCTCTTGGGGCCGTCGGTCTCGACGAACGCCAGGATCAGTTCGCTGCCGCCCGCCGTGGTCAGTGCCGGCGACACCAGCGCCGCCGCAGCGGTTTTCTGGTCGGCCGACACGGACGTGTCCAGTGTGGGCGCGACCGAACGGCAGCCGGTGTTGACCGGCGTGACCGTGATCGAGGCCGTCGCGACGTTGGAGTCGGCCTTGCCGTCGTTGGCCTTGAACGTGAACGAGTCCGCTCCGGTGTACCCGGTGTTCGGTGTGTACGTCAGGTTCGGCCCGGTGCCGGACAGGGTGCCGTGGGCCGGGTTGGTGACCACGGTGTAGGTCAGCGGATCGCTGTCGGCGTCGGTCGCCGTCAACGTCACGCCGGCCGCGGTGTCCTGCGGCGTGGACACCGACACGTTGTTCGCCACCGGTGGGTGGTTCGCCGCTGCGGTCCAGATCTCCGACGCGGTCGCGTGCTGGGTGGTGCCCGTGATGGTCACGCTGGCGTTGACCGTGTCGGTCCCCGCGCCGTTGGTGTCGGTGTAGGTGAAGGTGACGTTGCCGGCGGCGTCGGTGGTGCACGCGACCGGCGCGCAAGTCCCGGTGACACCGGCGTTCTGGCCGGTGACCTGGAAGGCCACCGTCTGGCCGCTCAGCGGCGCGCCCGACTGGGTCACGTTCGCGGTCACGGTGTGCGTGCCGCCGGCCGGATCGGTACCGGTCGCCGGGGTGAGCGCGAGGTTCGGCGCGGTCACGACGATGCCCTGGCCGGACACCAGCACGTAGGCCTCACCGCATGCGGTGGTGTTGGTGTTCGGGTCGGTGCCGCAGGTCGGATGGGTTGGCGTGTCGGTGGCGACGGCCAGCGGCTGCCAGTCCGTCGGGTAGGTCGGGAACGTGATGTGGTCCGAGCAACTCCAGCCCTGGATGTCGGTGTCGGTCAGGCTGGCGAACACCGGGTTCGCGGCGACGAGCTGCACGCTGCCACCGCAGGGCGGCGACGTGTTCTCGGTGAACCCGGTGCCGGCGGCACTGAGCGAGTTGAGCACCGAGAGGTCACCGCCGTTGTCCGCACAGGTCGTGTCGAAATAGCTGCCGGTGGCCCCGGAAACCCCACCGGCATAGGCGATGCCGTCCTGGACGAGGTGTTCGGCACCCGATGTCGACGGATCGCCGGGCGTGGTGGGCACACTGCCGCTGAGGTAGTGGTATTCCGGATCGGTGCCGACCACGACCCGGTTGCCAACGGCCGTGTTCTGGCCGGAGGTGCCCATGACGACCGGTGCCCAGGTGGCGGCATTGCTGGTGACCGATGCGGGCGTGACCGAGCAGTCGGGGTCACCCGCGATGAGCAGTTGGTACTTGGCGAAGTCGTTGGCCGTCATCGCACCCCACTGGGCGCCGGTCACGACCGTCACCGTGTAGCCGGCCTTCTGCGCCGCGTACTGCTCCAGGCTGATCGGGTTGCCGGCGCCGTCGGTGATCCCGTCGACCGTGGTGATGGAGTCACCGTTGATCACGGCGCTCATCGGCACGTAGCCGGTCGGCGGGGCGGCCGCGGCGGACTGTGCCACCGCGGTCACCCCGATGACCGCCAACGCGGTCGCGGCGACCAGCGTCATCACTGCGCGTAACCGGGGTCTCCGGTGATGACTCTGGTCAGAATGGGGTCGTACCGCGTTCGGACCGCGTGCCGATATTCGATTCCGGACCATGTGTTCTCCTCAGAAATAAACCTGTGTGTCTGCTGTGCGTGCGCAGGCTGAAAAGGAGCGCGGGAACGCGCTCGTGGACAATCCAGCTGGTAGGGGCCCTACGCGCCCTGATCAGCACATCGCATGGACACGTGTAAATGTTTCAGCATTGCTACGGAGTTACTCGCCGCTGCCATGCTGTCACGGAAATTCCAGGATTCAATTCGAATGCGCCAATGGGCAGATTGCCGCGACTCGACCGTTACCTGGCGTTAGGTCCGGTCGTGATCACGCCGCCGCCAGGACGCCGACCCGCCGGCTGGTCGCCAGGGTGTTGTTCGGCGTGCCCAGGTAGTGGCCGGACGTCGGCGCGACGTCGCTGTAGTCCCGGCCGATGGCCACGGTGACGTACCCGAAGCCCGCTTGCCGGTCGTTGCACGGATCGAACGGCACCGCCACGGCGGCGTCACCGGCGGGCACCACGACCTCGACCCAGCAGTGCGTGCCGCCCTCACCGAGCAGATGACCCGAGACATACCGGGCAGGCAAGCCGAGAAGATGACACAGGGCGAGCATCACGTGGGCCGAATCCTGACAAACACCGCGCCCACCGGCAAGCGCCTCAGCAGCGGTGGTGGACACCGAAGTAACGCCGTACTCGTAGCCGACAGCTGAGTGCACGGCCGAACAGATCCGATGCGCCAACTCGATCGGATCACCGCAGGACAGGCCAGATGCCAGATCCCGCAACCGATCGTCGGGCGCGGTCAGCCTTGTTGCGCGCAGCAACCGGGGATCACGCAGCGCCGCGAGGGGCAGCAGTGTCGGACCGTCCTGCCGGACCCGCTCCACCAGAACGGCGGCCCGAAACTCCACCGCCTGCTCAACGCGCCGCGCGTGCAGGTGGACGACGGTATTGCCGTGCGCGTCCCGCCGCCACACCCGCCGAGCCGTCGTCCCGGTCACCTCGACCCGGTGCACCCGCCGATGCTGGTTGCCGTGCCGACGTGGCGGCACGACGACGAGTCGTTGCCGCAACGAGGTGATCGGCTCGTCGTAGGCGTAGTGCAGGCGCTGGTCGAGCAGATAGGTGACCCGGGAGGCCCCGTCCAGATCGATGGCGGTGTGGTCGAGCAGTTCGAGTGTCACGACGGTGCCTCCTCGGCGTGAACCACCATCGACGTGAGCGTCGGGCCGCCGAACGTCGTGGCCATCGCCACGTCCGAGGCGTCGCGACCCCGGCCCACCACGACGCGACCCTTGCGGCGGACGTTGTTGCGCGGGTCGAACGTCCACCACCGGTCGCCGAGCCAGACCTCCATCCAGGCCGCGAAGTCCATCGGCGCGGGGTCCGGT
>Ga0137385_10001524_pt1 | contig 19479 bp, 23 predicted proteins | sample SagtaG_FD_104921 | JGI IMG/M metagenome (GOLD analysis project Ga0137385, IMG submission 104921) | Vadose zone soil microbial communities from Sagehorn Ranch, Mendocino, California, USA - Sage2_R_80_16 metaG | ecosystem: Environmental > Terrestrial > Soil > Vadose zone | place: USA: California... | reverse complement strand
CGGCGAAAGGGCTTTGATCAAGATCAATAACGCTCCGAAGGCTACTCATTGGACTAATAAAGGCGCCGAGCAGGCTCCGAAAGTCGCCCACAAGCCAATGGCGTCGATTCCATCCGTGGCGGTCTGAAGAACGGTCTGAAGAAACGTGGCATCAGGCTTCACGCGGCCTAATGCTGTCCACCGGAGAGAATGGCAACCCTCTTCTCCTCATACTCGTCCTTCTGGATCTCGCCTCTGGCAAACCGCTCACTGAGAATCTGCAGCGCCGAGCGGGTTGGATCAGTCCACGGCCGGTCCATCATGCGCCACGGCGGCCTGCCATGATGCGCCTGAGGCTCGCCATCAACGCGAAAATTGCGACGCGGTTGAGCTAGATCAAAACGCGTTGTCGGTGCTTCAGCTACGAAGATTCCGATGCCGTTTCTGCGGCGAGCGAGTGGCAGGAAGAGCCATCGAGGAGGGTTTTGGACATGAAACATGCAATCGGCCTGGTGACCGTTCTCGCGCTTTCGGTTGCCGCCGGCGAGGTTCGAGCGCAAGGAGCCGGCGACTTGGCAGAGGGCCTCGCAATGGCGCGACAAGTCTGCTCGGAGTGTCACGCGATCCAAAAAGGGCAGGTTCGCTCGCCGAACTCGAGATCGCCGACCTTCGTCGAGCTAGCGAACGCCCCTGGGATGACGGCCACGGCCTTGTTGGTGGCGCTGACGACGCCCCATGCGGGCATGCCGATGTTCATCCTTACGCCTGAACAAAGGGCAGGAATCATCGCTTATATCCTCAGCCTGAAGGGGTGAGACCGATCGCGGAAGGAGAACGGTGTGAAATCGCTTTGTCACTATGCTGCGCTGGGGTCGATCTTCGTTGCGCAGATCGCAGCTGCCGCCGAGGCTGATAACGGCAAACGCCTGGCCGAGATGCGGTGCGCGCCTTGCCACATCGTGGTCCCGAGCCGGCGCCAGGACCTGGCCGAATCGCCGCCATTTGAGACCATCGCAAGGAAGTTCGGCTCCAATCACGAAGCGCTTGTTTTTTCCATCCTCGCTCCGCACCCGAGGATGAACCTGACGGTGACCCGGCGCGAGGCGGAAGATATCGCGGCGTATATTGGCACGCTCGCGAAATAGCCGGCGTCACGGGACGAATGATGACCGAAGATTAATCGGGTTGACAATTCGCTAAAGCCATCTTCGATCGGTTGATTTAGGTCAATGTCGGGATCGCCCGCTTGCGGTCCCATTCGCTCGAAGCCTGACCGACGGCTTCTGATGATGGAGGAACTCATGGGTTTGAAATCTCTCATGCCGATCGGGCGGACTCGAGACGTAGCGCGCCGGGAATGGAATCCGTTCGACGGTCTCCAGCGCGAGGTCGAGCGCCTGTTCGATGACTTTTCCCGAGGGTATGCGACGCCGCGGACGCAGGATCTGACCCCAAGCATCGACGTCACCGAGACCGACAAGGAGGTCGAGATCACGGCCGAGCTGCCGGGGCTCGAGGAAAAGGACGTGCAGGTGAACGTCGCCGACAATCTCCTCACCATCCGCGGAGAGAAGAAGGCCGAGAGGGAGGACAAGAACAAGGACTACCATGTCGTGGAGCGCAGCTACGGCTCCTTCTCGCGCACGCTCGAGCTTCCGGAGAGTGTCGACGCCGATGCCATCCAGGCGACCATGTCGAAGGGCGTCCTGAAGGTTGTCGTGCCGAAGCCTGCGCCCGCGCAAGTGAAGAAGGTCTCAATCAAAAGCGCTGCCTGACCAGGGGGCTGCTGGGGAAACGCGTCCTGCGGCCAATGGCGCAGGACGCGTTCTTTTTTTCACCCCGGCGCCCGCAGTGGCGTTCCCCTTTGATCCAGGTCAAGGAGACCCCTTCGATCTGGCGAGACAATGCCCACCGGCCGAAAGGGAGTGATTGCCATGAAAGCGAATGACGTCATGGTCACGAATGTGATCACGGTGAATCCGGACGCCTCGATCGAGGACGTAGCCCATCTTCTGCTCACTCACCGGATCAGCGCCGTGCCGGTTGTCGGGCAACGTGGAGAATTGGTCGGAATCATCAGCGAGGGCGATCTGATCCGCCGCGCCGAATTGGGGACCGAGCGGCAACGTTCCTGGTGGCTCGAAATGCTCGCCGGTCGAGGCAAGGAGGCCCTGGCCGCCGAATATGTGAAGTCACACGCGTCCAAGGTCGCTGATCTCATGACGCGAGAGGTGATCACCGCGACGCCCGATGCGCCGCTTCGTGACATCGCCGCGCTGCTCGAAAAGAACCGCATCAAGCGGGTTCCAATCGTAGCCGACGGCAGGCTGGTCGGCATCGTCAGCCGGGCGAATCTTGTCCAAGCACTGGCAACTCTTCGCAAGGACATCGAACATCGGTCGGCGAGCGACTCGATCATCCGCGACAAGATCATGGCGCAGTTCAATTCGGAGCCGTGGAGCAAGTTCTCCACGCTCAATGCGACGGTTCAGAATGGCACGGTGGAATTGTGGGGTATCGTGGACACCGAGGCCGAGAAGCAGGCCGCCCGAGTGGCCGCCGAAACGGTCGCCGGTGTTGATGCCGTCGAGGACAATGTCGTCGTGCAACGCATGGTCTTCGGATCATAGGCGGCGTATGAATACTCCTCCTGCATCCGCAGCACCACCCTGCCCGTCCTGCCACGCTGCGATGAAGCTCGTCCGCGTCATACCACGGCTCGGTGGTCTTTCTGAGCTGCAGACGTTCGAGTGCCGCGCGTGTGGAACAGCCTGCACGCAGGCGGCCGAGGAGACGTGAGCAATTTCCATTACCGGCGTAAACGATAGCGGTTCGCGGCCGGGGCTGTAGAATTACTTTCTCAACGACCCGATATACGCCGCGAGGTCGGCAGCCTCGGTCCGTGTCAGGGACATGTTCGGCATCTTGGGATGCGGATCGAGGAGGAAAGTCGCCAGCCGGTTCGCGTTGAAGTCCGGCCGGTTCGCGATCGTTGCGAACGGGGGTGCCTCGGTTGTCGCCTGGCGCTGATTGCTGACGACCAGGTGGCAACTGATGCACCAGCGACGCGCAAGTTGGCGGCCGTGACTGGCATCGGCGGCAAAGCCCGCAGAGCTGTCGAGCACGGCAGCTGCGATCAGGAAAGCCAGCATTGTCGAACTTTTCCTCATTTGATCACCCCTTTTGAGCGCCGGTCGGCTCCCGGCTCCTGGATCGATTGCAGATAGGCAAGGATCGCATTGACGTCTTGAATTTCGAAAACGAATTCCGGCATGTCCGGATGACCGGTACTCAGACCCTCGGCCAAGGCCTCGGCCAGGGCTTCGATCGGATACCGCTGTCCCAGCGTGCGGAAGGGCGGTGCCTCGCGATGGGGGCTATTGCCGAGAGGGGCAATGGCGTGGCACCTCGAACAGTTGCTCGCCAGCAACATCTTCCCCCGCTGCTCGAGTGCTCCATCACGCTGCGCCGACGCAGGGGATCCGGAGAGCACGATCGACAAAGCCGCAAGGAGCGATGGTGCTAGCGAGGGAACTGTCTTGGAAGGCATCGGGTCACCTCAGGGTTGAGATTTGTGTGCACAGGCGGCGAGAATTCTGTCCATCAAGGCATTGCCCAATAGCGGCTTCTCAACGATGGGAATATCGGCCCTGGCAGCACTTGCGGTCAGCGCCGCATTTGGGTGGCTGGTCATCAGAATCGCCGGCACCGAAATGTGCTGAGCCCGCAGCTTCGCGATCAAATCCAGCCCGGTCATTCCGGGCATTTTCTGATCAACGACAAAGCAACCGCAGATCGGAAGATCCCGCGCGTTCAACAGCTCTGCGCCGCTCCCATAGGCACGAACAAGAAAGCCTTCGACTTCAAGCGAGAATTTGAGCGAATTGCGAACCGCCGGATCGTCGTCAACGATGACGACGACGGAGCCCGGAACCGACAATTCGCCGTCATTCTTCATTTGGCTTGGCCTGCTCGGCGAGTCCGTGTAGTTCAGTCGATGTTGTATGAAACATGATACTGGGTGCGGGCGCTTTGATATAGCTCAAGTCCGCGCCATCATCACAAGGCAACGCGACCGGAGGTTTGCTACCCGCCCTGTCCGCCATGCGCTTTCACCGGATCATGCGCCGGCGGTGAGCCGCCAGAAACGTATCCGCGAAGCTCGTTGTAACGGACAATCTGTCGCGCATCCAATATGGCGCTCGTTTCAAGGTGCGCCGCGAGATGGACCGCCCGCAATCGACCCAGTAGCGTGCCCACCGTTGCAGTTTCGACTTCGAGCTCTTTACGATCCGCCGGGGATTTGACCACATCGCTATGGTATCAGCCGTCCGAATTCGACCCCGACCCCAGAATCCCGGCGACCAGGGCCATGCGCACGAGATCGGACAGGCTCGCGGCCTGCATCTTGGTCATGAGATTGGCGCGGTAGACCTCGACCGTCCGTGGGCTGATCCCAAGATCGAACGCAATCTGCTTGTTGGCATGGCCAGCCACGAGCCCTTCGAGCACGTCGCGCTCGCGGTTGGACAGCGCCGCCAGCCGGCTCTCGACCTCGGCTCGCTCCGCCTCGCGCCTGCTGCCGCTATCCTGCCGGTTCAGCACCGAGCGAACTGCCGCCAGCAAGGCCTCGTCGTCAAAGGGCTTTTCGAGGAAATCCGCGGCCCCGATCTTCATCGCCTCGACCGCGAGCGGGACATCGGCATGGCCCGTGATGACGATCACGGGAACGCCGATCTTGCGTTCTCGCAATCGTCGCAACAGGTCGATCCCGCTGATGTCGGGCATTCTCACGTCGGTGATGACGCAACCGGACTTGACATCGGCAGCAACATCCAGAAAGGCCTTGGCGGATTCATAGGTCCTGGCCTCGATCTTGGCCGCCCGCAGCAGGAACGCGAGCGAATGACGCGCAGCCTCGTCGTCGTCGATCACATGCACGATGGAACTGTCAGCCGGCATCGCCGGATTCCTCCTTGGTCACGGCGCGGAGCGTGAAGCGAAAGATCGTCCCGCCGGCGGGATTGGGCTCCACGCCGATTTGTCCGCCATGGGCCTCGACGATGGTGCGCGAGATCGAAAGGCCGACGCCCATCCCGTGGCGCTTGGTGGTGACAAAGGGCTGAAAAAGCTGCGAGGCCATTTCCGGCGCGATTCCGGACCCCGTGTCGGCCACGCTGATTGCGACCATGTCGTCGGCGGCCGCCGCCGTGGACAGAACGAGCTCGCGCTTCGGCGATCCCTCCATGGCCTCGATGGCATTGCGGATCAGATTGAGCAGAACCTGCTGAATCTGCACCCTGTCGGCAAGCACGAGATCGATCGTGGGGTCGAACTGAAATCTGACGTGGACCCCTCGGTCCTTGGCGCCGACGAGCGCCAGCGCGCTTGCCTCCTCGACCACCTTGTTGACGCTTTCGACCCACCGCTCGCTTTCGCCCCGGGCAACGAAATCGCGTAAGCGGCGGATGATCTCTCCCGCGCGCAAGGCCTGATCGGCGGCCTTGTCCACGGCGTCGCGCAATATCGCCGAGCGCTCGTCCGAGCTGTCTTCGAGCAACCGTCGCGAGCCCTTCATGTAGTTCGCGATCGCCGACAAGGGCTGATTGAGCTCGTGGGCAAGCGTGGATGCCATCTCGCCCATGGCGCTCAGCCGGGATATGTGCACCAGTTCGGATTGCAATTCCTGCAGCCGGGCCTCGGTTTTCTGGCGCTCGGTCAAATCGCGGATGAACCCGGTGAAGAAACGCTGATTGCTCGATCGCATTTCCCCGACCGCAAGCTCCATTGGAAAGGTCGAGCCGTCCTTGCGTTCGCCGACGACCAGGCGGCCGATGCCGATGATCCGCCTTTCTCCGGTCCGCAGATATCGCTCCATATAGCCATCATGATTCTCGCGATAGGGCGAGGGCATCAGCATCTTGATGTTTTTTCCGAGCACCTCCGCCGGGGCATGGCCAAACAGCCGCTCGGCTGCCGAGCTGAACGATTGCATGATGCCGCGTTCGTCGATGACGATCATGGCGTCGGGGACGGTGTCGAGGATCGATTTGACATGGGCCTCGCGGGCCAGCGCGTCTTGCGTGCTGGCCGCGGCACGCCGCCGGCTTCGATGCAATTGCTCTCCGCCCCATGCCATCCCTAGCCCGATTGCCGTGAACACCACGGCATCCGCGATTTCGGCCGGGGACAGCGCTGGAAGGCTCGCGATGAAAAAGAAACCGAGCAGCAGGCCGAGGCCGGTGGCGAGAAGACCAGCCCCGAATCCGCCGACGCCCGCCGCGATCAAGACCGCCGGCACGAAGAGAAAATATGGCATTTCGCCCTGCAGGATCGGCGCCATCAAGACGCGGGCGGCAAGAGCCAATGCGATTGCTGCGAGCGCGGCGCCATACCGGCCCACGGCTGGTCGGACGGCCAGCTTGCGTGAAGCCGCGCTTCGGGTGGAAGATCCAGGCGATTTTGCCGCGACTTCAGCCATCAATATTCCGACAATTTATTGGGATGATAACAGCGCCGCCGATTGGTGCACAAGCATTTTGGAGGTCGCCGGTCTTCTGCCGCGCAATTCGGGCCGGCGCGGTGCCGGTGGTCGGCCCGAAGGCCGAGATTCTCGGAATCGTGAGCGAGGGCGAGATTAATTGCCGGAGTCGGAGACGTGCGAGATCTGCGGGCGGCTGGAGGTGCCTACCCCGCGATTCAGCAAATGGGTTCGCGTCACCAGGATCCTTGCGGCAGCAAGGCGTGGATGCGCGGACAATCCCCGGATCAAGTCCGGGAACGCGCATGACGATGTCAGTGGTTTTGAGTCGACCAAAATCCGCGCTAGCTCAGTTCGACCGGTTCATGGCCGAACGTTGCACCTGGCCGGAGCCGAGTACGTCGTAGCCAAGCGGCCATTGATATGGATCAAAGCGTCAGGGCCCTGAAGCCCGCAAACATAAACGTCATTTCTTTGCAACGAGGGAGCCACCGATGAAATTCGCCTCCGTAGCCGCGGCCCTTTGCGCCACCGCCATGCTGGCTATAGCACCGCCAGCATCAGCACTCGCACAGGACGCCCACCAGCACACCGAGACTACACCGCCCGCGGCGGCGTCACCGGCAACGCCGGCGTCACCGAGAATGCCGTCGGGGATGATGCAGGCTATGCCGCCCGAGATGATGCAAATGATGCAGATGATGCAAAAGATGCACAGCGGCGCGATGCCGCGGATGGCCATGATGGGTGGGTCCTTCATGGCGCCGGGAGGCGCAATCCAAAATGTCGAGGGTCATATCGGCTTCCTCAAGGCCGAACTCAAAATCACCGACGCGCAACAGAAGCCGTGGGACCAGTTTGCCGACGCCCTAAGGACGAATGCAAAAACGCTGGGTGCCGCCTCCAGCGAAATGATGCGCGGAATGATGGCTGGAGTGATGGGCGGAGCGGACAAGAAAATGCCGGCCACGGCTCGGCTCGAACAGCAGGAAAAATTGCTGACGCTGCAGCTGGAGGCTCTTAAGCGGTCTCGGGCGGCGCTCGAAGGATTGAATGCAGTGCTGAGCGATGAACAGAAGAAGCAGCTCGACGAGCTGATTTGAGCCGCCCGGGCTCTGTAGTAGCTGCCGCTCTGGCTCAGTCGCCGAAGTCGGTGCAAATGTGTCAAGTTTTTGCGATGCGACATGCCTCGTCGGTGTGAGGCGAAACCTCTTAGCCATTGCCTTCGCGCCCCTTCCTGCCAGGCAAAAGCTGCAGAAGGGGGCGTCCCAGCGGCAATTGCCTTGCAATGGCGGCCTCCGGGAAAGCCCTTAGGGAGATTATCTGAATTTTCAGCCCTTGGCCCGCCCGCTACCAATGACCCCATCAAACCCATGGAGGTCATGCCATGTTGGCACAGAGCGCAATCCGGACCGGTTCTTTCCCACAGTCGACGAAGCAAGGCCTGCCGCCCGCGGCAAGCCACGCGCCCGGCGGAGCGATCGAGCTCATGGGCGCCCCCATGTCCTTTGCCCGCAACGCGGAGATTTACGGGCAGGACGAGCCGGCCGACTATCTCTACAAGCTCGTCAGCGGCACGGTGCGGACCTACAAGGTCCTGGCCGATGGCCGCCGGCAGATCGGGGCCTTCTATCTGCCCGGCGATATCTTCGGTCTCGAGAGCGGGGACGAGCACACGTTCTCCGCCGAGGCGATCACCGAATCGAAGGTGCTCGTGATCAAGCGCAGCGCACTGGTCGCGCTCGCGGCGCGGGACAATGATGTGGCCCGCCAGCTCTGGACCCTCACCGGCAGCGAGTTGCGGCGGGTCCAGGACCACATCCTGCTGCTGATCCAGACCGCCCAGGAACGCGTCGCCGGTTTTCTCCTGGAAATGGCGGATCGGGTATCGGGCGGCAACTCGGTCGAGCTGCCGATGTCGCGCCAGGACATCGCCGACTATCTCGGCCTCACCATCGAGACCGTCTCGCGCACGCTCACGCAGCTGGAGAACGTCGCCGCGATCGAGGTGCCGACGTCGCGGCGGATCGTGCTGCGCAACCGTTCCGCGTTGAACCGGTTGAACGCCTGATTCCCCGGCCGGACCAGCGGTCGACGGAGCGCCTCGGATCTGGAACTTACCGAAGAGCTTACAGGAGAACCGCCATGAAAGCGCACGATGTCATGACCTGGGGCGCGATTTCGATCGAGGCCGATGCGCCAGCCATGCAAGCCGCCCAGCTGATGCTGCAAAACAAGATCAGCGGACTGCCCGTGGTCGATGCGCAGGGCAGCCTGGTCGGAATCGTGACCGAGGGAGATTTCCTCCGACGCGGCGAGCTCGGGACCAAACGCCAGCGGCCGCGCTGGCTGGAGTTCCTGATCGGCCCGGGCCGGCTCGCGGCCGAATACGTTCGCGCCTGCGGACGTAAGGTGAGCGAGATCATGACCCCCGACCCGCACACCATCACCGAGGACACGCCGCTCGAAGAGGTCGTCCAATTGATGGAGCGGCATCGCATCAAGCGCCTGCCGGTGGTCGAAGGCGGCAAGCCCGTCGGCATCGTGAGCCGCGCGAACCTCCTGCACGCTCTGGCGAGCCTCGCCCGCGAGGCCAAGGCGCCGGCAAAGGACGATGCAGTCATCCGCGAGCGGGTCCTGGCGGAGCTCGACAAGCAGCGCTGGGCGACTCCCGTCAACGTCGTCGTCCGCAATGGCGTAGCCGAGCTGTGGGGCATGATTACCGATGAGAGGCAACGCCAGGCCTTTGTCGTCGCCGCCGAGAATGTCCCGGGCGTCAAGAGCGTACGCGATCACCTGGTCTGGGTCGAGCCGATGTCGGGAATGGTCCTGCTGCAATCGGATGAGGACGCAGCCCGTGCGAAGGCGTCTTGAGAGTCCGGCGGGCAAGACATTGCGCGGAAACTTGGAGGCCTCCATGGTCCTTGCAGCCGAGAGAGATGAGGGCCGCGGCTTTGCCCGCCGGTTGTCCCGCTGGTGGCGGAACTGGGCGCACGCGCGCGCGGCGCTGACCGAACTTCAGTCTTGTGGCCCAGCGGAGGTGGAACGCATCGCTCGCGACGCCGGGGTCACCAGCGCCGATCTGCGCATTCTGGCGGGGAAATGGCCGGACTCGGCCGAGCTCTTGACCCAGCGCATGCAACAGCTCCGGCTCGATGCGGCAGATATCGCGCGCGTGGAACCTCAAGTCATCCGGGACCTGCAGAGGGTTTGCACGCTCTGTGCGAGCAAAGGGAAATGCGAGCATGACCTGGCCAGGGATCGGTCCGATCCGGTTTGGCAAGAGTATTGCCCGAATGCGATGACGCTTGCGGCTCTGCTCGCCGAGCGGGCGAACCGCCCCGGTCCGAAGGCGGCTCGATAACATCCATTTGGCCTGCGCGCGACCGCACTGGGTGGTGTTTCCAGCCGGCTTCGGCACGTTGGATGAGCTGTTTGCAATCCTTACGCTTGTGCAGGCCCGCAAAACACCAGGAATTCCGGTTCGTATCCAAGGTGTCCGAGGCCTTTGCGCTCTACGATCTCAAGTTCGCTCTGGCTGTGCTCAAGAGTTGAAATAATTGGGACGGCCATGGCTACGTCCCGCTTTTATTCTTCTCCACCGGCCAATCGGTGAAGGCGAGGACCCAGAGAAAAATCAGATTTACGAGTGGAATGAAAATCAGCAGCGACCAGAACGGTGACAGACCGAGGCGGTGGAGGATCCGTCCAATAGGATAGAGAATCAACGCGACCATCACCGCAAAGAAAAGCCAGTGGGCAAAGCCATAGCCTGCCATCCATGTCCAATTATCCATCATCATGATCTCACCTGTGCGCTTTAGGGGTTGAGCTCAGGAAGGCATCGGAGCAAGCTCGCTGATCGAGTTTGCCAGGATTTCCCCCACGTCGATGCCGTTGGTTTCGTGGGGGATGCTGTTCGAGGTGACCACGCGCGCGCCTGCCTGCGCGAGTTGCATGTCGGAATTATCGGCGAACAAGCCGTGGACGGCAACGCAAACGGGCGTTGTCGCTCCGCGTTCCATGATCAGCCGAACAGCCTCGATCATCGTTCGTCCGCTGGAAATAATGTCGTCGACAAAAACGGGCGTTCGCCCGTCGAGGTCTTGCAGTTTCTTGACGGAGATTTCCACGTCCCGATCTCCGCGACGTACCTTCTCCAGGACCGTATAGGGGGCGCCGGCATCTTTTGCGACCGCCGAGACCCACTGTTCGCTCTCGCCGTCAGGCCCGATGATCAGTGGGTTTGGCACGTGAGCCCTGATCCATTGCGATATCAAGGGAGCCGCATGAACGACGCGAGTCGCAATAAGGTAAATCTCAGCCAGCGAGCCATAGCGGTGAAGGTGCGGATCGACGGTCGCCAGCCAGTCGAAGGCATTCGATAGCAGCTGGGCAACCTCACGCGACGTCACGGCCTCTCCGGGCTTGAAACGCCGATCCTGCCGCATATACGCGAGATAGGGTGCGACTAGGCCAACATTCACCGCGCCGAGCTCGCGGGCCGTCGCAGCGGCAAAGAGCAGTGGCAGAATCTTTTCATTTGGCCGATCAAGCGTGCAAACCAGAACAAGTGTTCGACCTTTGAGATTGGTGAGGAACCGCAAATAAGTTTCGCCATCGGGAAACGCATGCACTTTGACTTGACCGACCTCTATGCCCAGAATTCGTGCGAGCGATTGCGTCATCGCTTCGTTGCCGGGCATCGCGACGACGAGGGGAGCGGTCATGACTCGCGGATCGCAATGATGTCGCGGTTGGCGGCGGCGTAATCGAAGGCATACGCCAGTTCACCTGGCGCGTCGGCATGAACGGTGCACAACGGTTGCCCGGACGTGACCGGGTCGCCGACCGCGACATGCAGGTCCACGCCGGCCGCCTTGTCGTCGGGGGCGCCCGCGAGCTTGGCCAGCCGCGCAATCCTGCGATTGTCGATGACGTGCACGCGTCCCGATCGCTCCGCCAAAAGCGGCCGTTGTTGGCGCGACGTCGGCGGCACCCGCATTCCACCCTGGGCCTCGCAGATGCGCTGGAATTTCGACCAGGCGCGGCCGTCCTCAAGCGTCTTCGCGGCCATCGCCTCTCCATCGCCTTCCGGCGCCGCGCGCGCGAGTTCCAGCAAGGCGCCTGCGAGCACGATTGCTCGATCCCTCAAATCTTGCGGAGCATCCGGCTCGCATTGGAGGACGGAGAGAACATCACGGGCTTCGAGCGCAGGTCCAATGCCCCGTCCAACCGGCTGCAACCCGTCGGTCTGCACGACCTTCGTGTGGAGTCCGAATGTTTCGGCGACACTGAGGAGACTGTCGGACAGAATCTCGGCGGCGTCCGCGCTACGCACTTTCGCCGTTGGACCGACCGGAAGATCGATCACAAGATGGGTGGCGCCGGCAGCGATTTTTTTCGACAAAACCGAAGCGATCAGTTGCCCTTCGGTATCGAGATCGAGGGCGCGCTCGACCCGGATGAGGATGTCGTCCGCCGGGCTCAGCTTTACCGCTCCGCCCCACACAACGCATCCGCCTTCACGCTCCACGACACTACGGATGACCGCAGTGTCGAGTTCGACCGGCGCCATCGTCTCCATGGTATCTGCGGTTCCTGCCGGCGATGTGATCGCGCGCGACGATGTCTTGGGGATCGTCAGGCCGAGCGCTGCCACGATCGCGACGATGATCGGGGTCGTGCGATTGCCGGGGAGGCCGCCAGCACAGTGCTTGTCCACGACAACGCCGGCAGGCCAGCGCAACCGCTCGCCGACCCCCACCATGGCATCGGTCAGAGCGAGGACTTCCTTGTGGTCGAGCGCCCGGGCGGCGCAGGCAGTGAGAAATGACGACAGGTGAATGTCGGAATACTTGCCGTCCACGATGTCTTGAATGATCGAATGGAACGACGCGGCGCCGAGGTCGTGGCCATAGATGCGGCTGCGAACGTGACTGAGGGAATCGAGCTGTGCGGGGTGGGTGACGATGATGCGATCCCCATCCGTCAAACCCAGCCGCATCCAGGCAGACTCGGACAGCGCGGCTTCATCGTGCGCGATGAGATCGCCTGTTGCTTGATACAACGTGGCGATCACCTGTTGCTTGCCGTTACACAGCAACACTCGCGCGTGCGCAGTGAATCCTTCAGACCGGCAGACCTGACACTCCTTGTGCATGAAGACGATGGCCTCGTATTGGGTGTCGAGACCGAGTCGACGGGCGCGAACACCGCCCGATGCCGCTTGTTCGTGCGCAGCGGCCGCTGTGGCCTGTCTTTCAATCATGTAAGTTCGACCTTTTGACCATGATCGGGAACCATGCATCGCCAGCCAAGCTCCTCTTCGATCCGGTGGCGAAGTGCATCGGCTGCGGCGGGCTCGCCGTGGGTCACGAATGTCATTCGGGGAGCGGCCTTGAAGCCGCGCAGCCAGCGCAGGATTTCGTCCGCATCGGCGTGGGCAGACAGCATTTCAAGATTGCTCACCTGCGCACGAACGGGCACGTACTGGCCATGAATCTTGATGCTTTCCGCGCCGGATACCATGGCCGCGCCGCGGGTTCCGCCAGCCTGAAATCCCGCGAACAGAACTGTATTTTTGGGGTCCGGAGCGTAGCGCTTGAGATGGTGCAGCACGCGTCCGCCGGTCGCCATTCCGCTCGCGGAAATGATCACTTTCGGCATCGGATTGGCGGTGAGAGCCTTCGATTCGTCGGCGCTGCGCACGTAATGCGCGATGGCGCAGGAACGCCGGCACTCGGCCTCCGCCAGCTTGTGGTCTTTGAGATTCCTGCAGTAGATCTCGCTGGCGTCCTCCGCCATTGGACTGTCGAGGAAAATCGGGACGTTCGACAGCCGCCCCTTGGATTTCAGTTGTTGGAAGTAAAAGAGAAGACTTTGTACCCGCCCCACGGCAAAGGCCGGAATAACCACGGTACCGCCGCGGCCGATCGTATTGCCGACAACCTCCGCCAGGGCGTCTGCGGGATCACGCTTGTCGTGCCGGCGGTCGCCATAGGTCGATTCGACCAGGAGGTAGTCAGCCCGATCAATCGACAGCGGGTCGACCATGGTTGCATCATCATATCGACCGAGGTCACCGGAGAAGACAATCGCAATGCCGGCCCAATCGAGCTGGACCGATGCCGCGCCGAGAATGTGACCCGCCCGCCGGAGCCGAATCGTGCCCCCGCCGGGGAGCGTCCGCTCTTCGTCGAAAGATATCGGCATCAAGTGCTTGAGCGCGGCTCGCGCATCCTCTTCGGTATAAAGTGGCAAGGCAGGTTTGTGTTTTGAAAAACCGTGACGGTTGGCGAATTCGGCGTCCTTCTCCTGCAGATGCCCGGCGTCAGGCAGCAGGATTGCGCAGAGATCGGCCGTTGCGTGGGAGCAAAAGACGGGTCCTCTGAAACCACGCTTGATCAACAACGGCAAGTACCCTGCGTGATCGATATGAGCATGTGTCAGAACGCCAGCCTCGATGCTACGCGGTTCGATGGGGAGCGGAGCCCAGTTCTTGAGCCGAAGCGCCTTGAAGCCCTGAAACAGCCCGCAGTCGACGAGGATTTTGTGCCCCGCAAGGTCGACGGCATATTTCGAGCCGGTGACAGTCCCTGCTCCGCCCAAAAACGACAGCTTAAGACTCACATCAACCTCTGCGTGTTCCCACTAGCCGCGCGTTCATGGCGAATTCCGAAGGTCGGGGGCGCTAGTTCGCCTCTGAACGCTTCGGTCGCTCGCTAAGGTGAAGCTCAAACGGGATAGACGCTCACACGGCGCGGCCCTTACAGCCAATCATAGTCTCGATGCTCCTTCATGATGACGTACGTCGGATAGAGCAGTTTGCGCTCCCGATATTTATGCCACTTGATCTGCATCAATGATGGCAGTTTTGCATTGCAATATTTTTTACTGGTCTGCCAGCGCCTCAAAATGAGTGAGAGCCGCTGTAATACCCGACGGACAGCGGCGTCCATAACGTATTAGGAATACTGATCAAGCCCATGACGACCGGACCGGAAGATGACGAGGAACGTCGCGAGGACGCGCAAGACGGATCTGCGGCGGCCAAGGATACAGACGCGGCGGTACGGCGAGCCCTGGTTGAGTCGCGCCAAGATTTGTTGGCCTTTCTGCGTCGACGCTTGGGTAGCCGCGAGGAAGCCGAGGACGTGTTGCAGCGTTTTTCGCTCCGCGCGCTGGAACGCGCGTCAGATCTACGCGATATCCGCACCGTGCGGGGATGGCTCGGCCGCATTCTGGCTAGCACGATTGTCGACCACCAGCGCCGCGCCATCAGAAAGCGCCGACGGGAGGTTCCCATGGAACAGACCGATATCGAGAGCCTCGCGGTTGAGCCGGATGTGGAACTCGACGGGGCAGTCTGCAATTGTCTCTACAAGCTGCTGCCAACGCTCAAGCCGGATTATGCGGAGGTCATTTGGCGCGCCGACATCCTTGGCGAGCCGCGGGACCGTATCGCGGTGAGCCTCGGCGTCACGCTGAACAATGTGACAGTTCGGATTCATCGCGGTCGACAAGCGCTCAAGAAACGGCTGGAGGAGATGTGTCTGACCTGTCCTGTGCATGGTTTCCTCGACTGCCGTTGCGATGAGGCGGCACGCATCCGTCAGCAGCGGATTGCAGCGATGTTGTGAGGGCACAAAAAGATCACATGCGCATCCCGATAACCACAGGAGAGAAACCATGAAACGATCCAAGATCGCGACTGTGCTTGCGCTCGCCGTGTTGGCGAGCCCGATCTGGGGGCAGGCAGTCAGCGCCCAAGACCCCCATCACCCGGAGAGCAGCAGTACCGTTCAACCGGCATTACCACCGGCCCAGCCCGGGATGGGCGGACAGCAAGGCATGATGGGCGGTATGCCCATGATGAACATGATGGGCATGATGCAGATGATGGGAATGATGGGGTCGGACATGGCCGGCATGGCCATGATCGATCACGTCGAAGGTCGAATCGCTTTTCTACGAACCGAGCTCAAGATCACCGAGGCTCAAGCGAGCGCCTGGAATGCCTTTGCTGATGCGCTGCGCACGAACGCCCAGAAGCTCGGCGCGATGCGCGCTTCGATGATGCCTCAGCCGGGCGCTGGGCAACAGCGAGCTCCGACGATGGCCGAGCGCGTCGAGGCGCAAGAGCGATGGCTTCTCGCGCGGCTTGAGGGTACCCGAACGATCAAGTCGGCCTTCACGAACCTCTATGGCACGATGTCAGACGATCAAAAGAAGACAGCCAACGAGCTCCTCGCCCCGCACATGGGCATGGGAATGATGGTGATGATGCCGGGGCAGATGCAGCCGGGCCAGATGCAACCTGGGCAGATGCAGCCGGGGCAGATGCAGCCCCGGCCGACGCCGCAACCCGGAAAGTAGACGAGGTCCGCTGACAATGGCTCAAGTCGCGACACGTGACGGCGAGGAAAAGGTCGGACCGCAAAGTCGGCGCGCGTCGGCTGCTGTGGCAGGTCGGCAGCGAGCGACGCCGCATGTCAGGACTGAGAATGGTGCGAAGGCGCGCAACGCGCCGTCCGCAGCGGCTTGCGCATGGCTCAGACCTCACGAGCTATTCGCGTACCAGCGCGATTTATGGGAACGCACAATCCTGTTCTGGGATACGCTCCGGCAACGGGCCGACAACATGCTTGCCCATGAGCAGGCCGGAAAGCCTCCACTGCTCGATTTCGACTATGAGCTTCTACTCGACGGCCGTCGGTTCGAGCGTCCGGCGAATTACGCGCTGCTGCGCATCACACGATTTGCCGACGATTGCCTGGAAGATCGTCTGGATCCCACGAAGCCGCCAGTCATCATTGTCGATCCACGGGCCGGCCACGGGCCGGGCATTGGAGGCTTCAAGCGTGAATCCGAGGTCGGCATCGCACTGCACGAAGGCCATCCGGTGTATTTCGTCATGTTCTTTCCCGAGCCTTGCCCAGACCAGACCCTTGCCGATGTCCTGCACGCGATGCGGCGCTTCGTCGAGGAGGTTTCCAAGCGTCACGATGGCAAGGCTCCGGTTCTCTACGGCAATTGTCAGGCCGGCTGGGCCATCGCTCTCCTCGCGGCCGACTGCGAAGGCCTTGCCGGTCCCGCCGTTCTCAATGGCTCGCCGTTGTCATATTGGGCGGGCGAGTCCGGCGTAAATCCGGCGCGGATTTCCGGGGGACTCCTGGGCGGGGCATGGATCGCTCACCTCGCGGCCGATCTTGGGAATGGCCGATTTGATGGCGCATGGCTCGTCGAGAACTTCGAGAACCTCAAGCCGGAGGCGGTTTGGGAGAAATACGCAAATCTCTTCGCGCATATCGATCGAGAGCGTGAACGTTTCCTCGAATTCGAGCGTTGGTGGAACGGCTTCTATTTCTTGAGTCGCGAAGAGATTCTCTCGATTATCGAGAATCTATTCATCGGCAATCGACTGGAACAAGGGACTTTGCGCATTTGCGAGCATTGCTTTGCCGACCTTCGCCGAATCCGCAATCCGATCGTCATCTTCGCCTCCTATGGAGACAATATAACTCCGCCTCACCAGGCGCTCGGCTGGATTCCGGTCGTCTACACCGACACCGATGATCTCAAGCATGCCGGACAGCGGATCGTCTATCTGACGAATCCTCATATCGGGCACCTCGGAATCTTCGTCTCAGCGGCCGTCGCACGCTTCGAGCACCGTGCGATCCTCGATAGCCTGGGCAAGATTGAGGCGCTTCCGCCCGGTGTCTATGAGATGAAGATCGATAATCCGACCGGTGACCCGGATTGCCGGCACGATGCCTACTCCGTTCGTTTCGAGGAGCGTCGCGTCGAAGATCTCCGTTTCCCCATAGACCGCATCGCGTTCGAACGCGTGCGCGAGGTCTCGACCCAACTGGACATCGCCTATTCGGCAACGCTGGGAAAATGGATCGAGGCCATTACGACGCCGCTGTCAGCGACCCTTCTTGAATGGCAGCATCCGATGCGAACGAGCCGGTACATCTTTGCCACTCCCTTCAGTCCATGGCTAGGCGCGCTTTCGGTCCTTGCCTCGCGCATCGCGAAGGATCGCCATGGTGTGTCCGACGACAACCCATTCAAGGCGCGGGAAATCGAGGCGTTCAACCAGGTCCGCGATCTGATCACCCAGGCGCGGGTGCTTCGCGATCTGGGGTTCGAGCACTTGTTCGAAGCTCTCTACGGCCGTCGGCTGGCCGCCGATACCGCACCGGCGAGAGTCAAAAGCGGATCGAAGTTGCAACGCACGCATGGGAGCCAGCCATGAGCGTCCACACCTCTGTCGGCGAGATTTTCGGCAGACCGCAGGGCGGTACGCCGTCACGTGCCGAACGCAAAATGGAGCGCTTAGCCCTGCGGATCGGCGGCATGACTTGCGGTCATTGCCCGCCGACAATCGAGAAAGCTCTCGCCGCGGTCCCCGGGGTGACGATGGCGCGGGTCAATTCCGCCACCAAGCTGGCGACGATCGAATACGATCCTTCGCGCACGAAGATTGCCGACATTCTGCGGGCGATCCGCGCGATCGGCTACACCGTCGGCACCGCCACGGCGCGCATCCCGATCAAGAACATGCATTGCAGCTCATGCGTCATTCGCGTCGAGCTGGCGCTGCGGATGACGCCGGGCGTCATTTCGGCGCGAGCAAATCTCGGACCGAACGCCGTCGACATCGAGTACCAGCCGGAAAAAGTCGATTTTGAAGCGATCCGTAAGGCAATCGAAGTCGCGGGGTATCGCGTCGCCGAGCCGAAGATCGATCCGAAAGGCGAAGTGCTCGATCCGGCCGAGGCGGCCAACGAGGAAGAGTACCGTACCTTGATGCGGAAATTCTGGTTCGCCGCAGCCATTTCGGTCCCGGTCATGGCGCTCAGCTATCCGGATTTGATCCCGGGCTTGCGCGACTGGATGCCAATGGGCAGCGACACCCGCCGGATCGTCTGGGCGCTCCTGGGCGTGCTGAGCTTACCCGTCCTGATCTGGGCCGGCTCTCAATTCTTCACCGGCATGTGGGATGCGCTGAAGCACCGTTCGGCCAACATGCATACCCTGATCGCGATCGGCATTACCGCAGCCTTTGCCTATTCGGTGGTCGCCGTCGCGTGGCCGGGACTCTTTCCGGATATGAGGCTCGCCGAAGTCTTCTGGGACGTCACCGACGTCGTTGTCGCGCTTGTCGTCCTCGGCCTCGCGCTCGAGATCAAGGCCAAGGGACGGACGTCGCAGGCAATCAAGAAGCTGATTGGACTGCAGGCCAAGACCGCGCGAGTCATCCGCGAGGGGAAGGAGACCGACATCCCGGTCGAGGAGGTGCTGGTCAACGACGTCGTGGTCGTCCGGCCCGGCGAGAAGATCCCCGTCGATGGCAAGGTGATCGCGGGTTCGAGCGCCATCGACGAGTCGATGATTACCGGCGAGTCGATGCCGGTCGAGAAGCAGGTCGGAGACGAAGTGATCGGCGGCACGCTGAACAAGACCGGGAGTTTCCGATTCACGGCCACCAAGGTCGGCAAGGATACCGCACTCGCGACCATCATCCGAATGGTGAAGGACGCGCAGGGCTCGAAGGCTCCGATCCAGCGCGTGGTCGATACGGTCTCCGGCTACTTTGTCCCCGCGGTCATGATCCTGGCGGTTCTTGCTTTCGTCGCTTGGTACAATTTCGGACCCGAGCCACGATCCATTTACGCGACAGTCGTCTTTGTCACGACGCTCATCATTGCGTGCCCGTGCGCGCTCGGTCTCGCGACGCCGACATCGCTCACGGTCGGAATCGGCAAAGGGGCCGAGAACGGAATCCTGATCCGCTCCGGCGACGCCTTGCAGGCCTCGGAAAAGCTCGACGCGATCATTCTCGACAAGACGGGCACGATCACGAAAGGCGAACCGGCGCTCACCGACGTGGTCGTGACGCCGGGCCACGACGAGGCGGATGTCTTGCGGCTCACCGCTTCGCTTGAGCGCGGCTCCGAGCACCCATTGGGCGAGGCGATCATCAAGGGCGCGGATACGCGGAAACT
>Ga0137385_10001521_pt1 | contig 19490 bp, 21 predicted proteins | sample SagtaG_FD_104921 | JGI IMG/M metagenome (GOLD analysis project Ga0137385, IMG submission 104921) | Vadose zone soil microbial communities from Sagehorn Ranch, Mendocino, California, USA - Sage2_R_80_16 metaG | ecosystem: Environmental > Terrestrial > Soil > Vadose zone | place: USA: California... | reverse complement strand
GGTCAGGGGTTCGAGCCCCCTCAGCTCCATATCAGTGCCCCTTGGTGTAATTGGCAACACGCCTGACTCTGGATCAGGAGAGTCCTGGTTCGATCCCAGGAGGGGCAACTCGAAGCGCGATGCTGCCATACGCGGTGTCGCGCTTCTCGTGTTTTTGGGCCATGCAAGCGTTTTACAAGCGTTCACGCCGCTGCCCCCCTGCATCACTTGCTGCTGACTTTCCTGTCCCGAAGCTTCACAGGCGTGCTCATCACCTCGAGCATGCCGTCCGTCGTCGCCAACTGGTAGCAGCTGTGCAACGTCTGCGCGTCGCGCCACCCGCCGGCCGCCATCACGTCCACGAGCGACATGTTCTTTCGCTCGGTGGCCCACTTTCTCCTGAACGGGTGGAAGCGACCGCCCTTCAGATGCGACAGACCTGCATGCCGCTCCACTCGGTCGTACAGCTCGCCGAAGATCTCCCGCGGCCAGTGATCGTCCTTGTCGGCGCACGGGAACAGCCACCCGTCACCAACCGCCGCGAACTTCACCTTGAATCCGCGCAGCTCTTCGGCCAGCGCTTCGGGAATCGGAACCACTCTATCACGGCCCCGCTTGTCGAACTCCGCCCTGAACTTGATTTCGGGCGGATCGAAACTGATGTCCGACCAACGGAGACCGCTGATCGCCCCGATGCGCGCTCCGGTAGCTTCCGCCAGCACGAGCGCCAATTCCCAGCGCTTCCAACGTTCGCGCCCGCGCTTCTGCAGCGCCGTCGCCGCCATTTGTTGGGCGGCCGTCCTGAGTTTCAGGAACCGGTCATACGTCGCGACCGGCCGGCGCGGGTCCTCTTCCTTCGGCAACTTCACACCACGCAGCGGGTTGTTCTCGAGCAACCAGGAACCGTCAGGTAGCCGCTCGTTCATGGCCCAGTAGATCATCTGGCGCAGCTGCTTGATCTCGCCTTGGATCGTCCGGGCTCGCACCGGCGGGGTCTCGCGACCATCCGGCCATCCATGACCAGACCGACGCATCGCGACGTACCGCTCCACGTCGTTCTTGGTCAGGTGCTCCACTCGCTTCGTGGCACCGAGGCCGGCGATCAGTAGCCGGACATCGGTCTGCTTCTGCTTCCGCGTCCGTTCGAGGTTTCCGCGGTAGCTCGGCGCCTCCTGCTGGTAACGGTCCCACAGTTTCTCGAGCGTCAGCGGCTCGGCCAGGTTGATCTTCTTGCCCTTCTCGATCTCGCGAATGAACTCGATCGCGAGCCGGCGCGCTTCCTGGCGATCGGTCGTGCCGAGCGACGCATACGAGACGCGCCGGCCTACCCGAAACACCCGTTGAAACGTGCCGCCTGGCTTGTGCTGCTGGACTCGAACTTTCAGCCCCCTGACGCCGAGCGAGAGGGACCAGCGGCCGCTCTTGCTCTTGTGCCAGGGGCGTTCCGGAATTGGGAGTCGCCGTTCAGACATTCGAACCTCCTGATGAGGTCCGGGTGGCGACCCGCCGAGCATCGGCAATGGGATCGTACGCCCGGACGGGCCGGGCGTCAACGACGGTCGGTTTTTTGGGCAGATCTCCTGCCCGGAAGAAGAGCCGCCGGCCGTCTCGGCGAGCCGGGAGCTTGCCAAGGCGATGCAGGCGACGAAGATGGTCGCTGGAGTATCCGGAGCGGGCGGCGGCGTCGTGCAGGCCCAAGAGGGCCTCGTCTTCACTATTAAGGAGGGCGTCCACGTCCGCGAGCACCTCATCGCAGAGCTTCGCGCCGTCCACCTGGGCGCCTAGGCGGGCAAGCTCGTCGCGGCGGGCGCGCCACCTCGCGATGAAATCGAGGCGCGTCACGGCCAGATGGCCACAGAAACCGGCAATACGGCGGTGGGAGTGCTCATAGAATCTCGTCTACGAGGCTGCGAATCTCGGGAATCTGGTCCAGGTTTCCCAGATTCTAGGGCGAGATTCACCAGCTTTCGTCTCCCTCCTCCTCGTCCTCCTCGTACTCGTCGTCACTCTCCTCGTCGTCGTCCTCGTCGAGAATATCGTCCACCAGGTCGGTGACGTTGGCTTCCGACCAATCGACCTTCACTTCGTCCTTTAAGGCTCTCTCGACGTCTCGCAGCATGCGTTCCCGCTCCTCGCGGTCCCAGCCGGTCATGGTCTCCCAACGTGCGTGACTGAGTCCGTGGGCGATCAAGGCCTTGAGTCGACGCTCATCCTCCTCCCGCTTGCGGCGTTGCTCCTCCGCTTCACGCTCCTTCTGACGCCGCTCCTCGTCGATTCGCTGGCGCTCCTCGTCACCCCTGCGGCGTTCCGCCGCGGCATCGCGCTCCTTCTGCTGCTGCTCGCGCAGGTGCTCCCCGTGCTGCCTGACGAAGGAGTTCACTTGGGCCTGCACGATCAACTCTGCTTCCGATTTCGAGAGTGTCGGCGGAATGCGCTTCGTCGTCACGAAGTCCTCGAGACTCTCGATGATTTTCACGCGCCACTCCGTGGGGAGGCTCGCGTACCTGGCCAGTTCGCGGCCGTGCCTCTTCCAGCCCTCGAGGCGCTCCTGTTCGGCCTCCGAGCGCTGCCGGGCGGCGTACCGGGTCTCCTCGGCCTCGAGTTCCTCGAGGGTGGGATGATCCTCTTCGAGCTCGGGCTCGCCGAGGTCTTGGAAGGTGGGCCGCTGTCGCGTCGTCGCGGGTTCGACCTGCCGGGTGTGAGCGGCGGCCCGATCTCTCGTGCGGTACCGTTCCACATCCTCGGGTTTGTAGCGGCGGTGGCGGCCGCCGGTGCGTGCAGCCTTGAGCTGGCCGCTCTCCGTCAAAGACCGGACCACGTCCACCGAGACCCGGAGCCGACGAGCGACGTCGCCCACCGACAGCAGCTTGTCGGGGCCATTCCGCTGATCTTTCTCGTGCGCTCTCATCGCCCTATCCTCCGTAGGTACAAAAGCAAAACGCGCCGCAACCAAGGGCGGGCACACTTCCCGCTCTTTTGTTGCGGCGCGTCTTACGTTGTCTTGGCGCGCTATGTCGTCCGGCTGAGGGCAGTGTAAGCGCCCCGTCTCTGAACAGTCAAGAGGATGTTTACACGCTCAAAATCGTGCTGGCGTCTGAATCATCGGTCTTGGGGCTGGCCCTCATGCCTTTGAAGGCCGCCCGAACGGGGTGTCGGCGAAGTTTGCGCCGCCGTGATTGGGCCGGCGGCGGCGGTCAGACCTAACTGTGGCCGGCCATCACCGTATACGGTATAGCACGATTGACTCATGTGTGTTTACAAATAAGTATACACGCCATCATGGAGGTGGTCGTGGTTGATACAGATATCCGAGGGCGGCTGAGGCAAGCGGTCAAAGCGTCAGGGATGAGTGCGTCTGAGCTCGCGTCCGCACTAGGAGTCTCGCGAGCACTCGTCTCACACTGGATGACGGGGAAGCGGGAATGCCCTCCGAAGTACCTGGACCAGATAGCCGACGCGCTCAGGGTTGATCGGGGTTGGCTTCTAGGAAAGCGGTCGAAACCGGCGAATGAGGAGCCTCAGACTATGGCACACGCATCGCAGTCGAAGGAAGTCGGTCTGGTTCAGTACCTCCAGCAAGCCCTCTGGTGCTTTAGACCGTCGGCCGACAAGGGACGGGACTACGGCAACCCCAACGTCTGGGCTACCCCTGCGGACATCGCGACTCTTGTTCGCGAGACGGGGCAGAACACCAACGATGCCTCCGCTGGGCGTGGCGAGGTGCACATGCGCTTCAGCCTAATCCGGCTCAACAAGGGGAAGCCCGAGTACGCCCAGTTTCTGGAAGCGCTTCGATTCGATGATCTGAAGGGGCACCTCGAGTCAGCGGCGAAAACCAAGTCCCGCCTGTCCACGAAGCTCAGAGCCGGACTGAGTCGCCTTGAGGAAGAGAAGAGTCTCTACCTTCTGCGCATCGACGACTACGGTACCACGGGGCTGTACGGAGACGAGTTCACTTCGGATGACGAGGGGACAGAGCCGAATCCCTTCGCCGCGCTCGTCCGGAACAACCTTGATAGTTCGAAGGCGACTGCAACTGCCGGCGGCTCTTTCGGGTTGGGGAAGGCAGTGCTGTGGCGGTGTTCGGAGATCTCCGCGGTCGTGATTGCGTCCGATGTTGAAAGGAACGCGGACGGAGGGACTCGGCTTGTCGCGAAGACCGAGCTGACGTGGCACAAGTCGGGGGAGAACCGCAGTGCTGGCCCTGGATGGTTGGGAAGGGCGGAGCACGGCGAGTCCGTTTCGGTCGGGCACGAAGTTCTTCGCGCCCTCCAGATCGACAGACGGCGCAAGCCGGACGGGGTCGACCAGCTTCGTGGCTTCGGGACGAGCCTGCTGATCGTGGCATTCCGTGACCCTGACTCGGAGGAGGGGATCGAGCCGGCCGTCGTTCTCGAAAAGATCGCCAAGGCCGCAGCGACCAACTTCTGGTACTTGATGGTGCTCAATCGATTCAAGGTCAGCGTGGAGTACATAGTCGACGGGCAGCTGCAGGGGAACCCCACCGTGGTCGACCCGGAGCAACACGTACCGCAACTCTGCGAGGCCCTGAAGAAACACGACAATGCCGAAGTGGTGGGCCAGGCGGTCGAGCCAGGGGACGTCGTAAGGGTGTCGATCCCCCTCACAGCGCCTGCTACGAAGCCGGGAATCGAAGACATTCACCCATTCCCAGAAATCTCGGAATCACGTTGCACCCTTCTCGTGAGGCTCGCTCGAGACAGTGAGTTGAACGCGGCTCAGCTCAACAAGGTCGCGCTGGTCCGTGGCAGGGGGATGGTCACCCAGTACCTCGGACGAGAGAACATTGTCGTGGGCGCGCGGCCCTTCCACGCGGTGCTCCTGGCGGGCGAGGCTGCGGGTCCCGGGCCGAATCAAATCGCGGCGGAGCAGTTCCTCCGTCTAGCGGAGCCGCCGGCACACAACAAGTGGGAGTACAACGAGGACCTCGGGGAGAAGTACCGCCGCCCGGTTCGTAAGCGGCTGGAGGAACTCTGGAAAGGAATCACAGAGGCCCTCCGGGAAGTGATCAAACCCGCCATCACCTTGGAGGAAGAGGGGCCCGAGGAGCTTCAGCGCCTGCTTCAGTTGGTCGAGCCTGACGACGAGGCACCGGCTGCGACACTTCGCAAGGTCAAGGCGAAGGTAGTGAATGGGGAATGGGTGATCGACGGCGAAATTCACGTGAACGATCGTCAGAAGGGCTGGCTTGTTACTCCACGGGTGTGGATCGATGTCGAGAGCGGGTCCGCGATTCGCGTGCCGGTTCGGAGTATGGTTGTGCCTGACGGATCCGCTGTGGTGACGGACGGGGTAATCTCGATCGAACCAAAAACCTCTCGGGTCTCCTTCCAAGCCACATCGGTTGCGAAGGCGGATGGCGTGATCGCGGCCAAGTGTAGAGCCAAGATCGACCTCCACATTGACCCTCGTGAGAACGGTGGGAGCTCAAATGCCTAGTACTGTGCGGGTAGCACCCTACGCAGTCTCAGAAGCGCTCGAACTCATCCCGTCGGACCCTTACGATCCCACCGACGAAGAACTCGACCTGAGCTGGTTGGTGACCGAGACCGAGGGGGAGGGCGACCATCGGGGAATCACACTCGAGCTTCGCAAGACGACTGTGCCATGGCGTGCGTTGCGGGTTGAGCTGACCGCGCAATTGTCGGAGGCCGAGCTCAAGGCAATTCTGCCGTCCACGTCGAACCTCACTGAGGATGCGATCCTGGTCGTTTCGGTCAGGTGTCCTTCAACAAAGCTTCGGCGAGCCGTCGTTCTGAAGCCGGTCGGTGCAGGGAAATGGGTGGGCGAAGTCACCGTGTATCGGCGCGAGGTGCGATCCGCAGTCCGGCTCGAGCCACGGCTCGTACGCAGGACCGCGTTGCCAGCCGTCGATACCTCGGCAGAGGAAGTGGCCCGCGATCGAGGGGCTCTGCTCGCAGAAGGGCGACCTGTGATTCTCGCCGTCGACGAGAGCGCGAGGCGAGTCCCAGGTGCAATCAGAATGGGTTGGGAGGATTTCAGGGCTTCTGACCACCCGTGGAGAAAGGCGCACCACAGCAACCTCTTCTTTCTTGAGGTCGACGACGAGCCGCTCCTCTGGCTCAACTCCATTTACTCACAATTGAAGGCCGTTCTATACAGCAAGACCGATCGTGGGACGGACGCCGTCATGCGGAAGATGGCGAACGCCTTGTTGGCGCAATCGGTTTGGCTCAAGCTGTTCAGCGTAGCGCTGAACAGCCTCACCGTCGACGAAGAGACGGGAGAAGTCGACCCGCCAGAAGGATGGAGGGCGGTCGTTCTCACGACCTTCCTCCGTCGCATCTTCCCCGGCGTCGGCAAGGACGAGCAGATCCGCCGGCTGATGTCCATGCGTGGTCCAGACCAGATTGGCACGCTAATGTCGCTGGCAGGATCGGTAGTTCAAGAAATCATCGGCACCCACGTGTTGGTTACGAAGGCGATTCGGGCAGCCGAGCACATTCGAGGCGAGGGTGAGGACCAGTGAAACCCATCTTCCGATTCAAGCCACAGGTGGCGAACGCTCTGACTCCTGAGTTCCTTGCGGGTGGTTCGTTGCCCAACCTCGATCGGTACCGTGAACAGATTGAGGAGCCGGTGCTCCGCGAGGAAGCCATGACCGGGGTTGACGTTGACCTTGTCACTGAACTACTGGGGCAAGCGGCGCAACAGGAACTCGAGGAGGGGGAGCTGGACGCTTGGCTGGCCCACCGCCTGCACTTCGCGATTCGAGTGCCTAGACGGATCGCCGGCGACCGCTGGTTCTGGGCCTGGCTGGCTCTGACCGCCGGTCGCGATTTTGTTCGTCATCGCTTCAAAGACAAGAAGGGAGACGTGACCGAGTGGCGCTACACCGGCGTCCTTACCCGGAACGCCCTGTCACGGTTGTGGTGGGGAGCGGAGATGGTGCGCAATGGGCCGGACTACGCGCACGTACCGATTGTGTTCAGGCGCGTTCGAACAGCCCAATGGGCACTGGAGCTGAAGTATTCATGGTATCGGCCCGCTCCCATTGCATTTGCCCGGGTGGCCGAAACCGGACCGAAGCCCTTGAGCGACGACGCCATGAAGGCCTTGAGCAAGAGGATCAACGCCTACCTTTCGCTCTCCGTCCTGGAGGGAATGGGCTTGGACGACGGTCAGACCGACGCGTTCGACAAGGACTGGCGGAAACGGCAGCCCACGTTGAAAGAGGCGCTTGGCGAAGGCCTCGAAGGCCCGTGTGATGGCTATGCCTCAAAGGAGTCGATCGACGGGCTCGAAGGATGGTTCCGCAGCCTGGCTGAAGTCTCGTAGCTATCTCGTGGCATCACCTAAGGAGAGCGCCCCGCGACATCTTCACGGGGCGCTTCGCTGCGGCTGCATCCAGGCTTCCGTAAACGTCGAGGTGAGCGTTACCGGAGGAGCTCAAGGGCGACGACGTAGCTCAGCTTGGGGGGTACGGCGTTTCCGATGAGTTCCGTCAGGTGGCCACGCTTCGGCACCGTGGAGAAGTCAACGAAGTCCGGTATGCATTGCACTCGAGCAGCCTCGTGTGGGGTGAGTGTCCTTGGGCGCGTTGGATGCACAAAACGCCCCCGCCCCATGGTGTCGAACCCTCCAGTTATTGTCGGCGCGACCCGATCCGGATGCATCCGGCCGTACACTGCCTGGTACGAGTGATCCTTGTACCTGTGGCAGTCAGGCCGCATGCGGTCGGGCAAGTTGTACAGGTCATGGTCAAATAGGTATTTCATCCGCTTCTGCGTGACCTTTTTGGGCACGGTCGGCCGATCCAGCTCCGTCGCAGGAGGCGCGTCCTCGAGGTCGGAGATCGCCCACCAAACCGGTCGCGCAGCGACCGAGTACTTCGCAACGATCTCCTTCAGCTCAGGCAGTGGCTTCCTCGATGCAACCAAGAGGTGACGCTTGCGAGACTGTGGGACGCCCAGCTCCCATGTGTTCACGAAGCCGCTTCGAACAAAATACCCGAGGTTGGTCAGCGCGTCCTCGGTTCGGTGCACGACCTTCCTCTTGTCCGCCAGCACCGTCGGCACGTTCTCAATGATGATGTGTTCGGGCCCGGCGATCTTCGCGAACCGCGCAAGGCGGAAGTAGAGCTCGTTCTTGGGATCGTCGCGCCGGGTGACGTTATTGAGATTCGAGTGGCCCTGGCATGGTGGGCCGGCGACGACGACGTCGACTTCTCCCAGGGCCTTCAGGAACGGCCGTTCCGCCTTTGTCTGGCTGCGATTGAGCTGATTGGAGAGAACCACGCCCAGGTCAACAGGCATCGGCGTGGGCAGGCAGAAGGTGCGTCCGTACACCTCGAGAGCAACCTGGTTGATGTCGAAAGCACCGGCTGATTCGAAAGTAAGGTTCAGGGCCCGGCAAGCTTCAGCGACACCGAGCGACATCGCTCCGCATCCGGAAAAGAGGTCGGCGACTCTCACAAGGGGGCCGGATAAGGGATTCGGAGGGGGCGCGCTCAGATGTAAGTAGACCCAGTCTGCCGCTGCCTTAAGGTCGCTTGGAGGGGATGTCGCCGGCCAAACTCCGATCGTGGAAGTGCTCACTGAGCGACCGTCAGATCGAATTATATCCCGGGAAATTCTCTGGGTGTCTTGATCGAATTGCACGCGCTCCGGTCCCAATGAATCGAGGACTGCGCGAATCTCAAGCTGCTGGGGAACCGCTTGGCCAGAAACACGGGACCGCTGATGCGATCGCGTCTGTGGGCTTAGGATTTCCGCACCTGCTGCGCCAGGGGTCATTTCCCGTCCGGGCTCCTAGCTGCTCCGCGTTGTCGAGCGCGGTTTGTTGGGGCGGCGCGATTCCTTCAGGAACGCCTCAAGGCGCTTTCGCAGCACCTCGGGCTGTTCTGCTTGGCATTCCCACACGATCAAGACGTCGTAACCAAGCTTCCGCAAGTCGGCCGTCCGCCGCCGATCTCTTCGCCTATTTGCTTCGAACTTGTCAACCCAGAACCACCTGTTTTTCTTAGGGGTCGTCGCTCGTCTACACCCAGGGTGTCGGTGCCAGAAACAACCGTTCACGAAAACGGCGAACCTGCGTCGGCGGTTCGCCAAGTCCGGGCGGCCCGGAAGACTGGTGACGTTGGCGCTATAGTGAATCCCGAGTCGCCGGAGTCCCTGTCTAACGAGCAATTCGGCGTCGGTTCCCTTCTGTCGAACCGCACGCATTATGCGAGAACGCTCAGGTGTCGTGCGGAGCTTTCGAGCGCGACCCTTCGCGATGCTTCTGACGGAATCGTAGACCGAGCTCATCAACCGCGGTTCAAAGGCCTTTGGAATCGTCTGACTCGCGCCAGCGCAGAATGTCGCCTGGCTGAACGGAAAGAGCTTTGCACACCGCGTCCAACGTCGTCCAATCGACGCCCTGGGTGTTGCCCTTTACAAAGTCGAACACTGTCTGATATCGCAGGCCGGCGATCTGCGCGAGCTTCTTGATCGTGAGGTTTCGCTTAGCGAGTAGCTCGTCAACGCACACGCTTATCACCGAGCGCCTCCGTAACCTATACGGTATAGCGTATACGGGCAAGGTTTCGCGAGACGTGGTGAACGAAACTATAGAACGTTGGTGGCGCCGCCAAGAGTTGAATGAGCGGCAGATAACTGGCGAGCCCGAGGGGGACGCTTCGATGCCGAAAAGTGACAAGGGGCCGCCTCTGTATGCCAACTGGCAGGCGGCGCTTCATGGGAAGAAAGTGATTGTTGAGTACGAAGTCCCGCTCTTCAGCGATGCAGATATCATGGGAGCAGTGGAAGGTGCCTGGGGGCCGTACGACGTCCTGAACCCATCGAGTACACGGCGCCCGGCGCAACGGTTGGCGCCGGTGCTCATCCTGCGCTTCGCGGATCACATCGCGGACAGTATGGAGGACTATGTCCCGATGGATCGGACTGACGACACCCTGTATCACGGTGGCACCCTCCTCGACGAGATGACCGCGCTCCTTTCGCTCTGCCTCGGCGTCCGTTTCAAACCTGGTGGCGTGACGCGTGTGTTCAGGCCGGAGTGGCGCGATCCAAAGGGACACCCTGCAGGCTGGGAGACCTACGAGGACCCGATACTGCCGCCGCTCGTTACGAGGCCCGTCATCCCGCGGGCTCTCGGCCGCCGCTCGATCGGTAGAGATCTGCCCGTGGCAAGCCTCCCTCTTCTTTCCGCCGATGGGGCGACTGCCCTGTTGCGAAGCGCCCGCGCGTATCAGGACGGGCTCTGGTTAGCTGAGTCTCACCCCGAAATGAGTTGGATTCTGTTCGTCGCAGCCATTGAGAGCGCAGCTGGCTATTGGCGATCTGAGGTGGAAGCGCCCGTCGACCGCCTGCGGACGAGCCGGCCCGACGTGGCGGCAATCCTCATCGATGCTGGAGGGGAGAAGCTGGAAGGCGACGTCGCAGAACTGATGGCTGTGTATATGGGAGCTACCAGAAAGTTTATCGACTTTCTTCAGGAGTTCCTTCCTCCTCCTCCAGCTGTTCGTCCACCCCTGACATCACAGATCCCTTGGGGGGGCAAAGAACTGGAGGACATCTTCAAGATGGTCTACCAGTATCGTTCTCGAGCTCTTCACGGGGGCAGACCGTTCCCCGCGCCCATGTGCCATCCACCTGAGGTCGTTGCCGAATCCGAGGCATGTGCGGAGAGGCCGACTGGGCTGGCGATCGGGGCATTGGGCGGAACGTGGATGACAAAGGATCTGCCGCTCTTCCTCAGCACGTTCGAGTACATGGTGAGAGGGACACTGCTCAGGTGGTGGCGCTCAATGGCTGACGCGTTGCCGACAGACTTGCGTTCTTAATGTGGCGCGCCCTCCGAGCGCGTTGGTGAATACCGGTATTCCGTCCACAATCGATTTGCTTTGCGGGCGGAGACATCGCGCCAGACTTACATGTGCACCGGCTCAGGCCAATGATCGGGAGGCGTTATGAGAGCTTCAGCCGCTCCTTGGTCTGCCCACCCGTGCGCACGACGGCAAGCGCAGTCAAGGCGCGGATCGACATCCCCGTCAGCAACGTCGAGGAACCGTCCAACGAGATTCAACTGGACACGCCCAAAGGGCGGGTCGAACCTGCCAGTGAGCCAGCCGATAGCATAGCCGGCTGCAATCGCGCCTGCCGTGGTGGTCAGGTAGCCGACCGTGTTGAGCTGAGGCATCCCTCTCCAATACGGGTCGGGATCGTCACCTCGCGCTGCCGCCTCCGCCGCTGCCACTTGGCGCTGTTGGCGCTCCTCCTCCGACATGAGCTCCTGCGCGAGGCGGCGCGGGTCTGTCATGTCGCGGCACAGCGCGCATGGATCCGCTGCTAGAAACCGCACAAGCTGCACCACCTGTCCCGTGACCTGCCCGGCAGTTCCCTCGATGACAACTCCGCAATCGATTGCAGGGACCAGGTATCTGGCAGCAAGGTCGCTGAGGGCAAGGCGGCTATGTTGTTGGTCCGTGCAACCCAAGGCAACGTCCGCTTGAACAACCGCGTCCACCGCAAGCCCCTGCGGTAACGCGCCGCGTATAGCCGTGACCTTGCAAGTAGGGTCGATGCGATGAACGTGGTCGCGCGCGACGGCTACCTTCGGTATCTGCTGGGAAGCGTGAGTCGGCTCACTTCCGTGGACGCGCTCTAGGTTAGAGTCAGCGAGAGAGTCCGGATCTACGACAATCAATCGACCGACGCCAGCGCGCGCGAGCACCTCGATGGCTGCTGATCCTGTGCCCCCGGCGCCGATGACCGCGACTGTCGCCCGACGGAGGCGCGCCTCCGCTTCGTCCCCGAAGGCGGCGGCGAGGCGCTCAGTGCGGGAGCGAGCCGCCGCGTCCGCCGCGGGGCGGGCGCCGCCTACCCACGTGTGGAGAGGCACGCGTTCGATCGCGAACCGCGTTACCACGAGCCAGTCTCCGCGCCAGTGGACCCGGCCCGCCACCGCGAACTCTCCATCAATTTGAGCGGCAATAAGGCTTACGTACGGTCTCGCGGGGGCAAAACCGACGAAGTAGTCAGCAAAGTATCGATCCATGTCATCGTCGATCATGCTTGGGCGAGGAGGACAATCTTGAGGGTGTGAATGGCACACGCCGAGGGCAAGCGGATGATGCTCCGCTCGCAGGGCAGTCCGAAGAGTGTAGGGCTCTTGGAACGCCACATTAGGGACGGTCGGATCCAGGTCCCCTTCTACCTGAGGCTCAAGGCCGGCTAGTGTGAGGATCAAACCGTCCGGAACCTCACGCCAGCCAAAACGCGCGAAGGTCGCCCACTCTTTCGAGGGGTATCGGCGAAACAGGATCGCCCGCAGGTCATCGGATTCGGGAGCGGCGATTCGGACGATCACCTCACCCTTGCGGACGGCACCTAGTTGAGGCAATCGAGCCACGCGATCAGTTCGTCCAGGTATGTGTGGAAGCCGAATCTGTTCTGATCCCAAGGGGGCCCGCCGCCGTTGGTATGAGGGTGGTAACTCGCCAACTGCCATTGGCGGCCGGCGGCATTGATCACGCCCTGATTGCTCTGGCCCCCTTTGACGCGGCCGAGGAACGGCGATCCGACCGTCAAGCCTGCCAGATCAATTAGATTCGCCGGATATCCAGAAGGCACCGGCACGATCACGTCCGTCACCATGGGCAGGCCCACCCTGGCTCCGCCGGTTGGCACGTCAAGGTAGAGTACAACCAGACGGTCACCGACTGCGAGTTCTGCTCGCTGACCGCCCTCTCGTAGGACGGTGAGTTCTCGTTCAATGCGCTCGTTCGACATGGCCGCCCTCCACTACCTTGCGCGTCACGAGAAAATGGTCGCCGTTCTTGACCTCGATTCTTTCGTCCACCCCGATGGGGTTCTGGTCCGGTCCGCTGTCCTTCCGCACAACCGCGTTGTCTTTCGGAACGCCTACGAGCGCCGCGATTTCAGCTCCGGTCATCTCAGGACGAACTCCATCACCCTCCTCAAACTTCCGGCGATTCACGAAGATGTGGAGCCCCGTCACGGTGTTGGCTGCGGTCATGTTCCTGCTCCTTGCGCCCTAAGAGCGCGTCGACTAACATATAGTATATAATACTACTGCAGCGTAGTCACAATCTATACGAGGTGGCATATATGTCAACTCCCCGTTCCTCAGCCGACGTCAGTAGTCGCCTGGCCGAGAACGTCAGATCACTCCGAGAATTGCGGAGACTCACTCAAGCGGAGCTAGGAGCCCGTGCGGGAATCGCCGCGGCCTCGATTTCTCACTTCGAAACGGGGCAGCGAACCCCATCGCTGGACTCCGTTGTGAAGCTGGCAGACGCCCTAGGCGTTTCGATCGACGTGCTTGTGGGCCGCGCTCCTGCAGAGTCGACTGCTCATTTGGATCCAGTCTTCCTCCAGGCATCCCGGGCAGACGCACACACTCTCGACGCGGTCCGGCGAGTTACAGCAGCCCTGTTAGAAGGTCGCGAGAAGCCGTAGTGCGACGGACGACACTCCCTGACCAGGAGGCGTGATGACCGGAGGAAGCAAGGACGCTCGTGCAGCGAAGACAAAGGAGGATGTGTTGACGGTGCTCGATGAAGGGCAGCTCCTGGCTTTGCTAGAACAGGCGCGTCAAAACGTGAAGGAGATCGCCAAGCGCGCACTCGAAGGCGAGGTGATTACGGGGGACCTGCTCAATATGCGCCTGAGGTCGTTCAGGTGACCCTCGCTCGGCGGGGACACGAGTATCCTGAGCAACACGTGCGGGTCTACCCGTGCCCTGCCGACATCTCGAAGCTATATCACAAGCCCTCTGGACCAATCGAAGACGTATGGCCGTCGACTCAGCTTACCTATCTCGGCACGTACTTGCAGCAGCTTGGATGCAAGACAGTAATTATTGAAGAGCACTACATTGACCGCGATTACATCTACGACGTTACGCTTTACTATGCTCGCAGTCTGAGAGCATATCCCAACTACTGCCAGCGCATCCACTTCTTTTCTGAGGCATTCGACGATGCTGCTTGGCGTCGGATCCTCACCGAAGCTGCCGCCGGCGGTGAAGGCCTGCGGGCGGCAACCGCGACACTTCAGCATGGATACCTCGGTTTCACCGTCGTCCGCCCGCTAGCCGGGTTTCCAATTGGTCGGACCGTTCTGAAGACGGTCGGCGCGACTACCAAGGAAACATGGCGTCGAGAATTCACATGCGTCCGAGACTACACGGTCCACTTGGCCGGGTATGAGTTGCACGTGAGCGGACTCGCGTTTCAGCAACAGGATCGAGGCGTGAGCGCTTGCGCAACCACTGCCCTGTGGAGCGCACTCCATCACGTTTCACCGATCGAACGCCTGCCAGCCGTCACGCCTGCCGAGATCACTGAGGCAGCTTCCCGATACTCGCTGAACGCAAACGGGCGGTCGTTGCCGTCGGAAGGGCTTAACATCCAGCAGGTCTGCGAAGCGATCCGCGCGGCCGGCCTCGCACCCCTAGTCATTCAACGCAGCGATCCTGTGGAGGACAAGGCGCAGCTTCTGGGGTACTCTAGGTCCGGGTTCGCCTCGGTGCTTGCTGTTGGCCCTGTGAGCGGTGCGACACATGCTGTCTGCACGGTAGGACTGAAGGTCGGCTCGGTGCAACCTGCGACGAACCCACCCATGCATTTCCTAGACGCTGCGACCGCAGTTCGAGGTCTGTACATTCACGACGATCGCCTCGGGCCCTATGCCAGCGTTGAACTCTTCGACAAGACAGTCGCCATAGAAGGTGCGAAACCTCCGCAGCCGACCTTCCGTTTGCGCACAGGCATGAAGATCCGCTGGCCAGATGGGACCTATGAGGCTGACGAGTGGATGCTACACGCGGTGATCGTTCCAGTGCCGGTGAAGCTCCGGCTCACGATCGCCCGAATCAGAAGCCTTGGGTATGGCATCGCAGAGGCAACCGGACTGGCGTTTGCAGGAGTGATGCCGCCCGTCCAGCTTGACTGCCGGTATCGGTTGGCGACCGACTATCGCGCTTCCGCTTTCGGTTTCCGCCTCTCGGACGCCGGCCTATACCAATTGACTTGCGAGACCGTCTTGTCTCGCTATGTCGGTGCAGTCGAGATCAGTTCAGGGGGAGCGGCCCTGTTTGATGTCCTTCTAGATACCACTGAGAACGTTGCCCATCGCGCCCTGCTTGCTTGCGTGCGTCGCGAAGGACTGCCGGACACGGCGATCCCGGTCATGAGGACGTTCGCCAAAGGGCTAGAGACCGTTGCCATCGTGTGACATGTCGTGCAGACACCGCCGCCCTGCGGGATCAGTTCTTCGCAGCCCGGAGCACTAGAGGTTTGTCGCGGCGCACAGCGTGTCGAACCCTGACGACCGATCTTATCTTCGTCTGTGCCATCAACACTTCACCTGATATCTTCATGTGTTCGAATCGCCTCCACGATTCACGAACAGAGTGAGGGACCCGCTCTCCCAATGCGTGAAGAGACTCCGGTACTTCGACTCTCGAGCAAGCTTGGGACAGACTGGCCTGCTATTCGCGCTGCCGCAGAGGCGACGGTTGCGAGACGCGAAGCGTTGAACCAGGTACTGACGAAACACACATCCGAGGACACAAGCATCGCGGTGGTCGGGTCGTTTGGAAGAGCTGAGGTGACCGCAGGCAGCGATTTCGACTGGGTCTTGCTAGTCGATGGTATTGCAAATCCTGAGCATCTGGATGCCTGCTCGGCGATTGCCGACCACCTCAAGTCAGAGGGCATCAAGGGCCCAGGGGCTGAGGCGATCTTTGGTGAGCTCGTATTCAGCCATGATCTTATTCACTACATTGGCGGAGACGAGGACACGAACGCGAACCTGACTCGTCGAATGCTCCTACTGCTTGAGTCGGCGCCGCTTGGAAGAGAGGACGCATACGCTCGTACTACCAATAACATTCTGAGCAGGTACATTCTTGAAGACTTCGGATGGATGCACGCTCGTAATCCAATGAACGTGCCGCGCTTCCTTCAGAACGATATTGCTCGATACTGGCGCACGATGGCCGTGGATTTCGCGTACAAACGGCGTCGCCGTGCGGGTCGGGGTTGGGCACTCCGAACTTCGAAACTCCGCCTTCCTAGAAAGTTGACGTACGCAGCTGGGCTGCTGATGTGCTACAGCTGCGCTTTGGATCCTGAAATTAGCACGATCGTGCCGAGCGAGGCGGGGCGGGGGGCAGCTGCGAAGATAGTGGCCCACCTGGCGACCTACGTTCGCAAGACTCCTCTGGAGATCTTTGCAGAGTTGTTTCTCACGGAGGACTCACTAACGCCAACGGCCAGGAAGCTGTTCGCTACCTACGACGAGTTCCTGGCCCTCTTGAACGACGATGCAAAACGCGAGCGCCTGGAGACTCTCCCGCATGATGAGGTGGCCGAGGATCCAGTGTACCAAGCGGTACGTGATTTGGGGCACCAGTTTCAGGAGGCCTTGGACGAAGTGTTTCTTGACCCCACCACACCAAAGCTGTATCAGCTAACGAAGACGTACGGGGTGTTCTAGTGCGGAGATACGGCTTTTCTACTGGTGCGCTGGCTCATGGCGACTTCCGAAGGGCTCTAGCGCTCCTGAAGCATGTCCATGTTGATGCAGTTGAGCTATCCGCCTTGCGACCCGCCGAGCTTCTTCCGCTTGTTCGGTTCGTCAAGAAGGCTGATCTCTCAGGGTTTTTGTTCATCTCGGTTCATGCTCCTGCGGGTTTCTCGGCGTCGGATGAAGCGGAGGTCATCAGGCACCTCCAGGGTTTCTCTGAGCGAGGGTGGCCAATTGTGGTACACCCCGATGCCATTCACCGGTTCACGCTTTGGGCCGCATTGGCGGACAATCTTCTTGTAGAGAACATGGATAAGCGTAAGCCGGTCGGGCGAACAGCGCGTGAACTGACGCAGATCTTCTGCGACCTGCCAGAGGCAGGGATGTGTTTCGACATCGCACATGCTCGCCAGTTCGATACCTCGATGACGGAAGCCTATAAGATTCTCAGAGACCATGGTGATAGAATCCGGCAGGTCCACATAAGCGAGGTAAACACCAGCAGCAAGCATGATCGGATGTCGCCAACGGCAGTTCGAGCATACCAGGATGTCTCAGGCTTGATCCCGCCGGACGCGCCGATCATCCTTGAAACGCCCGCCGAGGGTGACCAAATCGAGGAACAGCTCGATCTCGCTGCTGCCGCGTTCAACGCATCACGAGTCAGGCGCCGGAAGATGGGGAGGGTTTCCTAAGATCGCTCGCGGCTCACAAGCACCTACCTGCCAGGTAGCTCGCCTTGATCCTTGTGCTCGTTCTTCCACGCCTCGAAATCTGCCAGAACCAGGTCAACGACCGCATCCCAGCTGTCCGCACGGGGGCCTGGAAGATGCAAGTTCGTCGAGTTGGAAAACACGATGGTCGGGTGCTTGTCGGCCCTGAGCTGCTCGACGTTGGATGGAGAGTCCTCGATGTACAGGTCCGCACCAACAGCGCCCTTGTCAGACATAAAGCAGAGATCCCAATAGGGGATGTCGTGCGAGTCTAACCATTCAATCGTCTGTCTGACTGCAACCTGATGGAAGTACTTAATGAATAGCCTATGTGTGATCACGCGAATTCGGATCCCCTTGGACGACAGCTTTCGAAGCGCCAAGGGGGCCCCCAGCATCGGCTTCAGCGATCTGAAAAGTTCCTTCTGAGTTACTGCGAACCTGTGAAGCTTTTCATAACCACCCGGCGCCCTATCGATCCCCCATTCTGGTAGACCCCACGAAACCTTTTCGGGAAGGCTTGCGATAGGGACGCCGAGCCACTCTGCAGCGATTGGCCGAAGGCCGCCATAGAAATCTGCGCACGTTCCGTCCAGATCAACGCCAAGTACGAATGCTCGCTCGCTCATAGATTGGCTTCACCCGTGTGACAAGGTGGCTCCTCATTCCACTCTCTCGCCGGCGACTCTCAAGCCGCGCCAGAATGCCCTTAAGCAGCAGAACCTGGCTCATACGCGTGGTTGGTGGCAAGTAAGACTATCTGGTTGGTGTAACGTAGGTTCCCGTCAAGAAGGCAGGTAGCGTATCCGAGCGCGCGGTGCGAACCATCCTGCAAGTACCAGCGGCCGAACTGTAGCTCGCTGCCTCGAGCGTCCCGAAGGAGCAGAGCAGGCAATCGGAGATGCGGTAAACCGGCGCGGGCCGCTTCCGTCCAACCCCTGATTTCGTGGAGATCCCAATTAGGACCAAGACGAGGATATCCAAACGCTCTCGCTGCCTCGGCGATCATTCGGAGTCGGCGATCGTGGTTCGCGTGGGTCAGCCGAGCTGTCGTAGCGGTTTCGAGAAACACGAGCTGCCAGAAATCCGCCTCGGCTAGATCGGCTCGGTACAGACGTTCGTGAGCACGGATCTGCCGCATGTTGTCAGTGTGGTTGCCGCCGCCGAGATCGAGCAAGTGCCGCTCAGCTTCGTCAACGGTTGCGGAAGCAGTAATGAGCATTCTTGGCGCCCGCCGGTCGGTTCGATCACCCAAACGTGTAGGTGTCCACCGGCGCTGCGAAGCCCTTGAGTGGCTTGGGTACCGGGCCCGTGATCTTCAAGACGACAGAGAACTGTTCCTGGTTGCCGGTCTGGGAATACGCCGTGCGCACCCTATCGACAAAGGGTCCGTTCATGACCAGTTCACGAGGTCTGGCCTGGGCTAGAAGCCTTGCGGCCAGATCGATATCCTTGCCATAAACGTCTGGCATTGCGGGTGTAAAGGTCAGCTCGAACGCTTCGGAGGTGCAGAAGACAGCGGCCGCTTTGGTGTTCTTAGTCAACGGATCAGTATCCTGAACGATTTGTGCCAGGCCGTCGAATAGGTGCAGCGCATTGTGACCGGAGGCCGCGAGTTTCCCTTCCGGCAGGAAGAACATTAGAGCGTCGCCGAGACATTTCAGAGGGACCATTCCGGGAGGGAGAAAGACGACGGTGTTGACGAACGTGTTGTGAATGTAAGGCGCCCACTTCATTATGCCCTGGTCCTTCAGCGGCGTAGAGTCCACAATATCGACGAAGACGCAATAGCCGGGCGTTGGGGAAAGATCCGCGAGCTTCTGTTTCAGCTGCCTGTCATTGGGATCGAAATAGAATGCCACAGCAACCCCGCGCAGATAACTCTCCGTAATGGCCACGACGAGTGTAACCCCTTGGCACACGCTTGCGAACGTCGGAGAAACGCTTGCAAAACGCTTGTACCGAAGATCAGTCGATACACTCCCTAGTTGCAGCCCCGAGAAGTCCTTTGCAAGCGTTTTACAAGCGTTTCTCCGGACCAATCCGGGCATTACCTTCCAAGCTTGCGGGCGCCGATGCTTGGCGGGCAACCACTTACGGACATGGTGTCCTCCAAACAAACCCGCACGGCTCGGCTCTGGATCAGGAGAGTCCTGGTTCGATCCCAGGAGGGGCAATTCGAACGGCCGCAGCGCTTCGCTCGCGGCCGTTTTTCGTTGCCCTGTCGCCCGTGGGTACGCTCAAAGCGGCATAGCCC
>Ga0137385_10001519_pt1 | contig 19497 bp, 18 predicted proteins | sample SagtaG_FD_104921 | JGI IMG/M metagenome (GOLD analysis project Ga0137385, IMG submission 104921) | Vadose zone soil microbial communities from Sagehorn Ranch, Mendocino, California, USA - Sage2_R_80_16 metaG | ecosystem: Environmental > Terrestrial > Soil > Vadose zone | place: USA: California... | reverse complement strand
ATCGAGGCCATATTCGTGAGTGTCGCCCACGACGCCGACGATGGTCAGCAAACGCAAGTCGCCATCCATGTTTCCAAACTCAATGGTGTGGCCGATGGGGTCCTGATTTGGCCACCGGTCGCGCGCAAGCGATTCGCTGATGACGGCAACATGCGAAGGATTCGCGCCGTCGCGCTCGTCAAAGATTCGTCCCCGAATGAGGGGAATTCCGAGAACCTGGAAGTATCCGTCGGTAGCGACGCAGAAATCCGCATTGCCAATGCGTTCTTTTTGCTGGAACATCGCGCCAAGACCATCCGTGGTCTTGGGCATCTCCTTCTGCGAGATGAGCAGAAACATTCCGTCGGGAAGGCCACCATCCATGGGCAGGCCGCTCGTCGCGCCGACGTTGTGCACGCCCGGTAATTGTTTGAGCCGGTCGATCAGGTTTGAAAAGAAAATCGCCTGACTTGCCTTTACCTTCGGATCGTCCACCCACGGAAGCGCGACGTCCATCGTGAGAATTTTATCCACGCGGAACCCAGGATTCACTTCGAGCACTTTCATCAGGCTGCGCCCGAGCAATCCCGCTCCGACCACGAGAACCAGCGTAATGGCGATCTGTGCAGCCACGATGACCCGGCCAACGCGCTGGCTTCCGTGGAAGCCCGCTTGTCCCCGACCGCCTTCGAAAAGGCCCTTGCGCGGGTCGCCGGACGTCGCTCGAGCGGCGGTGAACACTCCGAGGCTTGCGGCGACCGTGGCGGAAAGGAGGAACGCAAACACCAGTACCGGAATACTGACCGAGACGCTGTCCAGCCGCGGGAGATTTTGCGGAGCAAGCGCAACTAATCGCGCCACGCCCCAGAACGCTCCGAGTACACCGAGGCCTCCGCCAACGAGCGAAAGGAGAATAGCTTCGGTAAGAAATTGACGGATCAGCCGTCCACGCGCGGCACCGAGCGCAGTGCGAATGGCCAGCTCACGATCTCTCACCGACGCTTGCGCCAGCAGCAAATTCGCCACGTTCGCGCACGCCACCAGCAGCAGAAATCCCACCGCACCGAGCAGAACCAGCAGCGGCGAACGAGCATCGCCCGTGATCGAGTCCTGCAGCGGGAGGACAATTCCATCCTTGAGCAGATAATCTCCTTGCTCGCTCGATGAATCGTGAATGCGACGCGCGATCGCGCTGATGTCTTGATTCGCTAGTTCGACCGTCACACCGTCGCGCAGACGTCCGACTGCATAGTAGTTGTGCGACGTCCTGCTTGGATTTTCGCCCTCCAAATCGGCCGGCAACCACAGAGCCACGCCGAGCGGGAAGTGAAACCCAGCCGGGAGCACGCCGATAGCAGAGTAGACCGCGCCGTCAATCTTTAGGTGCGACTCGGAAAGGTCCGGCGACGATCCGAGATACTGCCTCCAGTATCCATAGCTGACAAGAACGACGGGCGCGGCACCTTTTCTCGCATCGCTGGCGGTGAAATCCCGCCCGAGAATCGGCTGAACGCCGAAGACCTTGAGAAAATCGGGTGAGACGACGCCAACCGTGGTGCGCGTCGCCTGAGAGGCACCCGAAACGGATGCGATGTTGTCATGGTATTTTGCAATCGCCTGAAAGCTGCGGTTTTGATCGCGAAAGTCGTCGAAGTTCGGGTCCGCAACGCGGGACCACCGGCCCTTCGAGTTGACCTCGAAGACGGCCATGATGCGGTTCGAATCGGTGTACGGCAACGGGCGCAGCAACACGCCGTATACAACGCTGAAGATTGCCGTGGCCGCTCCAATGGCCAGCGCGAGCGTAAAGACCATGACTGCGGTAGCACCAGGGTTTTTCCGGAGTTGGCGGAAACCATAGCGGCAATCGGAGAGCACAGAGCGGAGCCAATTGCCTATCCGTTCCTGGCGAACCTGTTCTTTCACCTGTTCGATGCCCCCCAATTCGATCTGCGCCGCGCGTTGCGCTTCGTGCGGCGGCATCCCCGCACGAATGTTTTCTTCAATCAGCATTGCAAGATGGGAATGAACTTCATGATCGAGGTCTGCTTCCACACGGCGAGACGAGAAAAGATTTCGCAAGAGGCTTCGAGCTTTCACAAAGAGCGGCATACTGAAATCCTCTCTACGATGTTTCCAAGGCTTGCGCGATTGCCCAAGAAATGCGGCCCCATCGTTTGGTTTCGGCTTCGAGTTGCTTCCGTCCGGCTTTGCTCAAACGATAGTATTTCGCGCGGCGGTTATTTTCGGACTCTCCCCAAAAGGAGGAAATCCAACCTTCTTCTTCCATTCGGTGTAGGGCGGGAAAGAGGGAGCCTGGCTTAACAACAAAAGTGCCGCCTGTGATCTGCTGGATCCTGCGCGAGATTCCCAACCCGTGCATCTCGGCAACGACAAGCGATTTCAAGATCAGCATATCCAGGGTTCCCTGCAGAAGGGTTGTCGGTTCAGGGTTCAAGACCTATCTCCTATCGAAATTCTATAGGAATCATATTCATCTACGTATAGAGTGTCAATAGGAAAGCGATCCAGCAACAAAAAAACTGGGGTTGAGGTCGTGCTTTGCAGGGACCCCACCAGGCTGCGCTGGTTATGCTGGCGGCAGCTGGCCCCAGGTTTCGACGACGCGTGGCATGCAACCGATGGTTCCAGGAGTGCGGGCGTAGGTGTAGAGTTCGTCGACGATGCGGTCGATTTCGATCCGCGACGCGAGACCTTCCGCCATTACAGCATCAGCGATGTTTTCCATCGTGAGAGGGCTTATCAGTTTGACGTCGCCATCCAAGCCTGCCGGCTGGGCGACACTCATTTGAACATTTTCGAAACCAGCAGCGGTAAGGATTGTTGGCAAGCGAGGACCGATGTTTGGGTCTCCGCCGCGGCGTTTCACTGCTTCGGTGTACAGCGTGACGTAGCGGGCAAGTGCGGGACTATCCGGATAGCTGAAATATCCACGGAAGTCGATGTCAGCGACGACCAAGGTGCCGCCGGGACGCAGAGCCTGGCGGATTTTAGCGACGAGGGAACAGGGATCCGGCAAGTGGGTCAAAAGGAATCTGGCGTAAGCAAAATCAAATTCCGCCGTGGGCTCGGTTGCGCAGAGATTGCAGGTGCGAAATTCGAGGTTAGGAAGATTCAGCGCTGCCGCTTCTTCCCGCGCGATGGCAATCTTGACGTCGTCAATGTCCATAGCGACGACTGTTCCACTCGGGCCAACCAGGCGCGTAAGTTCGCAGGAGACGTCGCCTCCGCCGCAGCCGATATCGAGACACGCCATGCCGGGACGAATGCCCGCTCGATGAAGGAGATTGAGCGTCGAGGGCCACATGACGCGAGAGAGAATCCGGAGGCGAGCTCTTCCTTCAATGCCGCCGCGGATAACGTAATGAGACTTGTCAAGGCTTTGGCTGGGAGTGGGCATCTTGGCCTCCCCTATGAAGGTGCCGCGAATATTAGCGATAGAAACGGCGAGAAGCGAGCCTTATTGTGGAGCCGTTCTGCGTCTCTTCGCCATGCACGGTCCAGCCCTGGGGAACCGTGTAGCGGAATCCAAAGAACTGGCTGGCATAGACACCATCCAGTACTTTGCCGTTATCGGGGCGGCCGGGAACATGTGCGCCGCTGGCGTCTCTTGCTGATTTCTCGGGTTTTGCAAAAACCGTGTCGGAGATCTGCTGGTTCGGGTTAATGTCATAAACATTCATGCGCATTGCCATCTGACTGTTGACGATGCGCATTTTGGTAGGAATCTTCACGCCAACACCGGCGATTTCCTTGTAATCGTCGTAATAATACGTTTTTGGGTGGGCTTCGGGCGCTGCGATCTCCTTGTACCCGGCTTCAAGCCCGGTTTGTTTGCCAAAGTAGCATTCTTGTTTGCGGCCATCTTTGAGGACGCCTTCGAGAACATACACGGGAAGCTCGTTGAATTTGTCCTCGCCTTTTACGCGCAGCTCGGAAAAGCTTTTTGCCCGGTGGAGCTCGGAATAAAAATCGGCTTCGCCTTTGATCTCCTCGAGCCGCGGCCCTTCAAGCGTGCTTAACCCGTCCTTGCTGTCGTCACCCCACCCGGTCTTGCCATCGTACGCACGGCAAGTGAAGTATCCGACGTTCAGTGTGAGGCAGAGAGAGATTCTGTTTGGGGCCTTGGAGTTGACCTCGAGTTTGCCCGCCATGAACTTTGCCGTGTCGTCGGAGACGTCTGCCTTCCAGTTCAGGGAAGTCATTTTCAGCCAAGCGGCCATTCCTCCGGTTGCGCGGACCGATTTGTCGAGGATTTCATTGACGGTGGGAAGTGGCTGGGGTTTTGCCGCAGCGGCAGGAGCGCTTTGAGAGAAAACGGGCGGCAGGACGGCAAACAGACACGCGAACAGAACAGAAAGAACGTGTTTGAAGCTGGACATGGGACCTCCAGCACTCAAGATAGCTTTTTCTCACAGTTTTTGCGGGGCAGGAAAAGGTACAGGTGTGCATGAAATGGCACGGGGCGAAAAATTGGCCGACCGTGTTAAAGGGTGGGCAGTGAGACGACCAGCTCGCCCACCGACATGAAGATGGCCTTCAGGGACAATGCCCTGCGGTACTTGTTCTGCCCCTAGGTGGTCGTCGGGCCTGGTTACCAGGCGAGGGATAGCTGCGGGGCGGGTGCTACGGGTTGGCGGAGTTGCTCCCACGGGCGAAAAGTAAAGCCCAGTTTGGATTTAATGCCTGCGAGCCGGGCGGCGACTTTTTGGCGGTAGGGTTCGGGGGCGTAGGCGTTGTGGGTGTACCAAGATTCGTATTGGCGCACGAGGCGGGGAAATTTTTCGCGAAGAAATGGCAGGAACTGTTTCGCGGACGAGGGCATGAGGAAGAGGACGCCAGCGGCAATCCATTGAGCGCCGGCTTCTTTTGCGGCGGCAGCGAGGGCTTCGAGTTCGCCTTCGCGGTCGGTAATGCCGGGAACGAGCGGAGAGGCAAGGGCGCCGACGGAAATACCCGCATCGCGAAGTTTGCGGATGGCGTCGAGGCGCAGGTCGGGACGTGGAGCGCGTGGCTCTAGGAGCCGCGCGAGCCGCGGGCGCAACGTTGTGACAGTGATGTCCACGTAGAGGCGTGAGCGCCTGCAGATTTCCTGCAGCACGTCAATATCGCGAGTAATCAGATTCGATTTGGTGGTGATGGAGACACTGAGGCCATCGTGGCGTGCAAGTTCTTCGAGGCAGGCACGGGTGACACCGTATTCGCGTTCAGCGGGCTGATAAGGATCGGTCGCAGTGCCGATGCAGATATGTTCTGGTGCACCTTCGTGCCCGGAAGCGAAAGAGTATTTGGTAGCGATCTCACGGGTGAGCAAAACTGCGGCGTCTTTTTTGACGAAGATTTTTTTTTCAAAGGCGAGGCCATCCAGCTCCATGAATTCGTGTGTGTAGCGCGCATAACAGTATTTGCAGGCAAATTCGCAGCCGCGATAGGGATTGATGGTCCAGTCGAAGGGAACGCGGTTTGATTCGCATTTGTTCAAGATGGATTTCACCGGCAAAAGAAAATATTCGGGACGCTCCTCGGATTTGCGGCGTGTGGGAGCGGGTAGAGAAATCGAAGCGAGGCGGGCGATGCCGACCAGCAGCGCTGCACCGTCAGGTGCAAAGCCCGGTGCAGCGGCGTTTACAGTCACAGCAGCGTCCTTCCGGAAATCCTGCGAATTGCGGAGTGGTTGGCCGCAAGAGGCAGAAGCAGGCGGAGGGCAATCCGCGCCACTTTTGAGTGGAACGACGTCCGGAACGATTTCCGAAAGGGGGCTGCCCGGACCTGAGAGCGGGGCAAGCTCCAGAGTCCGTGTGTTTGGGCTACGATCAGGGCAAACAGGAAAGAGAGAAGCTGAGGAGAATGGAGCGCGGCGGCGGATAGGAAAGCCCGCCGGTTTAGATGAGGAAAGAACTGGAGACATAGCCCACCTCGATACGGGAAGAGTATTTCGCTTTTTGTTCGCCATGTCAAGAACTTTCGCTTTTCATTCGTATCAACGCCGAGGCGCGGCCTGAAGCGAGAAACGCACTTCGCCATTGTCACGCTAAGTTATAGTGAGTTGTTCAGGAAGATCTCGAGGCCGAAATGTCACCCATGCCCTTATTTTGTGTTCGGCGGTTCTGGATATTCGTAGCAGCTTCCACGCTCGCCGTTCATGGGCAAACCCCACCGAAACCGACTGGGCAAACGCCTGCGAGGCCTGCCGGACAATCGCCGGGAGCAGCGGGAGGCGCAAAGAAACCCGGTGCCTCGTCGGGCGTTTCCGTGGCCGCGCCACAATCGAAACACTATCCCATTCTCCTTATTGCCTCGGGAACGGAGCCGTTCTGGAGTGCGCGGATCGGGATGAAAGGCGCGGAACGCCTGGAGCGGGTGAGTTATCCGCCGATTACCCTCGAGCCTGGGGAGATCGTGACGGAGGACTCAGGGACAGCGTGGACGTATCACGCGAAGGACACAGGAACGAATGCGGATGTTGTGGTGAGATTGTCGCGGGAGGCATGCTCGGACGGCATGTCTGAGACGAAATATTCGTTCCGAGCGGTGGTGACGCACGCACAGATTGGTGAACTGAAGGGCTGCGCAAAGATTGCGGCAGAGCAATTTCCGGAGTTCAAACAGAAGAATCTGGTTGACGATGATCCGGAGAAGAAGAAGGTCGTGCCGCCCGCGATCACGGGTTTCAAACCGCCGGTGGCGGTAGCGTTTCTCGATCCTGCGGGAAAAGTGACGCTGGCGCGGGGAGAAGCGGCAAAGGTTGTGGCTCCGACGGGAAGTCAGCTATCACTTTCGCACGATGGAAAGCGGCTGCTATTTACGCGGGAGGAACCAGGAAAAGACCGAGCGATCCTTTTGTACGACGCAGTGACGGGAAAGACGACGGAGCTGCTGCGGGGGCCGGTGCAAAGCGCATTCTGGTCGCCGGACGATTCGCGCATCGCATTCATGAAATTTGCCGAGCCGGCGTGGACTGTGTGGACGATGCCGACTGGTTCACCGGACAAGGCGACGCAATTGAATACTAACGTGACCAGCAGCGGGGCGCTGACGCTGCACGGCTGGCTGGACGCGCACACGGTGATGGCGTCCGACAATTCAAAGCTGCACTTTTTGAAGACGGAGAGTCCGCCAACGTCGATCGCGATTCGGGATGTGTACGGTGACGGATTTGAAGTGATGAGCTCGGACACGATTCTGGCGAATCCGGTGAACCCAGATTTGCTGTTGGTGACGGCGTTTGTTTCGCATCCGAAGGCGGGGATGCCGACCGATGCGAAAGCGGGATTCGGAAGTGCGGCATTTTTGTATGAACTTAAATCGAGGCGGCGAGTAGTGGTCACTCCGACGAATGTGTTTGTGCAGGATGCCGAGTGGTCGCGCGACGGGATACAGATTTTTTTCACGAACCGCGAGAAAGCGCCCGTGATTTGCCGGATTTTCTGGGACGGATCGGGATACAAGCGAGTACGCGGGGGCACCGGCTTGGTGGTGGGACAATAGCAGAAGGGGAAAACGCGAGGTGCGGCCATGACCAGGCGAAATGCGACGAGAGTGGCGGCGTTTGTGATTTTCGCCTCCATTCCGGCGACAATGGCAATGGCACAAGAAACACTGCCTGCGGCGCCTTCTGCTCCTAAATCGCATCGCATGCCGATGATGCAGAGGTTTTCGTACAACTGTGACGGTGGAGCAAAAGTTGTTGTGTTCTTGCGCGAGCGAAACGCGCGGGTGAGCTTTCAGGGCAAAGCGTATGCGATGAAGCAGGTGGAAGCGGCGTCTGGAACAAAGTATTCGGATGGCTCAATCGTTTGGTGGAGCAAAGGCGACGAAGGATTTCTGGAAGATAACACGAAGGCCGACCAGTCTGTGAGGCTGGCCGAAAACTGCAAGCTGGAACGTGCTCGTTCCGGCACGGCGGATTCTGGAGTGGTCAGCGGGACGGTGGCTTACCGTGAGCGCATGGCGATGCCGGAAAATGCGCTGCTGACGATTCAATTGCAGGATGTATCGGTGGCCGACAGTCCGGCAAAGGTGATTGCGGAACAGAGATTCATGTTTGCGGGACATCAAGTCCCGCTGCCGTTCGAAGTTCATTATGATCCCGCGAAGATCGACCCGAAGCATAGCTACGCACTGAGCGCACGGATTACCGTGGATGGGCAACTGATGTTCCTGAATACGACGACGTATCGGGTGATTACGCAGAGCAATCCAGTGAAGGCGGATGTGTTGCTGCAGATGGTAGAAGGCCAGACGAAATCACCCCAATAGTGGCTCGAAGCAGTAGCCCTTTGGTACAGGTGCCGTTTTGGCCGCCATGTGGGCTTGGGAGCACCGCCACGCAATTCAAGCTCTTATACTCCGAGAATGGCGTCCTCTCTTCAAGCTGAGCCTAAGCAGGTGAACATCCTGGTCCTCGACCAGGAAGGTCCGAGCGCGACCGCGCTGCGGCAGGTGCTGGACTCTGAAGGCTGGCGAGTGCGCGTGATTGCCGAGAGCAAATTGTTGCTCGCCGAATTGAAAACAGGTGAATGGTCGCTGGTGATCGCAAACATTGCGTTGCTTGGGCTCGATTCGCCGGGTTACTTGACGCTGCGCGAGCTTGCGGGTGTGCCAGCCGAAGAAGGCGGCCGGGTACGCACGCTTTTTCTGGTACCGGAAATGGCGGGGTGTCAATTCGTGGGTGTGCTGGAGAAGGCGCGGCTGCCGTATGTGGTGCGCCCGTATCATCTGCATGATTTCCTGGAAAAAGTGAGCGACCTGCTGGTCGAGGTGAACGCCATTGAAGCGCCGCTGCGCCAAGTACGCTACGAATTTGGCGGACTGCGTAAGAAAAAACGGGAAGCCAGCCGGACGACTTCGATGTTTGCTTCGCGCGACGAGTACTCGTACACAGAGGAAGAGCTAGCCGAATACGAGAAGCAGGAATCGGAGCATTCGCGTTCGAAGCGGAATAAACCGCTGACCAACCTGGGCGATCCCAACCGATAAGTTCGCAGTTCCTTTTCACATACATAAGCTGCAAGAAATTCCTCGTGGCGCGTTCTAACTGTGCAGAGTGGCCCGCGCGGACTGTACCGGCGTGTTGAATGGCACCTACACGGAGGTTGTTTATGGAACGCAATGTATTTGGCCGGTTGATCGGCGGAGTGCTTGGACTCTCTTCGCTGGGAGCTCTAGGCGCATTGGGCTTTGTATTTGGCGGGGGAGCCACTCCGCCGCTTCCCGGAAAATCGGAAGGCGAATGGCGGCTACTGGACCCGGTTAGGTACGAAAATCTGAGCATTTTTCCGGTGGTGAGCGCGAACGCTTACGACACGAGCTGGTTTTTGACGCTGGATGAAGGGCTGGCGAGCGGCGAAGTGCAGGTTCGCGAGCAGGGGTCGGAAGGGATGGCGCGCAGCCGAGATGGTGTGGTACGGCCTGCAGATTCGAATGCGGCGTCGGTAAATCAACTAGTGTTGATCAATCGCAGCAAGCGGCCGCTGCTTTTGTTGGCGGGCGAGTTGGTGAGTGGAGGAAAACAGGATCGAATTATCGGGAAGGACCGCCTGGTGCCGGTAGGATCGAAGCCGCTGCCGCTGGATGTTTTTTGTGTTGAGCATGGGCGGTGGTCGTCTGGCGCGAGCTTTACGGATGCGAAGACGATTGTGCACCCGAGCGTGCGGGAGCAGGCGACCTTCCAGAGGGATCAGGGGCGTGTGTGGAATGCGGTGCGAAGCGGAACGACGGCGGAGGCGACTGCGTCTGCGGGCGCGGCAAGGTTGGCGGCGCCCAGAATCGCTCGCACGATTCAAGACGAGGCGCCGACAGAGTCTTACCAGAAAATTTATGAGTCGCGCGAAGTGCGAGGCTCAGTGGAAACATACGTGGAGGAAGTGCGGCGGCGGTTCGCTCGGGAAATCTCTGGGTTGAAGGGGGAATACGTGGTTGGGGTGGTGGTGGCATACGGAGGCGAGGTTACGTGGAGCGACATTTTCGCCTCGAGCGATTTGTTTCAGCAGTATTGGAAGAAACTGCTACGCAGCTATGTGGTGGAGGCGCTGGCGCGGCCTGGCTACCACGAAGTGGCGTCCCGCGAAAACGCTGGAGAATTTCTGCGGCGGCTGAACGGGCGAATTCATGAGGAGACGGAACCGGGCGTTTATCGCTGGCGCGAAATAAACGAAGGGCGGTTGTCTCAGATTGAGCTGGACGCGCTGGAACCGAAGCTGGTGACGCTACACCGGCTGCTAATTCACCGCACGAGTTGACACGAAAAAACCCAGGCTCTTCGCCGCGACACGGCACAGGCCTGTGGGAACGATTCAACGGTGTCAGCTAGGAAGTAGGCCGCACTACGCTTGGATCCGCGCAGCTTGCGAGAAGATCACTTGCAGTTGCCGGCCAGGATGGATGCTGGAGTTGAGGCGCGATTTCGGCGAGCGGAGCGAGAACGAACTTGCGTTCCAGCATTCGAGAGTGTGGAATTTGCAATTCAGGGGTGTCGAGCGATTGATCGCCGAAGAGGAGGATGTCTATATCGAGGAGGCGCGGTCCTTTGGCGAAAGCTTTCTTGCTGCCGAGTTGGGATTCGATGGCGCGTAGGGCGCGCAAGAGATCGATGGGCTGCGAATTCGTTTCGCCTTCGACGACGCAATTAAGGAACCAGGGCTGGTCGAGATAATCGACAGGCTCGGTTTCGTAAAACGAAGACACTTTGCGAACGTTAAGATTCGCTGCCGGCAACGCGGAGATCGCAGCGCGGAGGTTTGCCGCGCGATCGCCCAAATTCGAACCGAAAGAAAGATATGTTGTTGTCATTTCGGCGCCCGCGAAACATCTGGCGACGGAGATTCCTAAAACAAGCGCGGCTGGCGGCGCGGTAATTCGCGGCCAAAGTATTGATATGCGCGTGGAGTCGCTACGCGGCCGCGCGGGGTGCGATCGATCATGCCGATCTGCATCAAGTAGGGTTCGTACATTTCCTCGATGGCGTCTTCTTCTTCAGAAAGTGCGGCAGCAAGCGTGCCGACGCCGACTGGTCCGCCGGCGTATTTATCGAGAAGCGCCAACATCAGGTTGCGGTCGACTTCGTCCAGGCCGCTCTCGTCTACGCCGAGCATGGCGAGAGCTTCCTGCGCGACGCCACGCGTGATCTTTCCGTCGGCGCGGACTTCGGCAAAATCACGCGCGCGACGCAGCAGGCGGTTCGCGATGCGAGGCGTGCCGCGGCACCGGCGGGCAATCTCTTCGGCACCACCCTCTTCCATTTGTATGTTCAGAATTTTCGCGGAGCGATGCAGGATGATGAGCAGATCTGCCGGCTCGTAGAAATCGAGACGATGGACGATTCCGAAACGCGAACGCAGGGGCGCAGTGATCAGTCCCGCGCGCGTAGTGGCGCCAATCAATGTGAAATGATTCAAATGAAATGGATGAATGCGAGCGCCAGGGCCCTGACCGATGACCAAGTCGACGCGAAAATCTTCCATGGCAGGATAGAGCACTTCTTCGACGGCTGCCTGCAAACGGTGAATTTCATCGAGAAAAAAAACTTCGTGCGATTCGAGTGACGTGAGAATTGCGGTCAGGTCGCCTTTGCGTTCGAGGAGCGGGCCCGCACTGGTTTTGATCGGGACATTCAATTCATTGGCGATGATCTGCGCGAGCGTAGTTTTGCCAAGTCCGGGTGGGCCATAAAGAAGAACGTGATCGAGAGCTTCGCCGCGATTGCGGGCGGCTTCGAGAGCAATCGAAATATTTTCCTTCACGCGCTTCTGACCGATGTATTCGTTTAAAGTTTTGGGACGGACGCTCGCATCCAGGCGCGCGTCTTCGTCATAGGACGCGGCTGAGACAATCCGTTCGGGCCGGTCCAAACGAGCGGCACCGTCTTTATCTTTGTAAACTGTCATGCGTTTTGCCGTTCCGTCGGCCATGTGCCCAGCGTCAGCACACCGAGGGCTTTCCGGCGTTGTGCTGTGCTTCTCTTTTCCGCGCCATTTCTTTGGACCATTCCGTTTGCACGAGCTTACCGTCTCTCAATTCGTATTCTGTGGCCATGATCACATCGCGCCAATCTCTTTTTGCGAGTTCGACCAGTTTTCTAACGCGTTCAAGATCATTCGCAGTGTGCAAAATGTTCAGCTGGATGCGCTCATCCACGCTGGGTTGCAGCTTCCAATGAAACTCGCGAAGAATAGTTTCCGCTTCATTGCGTTCTTCGCCGGCAAATTTTTCCTGCAGCGCAACCAGCACGTCGGGAGAAAGCTGCGGATTGGCCCTGTCATTATTCATTTTAGCGTCAGGCGTTATTCGCAGCGCGGCCTTTCGGCGCGCTCAACTCCTGGAGCGCGGCCTTGAGCAATTTTTCAAAGCTTGCGGTGCCGACTGAGCGCTTCCCTTCCACGACGGCATTCTCCGCGGTGCGTCCATCGTAACCGAGATTCGTCAGCGCGGAGACTACGTCCGCTTCGACGCCGGCCTTGGATGCGGGTAGTTTTTCTTCGGCGATGGTCACAGCTTCGAGCTTGTCCTTGAGCTCGACAACCATGCGTTCGGCTGTTTTGCGGCCGACGCCGGGAATTTTTGTGAGCCGCGCGACGTCGCCGGTACGAATTGCCGGGACAAGTTCTTCGACGCTCATTCCAGAGAGAATTTTCAGCGCCAACGATGGGCCCACGCCCGAAGCACCAAGAAGTAGCTCAAAGAAATGTTTTTCGCGCGAGGAAAGAAATCCGTAGAGCGCCAGAGCGTCTTCGCGGACATGCGTGTGAATCAGAAGTGTGACTTCGGTGTGAAGCTCGCCGAGCGCGGCGAAAGTGGAGAGCGGCACCGCAACCAGATATCCCACACCACCGACATCCACCATCACTTGGTTGGGGCGTTTGTCGGCAAGCACGCCGCGGAGCTGTCCAATCATCGCCCGCCAGTATTGCCGCTTTCTCTTCGCCCGTCAACGCGGGGGTGGGTTAGGTTACAGGGCGGGGAAAAGTGATACACCAGGAGCCTCGCCGATCCAAATTCAACTTCGGTTAGGTTCGTTACTAGCAGGAACATCCAGGCTTGGTGTCAGCGCAAGTCTAGAGAGCAGTTCATCGCCTGAACAGCCTTGGTATTACTTCTGTCAGGAGCCATACTGCGACGCCTCCCAAAAATCCGCTTGTGAAAACGGCTGTCCAGAAAAAGCGCGCAGTTCGCCTGCTGAAAGAATTCTTATCCCTAAACTCCTCCACGTCTTGCTGAATGATTACTTGTTCCGTGTTCGCACCGTATTTATTCTTGAATAGCCAACGCGCTCCGGTTTCACCTATGTGATCAAAACCTATGGCGTCCAGAAGATAAGGTCCTTTTGACGTGTAAGCATAGATCGGAAACTGATTTTTATAATAACTAGAAACGTACTGAAGCAGTTCAATTCCTGCTTGATTGGCAACCTTGTTTGCACCAATTTCCTCACCAAATTGCCGAATTTCCTCGGCTTTTTCCCCAACTCGCTGCTCCATCTCTTTGGAAGTTTGAACAGATTCATAGAAAAATATGTCGCAGAGCAGCGCATCTGGCGTCAAAACATTGGTCTAAATTATCTCAACTCAAAGACACCGATTTGGTATGCCGGTCCAGATCTGATCGCGAGCAAGATTCTCACTGAAAAAACTTCCAAACTTCTTAAAGCCGTTCGGATGGTCCCCGATAAAGAACAAAAGGGGCTAACAGCGACTAATTTGGGCGGGATGGTTAAAATAAAACCGGCAGAAATGGATTTCTACCGCTCGGTCATCGAACAAAGATTCTCTCAACAGAAAACAAACAAAGCGCTGGCCGATTTCTTGAAAGTGCTAGCGAATTCAGGTAGTTACGGCCTGTTTGTCGAGGTTAATACCGAGCGGAAAAAGAAAGAAAGGGAAATCAATTATTTTTCGGGTGAAACAACAGGGAGAGTCGAATCGAACTATGTAGAAAACCCGGGGAAATGGTATTTTCCGCCCCTCGCTTCCCTTATTACATCGGGCGGGCGGCTTTTGCTCGCGATGCTCGAAAAAAGCGTCCAAAAGAAAAAGGGAAGCTATCTGTTTTGCGACACCGACTCGCTTTGCATTGTGGGATCGGAAAAGGGCGGTTTTGTCGAGTGCCCAGGTGGACTGGTGAAATGGAAGCATAAATATGGAATTCGGGCTCTTTCGCTAAAAGAAATACAAACAATTGCCCAAGACTTCAGCAAACTTAATCCATACGATGCCTCTCTTGTACCGGAAATTCTGAAAATAGAAGATGTCAATCACCTGGATTTGTAATCGCAGGAAACCTTTCCGTCAGCTATTTGGCTACGCAATTTCGGCAAAAAGATACGCGCTCTACTCGCAAACTGACAGAGAGATTCGGATAGAAAAAGCTAGCGGTCATGGGCTCGGTTACCTGTTTTCGCCAAAAAAGAGGAAAAAAGAAAAGGATGACGACGAAGAAACACCGCAATGGGTAGTGGAAGCTTGGGAATTTCTGTTGCGAAAAGTGCTAAAACTACCTTCAAAAGATCCGAAATGGCTGAATCTACCGGCCATGATGCGAATGGTTGTTACTACGCCAAACGTGTTCAAGCAGCACAGGCCGGAATGGCTGGGTCCGTTTAATTTCTTTTTGTTCGCGATGCTCTCCGAAACATTTGGCGGATATCCGGCAGGGTTCGACAAATCCAACTTTGTATTTATCACTCCTTACGAATCCGACCGCAAGAAATGGAGTTCGCTCAATGGCGTCAATCTCGTAGACGGAAAAACCTACCAAATCGCGATGCAGCCCACGATTGATCAGGACAGGGTAGTTCCCGAATCCTTCCGCATTCTCTTTCGCAAATACCTTGCCAATCCGGAAGCGAAATCGCTAGCTCCAGATGGTACGGTCTGCACCGGAACAACTCATGGCCTTTTACAAAGAGCAACGATCAATGCCAAGAAAATAGTTCCTGTCGGAAAGGAGACTGATCGCCATTGGGAACAGGGCGAAGATCCAAGCATGGTTGATTCTGGTATCTACGTTTTTGAGAAAAAGACGAAGCTGGTTGTTGCCGAAGCTTCGGAGCGGAAAAGGTTGGCTGCCATTGGTCTTAGGCGATTGATGCGGGAATGTAAACCGAGCCAAGCTCCTATCTCCAAGGCCATCAAAGGTGAGCCCATTCGTCGTCGAACCCTCGCGATCATCCGGCAGGTGGCAGCCAAGATCATTGCGTGAGTAATGGTACGGGACATGTCCGGTAACCCGACTTAGCTGTCTGACGCGAAACAACTCGGCACTTCGTGCGTATAGTAGATTGAGGGTGTTCGGAAGGAAGGTCCTTTACGACCCGCAAGTTGACACGATTTTCCGAAAGGAGTTTCATGACCAAAAGACTCGGTTTTGTGTTTGTTGCATTGATGGCAGTTCCCCTTGCTCTGCTCGGGCAGGAGAAACCACCGGCGTCGTCCGCTCCACCGGCGCAGTCCACTCCGCCCGCGAACCCGATTACCGCGAGCGAAAAAGGTTTTTACTCGTTTGTAAGTAGCGCGGTCGTCGGTGCGGCGCAGAAAATGCCGGAAGAAAACTACTCCTTCAAGCCGACACCGGAAGTTCGCACTTTTGGCCAGCTCGTTGGCCATGTGGCCGACGCTTCGTACATGTTCTGCTCGCAAGCCATAGGTGAAGCAAACCCAGCAAAGGACATCGAAAAAACGAAGACGTCAAAGGCGGACCTCGTGGCTGCGCTCAAGGACGGAGTGGCGTACTGCAACAAGGCATTCGACAGCATGACCGATGCAAAAGGCAGCCAGATGGTGAAATTCTTCAACTTCGACTTAGCGAAGCTGACGTTGTTCTCGATCAATTCGGCGCACACGGATGAGCACTATGGGAACATGGTGACCTATCTGCGACTGAAGGGGATCGTGCCGCCGACAAGTGAAAGCCAGTCTGCACAGCCACCGAAGTAAGAGGCTCGAACACCAACTCAGCAAACCGCCATGTCCTGGTAAACGCTTAACCCTCCATCATGTGGACACTGGAACGAACATGTCCGGTTTCGCGACTTATCAGGGACTTACCAAGGGTTAAGGAGGCTGTCAGTCCTTACGAATAACGTTTGCGTCACAGCCACCTCGAATCTTGCCGCTGCTTGGGCATAACCCGTTTTTACGGCTCCAGTCCCATCCGCTTCAGCAACGCTGCGTACCGCGGATCCTCCCGTAGTGAGGCAAAAGCCGGACCAAATCTCACCATTGCCGCGAAATCACTCTTTTCCGCCGCCGCCTTCTCTAGCCACTCAAACGCCTTGTCCTTTTCCCCAAGATACGCATAACCCCGCGCGATGTCCGTCGGATCAACATAGATTCGCTTCGCCTGCTCGTCCATGATTTGAATCACGGCTTTCGTCGCTCCGCGAACACCCGCCTTCGCATAACCGCGCTTCGCGGCCTCCATCCGCGCCAGTTCGTTCGCATTGTTGCCGAGCCGCGCGGCCTTCTCCCATTCTTCCAACGACTGCAGATATTTTCCCAGCGCGAAATAGTTCGCTCCCAAGTTTCCGTGTGCTCCGGGGTGATTCGGATCGATCTCCAGTATTTTCGTCAGTTCCTCGATGCTCTTCTCATATTCTCCTTTCCAGAAATCGGCCTGGGCCAAGTTCAACATCGCGTTCAGGTTGAGCGGCTCCAACTCCACAGCTTTCTGGAAGTGTCCGCGCGCTTCATCGAGCTTGCCTAAGTAGGCTAAATGATATCCATATAAAACGTGGCTTCGCGCCGTGTTGGGATCGAGTGCCAGCGCTCGCTCGTATTCCCTCGAGGCTGCCGCCCACTCCCAATTCATGTCGTGCGCCATGCCCAAGACCGCGTGTGCCTCGGCCAGCGTATCGTCCAGCTCCAGTGCTTTCCTTGCGAAAATCTTGACATTGGGAGCTGTGTCCTTTTGCGCCACCGAGGTATAGTCCGCCAAAACGTTGTAATAATCCGCCAGCGCCAGGTACGCCCGCGCGTACCTTGGGTCCTTATCAATCGCCTGCTGAAGATACTGCTTCGCTTTTTCCAGGCTCTCCGGTGTGCGCTTCTCCCAGTAATATCGGCCCTTCAAGTACAGTTGATACGCCTCCGGATCCGCAGTCTCTCCCTTGTGCACTTCGGCCTTTTGCGCTCCGCTCAAATGCTCCCGCAGCCGCGCCGATACTTCCTCCGCAATCTCTTTCTCCACCGCCAGCGCGTCCGCCACCTTCCGGCTGTATTGCTCGCTCCACAGGTTCCGGTTCGTGCGCACATCCGTCAACTCCACCGCGACCTCCAGCCCATCCCCCCTCTGTGTCACTCGGCCGGTCACCACGCCATTCACCTTCAATTCGCCCGCTACCTTCCGAAGATCCACATCGCGGGCTTTATACTGAACGATCGCGCTGCGTGGCCGCACCGTCAAATCAGGCAATCTCGACAGGCTGCTGATTAAGCTCTCAGTCAGTCCTTCGCTCAGGTAGTCCACCGTTGCGTCCCCGGTCACGTTCGTGAACGGCAGTACCGCCAGCGCATCAATCGACGCTCCCGCCGCACCCGTCCAGCGCTGCACGCCGTACCACAACCCCAAGATCACCATCACCACCGCGACACCAGCCGCCAGCAGCTTCTTCCTATGCCTTCTCAGCAACGCTGCGGTGATTTGCGCATCCGAGCTCGTCCTGGCCCGCGCCGCACTGCCACTCAGCGTGGTTCCGGAAGAAACTTCTTCGTGCCCGCTCAGCGCCGGAATCGTCTTTCCCGACGATGTGTCTCGCCTCAATCTCTGCAAATCCGCGCGAATTTCCACGGCGTGTTGGTATCTTAGCTGTGCGTCTTTCTCCAGCATCTTCCCAATGATGCGTTCCAACTCCACGGGGACTTCCATATTGATACGTGCCAAAGCCGGTGGCTCCTTGTGCAGCACCGAATCGAATATCGCGCCCGTCGTTTCCCCGCGGAACGGCAGGACTCCCGCCGCCATCTCATACAGCACGATCCCAAACGAAAACACGTCGCTTCGCGCGTCCAGTTCCCGCCCCAACACCTGCTCCGGCGACATGTAGGCAATCGTCCCCACCGCAGTCCCCGGACTTGTTAGATGTTCCTCGCCCACTTCTAACGTCAGCGCACCGTCAATCGTCTGAAGAGAAGCCTTCTGCGTCATTACCTTAGCCAGTCCAAAATCCAGAATCTTGGCGTGCCCGCGCTTGGTCACAAAAATATTCGCCGGCTTGATGTCGCGATGGACTATCCCCTCGGCATGGGCGGCGTCCAGTGCGTCGGCCACTTCAATGCCAATCTCCAGCAGCTCCTCCAGCTCCATCGGTCGGCCCATGATGATCCTGTGCTTTAGCGTAGCGCCATCCAGGAATTCCATAGCGATGAATGCCCTTTCCCCCTCCTCGCCGATATCGTAAATCGTGCAGATATTTGGATGGTTGAGCGCCGATGCGGCACGCGCCTCTCTCTGAAAGCGCGCCAACGCCTGCGGGTCTTTCGCTACATTGTCTGGGAGGAACTTCAGCGCCACGTTGCGGTGCAGCCGGGTGTCTTCCGCTTTGTAGACGACACCCATGCCGCCCCCGCCGAGTCTCTGGAGAATGCGGTAGTGCGAGACGGTCCGTCCGATGAGCGCGTCGGGTACCGCCATAGTGGGTTCATCTTAGGTTGCGATGTGAGGCAAGTCAACGAAGCGACTCTTGTAAGCCAAACCGTGTCATGCTGGTGGTTAAGTCATTAAGGCCATTTAGTTCCTGGTAAACGTCGAAATCGTACAAGTGAAATTCTGCGCGAAAGCCGAAACGGCACTTGTCCGGTTTGGCTTACCGGGAGTTGACGAGAGGGAGGCAACTCCCGGCTATAAGGTCTGAACCCGCGAACCCTGGATCGAAAAGCCGCCGATAATGATTAGTAAGGATGCGGCACCGATCATTTCGTTTCCGATGAAGAACCCCACCTTTGCAACAGTGAATACAGCCTGAATCAACACAGCGAAGCCACAGATCAGGGCGATAGGCTTGCCCAGACGTGCTTCCCCGCACGTGGCGACCAGCACAATGAGTGCCAGGACGATCCAACTCCACGCCATCGAGAGAAAGGCAACCTCGAAAACAAATTGCAGAGCAATCGGCAGATTCGATGCATGCACGGCCGGGGCGGAGATCTTTTGATACGCGAGGCAATGCATGGCGGCAGCCACAAGCAGCACAATGCAACCTAGCGTGACCAACGTGCGCGACATGGTACGGCGAGTAATCATCTGATTTGATATTTCATCGTCAGGAAGAATGGAGTCGTAGTTGCAGAACGAGTTGGAGGATGCCTCAAGAACGCGACTGCGTCAATGGTGGCGCCGGGCAAGTGTCAAGCCGGGCAAGCGGGCGATAAAACGCGCTTACCGGTAAAGTCCTATAAAAAGGAATGTCAAGAGAAAAATCTCCCCCATTGGCTCGATGCCGGTCCCATTTGTCTCGGCATTCAGCCCAACTGTTTGAACGTGCACTCCTACTCCGAGAGTGGTCTT
>Ga0137385_10001513_pt1 | contig 19522 bp, 19 predicted proteins | sample SagtaG_FD_104921 | JGI IMG/M metagenome (GOLD analysis project Ga0137385, IMG submission 104921) | Vadose zone soil microbial communities from Sagehorn Ranch, Mendocino, California, USA - Sage2_R_80_16 metaG | ecosystem: Environmental > Terrestrial > Soil > Vadose zone | place: USA: California... | reverse complement strand
CACCACTGGATCGAGCGAAGCGAGGCGTCCGGCACGGTCCGCGGCGCCGCGAAAAAGCGGCCGGGACCCCGCGGCGCGGAGCGCGCCAGAGGGGGTTGCGCCCTGGGTTGCACCGTTTGCCGTCGACTACGTGCGCACAGCGGACCCGCCGCAGCTGGCCTATACCCCAGAGCCGGGCACCTGGCAGGTGTTCGCGCCGCCGGGCCATCCGCTGGGCGATCCGCTGTGCGCCGCATTGACCGCCGCCGAGATCGGCGACGGTGTTCTGCTCTGCCTGCCAGACAGCGGCGAGGACCACATCCCCTTGATCCTCGACGCCGGCCGAGCGGCCGCGGCCCCACCCGGTCGGCGGTTCGTCATCGTCCAGCATCGGCTGGGTGCGGCTGCGCTCGCGCGCACGCTGCACCTGGCCGCGCCGTCCGTCGCGACCACCGTGGTCGGCCTTGCCGACCCGGCGCCCGGTGATCCTGGGCAGGTCGCGATGGCGGTTCGGCGGGTGGTCGCGGACGTCGTCGCCACCACCGGTTTTATCGAGGTCCGCTACGACGCGGACGGCAACCGCACCGTGCCGATGTTGCGCGCTGTGCCCAGACAAGCGGGCGTGATCGTGTCGTCCCCACTCGGCGACAACGACGTCCTGCTCGCGACTGGCGGCGGACGCGGCATCAGCGCGGAGTGCGCGCTGGCCGTGGCACAGGATTCGGGCGCACGGGTCGCGTTACTCGGGCGGGCGGACCCCGCGACCGACCCGGACCTCGCCGCGAACCTGGCTCGCCTCACACATGCCGGCGTCCGGCACCGGTACGAACGGGTCGACGTGACGTCACCGGACGAAGTGGCTGCTGCCATGACCCGGATCGAGGCCGATCTGGGCACCGTGACCGCGATCCTGCACGGGGCCGCGGCCCAGGAACCCAGCACCGCGACCGATCTCGCGTCGTTCCAGCGGGCCGTCGCGCCGAAGGTGCTCGGCTTACGCGCGGTGCTCGACGCGGTGGCCGCCGACCGAATCAAGCTCCTCGTCACGTTCGGCAGCATCGAGGGCCGGGCCGGTCTACGCGGCGCGCCACAGCACGTGCTGGCCGACGACTGGACCAGTGAGCTTACCGTCCAATTCGGACGGGAGCACCCACGCACCAGGGCGATCACCGTGGCCTGGTCGGTGTGGTCGGGCGCGGTCACCGGACGGCGCCGTGACCTGGCCGACGCGCTGCAACGCGAAGGCGTCACGCCGATCCCGACGGACGGCGCCCTGGCCGTGCTGCGCCGAATACTCGCCGACCCGTCGGCCGGCCCCGAGATCCTGGTGAGCGGCCGCGTGCCGACCCTGGCCAGGTCACCCGTGCTGCCGCGCACCCGGTTCGTGGACCGGGTCCTGGTGCACTACCCGGGTGTCGAGCTGGTCACCGAGACCGACCTGTCCGAGGACACCGATCCATATCTGGGCGACCACGAGCTGACGTTCCCCGTGGCGCTGGGCATGGAGGCGATGGTCCAGGTCGCGGCGGCCGTGGCCGGCATGAGCGGGCCGCCGCTGCTGGAGAACGTCGAGTTCGGCGAGCCGCTCGTGGTGCCGGCGGGGGAGTCCACGACGATCCGGCTGGCCGCGCTGGTCCGCGACACCGAAACGGTGGACGTGGTCGTCCGCAGCGGCCGGACCGGTTTCGCCACCGACCACATCCGTGCTCGGCTGCGCGGTCCCCGGGCCGTGCCGGCTCGTCGGCCGGAGAGCCGGGTGGCGCTGCCCGCGGTGCCGCTGGACCCGATCACCGAGCTGTACGGCGGAATCCTGTTCCAGGGCAAGCGTTTCCAGCGGTTGCTCGCTTATCGTAGAGTGACCGCGACACGCGTGGTGGCCGAGGTCGGCACGACGTCACAGGCACCGTGGTTCGCCCCGGCCCTGCCGCAGGAACTACTCACGGCCGACCCGGGCACCAGGGACGCGGTGCTGCAGACCCTCCAGGCGAGCGTCCCGGACGCCACGCTGGTGCCGCTCGGCGTCGCGCGGCTGTACCTGTCCGCGGACCAGGACTCCGAATATGTCGTCGTGGACGCCCGCGAACGCAACCAGGACGGCGACATCCATTACTACGACGTCGATGTGCTCGACCCGACCGGCACGGTCGTCGAACGCTGGGAGGGCCTCACTCTTCGCGCCGTCCAGAACCAGACCGGGCCATGGGTGCCGGCACTGGCCGGCCCACACATCGAGCGGACGCTACGAACCATTCTCGGCGGCCACCGCACGGTGGTCGTCGAACCGGACCCGGTGCCACCTGTGCCAGCAGAACAGGCCGACCCGCGAGCCGCGGTCGACCTGGCCGCAGGCCGGGCGTTCGGCCACCCGGTCCGACTGCGGTACGGCCCGGACGGCCGACCGGAAGCGGTGGGCACCAACGTGTCCGCCGCCCACGACGCCGGCATGACCCTGCTGGTGACCGGACGAGAACGGCTCGGTTGCGACATCGCGACCGTGCTCGACCGGTCACCAGCGGAGCAGGCCGGACTGCTCGGCGAGCACGTCGGTCTACGAGACCGGCTGATCGCCGAGACCGGCGAACCCGCGACCGTGGCGACAGCCAGGGTGCTGGGTGCGTTGGCATCTCTTCGCACGACCGGCGCCGCGTCACCGGCCCTGACCACATTGGCACCGGCGACGTTGGCACCGACCATGGATCGCGGCGGACCCGATGGGTGGGTCCTGCTGCGAACCGGCGACGGCGTCGTCGCCACCTGGGTGACGACCATCAATGACCGGCCAGACCCCGTCGTCTTCGCCGTACTGTCCGGAGAGGAGCGCTGCCATGGCTGATTATTACGAGATCCGCCACACCGTGGGATTCGAGGAGACCAACCTCGTCGGCAACGTCTATTACGTGAACTACATGCGGTGGCAGGGACGCTGCCGTGAGATGTTCCTGAAGGAGAAGGCACCGAGCGTGCTCGCGGAGCTGCAGGACGACCTGAAACTGTTCACGCTCAAGGTCGAGTGTGAGTATCTCGGCGACATCAACGCATTCGACGAACTGTCGATCCGGATGAGCCTGGACGAGATGACGCAGACACAGATCCAGTTCCGGTTCGACTACGTGAAGATCGCGCAGGGCAAGGAGAAACTGGTCGCCACCGGGCGACAGCGGATCGCGTGCATGCGCGGGCCCAACACGCGGACGGTGCCGTCCCAGGTGCCCGCCGACCTCCGTGCAGCGGTCGCGCTGTACTCCGACCACCCGATCCCGACCGCGGTCGCGGTCCCGAGCGAACCGGCCGCGCAGCCGGTGGGAGCGTGACATGTCTGCCAACGGACTGCCAACGGCACCTGCACCCGTGCTGGCACGTGAACAGCTGGGCCACGAACCGGACGGACCGTCGATGCGGGACGTGATGTCCCGTTTCGCCACCGGGGTCACGGTGCTCACCGTCGGGGGTGAGCACTGCCACGGCATGACGGCGAACGCCTTCACGTCCGTGTCGCTGGACCCACCACTCGTGCTGTGCTGCGTGGCGAACAAGGCATGGATGAACGCGGCCATCGTGTCCGCGGGCTCGTTCGGGGTGTCCGTGCTCGGCGCGGACCAGGAGAACGTGGCGCGGTACTTCGCCGACCGGAACCGGCCGATGGGCTCGGCCCAGTTCGACGAGCACGCCTGGGTGCCCGGCCCGAACACGGCGGCACCGGTGCTGTCCACCGCGCTGGCCTGGCTGGAGTGCGAGCTGGTCGGAGTCCGTGACGGTGGTGACCACTCGATCTTCCTCGGTCAGGTGGTGAACATGCACCGCAGCATCGGCGGGTCGGCGCTGCTGTTCTTCGGTGGCAGCTTCCAGCAGGTGGTGCCACCCCGGCGCGAGGTACGGGCGCGGCAATTTTCCCTTGTGTACCAAGAAGGCCCGTGGTGAGTGTCCACAATCGATGTTCCGCACGAGGGGAGATGGTGGCATCGGGGGATCTCGGTAGCCTCCTGTCCAGCCGAGGGCTGTGGCGGCGTCAATCGCCCGGTCACAAAGGATGGGAAGAGGGGCCCCGATGCTACTCAAAACCGGTCGTAGCAAGCACGTCCGGCGCTACGTCATCCCTGTCGTGGCGGCGGGAGTCATTCTCGTCGCGGGCCAGCTCGGCGTCAGCGCGTCGACGCAGGCCACCGCGTACTCCACCGACGCCGCCCGCTTCGCCAGTGCCACGTGGTCCCAGCCCAACGGCAACCTGGCGGGCACCCGATGGGTGGGCGGCCCGATCAACTCACACACCGTCGCGCAACTCGGCCAGGCCTGGTCGGTGCCCATCGTGGCACCGACCAACGCCAGCCGGTGGCCCGGCGGCTACACGTCGTCGCCGGTCGTGGTGAACGGCGTCGTCTACACGCAGGACCTCGACTCGAACGTCTACGCTATCCAGCTGGCCACCGGCAAGGTGCTGTGGACCACGGTCTACACCTCGGCGATCCCCGGCCCCAACGGTGTCGCCTACGCCGACGGCAAGGTCTTCGCCGCCAACACCACGAACGCGTTCGCACTGGACGCGCGCACCGGCAAGGAGATCTGGAGCGTCAAGCTCGTCCGCAACACCATCGAGGGCATCGACATGGCCCCCGGCGTGCACGGCGACACGGTCTACTTCTCCACCGTGCCCGGCAACAAGAACACCTATCTCGCACCCGGCGGGCAGGGCGTGCTGTGGGCGCTGGACACCGCAACCGGTGCCACCAAGTGGAAGTTCGACACGGTGCCGGCCGACCTGTGGGGTCACCCGGACATCAACGCGGGCGGCGGCCTGTGGTACCCGCCGACCTTCGACCGGCAGGGCGACGTCTACATCTCGATCGCCAACCCACTGCCCTTCCCCGGCACGCCGAGCGACCCGTTCGGCGCCAGCCGACCCGGCCCGAACCTCTACACCGACTCGGTGGTCAAGCTCGACCAGCACACCGGCAAGATCATCTGGTACAACCAGGTGCTGCCGCACGACATCTACGACTGGGACCTGCAGAACTCGCCGGTGCTGGCGTACGCGGGTGGCCGTCCGGTCGTGATCGGCACCGGCAAGGCCGGCATCGTCTACGAGTTCGACCAGCGGACCGGCAAGACGATCTGGCAGACACCCGTCGGCGTGCACAACGGCCACGACAACGACAACCTGATCGCCCTGAACGGCGGCCAGATGCCGGCCTTCCCGTACACGGTCGAGCCGGGCGTGCTCGGCGGCATGCCGGCACCGGTCGCGGTGGACGGCACCACGGTGTACGCGGCCGTGAACAACTTCTCCGCGACGTGGACCGCGCAGCAGCCGCCGACGCCGGACAAGACGTTCAGCGGCGAACTGGTCGCGGTCGACCTGGTCACCGGCAAGGTCAAGTGGGAACACCAGTTCGCGGTGACCCCCTACGGCGGCACGTCGGTCGTGAACGACCTGGTCTTCACGACGACGTTCGACGGCGTCCTGCACGCCGTGAGCACCGTGACCGGCGACGAGGTCTGGCACCAGGCCCTCCCGACGGTCACCAACGCCCCGGTCGTGATCGACGGTCCCTACGTGTTCACGGCAGCGAGCTGGCCGCAGGCCGCTGGCCAGACCGCGCAGATCCTGGCCTTCCGGCTGGGCGCCACCAAGTAATCGCGCATTACCGCTTGACACGCCGGGGACGGGCCGACCGTCCCCGGCGTGTCGCGCTTTTCTTCCTGGGTGCGGAAAACAGCGCACGCGAGAAGAACACCGGGTCACCGATCGCGGCTAGCGTCGCCCAACGAACGCTCTGACTAGGTTCGGCGTTCGCCAGCGCTTCAGAAGGCGGTGTTCTGGATGACTCAGACCTTGCCACGGCCGGCCGTGGTCATCGACGGATTGCACTTCCCGACCAGTGTCGCCGTCGACGCGGCCGGCCGGATGTACGTTGCCGAGTCCGGCCTGCGGTTCGCCGGCGCACAGCCCGGCGGCCGCGTGTGGCGGCTGGACGGTCCAGGCGGTAAGACGCTGATCGCCGAGGATCTCGCGGCGCCGGTCACCGGCCTGTGCTGGCACGACGGCTACCTGTACGTGTCCGAGGGCGGCGCAGGCCGGATCATCCGACTGGACGCGGCCGGCGAGCGCACGGTGATCGTGGACGGCATGCCGGCGCCCGGCAACTACCACACGAACATGGCGGCGGTCGGCCCGGACCACAAGCTCTACTTCGGACAGGGCGCGATGTCCAACCTCGGCGTCATCGGCCTGGACGCCTACGAACTGGGCTGGCTGCGGCGTTTGCCGCACGCCCACGACGTACCCGGCCTGGACGTGACGCTGGCCGGCGTCAATGTCACGACGTCCAACCCACTGCCCGACCTGCCCGGCGACGAGGCGGTCACCGGCGCCTTCACCCAGTTCGGCACCGTGACTCAGCCCGGCGAGCGGGTGGCGGCCGGGACGCGCGCCACGGCCGCCGTGCTGCGCTGCGAACTGGACGGCAGCGGCCTGGAAGTCGTCGCGTGGGGCATTCGGAACCCGTTCGGCATCGGTTTCCTGCCCGACGGCCGGCTGCTGGCCGTGGACCAGGGCGCCGACGACCGAGGCAGCCGACCCATCGGCAACGCGCCCGACCTGTTGTTCGAGGTGACGCCCGGCGCCTGGTACGGCTGGCCCGACTTCGTCGACGGCGAGCCGGTGACCGACCCGAAGTTCGAGCCGACCCGTGGCCCGCAGCCGACGTTCCTGCTCGCCAACCACGACGAACTGCCCACCCCGGCGCGGGCACTGGTCGCGTTCACGCCGCATGCCGCCGCCACCAAGTTCGCCGTGGTGCCCGCGAACGCGCCGCGCTACGCGGGCCACCTCGTGGTGACGCTGTTCGGCGACGAGGCCCCGATGTGCCTGCCGGCCGGTGGCCCGAAGGTCGGCCGCTACCTGGTGCGCATCGACCCGAGCGACTGGTCGGTCCACCCGCTGGCCACCGGTCTGCCGGTGCGCCGGCCGATCGACGTGGCGTTCGGCGCGGACGGCGATCTCTACGTGGTGGACTTCGGGCAGTTCGAGATGTCCGAGACCGGCGTCGATGCGCAGGCCGGCACCGGCTGCGTGTGGCGTCTGGGTGGGATGGTGGGGGAAGAACACCGTGCCGGCTGGGCGGACTGACATGGCCAGGGTCGATCGAACCGGACTGTGGCTCATCGGTGCGCGGGGCTCCGTAGCCACGACCGCCGCGTGCGGCCTGACCGCCCTGCGCACCGGGTTGATCGACGCCACCGGCTGCGTGACGGAGAAACTGGATCTCCCCGACTCGGTGTTCCCCGGCTGGGCGGACATCGTGCTGGGCGGCCACGACATCGTGGACACGCCACTGGACAAGCGGGCCGAGAACCTGACCGAGGCCGGCATCCTGCCGCACCACATCCTGCCCCTGATCGGCGACGAACTGCGCGCGGTCGACGCGGCCATCCGCCCCGGCTACCACCCGGTCGCCGACGCCGGATCGCAGGCCGACGCGGTGGCACGGCAGGTCGCCGACATCGACGAGTTCCGCCGGACCTACGGCCTGGCCAGGGTCGTCGTGGTGAACGTGTCCTCCACCGAGCCACCGGTACCGGACCTGGTGGAGTACCAAGACCTGGACGCACTGGACCAAGCGCTGGCCGACCCGCACCGCAGGGTGCTCACCGCAGGTTCGCTGGCGATCTACGCGGCCTTCACCGCGGGCTGCCCGGTCGTGGACTTCACGCCGTCGCCGGGACTACGGTTGCCGGCTATCGCGGAGTTGGCCCGCCGCAACGGTTTGCCCTACGCCGGATGCGACGGCAAGACGGGGGAGACGCTGCTGCGGACCGTGCTGGCGCCGATGTTCACCGCACGCGCCCTGCGGGTCCGATCCTGGTCGGGCACCAACCTGCTGGGCGGCGGCGACGGCGCGAACCTGGCCGATCCGGTGCGCGCCAAGGGAAAACTCGACTCGAAGGCACGCGGTTTGGCGGCGTTGCTCGGCGAGGACGTGACCGCGCCGCTGCACATCGACAACGTGCCCGACCTGGGCGAGCGTAAGGTCGCCTGGGACTACGTGTCGTTCGACGGTTTCCTCGGCACCCGGATGAACCTGCAGTTCACCTGGGACGGCTACGACTCGGCACTGGCCGCACCGCTGGTACTCGACCTGGCGCGCCTGGTGGCCGGGGCACACAAAACCGGCGAGACCGGGCCGCTCGGCGCGCTCGGCTTCTTCTTCAAGGACCCACTCGGCAGCACGGAACACCGACTGGCCGAACAGGCAAGAGCGCTGTCGGACTGGACACGGAAGATCTCAGCCGCCAGTCAAGGATGGCAGTGACATGATGCGCGGCCGTGATCTGATCGAACTGGTCCGGGCTCCGGCCGCGCTGAGTGTGCCCGGCGATCTGCTCGCCGGAGCGGCCGCGAGCGGTTGGCCCTTCGGTCGGCGTACGGCTGGCATGATCGCCGCGTCCGTCTGCCTGTACTGGGCGGGCATGGCGCTCAACGATTACGCCGACCGCGACCTAGACGCGGTCGAGCGACCTGAGCGGCCGATCCCGTCGGGTCGTGTCTCACCCGCTGAGGCGCTCGCGGTAGCCGGTGGGTTGACCGCGGCCGGTGTCGGCCTGGCCGGTGTGGTCGGGCGCCGGTCCGGCCTCGCCGTCGCACTGCCGTTGGCGGCCACCGTGTGGGCCTATGACTTTCGGTTAAAGTCCACAGTGGTCGGTCCGGCGACCATGGCGTTGGCCCGTGGGCTCAACGTGCTGATGGGATCCGGTCTGGGCCGGGCGGGTGCGTCGGCGCTCGTCGTCGGTGCGCACACCTACACCGTGACCGCGCTGAGCCGGCACGAGGTGCTCGGCGGCACGCGGTCCGTGCCGGTCGCGACACTGGCCGGCAGCACCGCGGTCGGTGTGGCCAGCACGTTGCTCGGGCGCGAAACACCACGTACGCACCGGATCGCCGGTGTCGCCGCCGCAGCAGGCTATCTGGCTGCATACGGCGGCGCGCAGGCCACGGCGATCCGCCAACCGACAGCCGGCAACATCCGCGCCGCGGTCGGCGCCGGCATCATCGGCCTGCTGCCGTTGCAGGCGGCGCTCACCGCGACCTCCGGGTCGCTGGTCGCCGCGATGTCACTGGTCGTCGGCCACCCGTTGGCCAGACGGCTCGCCAGAAAGGTGTCGCCGACATGACAGGTCTACGTTTCGGCTTCGGAACCAACGGTTTCACCAACCACCGGCTGGCTGATGCGGTCACGGTACTGGCCGATCTCGGCTACGACGGGATCGCCCTCACCCTGGACCACTGCCATCTCGACCCGTTCGCGGACGACCTCGCCCCGACCCTGGCCGCCCTCGGCGCCCGGCTGGACCAGCTCGGCATGGACGTGATCGTCGAGACCGGCGCCCGCTACCTGCTGGACCCCCGGCGCAAGCACGCCCCGACGCTGCTCTCCGCCGACGGCCGCGACCGGCGGATCGACTACCTCAGCCGCGCCGTACGCATCGCGGCCTACCTGGGCGCCCAGGCGATGTCGTTCTGGAGCGGCGCACCGGAGGCGGACCTGTCCGCCGACGTGGCGTGGGACCGGCTGCTCGACGGGTGCCAGCAGGTGGTGGAACTGGCCGACCGGTACTCGGTGCCACTGGGTTTCGAGCCGGAGCCCGGCATGCTGGTCGACACCATCGCCAAGTACGAGGAACTGGCGCGGCGGCTGGGCAATCCGGACTGCTTCGGCGTGACGCTCGACATCGGACACTGCAGGTGCGTCGAGGAACAGTCCATTCCGGACTGCGTCCGCCGGGTGGCGTCCCGGCTGGTCAACGTGCAGATCGACGACATGCGGCGCGGCACGCACGAACACCTCGAGTTCGGCGCGGGCGAGATCGACTTCCCGCCGGTCCTTGCGGCCCTACGTGCGGTCGGCTACCAGAACCTGGTCGCGGTCGAACTGCCGCGGCACGCCCATGCCGCACCGGAGGTCGCGCAGCGGTCCCTGGAGTTCCTGCGCGGTGCGAACGAAGAGGAGACCGATGATCGACAAGCTGCGGGCCGCGGTGGCCGCGGCGACCAGCGCGGCTGGTCGCGCCTGGCTGGCCGAGACCACCACGCGCATCACCGTGCGACCATCCCATATCAGGAAAGCGTTCCCGGCCGCAGGTCGGCACTGCGGGCGTAGGCCGATATCGTCGCCGACCTTTCGTGGCTGGACCGTGGACGACGGGGTACGCGCGCTGCTGCTGGTCGCGTTGCCCACCGACCTCGTGGTCGGCGAGCTGACCCACCTCTACCAGCACGGCGACGCCGCCGAACGCCGCGCCGTGCTGCGGGCGCTGCCGCTGCTGCCGATCGGCGCCGCCGCCGTGCCGCTGGTCCAGGATGCGTTGCGCACCAACGACAGCCGGTTGATCAGCGGCGCGCTCGGTCCGTACGGCGCGACGTACCTGGACGACCACAGCTACCGGCACGCCGTGCTCAAATGTGTGTTCACCGGCATCCCGCTCGGCGACGTGGCCGGGCTGCCCGCACGGGCCGACCGCGAACTGGCCCGCATGCTCGCCGACTACGCCCGCGAACTCATCGCCGCGGGCCGGGACGTCCCGCCCGACATCCAGCCACTGATCGACGCCTATCCCGAGGTGGGAGCCCCCTGATGCGCATCTTCGACCCGCACGTCCACATGACCTCCCGAACCACCGACGACTACGCGGCGATGTACGAAGCCGGCGTCCGAGCCGTGGTGGAGCCCGCATTCTGGTTGGGCCAGCCGCGCACGTCGGTGGCCAGCTTCGTGGACTACTTCGACGGTCTCATCGGCTGGGAGCCGTTCCGCGCCTCCCAGTTCGGCATCCGGCACCACTGCACGATCGCGCTGAACCCCAAGGAGGCCAACGATCCTCGCTGCGCCGGCGTGCTCGACGTGCTTCCCGACTACCTGGCCAAGGACCAGGTGGTCGCGGTGGGCGAGGTCGGCTACGACTCCATGACGCCGGACGAAGACGAGGTGTTCGCCCGTCAGCTGGAGTTGGCGATCGATTATGAGCTGCCCGTGCTGGTGCACACCCCGCACCGCGACAAGCTGGCCGGCACGTTGCGCACGCTGGACGTGGTCCGGGAGTCGGGGATTCCGCCGGAGCGGGTGGTGATCGATCACCTGAACGAGGTCACCGTTGAGGCTGTTCGGGACAGTGGCTGTTGGATGGCGTTCTCCATCTATCCGATGACCAAGATGACTGAGCAGCGGATGGTTCGCATCCTGCTTGACCACGGTATCGAGCGCATGCTGGTGAACTCGGCTGCCGACTGGGGTCGCAGTGACCCGTTGAAGACTCGGCGCACGGCCGATGCGATGTTGGCTGCCGGTTTCAGTGCGTCCGAAGTGGATACCGTGGTCTGGCGTAATCCGGTCGCGTTCTATGGGCAGAGCGGTCGGCTGGAGCTTGACGAGGTGGACGTGGATGAGTTGGCCACGTTCGAGGGCAACTCGATCCGCCGTGGCGGGGCGTGACCGATGCGGTTGCGGCATCCTGACGGCACGATCGTGCACCTGGCGTACTGCACGAATGTGCACGCGGCGGAGGACGTCAACGGCGTCATCGGCCAGTTGGCTCGGTATGCCGAGCCGATCCGGGAGCGCCTCGGCGTCGATCGGCTCGGTGTCGGCCTGTGGCTGGCCGTGAACGTGGTCCGCGAGCTGACCCCGTCTGCGATGCGTCGGCTGCGGGCCGAGCTGGCCATCCGTGGGCTGGAAGTCGTGACGCTGAACGCCTTCCCGTACGCTGGATTCCAACAGCCGGTGGTCAAGAAGGCGGTCTACCTACCCGATTGGGCCGATCCACGACGGCTGGACTACACACTGGCCTGCGCCCGCGTGCTGGCCGAACTGCTACCAGACGACGCGGTGCGGGGGAGTATTTCCACCTTGCCGCTGGCCTGGCGCACTTTCGACCGCGTCGCCGTAGCGCATCGTGCCCTGGACACGTTGGCGATCGGCCTGGCCGATCTGTACCGCGCCACCGGTCGTCGGATCCGGGTCGGCCTGGAACCCGAGCCGGGCTGCGTCATCGAGACAACCGAGCAAGCCGTCGCCGAACTGACCACAGTGGACCGTGAGTGGATCGGCGTGTGCCTGGACGCCTGCCATCTCGCCGTTGCCTTCGAGGACCCTTCGGCCGCCGTCGGCAGGCTCGTCGACGCCGGACTGCCGATCGTCAAGATCCAGGCCTCCAACGCACTCGAAGCAGACGACCCAGCAAGGCTGACCCGCTACGCGGAGCCAAGGTTCCTGCACCAGACAAAGACCATGGTCGACGGACGAATACTGAGCGCGGACGACCTACCCGACGCGTTGGCCGGCGCCCTACCCACCACGAGCCCATGGCGAGTGCATTACCACGTGCCGCTGCACTCCCTGGCCGGCACCACGCTCACCGACACCCTCAGCGCCCTGTTCGACACACCGCAGGCCAGAACCGACCACGTCGAGGTCGAGACCTACACATGGCCCGTGCTCCCCGACGCGGTCGACCTGGTCGAGGGAATCGCGGCCGAGCTGGCGTGGACACGGGACCGTTTGGTAGCCATGGGATTGAAGGAGTCGGCATGACGAGGCTGGTTGTACTCGACGTCGTCGGTCTGACCCCCAAGCTCCTGGACCACATGCCCAACGTGGCCGCGATCGGCACGGAGGGCTTTGTCGCCGGCCTGGACACGGTGTTACCAGCCGTGACCTGCTCGGCCCAGTCCACGTTCCTGACCGGCGCGCTCCCCAACGAGCACGGTATCGTCGGCAACGGCTGGTATTTCCGCGAACTAGGCGAAGTCCTGCTATGGCGCCAACACAACGCCCTGGTCCACGGTGACAAGGTGTGGGACGACGCCCGCCGCGTCCAGCCCGACTATCGGGTGGCCAACGTATGCTGGTGGTACGCGATGGGCGCTGACGTCGACCTCACTGTTACCCCGCGCCCGATCTACTATGCCGATGGTCGCAAGGAACCGGACTGCTACACGTCGCCGCCTCCCCTGCACGACGAGCTGACCACTCGATTCGGCCCCTTCCCCTTGTTCAACTACTGGGGTCCCACCGCGAACATCGCGTCCACTCGGTGGATCGTTGACGCAACCAAGTACATTGTGGATATACATCGTCCGGACCTGACCCTGGCCTACCTGCCGCACCTGGACTACGACCTCCAGCGCTATGGTCCAGACTCAGTCCAAGCGGTGGCCGCCGCTCGCGAACTCGACGAGCTGCTCGGCCCGCTGCTGACGCACCTGCGTCGACAGGACATCACGGTGGTGTTGCTCAGCGAGTACGGCATCACACCGGTCAGTCGTCCAGTAGACATCAATCGGGCCCTACGTCGCGCCGGCTTGCTCGACGTTTACACGCAGGACGGTATGGAGTACCTGGACCCGTGGACGTCACGGGCGTTCGCCGTGGCCGACCATCAGGTGGCCCACGTGTATGTTCGGTCTACTTCGGATGTTGAGACCGTGGCCGCGTTGCTGGGTGAACTGCCCGGTGTGGCTGAGGTCCTTGATGAGTCGGGTAAGGCCAAGCACGGCTTGGACCACGAGCGTGCGGGTGAGTTGGTCGCTGTCGCTGAACCGGATGCGTGGTTCACGTACTACTACTGGCTGGACGACAGTCGGGCGCCTGATTTCGCCCAGTTGGTCGACATCCACCGCAAGCCCGGTTACGACCCGGCCGAGCTGTTCTTCGATCCTGGCGACCCGATGGTCAAGTTACGGGCGGGAATGGCGTTGGCCCGCAAGAAACTTGGTCTGCGTTACCGAATGGCCGTGGTGCCACTGGATCCGTCGTGTGTGCGTGGCAGCCACGGCCGGCTGCCCGACAGTGTTTCGGATGCGCCGATACTGGTGTGCTCGGACGCCATGGCCGCCCGCGATCGCGTGCCGGCCACGGGTGTGAAGGGTCTCCTGTTGCAACTGGCCGGGCTCGATGTGTCAGGCTGTCAGGATGGACGAACCGGACTGGGAGCGGCGGCTGGCGCTGCTGTGGGCATCGATCGACGACCATGAGGATTTCGTTGGCGCGATGGCGAAGCTGGTTGCCGAACGCCCGCCGGACGACCCCGTCGGCCTGTTCGAACAGGGCTCCGCGTTCGACTCCACCGGCCGTCCGGACCTGGCGGTCGACAAGTATCGCGCCGCGCTGGCTGCTGGTCTGTCCGGCTACCGCCGTCGCCGCGCCACGATCCAGTTGGCCAGCTCGCTGCGGAACCTGGGTCAGGCAACCGAAAGCGTCGCCCTGCTCACCGCAGAACTCGACCAGTCGGACGAACTGGACGACGCCGTCCGCGCGTTCCTGGCCCTGGCATTGACCAGCGTCGGCCGGGAACGCGATGCGGTGTCGATCGCCCTGACCGCCCTTGCGCCGCACCTGACCCGTTACAACCGGTCACTGGCCGCGTATGCGGCGGACTTGATCTGAGTCAGCGATGCCGGAAGTACGGCCTCGCGTTCGGTTGGAACATCATGATCAGGCCGGCGATGACGAGCCAGAACACGCCGAAGTCGAGCAAGCCCGCCACGATGGCCCAAGTGTCCGGCGGCGTGCCGCCGAACGTGTTGAGGATCTGGGACAACGTGGTCAGTTCGCCGATGATCGCCAGGATCAGCAGCGTGATCCGCGCCCAGTTCGCCCCGTTGCGAACCAGGAAAATCAAGCCGACCCACAGCGCTACCAGGACGGCGACGATGGTCAGCACGATGGCTGGCGCTACCGTCTCGGTCGCTGTATGGGTGACCGAGACGGTGCCCTGGTCTGTCCGTCCGACGGTCGACGTGTTCGTGACGAAGACCGTGACCGCGCCCTTGCTGCTGAGCTCGCTCGCCAGGCCTGCCAGCAGCCAGCATCCTGCCGCGACGAACCATACGGTAGCCGCCCTCGCTACAACGAGTGGTCGGGCGACAAATCCCGCTGTTTGTGCTGAAACGATTGGTGCGGGTGGAAAGTCCGCATCCCCCCAGTTTGATGACATGGGCGGATTGTAACTCCTGCCTCGTTGCCGGTTCGCTGTTTTGGGGTGGCACGCTTTGGCAAGGTCCGCCGGGTTCCGTGTTGTGGTTGCTCATCTCTAACCAGAACGGTCACAGGGTTGGTGCGAGTGCTGCTACATAGAATGCGCAGGGGTTGCCGGGTTGCCAGCCTGGTAGTTGGTCGATCGTGTCGATCTGCACGAAACCGCGTCGTTCCCAGAACGCTCGGGTCGCCACGTATGGTGAATAGTCGACCGATCGGTCCAATGTCTTGGCCGCGACCAGGCACACCCCGGCCTGGCGCAGGTGTTCCACCACGTGTGTCAGCAGTCGCGTGCCCAGCCCGGCGTTGCGCCGAGCCGGCGTGACCGCCAGCCACAGGATCTCGGCCGCGTCCGCTGACCGCCGGTCGACGATGGCGAGGCCCATCACCGCGCCGCCCTCGGTGGTCACCCAGGCCTCGTGGTGGGTCAGGTCGTGGCGGATTCGGTCTGGTACGTCGTCGGTGAAGAAATCTTGCAGGCCGCGCACGATGCGCAGGCAGGCGTCGGCGTCGGCGGTGGTGGCGCGGCGTTCCATTCGCAGATCTTTACATCCATCGGCGGGTGGCTCCACGCCTGGATCCGCCGACCGGCCGGGCACCGTGTGTGTGCCCGGCGAGTCTGGCCTTGTGTCAGGCCGGTGATTGACCGATGTTGACCATCCAGGTGATGCCGAATTGGTCCGTGCACATGCCGAACTCGTCGCCCCACATCTGCTTCTCCAGTGGGACCGATACCTCGCCGCCGGTGGACAGCTTCTCCCAGTAGCGGCGCAGGTCGTCGGCGTCGTCGCCGCTCAGGCTGATCGCGATGTTGGTGCCGGGGTTGTGTGCCATCCCCTGCGGGGTGTCGGCGACCATCAACGCGAAGCCGTGGTCGGCCTCCAGCATGCCGTGCATGATCTTGTCGGCGTCCGGTGAGTCGGCGGGCGTGCCCATCTCACCGAAGGTGCTCTTCGTGAGGTTGCCGCCGAAGATCCCGTGGTAGAACTCCAACGCCTGCCGCGCGTTGTCGGTGAAGCTGATGTACGGATTGAGACGTGATGCCATCAGATGCTCCTTCGGAAGTGACAACGGAGCATCCTCGCAGACCAGCGTCGTTCCGACAACGCGAGATCCTCGCGCCGGGGTGAGCGGTGTCCACACCGGACCTGTGCGAGTGGATTTTCCGTTGACACGCATGACACAGTGGATCTTCGTGGGCCAAAACGACAACGATACGGACACACTCCGTCGCATGGCCGGGCTGGCCACGCCGATGGCGCTGCGGGTCGCGGTGACCCTCGGGCTGCCGGATCGGCTACTCGGCGACGCCACTTCCACCGATGAACTCGCGGTCGAGCTCAACGTTGCTCCGGTCGCGCTCGATCTCCTGCTCGACCACCTCGCGACCCTCGGGGTCCTCGAACGTACCTCCACCGGCTACCGCACGAGCGGGTTCGGCGCGAACCTCTGCGTCGATGCAGGCAATGGTCTGGCCGACCTCATGAGCCTGGACACCGCAGGCGGGCGCGCCGAGCTGGCGTTTGTCGAACTCGCGCACAGCATCACCACCGGACAAGCCGCCTACCCACGCCGCTACGGGCAGGACTTCTGGGCCGACCTGGCCGAGTATCCGCACCTCCGCGAGTCGTTCGACCGGCAGATGACGCACCGGATCCACCAGCAGATCCCGCGGATCGTCGCTGGTTTCGACTGGTCCCGGTTCGCCACCATCGTCGATGTCGGTGGTGGCCGAGGCAGCGTGCTCGCCGCGATCCTGGCCGCGCACCCTCGGCTGCACGGCCATCTTGTCGATCTCGAACCCACGGCCACCGAGGCCCGCCGCACCTTCACCGCCCACGATCTTGACGAGCGGACGCAGGTCACGGCGGCGAGCTTCTTCGACCCGCTCCCGGCAGGAGCGGACGCCTATGTCTTGTTCGACATCCTCCACGACTGGGATGACGAGGGCGCCCACCGCATCCTGAGCCGTTGCGTCGAGGCCGCCCACCCGGCCGGGCGCGTGCTGGTCATCGAACCGGTCGGGGGGCAGCGGGCGCAGAGCGAATCCAACCTGGCCATGCTCGTGATCTTCGGCGGCCGCGAGCGCCGGATCGATGAGTTCCGTGCGCTCAGCTCGTCGCACGGCCTGGTCCTCGACATGGTGATCGACCTGACCGATCAACGCTGCCTTCTCGAATTCCGGCTCGCTGCCGGCCAATGAGACAACGACGGCTGTCAGACCTGCGCTGTATGGTCCGCGCAAATCAACCGTGGAGGATCCATGGCCACCAGGTGGAGCGTGACGATCGACTGTGCGCACCCGACGAAGCTGGCGGAGTTTTGGGCGCTGGCGCTGGGATACATCGAGAAGCCACCACCGGACGGGTTCGCGAGTTGGCCGGAATGGCTCGTCCAGCACGACATTCCCGAGGACGAGTGGGATGACGGCGCCTACCTGTCCGATCCGGATGGGGTAGGCCCCAGCCTGTCCTTCCTGCGGGTGCCGGAGTCGAAGGTGGTCAAGAACCGGCTGCACATCGACATCCAGATCGGCGGCGGACGCGACACACCGTGGGAGGTGCGGTGGCCTCGCGTGCTGGAATTGGTTGGCCGACTGACCGCCGCCGGTGCGACCGTAGTACACGAGGACGAGTGGCTGGGCAAACCCGACCACGTCGTCATGGCCGACCCGGAAGGCAACGAGTTCTGCCTGGTCTGACACCAGAGGTGGGTGCATGCTGCTGAGCTTGGAAGAAGGGGCACTGCGCGTGCTTCGACGTCGAGGCATCGACCTTGAGTGGCCGGATCAGGGCGGCCCGCGACCGGATCTGCTCGCCATGGCCACCGCCAAGTGGTTGATCGACGAACACGCCCTGTGCGACCTACCCATGGTCGCGCGGGAAGAACAGCCGCACGGCTACCGCAGCCCGATTCGGGACGCCATCGCGGCCTGCGGCACGGACACACCATTGGAACTGCGTGACCTCGTCGGCGAGTTCATGGCACAACTGGGTTTCGCCGACACCCACGCGGGAGGCGTCGCCCTGTTCTGCGACATCTACCTGCGCCGCATCGCCGAGAACCTGACCCACCCCGCCGTCGGCGCGACATGCCTGTCGTGGGCAGGCATGCACGCCGACGCCGCACCGGACGACGCCATTCGTGTCTTCACCGCATTCGCCGAGGATTGGCAGGACCAACCGGGCAGCCGTGCCGAGATCGAACGCGCCATCCGTCACGAAGCACGCCGCCGCACGATCAGGTAAGGGCGTTGAAATTGGTGTGTACGGAGTTGGAATTGGCCAGAATGGTCGACGGGAGGAATACGTCGTCGTAGGTGGAGATTACCGCGACATGACTGTTCCATCCTGGCAGGACGCGGGCGGAAACCGAGCACACCGACCCGTATGAGCACACGCCGACCAGCGCACCGGTGCCCTGATTGAAGATCTCGATGAAGTAGGGAGTGGAACCGACGTCTATGTTCGCCGTGGCGGTGACGATCACATTTCCGCTGGTGCCGCCACTCGCGTAGGCCGGGGCCGTGAGCGAGAGTTGGAACCCGCTGATGGACCAGGTCACGTAGGTCGCGGCCGACCACGAGATGGTTCCGGTCGGCGGCCAGGCGGCGGTGTTGTCGGATACGACCGCGCTGTACGAGCGAGTGACGGCCTGCCACGGGCTGACCTTCGCCGAGCATGACGTCCCGTATCCGCAGACGGCCAGGCGGGTGCCGTTTGTCACGTCGTAGATCTGGATCCAGAACGGCGATGGTCCTACGTCTTCGCCGGTCGTCGCGGTTATCGTGACCTCCTGGCCAACGGCAGGCGTCGTGAGGTCGGACGTGATGCCGATGCCGATACCGTGCCAGTTCACGTCATAGGTCCAGTACCCGTTGCCGGGTGCGGCCGCCTGCACGTTGGGCAGCGGGACGGTCGACGAGTACGACGCGACGTAGGCGTTGAAACTGTTGATGCCCGGACTTGCGCGAGTCACGGAAACACTGCAACTGGTGCCGGTGCCACAGAACGCGACCGGTGCCCAGCTCGCGCCGCTGCCCGAGGCGAGCTGGACGATGATGAGGTAGTAGGGAGTGGGGCCGAGGTCCTGGTTGGTGGTCGCGGTAATGGTGGACCACTGAGTCGGCCACAGAGAGGTGGAACTCGCGCCGATGTTCACCGTCCACGCCACCAGCGGTTGCGTCAACGGTGCGGAGCCGCGGTGCGGTTTGGGTATTGTCCGCGGGCCGGCGGCCGGATCCCACGCGTCAGCCGGTGGTGCCGGTACCGGCCTGGTCGTGGCCGGCGCGGTGACCGGGCGGGCCTGCGCCTCGGCCGTGACCGGCACGGCCACCATCCCCAGCGCGGTTACCGCGCACAACAACGAACCGAGCAACTGTCGTCTCATGTACGAACGGACAGGCGCGCCGGGCCGGTGATACAGAAAAGTTGCTCGTCACCGCCGCAGTTCGGCCACCTTTTCCAGCCGCCCCAGCTTGTGCGGGTTGCGGATCGCGTAGATGCGGGCGATCCGGCCGT
>Ga0137385_10001511_pt1 | contig 19530 bp, 18 predicted proteins | sample SagtaG_FD_104921 | JGI IMG/M metagenome (GOLD analysis project Ga0137385, IMG submission 104921) | Vadose zone soil microbial communities from Sagehorn Ranch, Mendocino, California, USA - Sage2_R_80_16 metaG | ecosystem: Environmental > Terrestrial > Soil > Vadose zone | place: USA: California... | reverse complement strand
GCGGCCGGGTACGGCGCGGCGGCCGGGTACGGCGCGACGCGGACTACGGCGGCCGGTTCCGGGGCGCCGCCATCCACCGGGGACAGCCAGCTCCTGGCCGCCCCCGCGAGCGGTTCGCGGACCGCCACCTCCAAGAGCATGACGCCGACGCCCGGGGTGACGCACCCTTCGGGGCCTTCGTATCCTCCCGGTCCTGCGTATCCTCCCGGGCCTGCGTTTGATCAGCGGCCGCCGGGCGGGCGGAACCGGCCGCGGCGCCGCCTGCTGCGGCCGCTGGTGCTGGCGTGGATCATCGGCGGCCTGATCGCGGCGTCCGCCGCCGGTTACGCCGTGACCGCCTTCACCGGGCACACGCCGACCCCGGCTGAGTCCCCGGCGGGCCTGACGTCGTCGGCGACATCCGGGACAGGCGGACGGGGTGGCCCTGACCTATCCGCCTCCCAGTCGGCCTCCCAGAGCGCGTCCTCCTCGGCGGCCGCATCGGCATACCAGGGCTCATCTCAGCCGGCGAGCGCGTCGCCATCCCCCTCCGTGCACACATCCCGCTCGCCATCCCCGTCCCCGAGCGCGTCCACGTCCGCCTCCCCGTCCACGTCGACGTCTTCATCCGCGTCCGCGTCCGCGTCGGCATCGGCGTCCGCGTCGGCATCGACCTCGGCGCCAGCGCCAGCGAGCACATCCTCGTCGGCGCCCGCGTCTTCGTCGGCGCCCGCGTCCACGGCCTCGTCCGCGCCCGCGAGCACGCCCGCATCCGCATCGACATCCGCTTCCACGTAGGACAGGCCGCGGCGTTAGCATGCCCGTTGCGAGGATCACCGGCTCAGGTCGGCGGGCTGCCTGGTCCTCGCAGTCCCAGGAAAACGGGACCACTGGCTGACCGCAACTGCGGGCGGCAGCCTGGAGGCATGACGACAACACTTATTACCGGAGCGAACAAAGGGCTGGGCTCCGAGACCGCCCGCCGGCTCATCGCCGCCGGCCACACCGTCTACATCGGCAGCCGGGACGCCGAGCGCGGCCGCCGCGCCGCCGGGCAGCTGGGGGCGCGGATGATCCTGCTCGACGTCACCGACGACGACTCCGTCGCGGCCGCGGCAAAGGCCATCGAGGCCGACGGAGGGCTGGATGTCCTGGTCAACAACGCCGGCATCGAGGGGCGCAAGGCGGACGGAGGGGTGTTCGGCGCCGCGGAGCTCACCGCCGACATGATGCGGACGACCTTCGAGACGAATGTGTTCGGCGTGGTGCGGGTGACGCACACGTTCCTGCCGCTGCTGCTGCGGTCCCCTGCGCCGTTCATCGTGAACGTGAGTAGCGGGCTGGGGTCGGTGGAGCGGATGACTACGCCGGGAGCCCGGGTTCACCGCGACGGACCTGAACATGTTCCAGGGCACGCAGACGGTGGCGGAGGGCGCGGAGATCATCGTGCGGATGGCGCAGGTGGTTCCCGGCGGGCCGACCGGCGGATACTTCGACGCCAACGGGCCGCTAGCCTGGTGAGGAGCTAACGGGCGAAGGCGCGGAAGTGGGCGAGGTCGTCGTGGGCCCACAGCTGGCGGTGACGGGCGAGGCGGTCACGGTGGCCAGGCCAGCTGGAGAGCTGCGGCTGGCTCCAGGCCTTGTGGGCGACTCCGGCCAGGCGAGGCAGCAGCAGGAAGGACAGGTCGTCGAAGCCGGAGATGGTCTCGGCCCAGATCGCCGCCTCGACCCCCGCGACCTGTGCTTGCCCGCCGGCCCCGAGCGCTTCGCCCGGCTCCCAGCCGAACGCCTCGGCGACGGTCTGCGGGGCGTAGACCGGCAGCCCGAGACGGCCCTGCCGGTCCGCCTCCGCGCGATCGGCCGGCGGCCCGGCGTAGGGGACATCCAGGTAGCAGTGGCTCGCCGGTGAGACGATCACGGGCACCGACGCCGCCACGGCCATCTCCACGTCGCGGCCGGACAGGGCCAGATCGGCGTCCATCCGCGCCCGGGCCCGCGGCGGCAAGGACGGTGACAGGGCGATGTCACTGATCCAGTACTGAATAACGTCGTCCGGGCCGAGGCCGGCCCGAGCCGACTCCTGCCAGCCCAGCGGGCGCTTGCCGACCGCGCGGACGCATCGGCGCACCTGCCGGACGTAGGACGCGTACAGCTCGTGAGGCATCCCGTAGGGTTCGTCGGCACCGATGTGGAGGTACGGGCCGGGGAAGATCGCGGCCAGGCCGGCCAGCACCTGCCCGATCAGGCCGAACGTCGCAGGCAGCTCCGGGTCGAGCCAGGCGGCGCGGCGCTTGCGGCCGGACGGGGACTCGTGTTCGACCTCGTTGCGGCCGGTGTTCAGCTCCGGGTGCAGCCGCATGAGCGCGGACACGTGCCCGGGTGTGTCGACCTCGGGAACGACCGTGACGAAGCGATCCGCGGCGTAGCTGACCAGGTCGCGGAGGTCCTGGTCGCTGAAGAATGGACCGTCGGGCTCCGGGCTCCCGGCCGGCCGCCCGACGGGGAGCCGCCAGGCCTGGTCGTCGGTCAGGTGCAGGTGCAGCACGTTGAGCTTGTACAGCTCAAGCAGGTCGATCACCCGCCGGATCTCCCCGGCGGTGAAGAACGTGCGGGCCACGTCCAGGGACAGGCCGCGCCAGGCGTACCTCGGCGCGTCGAGGATCCGGGCGCCCGGCACGCGTATCTCCCCTGTGCCGCCCGCCGGCGTCGTGGCCAGCAGCTGGATCAGCGTGGTCAGGCCGCGCGCGACGCCAGCCGGTTCCGCCGCGCGCACGACGACCTTGCCTGCGTCGATCGCCAGCTCGTGCCGCTCGTCACGCGGGGTATCGCCGGCCGGTGAGAGCCCCGTGGGCGCGGGGAGCGTTCGGGGGTCGAACCCGGCTGCGAGCTCGATCCGGACGTGCGGGTCACCCGGTGGCGGGTCGCCGGCTCTCGGCCGCAGGGACAAGCCTGTGCGTCGCATGACCTGCGAGCAGAATCGTTCGGCTAGCGGGGCGATGCCGGTACCGGCGTACGCGACCGCCGTGCCCGGCCGGAACACGAACTCGCGCTCCGCGCCGACGTCGAACCGCATCGGAGCCGGTATGACCGCGTGGCTCATCGGTCCGCCTTCCGCCGGGTTCCACCTGATCGCCCATAGTGCCAGGCTCGATGTCTCTTGGTCCGGGCCGAGCCGGGGACCGTACGCCAGGCACCCGGGGGTGACCCACGCAAATGGGACCGAACGGTCCGGGTGTCACGCCCCGGCATACTTCCAGGCGGTGCGCAAGTGGCGAGGCCTCAGTCCGTCCCGTGGTCTTGCTCTCGCCCGGCGAGTTCGGCATCAATGGGGCTCATGCGGGCCAGGATCGGCACGCGCACAGGCGAGCCGGTAGTCAGGGCGTGCAGGGGATGCTTGGGCGGGACGACGTGAGCAGGTGTCACCGGTGCGTGAGCGCGACACGGCGGCGCTGTCACTGTTCGCCCACGAGCTGAAGGCGGCCCGTGAGCAGCGCGGGCCAGCCGGATGTCGTCGGCGAAGGCCTCGGTGAGGATGCCGGTGGCCAGCTGGCCCTTGGTGCGGAACGCCACGGGTGCCTCGTTCTCTGATAATGATGGGGCATGAATAGTCATCTAGTACCTACGATGCTCCGGAGAATTGCATCGACTGCAGTAACATCTACGGCCCATGCGGCACGAATAGCCATGGCAATTCCACTTATGCAAGCGATTACGCCGAGAACCATCAAGGGATTCAGCGCGCCCGTGAACCGTATGCGGGGAACAAGTCGCACTCCCGATTGTTGACAGTGGATCACAAGAGCAACGATCGCGACGAGCGACGCACCGACAGTAAACGCCAGTCCTGGCATTAGGCGTAGCCCGAGGAGTACACCGCCCACAGGGACAGAGAGAGCAAGAATGGCTACTCCACTGCCAAGAACTCCGACGCTCCGAGCGGTGGATATCACCCACTCTAGCCGCCTTCGGAACGTCAGGAAAAGAAGCACCGCTTCGATACCCCAAAGCGAATCTCCCAGTGCACCCAAACCCATGGGCCGCTCGTTGACGAATCCATCCGGCTCCTGGACCACCCATAGACCTGAAGTGTCATAGATAGTTACCGGACCTTGATGATAGACGGTAATTAGCCCTCGGACGTGCGAGAATTTAGTCAGCGCCGTAATGGGGATGTGACGAGGCTGCGGTGATTCCCCCTCATAGAAGTAGTTTCCCTCATGAGGGAGCGAGTCGGCGAGGCGCTTGTCGACATACAGGTAGCGGATGTGCAGCATTCGAACGATTGTCGTCTGACTAATGCCCCACGTTTCCGGGAAGTAAAGCCAGGCCCATTCCAGGCCGCGTTCGGGAAAATAGAGAGGCCACAGCTGCGCCTCGCTTGCCAGCAGCGCAGCAGGAATCCGGTCGGCCACGATCCGGCTGCCCGCAGGCAAGTGAGCCGCGGCCCACCGGACCGCAGCCAGCGTCTGAGGATCTTGCGTACGGGCTTCGGCCGAGACGAGGTATGGACCAGGTAGGCGTTCCCAATCAGGACCTGAGCCGAGGAGCACCCCGCCTAGGTAGATAATAGAGGTCAGCCCTATGAAGGCGACCATAAAGGCAGGACCGCGCTGACGCGCAGCAGGCTTCACAGCCCCGAGATCTCGAAAAGCTACAAGGGAGCAGGACAATGCAAGCGGAAAGAATAGAAACGTCGACGCACGGTCACCCAGTTCGGAGGCGGCAGGCACGTAGTGGGCCGCCAAAGTGACGGGATATGAAAGGCTCAGGGCACCCAGGAGGCCTAGCCGGGCATTCCGGTTCCGGAATGTCGCCCCGAGCAGCTTCCAGCCGCATATCAAGGCCGCGCAGGCACACAAGAGCGCGTAGAAGATCAGGGAAACGCGCTGCCATTGAGGGGTAACGCTCCCGGCAGGGTCACTGAAGAGCCGACGCTGGCCGGCGCCGCCCAAGAACGATTCACTCTCCTGAAGTGCCCCCGCGAAAACCGGACCGAGGTACCCTTTCAGACGGGCGGCAAGGGTGGCAGTCCAAATGATGGCCGAGATCGCCATGACCACTGCAGCACGCGTGAGCACACTTCGTCCGCTCCGCGGAGTCACCACTGTCCAAGCCACAAGAAAACCCAACACCATCCAGCTGGTGATATGGTGTGTGACGACTGTGGCAATTAGCGCAAGTATCGCTAGCAGCGAGATCCGACGGGCGGCGGCACCATGGGAAAGCTGTGCGCGGCGCAGCAGGAAGAGGCCACCCAATCCGAGCGTTAGAGCCATTGTCTCGTAGGCGAACTGAGAATCGAAGTAGAAGAATTGCGGAGACGCAGCATAGAGGACGACTACAAGTGATGCAGCCCGGCGTGATGGGCATACTGTAAGTGCGGCGCGGTAGATCGTCATGACAAGAGCGAGACGGCACAGCAGAACCATCAAGGACATACCGAGCATCAGCGGCATCCCGGTAAGACGGATCACCGTGCCAGCGGACAGTTCCATGCCGGGGTAGTAGGGACTCACTGGCAGCAATGGGTTGGGGGCGAAAAGACCACTGCCATGCAAAAGATCCACGAGCGTCCGCTCATGCAAATGGGCGTCATACCCGCCTGGCACGAGCGGGCTGCCCAGGAGACAGATGATAGCCGGATATACGCCGATGGCGGCGACCGCGAATTCTCGCATAAGCCGCGACACTTCCGCCACCGCAAGAACAGCCAGGAGGATTGCGTAGGGAGCAAGAACCGCCACCCAGAAAAGCGCTAGCCCAATTCCGTTATTCCGTGACGAAATCGTAACAGCAAGACCGTCGACGCAAAACCCAAAGCCTATGGCAAGCCACACAACACCTGCCGGACTAGTTGACCAATGTTTCCTTCTGGTGTGCAGCCCCGCGGCATGCCTGGCGGGTGCTCGGCGCGAATCGACCGGTTCAGGTGTTGGCCTGGGAACGGGATGATCCGCAGGACTAAAAAACTGTGAGCGGTATCCGGCAGCCGCAGGGCTGTCCGGCAAAACCGCATCGGACGGGAGCCTGCCGATCCGTTCATTCCTCCCGGATGCCTGGATCATTCGGAAGGTCATTACGGCAACTTCTCTCTCGCGTGGACCGGCAAGAAACTGGTGGTAAGGGGTCTGCGTGAACTGGTGTAAGGACCTGGAACGGCTATCAGCCGACTCACGTCAGGATCCAGCCCGTCGAGCGGTATACCGCCCAGCGGACTAGCCGCCAGGTCGGCCCCGCTATCCGCTTTAGCGATGGCCCCAGGCCAGCCTCGCCCGCCGCGACGAGATCCACGATCTTGGCCTCATCGTGCGCGTACGTCACCTGAAGGCGCGGTACCGCATAGCGGTCACTGTCAGGATCGGCAAGGCGCCGACCGACAATGCAGGCGTTCACATAACCGGCGGCGCGCACTGCTCGGCATACACCCAGACTCGTGTAGCCATTCGGGTAGCAGAATGAGACCACGTCGGCCCCCGTCCGCATGGCGAGCAGCTGGCGGCTGTGCCGTATCTCGTGCTCGACATCCATCCGGGAAAGCACATCCAGTGGGCGGTGCACGTGTGCATGGCTGCCGATCTCGACCAGATCTCGCGGCAGGGAAGCCACCTCTGCCCACGTGAGGTACCGGCCGGGCCGTTGCCCTGGATGGGCAGGCTGCTCAAGTGGCGAGGTCGGAAGGTAGAGCGTCGCGCGCGCCCCGTGCGTGGCGAGGAGGTCCAGCACGCCGAGGAAGTCAGCAAACCCGTCATCGAACGTCACGCCAACGATGCGCCCGCCAGGATCGGCGGTGGCGACGGCGAGTGCCTCTGTCAGGCCGAGCATGGTCCAGCCTTCGCTTCGGAGCGCTCGCCACTGCCGGTCAACGAGCGTGCGCGGGACCATGAGCGAGTCCCCCGTGCCCGACGCTGGTACCGAGTGATACATGAGCACTGGAAGCATGGCCGTCAGTTCGCCGGCCCACGGAGATGCCCTTCGCCACCGAGTTCCGGTTTGGCAGCCCGCGAGTGCGCCGGATCGATCTGATGGCCATCCACTACAGATGTCAGGTAAATCTGAGCGAGCCGTTCAGCGCAGGAATCCCACGTAGGGAGCGCTGCGGTGTCGACCAGGGAAGGCGATGACATTGCCTGCACCAGATGGTCGGCGACAGTGGCATCAGGCGTGCCGGGCGCGACCCCGCGCACCCATCCCTCAGCCACGAGGTCACCGATGCCTGCGATGTCGTAGCCGACGACCGGGCGTCCCAGGCTTAGCGCCTCCATCACGGCAACCGGGTGTGCCTCATATTCGGACAAGGCCGCCACCACGCTGGATTCGGCCAAGGCCGTGGCCATGGCAACGCGGTCTGTAGGTGTTACCTGTGTTATCGTCACCCGGTCGCAGATACCAAGGCGGCGCGCGAGCGCCCTCAACTCTGGCTCGTACGGACCTCTCCCGAGGACCACGAGATGAGCGTCCGGAACGGCACGTATGACGTGCGGGAGAGCCTCGATGACCCGGTGGTGCCCCTTGTATTTCTCCAGCCGGCCGCTGGAAACGATACGGCCCGGGATGGCGGTGGTGGTGGCAGGCAGCCGCGGCAATGTGCCGCCATTGCGGATCACTGTGACGGGTTTGCCCTGCAGGTGGGCATGCTGCGAAAGGGTTCGTTCCTCGAAGCGGCTAACGGCGATAAGTGACGCCGCGTGGCGCAGCAGCGGCCCGGCTAGTCGCCATTGGAAAGACCGCAGTGCATTGCGGTGCCGCAATGAATGACCACCAGTGTGGAAGGTCACCAGGTAAGGTGTGCCGGCACGCCGGGCCGCCAGCATGGCTATGATCGGCACCGGTGTATGGATTCCCTGGCAGTGGATGACATCCCACTTGTGGCGCTGCCGCACTACGGCGGCGATCTGTGGTGCGAGGTAGTAATCCCGCCTGCGCGGCCAGGCCGGAACGCGCAGCACCGTGATACCGTCAACGACCTCCTGGTAAGGAAGTCTCCGGGTGCGGTCAGTAGTAAGTACGGTTACCGTGAAGTCCTCACGTTCGGAAAGGCGACGCGCGACCTCGTGTATGTGCGTCTCGGTTCCGCCATGAGCTGGCAAGTATTGCGCGCTCACCATGAGGACGCGCAGAGGTCTAGCAGATATGCGGCTGGTCCTCTCGCCAGTTGCCGTGATCGCCATCACGGCAGCCTCTCAGCATTCGAGCAGCTCTCGTCCAGCCCGGGGGAAGCTCGATGCTTGCCTCGTGAAGTAATCGCCGCGGTCGTCACTGCCGCGAGCCGGGGAGCGACCTGAGCATAGACGGCTTCGAGTTGTTCCGCGACGGCGGACGCCGTGAACGCGCGCACACGCGCCCGTGCCCCGGCACTGAGGCGTTTGCGAAGTTCGCCATCTGCCAAGACACGGTCAATTGCAGCCGCGAGCCCGTTCGCGTCTCCCGGGGCTACTAGCAGCCCGCTTTCCTCGTCGACGATCATGTCGACGATCCCGCCGATGGAGGTCGCGATCACAGGGCGACCGCAGGCCATCGCTTCAAGCACAGTGGTCGGGCATGCGTCAGCGCAGACCGACGGAAGGACTGCTGCCATGCACCGCTGGAATGCGGCCAGAATATTTTCATGCGGCCATTCCATGTGCATCACAACACCGTCAGGGAGCCGCGTTGGAGTGTCTAGGGTGCGTCGTCCGACAAGCAGTAGCTTCGGACGGTGACTGCCGAGTGATTCGTAGGCAGTCAAGAGCACATGGATCCCTTTATCACCCGAAAGCTCACCGACAAAGAGAAGGAAAGGCTCCTCAGGTACGGCAAACGGACTGTCTCCACTTGCGCTCATGGAGGGACTGGTCGCCGACGACAGCATGGCGGAATCGAGTACGAAATTAGGAATGATGCTGCTGGTCGGGCGATCGGGGATACGATTCGCGTCGGCGACAGCACGGCTCACGCTAACTATATGGTCGATAGCATGTTCCTTCCATGCGCGCATGACTGCCGTAGCAGCGACAGTCATAGGGCCGATTATAGGGCCGTATTGCGCAGAAGCGCACGGCAGACATCTGGATGCCTTTGGTCCAGCACAGAAAATACCCGCCCGCATCAGCCGCTTTGTTGCACAGATCTGGCTGTAATCATGAAGTGTCAGCACAAGTCCAAACTGCGGCCTCGCGGCCGAATGCCGTCGCAGCGCCAGTGCGCTGTTGATGACCCAGTTGTGTGCGTGCACTACGTCCGGACGCTCTTCACTGACAATACGGCTAAGTTCGCGCACGCCAAGTGGATCTGGCACTGGAGGATGATGCATGCGGCTGCCTGAATACATACCCGGCAGGCTCATGGCCGTGGTAGCGAACCTATGTACGCGCACCCCCGAAGGAAGCACCTCCTTGTCCGGGACGCCTTGCATTCGCTGGGTTGCCACCGCTACCTCATGACTGCGACCTGCAAGGGTGTTCGCGAGATTAAACACATGCCGCTCCTCACCACCAATATCCGGCGGAAAGAACTGAGCAAGAAAGAGAAGGCGCATCAATCAGGCCTCGTTTCGGGGTTTAGCTTGGCTGAAGAATGATGTTCTACGCCAGCAGCATAAGTAGGAGCGTACGCTGATGGTAGTGATGGCTTTCGGCAGGACGGCCGCGGCAAGACATGCCGATCATGACGATTTGCCAGATCGGTTCTTAACGTTCTTAATCCAACCCTTCCGTGCAGCGAGCCTACAGCGAAACCAGCTACCGTAACCGTCAGGCCAGTAACAATCGCTCCCGCCCGGACAAGTCCCCATATGTCACCGCGAAGCAAATCGGTGATGCTCCGGAGTATTCCGCGCGGCAGGATCCTAGTGGCATAATTCCGTTCGGCGGAAAGTCCGTGGCGAGTCCCGACAATAGCCGTTACCGCCGCCTTGGAAAGCCCTTCGCCAAAGCAGCGGGACATAAAATAGGAAAAGCGGCATCGAGCGGCGGGAACCGAGTGCCATACCACAGCTCTGCTGTCGAAAATCAGGAGCGTGGTGGGTGATTGGCGGCTAAGGCGAATACAGAATTCGGTATCCTCGCACCCAAGAGGCCATCTGCCGACAGAACGCCCGATGCCACTGCGGAACTCTCCGGCAAGGTCGAAGGCCTCTCGACGCAGCGACATGTTGCCGCCCATAAGATTCCGGACCTGAGCTCGAAAGCGCGGCATGCGCAGGTCGTTGCATCCAATGACCCAGTCGTACTCCGGCGGGAACCAGAAGGGTCGCTGAGTTTTCCATTCTGGCAGAACAAGCCCGCCAACACCAATCACATATGGATCAGAAAATGAGTCGGCCAGGAACCGGAGCCAGTCGGGCTCGGCCACGGCGTCGTCGTCCAGGAATGCTACTATATCGCCCTGCGCCAGCGCTACGCCGGTATTCTTTGCTCCTGACAATCCTGGAATTCCAGAACTCTCTACGACTCGGACGTCCGGAAGCATGATTCTCAACCGAGCACATAGTGTCGGATTGTGATCGACGACAACAATGATTTCCTCCGCCGGAACAGTCTGGACACGCACTGAGTTAATAGCCGCTCGAGTCTCGTTCCAGCGTGATTCCGTATAAGCGCAGACGACAACGGAGATACGCCGGCTGGAAACATTCCAGCCTCCCGTAATCTGCCGTTGCTCTTGCCGCTCTTTCAATTTATACCACCTTTACTGCAAGCTTCGGCGAGTGCATCTTAGCCCCGGACAAAACACGGCACAGCCCCGGCGAAACCATCACGGCAACGGCCGCTTGGCTGACGAGCACTGCTACCCCCGCGCCGACGATTCCCATTGCTCCGGTAAGCACGACGGTAAGGCCAAGCACGAGAACGCAGCGCACGGCCTGGACAAGAGCGATGAGCGCTGTCCGATTCTGTACCCGGAGCGCCCCCAGATAAAGCTCGATGAGAGCTTTGGGAAGTGTGGCGACGCCAAGGAGCTTGAGGATCGGTGCGCCGTGCATTGCGTAGGCCGAGCCGAACAGGCTGAGCGCATGCGGCGCAAGCACTACAAGCCCTACGGCAACTGGGATGAGGATGAACATGGTCTTGCGCAGCGCTGCCCGGCAGTTGGCAGCAAGTGTTGCCCTTTCGAAGGCACCCTCGACCATCAGTGACGTGGCCATATTCAGGGCGAAGAGATCTAGAGTCCCTCCGATATTCCAAGCCATGTAGAAGTAGGCATTCATTCCCGGAGTGATGCGTGCTGCTACCACGACAGGCACAAGATTAGTGACAGCCAGCATGCAGAGGTTCCCGGTGTAATCACCGACGAGGAAACGGCCAATCTGCCCCAGGGTTGGCGGCAAGCGGTCAGCGGTCATCCGCTGGTGGCGGGGCATCAGCTTTCCGAATACCAGGAAGTTGATCAGCGGCAGCGACACGAAAACCGGCACCATCCAGGAGATGTCAATACCGGTTCGGGGAAGCGCTGACGCGAGTGTCACTAGCAAGATAATCTTGGCGATGCCGAACAGGCCATTCTCGACAGGAACCCAGATCGCACTGCGCAGACCGCTGAGGACTGCGTCCTGCAGGCTGAAGACGGCCCAAGCTACCAAGCACCCGGTGAACAACAACCCCGGCGCGATCCCGGCGAGATCTGCGTAGGACGGGCCCCAGTGATGAACAGTGAGCAGCAACGGGAGCGCGAGAATAAGCGTGGCTACTGAGCTGAAGAGATATGCCCGGACGACAAGTACCGTAGTGCGGCATCCAGATTGCGGGATGAAGCGGCTAAGGGCACCGACAATATTGTGTGCCGTGATCCCCGTTAGCAAGCTCATTACCGAGAGGACGGCCGAGGCACGACCTACGGCGGCGGCAGTGTAGTGATGCGCGGCGAGCAGCCAGTACGCGATGCCCAGCAGTCCGGTGATGCCGACATTCAGCATCAGGGCATAGGCGTTCCTGAACAGCGGAGTGCTGAGATGTTCGCCGAGACTATTGCGCCGACTCAAGGAGCCGGCACGCCAGCGATCGGGGAAGGGGGGTGGCCCCGTTGCCCGGTGACGACCTGCGGTTCCTGATCGACGGAAGCCTGCTTGGCGCCCTGTCCCGGCCCGGTGACGCGCTCTGCCCGAGCCAGGCCGGGAACCCGCCGCATGCCGGGCTGCTACGCCACCTGGCAGGTCACCGAATGAGGCTGCCTGATGTACGGCGTGAGATGCGGGAATGGCGACCGAGATCACCGCCGTGACCCGGTGCGGGAAGGCGCCTGTCCGTGAAGCGTACCGACGGCATACCCGGCTGTCACGAAGGCAAGCCCTGCGACGATAGCGCTGGCGCGGCCGAGGCCCGTGCCTCGGCCGCGCAGGGCATCAGCGACACCGCGAACCACCCCTAGCGGAAGGGTTCTGGTGGCGTAACGGCGTTCCGAAGATAGACCGTCGCGCATCCCCACACTGCGGGTGACCATGGCCTTGGAGAGTCCCTCGGCGTAGCACCGAGCGCGGTAGTAGGAGAAACGCGAGCGCGTCTCGGGGATCCGGTGCCGGACTACCGCCCTTTCATCGGTCACCAGGATCGCGCCGGGCAGGCGCTGGGCAATCCGTATGCAGAATTCGGTCTCCTCGCAGCCGAGCGGCAGTTTGGCGGCTGAGCGTCCGAGGCCGCTGGTGAATCCGCCGACCTCGGCGAAGATCTCGCGCCGGAACGAGGCGTTGGCTCCCAGCAGGTTACGTACGGGGGCGCGGTGAGCCGACCTGCCGGTGTAACTGCAGCCAACCACCCAGTCGAACTCATGCGGAAACCAAGACGGTCGCTTCCTGTCCCACACCGGGAGGGTGAGCCCGCCGACCCCCGCCACGGCCGAGTCGGAATAAGGCTCGACGAGGTAGGTGAGCCAGTCGGGTTCCGCGATCGCGTCATCGTCAAGGAACGCCACAATCGCACCCGAGGCCAAGGCAAGGCCGGTGTTCCTCGCTCCAGAAAGGCCGTGTTCTTCAGCGTTCTCCGTCACCACGGCGCCTGGTAGGGCGGACTTCAGCCGCTGACAAAGACGTGGATTGTGGTCAACTACGACGATCATTTCCTTGGCAGCATGGCTCTGGATCCGTACCGAGGCGGCGGCGGCCAGTGTGTCGCCCCAGCGCTTCTCCGTGTAAGCACAGATAACCACCGAAACGGACAGAGCACTCACGCACTCTCCCCTTTCCCTACGGCCTTGACAGCCGAGCTCCAGATGGGTAGTGAGTGGATTGCGTCTGGTACTGCCGGTACTGCGCCGGGGCGCGCTCGACTATCCGGCGCGGTGGTGAGTCTCTCCCGGATGATTGCTTTCAATACCCGCCAGCCATCGCTGATGGCGTTCAGATTGCTCGCGCCGTACATGCGCGGATGCTCGAAGCTGGGTACCTCGGCGATGACGAGCCCGGCGGCGGCGGCACGTATATTGATCAGCGTCTCGATCTCAAAGCCATCACCGTATAGCCACTCGTCGCCACCGGAAGGCTGCTGGGAGGTAGCGTCAAGGCGGAAAACCGGCGCGTGCCGCCGCCAGAATGCGTTATAGCCATAACATAGGTCCGAGTACCTCGTTCCATAGCACAGGTTGACCAGGCCACCGAGAAGGCGATTGCCCAAGCTCCGCAGGCGCGTAATATCGTTACTGCCAGCGCCCGCAGCGTACCTTGTTCCTTTTGCGAAATCAGCGCCATTGAGCAATGCCTCTACGAACAACGGAATCTCGCCGGGATCGGCTGAGCCGTCCGCGTCTACCGTGGCAATGACATCACCGGTCGCGACCGCGAACCCGCAGGCGAGTGCGTTTCCCTTACCCTTACGGGTCTGATTGACGATGCGGATGTCCGGCCGCAGTTGACGTGCCACGGCCACCGTGTCATCCACTGAGTGACCGTCCACTACGATGACCTCGTACATGTTCGGCGGCAACCGCTCGAATACGTATGGCAGGTTGCGGGCCTCGTTTAATGTAGGTATTACTACCGACACGCGCGGCCAATACTCAGGCGCACTGAACTGAACAGTCATTTGTCCCCCCTGCAGGGCTAATGATGCCGAGGGTGATCCTCAGCCATAACTAATCCGGGCCAGATTACCTCAATCTTGGCGCGAAACTGATACGTTGAAGGGCTCGCAGAACGCCTAGCCCGAAGGCGTCGCGATGATCTCTAAAGAGGATTTGCCCCTTGGCTGCCTACCTTCTTCGCCTCGTCCGGGTACGACGGCAAGCACGGAAAAGGACCTGCGTCGGTTCCATTTCTCAGTGAGAAAGCAGGATAAAAGCGCATGTAAATCGAGCGCGAGCGTCCCTTAAGACTTAAATCGAGGCAGGAATGATCAACGAGACTGCCCACTGGACTCCCCTCCCCTGGGCCTTCACACTCATCATGTTGTCGACTCTCGACGAGTCGGTCGCTAGCTTAACGCACGAACTGACAACCAGTATAGGAGACGCCCAGATTGATACAGCGGTTTACGCCCGCTTACAGATATTCGTTTGTGTAATTGACTAACTACTTTCCGTCACAGATCTCATAAGATATATTCCGCTGTGTCGGCGCCGGCAATCTGATCACCGCATTAATGATCAAGGACGGTGCGCAGGTTTATAGCGCCCGATATTTACGCTATGCGCGATTTATCCAATGCGAAAGCGGAACAGCCGGCGGAGTCGGCCTGGAGGAGACCAGCGCGAGCACGCACAGAGCGCGCATTCGCTTCCGCGGCGGTAATGGCGGTGCGCGTCGCGGCCATGACCACACTGGCACAGGACTATGCGATCCGCCACTGTCATGATCTCCCGCCCACTTCCGGCTGTGCGCGCCTTGAGCCCCGAACCAGCGCATCTACGCGCCGGTGCCTGGATATCGACGCCACACAGCTTAGCCGTCACGGCTCGCGTAGTGATCATGTACCGTGGCAAGCCCTGAGACAGAACGGTGGCCACCACCTGACCATGCCGGTTCGTGCCGACCGGCGATGACAACACGCCCGGCAGCCGCCTCAGCCCGGCCTCAGCCCACTGCAGCTCACGGTTTGAATTTGAGAACTTCCATATTCACCCCGCCGGCCGTCGGGCCACCATAAGCGGATGAAGCCGCGTAATCGTTGATCACGTACATTGGCCCGGAAGCAATCGGGACGCCGATCTGGGACGGCGTGACTCTACCGACTTGCTTACCGTCGTAGTAGAATGTGATCGCAGCCGTGGTCCAGTTGACCGTATACGCGTGCGTCCCGCAGCCGCTGAATCTAGATGCTATTCCCCCGGCCGAGCTTTTCGCTCCGGAGGAATCCAGATAATGATAGTGCCACGCCGCATAGCCGTTAAGGCCTTCCATTATATCAATCTCCCCGCCCGCTGGCCACGAGCCGGTCGTCACAAGCCAAAAAGCCGGCCAATTCTCGATCCGCCCTGATGAGTCGCAGGGCAGATTAATCTGCTCGGAGAGCGTGGCGGGCGCGTTCCATGTCTCGTACAGCTGCGTGTTGATGGCACCGCTTTGCGTAGCGGTCGAATTCATTTTGAGCGAGATGTAGTTCGAGCCTGCAGTCTTGCTGACCTGCGACGGGTAGAAAGATGAGCTAGAGTCATTGAACTGCTGAACGTTATCGCAGCCGACACTTCCCTGGTAGGTGGGGCACCAGGTAAAACCTTGCCATGTGAACGGAGCGCTCACTCCGGTATTGGCGCTCAGCGGGACTGCCGAAACGGATACCCATGCAGCGGCGGCTACTATAGCGGCCGCGATCCCACCTGCCCAAGGTCCTGCGCGGGCCATAACCAACACCCTCCCCGATTCAGGCTATGACGAAACCCCGTGCCTGAGAGTCATCAAGATTCGGGCAGGCGGCCGATAAGCCTGCACCCAGGTTCACTTCGAGAACTTATCGATGGGACTCCCCTGCATACCTGATCGTACAGCCCAGCCCCCCAATGGACCACCACTCATCATTACCCGCTTGCTATAAATCGCCCCGATATCGAGTCGCATTCGCCTGCCGAAAAGTATCTCATTTGCATGTAGCCGACTAAATGCGCACCTATATTGCTATAGCTGCTATAGCGGCACTCCCTCCACCTGGCTTTCGATGTCAGCGGACTGAGCGGACGATCAGCTCCTTCTCGTCAGCTGGCGGCGCGGACGCAAGCCCACCTGACGGCGCCGGGCGGGCCGGCGCCAGGCCGCGGCCGGGCTTAGCGCCCGGAGCCGGAGTGGTGGCGGTACAGGCCGGCGACGCGGAAGGCCAGGTCCAGGGACTGGCTGCGGTTGAGCCTCGGGTCACACGTCGTCTCGTAGCGGCTGGTCAGGTCGGTCTCGGCGATGTGGTGGCCGCCGCCTATGCATTCGGTGACGTCATCGCCGGTGAACTCAATGTGGATGCCGCCGGGGTGGGTGCCGAGCGCCCGGTGCACCTCGAAGAAGCCCGCCACCTCGTCCAGCACGTCGTCGAAGTACCTGGTCTTGCGGCCGCTGGTCACCTCGACGGTGTTGCCGTGCATCGGGTCGCAGACCCACACGACGGTGGCTCCGCTGGCCGCCACCTTCTCCATCAGGGGCGGCAGCGCCTGGCGAATCCGGCCCGCGCCCATCCGGGTAATCAGGGTGAGGCGGCCGGGCTGGCGGTCCGGGTCGAGCACGCCTATCAGGGCCAGGACATCCTGCGCGCTGGCCGACGGGCCGATCTTGACGGCGACGGGATTGCGGATCTGACGAGCGAACTCGACGTGGGCGCCGTCGAGGGCACGGGTCCGCTCCCCTATCCACAGCAGGTGAGCGGACAGGTCGTGGGTCTGCCCGCTCCGCGGGTCCGTCCGGGTCAGCGGCCGCTCGTAGTCCAGGAGCAGGGCCTCGTGGCTGGAGTAGAACTCCACCGCGCGGAATTCGTCCGGGTCGGCTCCGCAGGCGTGCATGAACGCGATGGCCCGGTCGATCTCCCCGGCCAGCTGCTCGTAGCGCTGCCCGGCCGGGCTTCCGGCCACGAAGTCCTGGTTCCAGGCGTGCACCTGGCGCAGGTCGGCGTACCCGCCGCCGGCCAGGGACCGGCACAGGTTCAGCGTGGCCGCCGAGCAGTGATACGCGTCGAGGAGCCGACGCGGGTCGGGCATCCGGGCCGCGGCGGTGAACTCGATGCCGTTGACCGCGTCGCCGCGGTAGACGGGAAGCTCCACCCCGTCCCTGGCCTCGGTGGCCGCCGACCGCGGCTTGCCGAACTGGCCCGCCAGCCTGCCTACCTTTACCACCGGCACGCTGGCCGCGTAGGTGAGCACGACGGCCATCTGCAGCAGCGTCCGGAACTTTCCTCGGATGCTGTCCGCCGTCATGCCGCCGAACGTCTCCGCGCAGTCGCCGCCCTGAAGCAGGAACGCCTCCCCGCGCGCCACCGCGGCCAGGCGGTCCTTCAGCTGGTCGCACTCGGCCGCGAGCACCAGCGGCGGCAGGCCTGCCAGGCCGCGCATCGCCGTCTCGAGCGAGCCGCGGTCAGGCCACTGCGGCTGCTGAAGCGCGGGCAAGGTCACGTGTTTCAGGCTAGCGGCCTCGCGGTGGCCCGTTCGGCCCCGATGCCGCGGTGAGTCCGGGGCGGGGAGCGGGTCTGTATCTATGAGGACTGCAGGCCTGCGAGCATGGGGTGACGATGACAGCCAGTGCCGATTTCACGGATCTGACCGGCCCGTTCCGGGGGGAGCTGCTGGCGCACTGCTACCGGATGCTGGGGTCGGTGGACGAGGCCGAGGACCTGGTGCAGGAGACGTACCTGCGGGCGTGGCGGTCCTTCGACGGGTTCGAGGGGCGGTCCTCGGTGCGGACGTGGCTGTACCGGATCGCCACGAACGCGTGCCTGACCGCGCTGGAGCGGCGGAAGCGGCGGCCGCTGCCGTCCGGGCTGGGCGGGCCGGCCGAGGATCCGCAGGTCCCGCTGGCGGCATCACCGGAGGTGCCGTGGCTGCAGCCGGTTCCCGACGCGCTGCTGGCCGCCGGCGGGGAGGATCCGGCCCGCGCGGTCACGGCGCGGGCGGGGATCCGGCTGGCGCTGGTCGCGGCGCAGCAGTACCTGCCGGCCAGGCAGCGGGCGATGCTGATCCTGCGGGACGTGCTGGGGTGGCCTGCCGCCGAGGTCGCCGAGCTGCTGGGGACCACGACCACCGCGGTCAACAGCGGGCTGCGGCGGGCCCGGGCCCAGCTGGCACGGGCGCTGCCGGCCGAGGAGGACACGGCCGAGCCGGACGACCCGGGGCAGCGGGCGGTGCTGGACCGGTTCGCGGCGGCCTTCCAGAACGCGGACGCGGACGCGCTGGCCGAGCTGCTGCGCCAGGACGCCGTGCTGGAGATGCCGCCGCTGCCGGGGTGGTTCGCCGGGCGGGACATGGTCCGGGCGTTCCTCGCGGCCCAGGTGCTGACCGCGCCCGGCCAGTTCCTGATGGTGCCGACGGCGGCCAACGGGCAGCCGGCCTTCGCGATGTACGAGCGCGACGCCAGCGGGGCCTACCGGGCGCACGCCGTGTTCGTCCTGGACCCCTCCCCCGCCGGGATCGCGCGGATCGTCATCTTCCTCGAGCCGGGCCTGTTCGGGCGGTTCGGCCTGCCGGAGGACGCCGCCGCGATCTAGCGGGATATTCTCCGCCGCGGCCCGGCGACTCGGGCCAGAGCGGCTGGTCTACCTCTGTGAAGCGCCTTTCACGGGCGAAGACACCCGACACGCACAGGGAGACAGCCATGCCTGGAACCGACATCACCGGCGCGACCGCGATCGTGACCGGGGCCAGCCGCGGGTTCGGCCGCGGCATCGCGACCGCCCTCACCCAGGCCGGCGCGCGGGTGGTCGGCGTCGCCCGGGACACCGGGCGGCTCGCCGAGGTGCGGGCCGCGCTCGGTGAGGCGTTCATCCCGGTGACCGGCGACGCCGCCGATCCGGACATGGCCGGGCGGCTGGTCGATGAGTACCGGCCGGGCCTGCTGGTGCTGAACGCCGGGGCCACGCCGCTGCCGCGGACGATCCAGCGGCATACCTGGGAGACGTTCGGCCGCAACTGGGAGGTCGATGTCCGGCACGTGTTCGGCTGGGTTCGCGAGGCGCTGCTCGCCCCGCTGGCCCCGGGCAGCACGGTCATCACGCTGTCCAGCGGGGCCGCGCTGAACGGGTCGCCGCTGTCCGGCGGCTACGCCGGGGCCAAGGCGACGATCCGGTTCATCACGTCGTACGCGGCGGCCGAGTCGGAGCGGGACGGGCTGGGAATCCGGTTCGTCTCGGTGCTGCCGCAGCTGACGGCCGCGACCTCGCTCGGCGCCAGGTACGTGGCCGCGTACGCCGCGCGGGCCGGGGCTTCCGGGCCTTCCGGGGCCGCGCTGACGACGGAGCAGGCGGGGGCGGCGATCGCCTCGCTGGCCGCCGACCCCGCGCTGGATCAGCCGGCCTACCTGGTCACCGCGGCCGGCCTACGGCCGGTGGCCTGAGGGGCGGGCCAGCGATGGTTTCCGCTACGGGCCGGGCCGTCAGCCCATGGACTTGGCGCCGTCCAGGGACTCGCGGATGATGTCGGCGTGGCCGGCGTGCTGGGCGGTCTCGGCGATGATGTGCAGGAACACCCGGC
>Ga0137385_10001502_pt1 | contig 19612 bp, 32 predicted proteins | sample SagtaG_FD_104921 | JGI IMG/M metagenome (GOLD analysis project Ga0137385, IMG submission 104921) | Vadose zone soil microbial communities from Sagehorn Ranch, Mendocino, California, USA - Sage2_R_80_16 metaG | ecosystem: Environmental > Terrestrial > Soil > Vadose zone | place: USA: California... | reverse complement strand
TTCAAAATTTAACGTACCATGGTAATCAACTTTGTTGATTGCCAATCCGGGATCCAATTGCATCGCTCACGGCAATTATAATTTCTTATAATTGCTGACAATTCCCCTGGTTTTTTGCTGATGGACATCATCCCCCAGCGACATCACCTGGTTCTCCAGGGCCTCAGGCCTCAGGCTCGTGGAACGTGGGCCATGCCTTCCCACGTGTAACATCGGGGTTCGAAGTGTGTCAATTTTACTGAACAGTACAATAGAAAATATTTTACGAGCCCAAGAACGAGCCATTTCACACCTCTTTTCTACCCATGGAAGACAGTAACGATGCAAAATTCTGCGAGGCAAGCTACATCTCCCGCTGCCACTGTGGCTCTGGGTGCTGTGACTCCAGGTGTGGCCGTTCGCGGAGCTTCCTTCACCCTCGGCTTGTGAACCCTCTTCTATTGTAGAAATCGCCTGGAGTCCTCTTGTATGGAAGCCTGAGAGTCATCGGTATTAGGCTGCGCTCCTTGAAGGGAAACACTCCTCCCCAAGAAGTTGTTCAATTGCGCCCGGGTCTGTGCGAGGTTCTGATGCAGCTCCTTGCGGTATTGCTCCATTGTTGAACCTGTGGATACCCATAACTCCAGTAGGGCTATACGATAATGGTCTCGAGGAGCTCCGTCCTCAGGCTCGGCAACGGCAGGCTCGATCTCGATCGTATTCAGTGCCCCCTTTTTCGCATATATAATCAACAGTTTCCCACCATCCTCGAACGGTTTACTAGAGTACCTCGAAAGTATCCAATACGGAAAAAAGCGCACGGAGCACACTGGAAAACCGCTGAAGTGCCAATGCTCCAGCGGTGGACGCATTTAGACCCGTTTCATTCGACTTTGAGGTCTTCGGGGAAGAAAAAGCACCTGACTTGAATAAGATATCTTTGAAAGTCCTGTTCAATTGGCGCATCACAACTATCAGTAGCCATCTAGTATACTACAAGTCAATGCCTACGCGTGCAGGAGCTCACAGGGACCTTCCAGCTTTAGTGCCGGCACTAAAGACATCTTTGAGGAGAACTTCACGACAACACCATAAATAATTCGGAACAGCTTCATCAGTTCGAACAGGCACACGATACGAAAAATCTCCGTAGAGCTCCAATGAATGGAGGATCACTCTTCCCGCGGGCACAAGACGGTCTCCGCGTGCGGCAACAAGGTTGTACAAAGGGAGCGGACTTGACAGATTAGGGCCTACGCGGAGAGCAGCATTCAGAAAGAGTTGAAAGTAAAAAAAACTAGAAAAAAAAACGCACATCGGGTGAGATAAAGAAGTGCTCTGATGGTGATACTGTGACCGGCGGCGGATGTGCACGGCGCTGGTACAGGACATTCTTGCGACTCTTGCGCGAGTTTATCGAGGTGACGGAGTAAGGGAACGACATATTCGAGGACTACGTAGAGGCTGAGTTCGTTGTTGAATACGATAGCGCCGAATCCGCAGAGTGGTATGACTGTAATGAGGTGTTGGATGACCGGGGGAAGGGCGCAGTGTAGTATGACCGAAGTGATGAGGTATTGGATGGCTAAGCGTAAGGGGGGATTGATCAGACGAACAGCGAGGAGGATGCTGTAGTTCAAGAGGAAACTGAAAGGCATGAAGTGCATGCGATAACTCGCTGTCGCATTGATGGACCTTCGTTAGAATGTCCCCGCGCAGTAACACACCGTTGTTCTCGGCGCACTCCTTGAGTAATCCCCCAATCCCCTCCAGGCTCCTTGTCGTGGATTAGAGGGTGTAAACAAGTGCTCGGGATGGACTATACACACCTCTGAAGGGGCTGCAAGGCAGTTTGCAAATGTGCAAGATCTTCTTCGCTCAGCTCATGCATCTCGCATGACCTCCCAACACCGACAACAAAACTCGCAACGTCGACGAGCCTCTGCGCTACCACCGCCCACTCCTCCTTGAACTCTCGGAATTTCTAATCGCACGGTGATTGATCATCAACGAAAAAGGCTCTCGAAATAGTGAGGGGACACGTACGTCGTGCACTTGGAGCACATCGAGCAGCATCCCAGCGACCGACGGGATAGAAGGGACCTTGGACGCCAGGGAACTCGCCTCTTTGAGTATGGCGAGAGACGTTGACGTTTTGATCCCGGACAAGATGGTGTCGACAGGTTCACCAACCGCATCCGACGTGGCAGAGATATCACCGAAAGCTAACCAAGGTCCACCAGGGCGGTTTTCCCACAGCGTGAGCCTGGGCAAGGGTGGATGTTCAGCACGTCCTCGGTCACCAACGGCCCCTTAAATCACAGTAAAACCTACCTATCATAGAGGTGCTTCACCAACCATGACATCAGAAAAACTGCACAAATTTAACTTCTGGGGATGCTGAAGTTTGGTTCAGTCCAGTTCTTCGAGATATCCCCCTGAACCATAAACCAGAACTGGATGGTGGGGAGGCATTAGGTAGAACTGTGAACCTGAACCAAGAGAACTGGGTTCAACAGCAATTGGGGAATAGTCGTAACTCTGTTCCTTCAGTGTCGTAACGGCTGTGACGAGTTTATCGAACTTCACTGAGGAACAACGGTGGCTACATCCTATTTACAATGATAGTCGAGTCCTTTCCGACTTCGTCCCTTGTGACGCCAATCACCCGATTCTGGTCGAGTTCAAAGATGATCTCTATACTCTTTCCGCACTTCAATTTGATTGTAGAGGAGCTGGGGAACTCAAATTGGCGATGAGGCTTACTGTATCAGGCATACACACAAAGGAAGGTGCGAATATCGTGGCGCTGGGGTCCCTTCTCAAGTTCTCCGTGACGGTGATGATGACCGACGAAGCGCTTCAATAATTCGAATGCAGCACATTGTGTGCAAGCGTGTCCTTTTACTGTAATATTAGAAAACAGATTACCTAGGCACAGTAAAATTGTCACCAGTCTACGGTAGAGCACATTCTAAAACCCCGACCGACGGCTCAGCCTCACCAACGTACACCGTAGCGGTCTCGCCGACATCGATGACGCCCATCCCGCCCTCCATCCACCAATCACCGACTCCCACTGCCGCGGTGGCCATCCGCCGCACATCGCCCGCCGAACCGTCTACCACACCGTCCCCGCCCTCGCTGGCGGCACCTCCGATAGACAGCAGCATCATCTCGCGCTTGGCCTGCTCGAGCTCGACGATCGGGTCGAGCGCCTCGACGTCGCTGCCCGCAAACGTGGCAAAGTGCATCGCGAGCGAATGTCGGGCGCGCAGAGCGACGTGCATGCGCAGGGCGTGCGCGGGCGTCGCGTGGTAAGAGGTGAGAACGGACTCACGGGTATGCACGATCTGAAAAGGGAGGTGGCGTCAGCGGATTAAAAGGATTTTGTTTACCGGGTTGGGTCGGGAAAGGGAAAGGGTGCGCACGCGAGAGAGATACGTACACGGAAGCCGAGGCGAGCGACGAAGGAGAGAGAGCCGCCGCGCCAGATGGGGAGCATCGCGATGTCAAACGGGCCGTACTTGGATCCGATCTCTACACATGTATGCGTCGTGACCACGGTCATTTTGGGAAGATAGACGGACAGACCTTCAAAGATGGGACATGGCCCACTTGGCGTCATGTACCCTGAATCACTGAAGCGTGGCTAAGCGGGGCGGATCCGCGTGAAAAAAGAGTGCCATACCCAGCGAAGTAGATGGACGCGCGGCTGCCTCCTCTTAGGGTGTTGGGCAGCGCCTGCTCCACGACCCAGCTTGCCCACAGTGTGGTGCGATTATCAACGATACCACGGCCTGCGGGGACTCTGGTCGGTCCTGTGGTGGCTACTAGGTGAGGGCGGGGGTCACGTACCGCTAGTATGTTGGGCTGGCGTACAAATAAACTTGAGCTCCTGTTGCGAGTGGGGGTGGGTTGGCAGCTTGGCGTCGTCCCACCAATCCAACTCCGTGATTTGGGAAGTCGGGATTCCGGTTTCCTCGAACCATGTCTTGTTACCTTTGTGTATCAACACACGACCGTTGAGTACCAGGATGGTGGGGTGTGACAAAAAGCGGGAGTTGAGGACTCACCTAGCGGGATGAGGAAATGTACGCGCTCGCCGCGCAGCTCGTGGATCTGTTGCAGCGTCGGGAGGTCGAGATGATCATAGCTGCAAGTTTTTATTTTTATAAAGAGAGACGGGACGGGGGTGGCCGTCCCGGAGCAGACGGAAGCACACACTGGTTATGCGAGTAGACCACGAATTGGAACTCGGGCAGCTCCGCGACGGTGCACGGGGGAGGCAGACGGCGCTGGACGCCAACCCAGGGAGACGGGCCAGCGCTGTCGGAGAAGATGGGGTCGAACAAGACGCGGGGCGGCTCGTCGGCGGCAGTACAACTCGGGAACTCGACGAGAAAACTCTTGGAAACGGAAAGAAAAGGTGAGCTAAACTTTGCGGGAGAGCGCCGCCGAACCGACGCACCGCGTGTCCCAGCCACGTCGCCTTGACACTCGCAGCAGCAACCGACGCAGTCGACGAACCCCGGCCCCAATCGGGCTTGACGACTTTGACGGGTGGGTGGGGCGGACGAGGCTCGAGCGCGCGGACACGTTCTATAGATATGGGTATTGCGAGTGCCGCAGGTCCGCTTATGCCTACTATGCTTGTTATGCTCGGGAGCCTGAAGGGGAGGGAGGGAAGACCGAGAAATGTGACTGGACTTGGCGACGCAGATTCCGATGCGCCGTCCGGCGTCGAGCTGGTGGTGTCCGAGTCCGAGTCGTGGTTTTCGGGAAGCGGCGGCAGCGGCGGCGTAGAGTTGGGGTTGGGCTCCACGGTCGTCCGAGTCCATGGGTTCTGAAATAGGGAGCGGGAAGCGTTGGCGTGATGGCTCGGACGCGTTGATGTTGATTGCATGTCAAGTGGGCTTGAATGGAATGGAACGGACCGCGACTGCCTTACTGGGAATGGGGTGGGAATGGGGCGCCAAGCGGACACCATGACTGCAGCAAAACCTAGTAGCACCGCACTGCTTCTCTGTTGCGATTCGCCAGGTTCAATACGCTCATGGAGCTAGAGAACCAGTACCTTACTCAAGCTCAAGATGGTGGAATTCGCTTAGTGCGTTGTTCTGTTTTCCGGCCTCGCCTCCTGAATGGCCTTTGGTTTCGGTACGATGTTCTCGTTACTATACTCGGACTGTTGTTTCGTGTTCGCGCGTGTATGTTGTGGTATGTTCGACCGGCTTACCGCTTCAAGCTCAATAGCTTCGGGTGTTCTTACTATAGTAAAATGACGCTGTATGAGCGTCACTAGTTTTTGTGTATTTACTTGGCTTCCAGATTTCGTAGTATACTTGTACGAGTAGTTTAAAAGGAGCTCGATAACGAGCCCCTAAATGTAATCGATTCTTGCCCTCCCTCGCGCGTGCTACCACTTGTTGCTGAAGTCGAGCGTGCGCTCGATTAACATTCGCTTTCGTCATTTAAATACATTTGCGCGGGCCATAACCTCTTCAGGTTATGGGCCCTGGTGCTGCTAATTGACAGACCAGTACCTACCAAGTTGATCGCGGACGGTTCAAATTCGGTCGCGGTACGTGACCCAGTTTGAACCGTCCGCGATCAACTTGGTAACATTCATCTTTAGGTCGTCGCCCATCTCAACAACAACGTGCGCTCGACAAAACTAGATAGGGGTTTGAATAGGGGGTATTGGTCTGTCAATTAGTTGCGATTCGCTAGGTCCAATATGCTCATGGAGCTAGAGAACCAGTACCTTACTCAAGCTCAAGAGTCGTCGTGTCACGGTTTTTATTTTATTTTATTTTTCATTCAACATCAAGTTCAACATTCATCGTCGCTTGATTCATCGAACTAATATCTCTAACCCTAACCCTAATGTAGATCGGACGAGCGAAAAAAAAAGGTGTTGATGTCTGCCACACGTCCGGTCGCCGCGACACGCCGGGGTGTGACAAACACCAACACCGGGGGGGGGGGGAAGGGGGACGATTCGATAGAGACGACGTACTCTAGAAGGGGCCCGACACGGCTTCTTGGGTTCAGCTTCGACTTGGGTCGGGCCACCTGCGGGTCGTGTATATTGACGCTAGTTCAGAGTTTGCCGTAACGGCTCTTGTGCGTGCGAAAACTGGAAAGGTGAATAAAGCAAATGAAACGGACGCACCGGGGTTCTCGCTTAAGCCATGGCCAAGCGATGCCAATACCGCGACGTTTTAGAGCCCTAAAGAGCACACAAGCCAGAGTTCCAGAGCCCAAGCAAGCCGCCCGAGCCAGACAAAGAGAGCCAGAACCAAGCCAAGCGCCGTTGGCAGACAGAAGAGCCAGAGTGACTCCAGATGGTCTTGGCCTTGAGCGCGCTATAAAGTTCGAGAGTGATCGAAGCAAGACGTGCGTCCACGTCATGCCGGGTCCTAACATGAAGGGTCTAAAAGACTAAGCGCAAGGAAATATAGCGGAGTATATAAAAACGAATAAAGCAGGGTTCCAATGGCAGCAAAGGATGGGGGATCGGACACAACAATGGGAAGAACAGCGATCGCTAGACAGCCGCAGTATATTTAGTACGCAATCAACAAGGAAATAAGAGATAGCTGGACCGCACTTAGACCAGACCGAAACGCGCTAGGGCACGAAACACCAAAGGCGGAGAATCACACCCTCGGCCAAGGCATGACCTCACCGCCAGTGGCGCCCGTCCCATACACAATTCGGGCCTTGGCGTGAGATCTGGAAGTAAGAGAGATATGAAGGCGGTGTGCAGCTTGTAATCGGAACAATTTGCGCGGCAGTGTAGAAAGCAGAAGAGGCAAAACACGAGACACTGGGCAGACGAAGACGGTGCCAAACAATCAAACGAATAAAAGAAAACAATAAAGAAACGCAATGAGAATCCAGTCCAAAGCATTCGAAACAAAGGCAAGATCAATTTCCGATTCGCTCTTGATATTTTTGTCGCTTTTACGGTTTTTTTGGAGTGGTTTTGATATAATTTGTCGGTTTTTTTCTTTAAGTTTTTTGCACTTTTTTGTGACGAGAACCGAGACTGAAAAGCTAGGAGAACCACAAAGGAGCAGCGAAAAACAGAGACGAGGAAGAGAGAAAAAAAGGAAACCCGCCACTCGGCGCGCAGGTCCCCGCCGCGACTCGACAACCTGCGCGTCGAGCGACGGCACTGACGCCTGCCCCACGTCACCGCCGCGACTCGCCGGCGTGAGGCAGACCCCAGCGTTAAGGAAAGGGGAGGACAGAGAACGCAGCTAACATCGCAAGCCTTGGCTTGCAAACGTTTTGATATGAGATTGTTCCAGCTCATTAAAATGGGACGGGGGGGGATGAGGTGGGAGAGGTGGCTGACGCGGAGCGCCGTGGAGTGGTGGGGGTCGCCTGAGAGCGTGCCTTCTCCGTCTTCTGACAAGAGCACCCATGACGACGGGCGGCAGGGCGACGGCTAGTTCTACTGCGCTCCAGTCCACGCAGTATCCGCATGATCTGCTCGGCGGACCGCTCCTTGGGATAGTAGCGCACCAAGTCGTTGATGTCCAGTTTACCGCGCCAGTTGATGGGAGGGACGTCCAGCATTTCACCGTAGCTCGTCCCGGGGTGGTGGACATTAGTCCAGTGGTCCCACCAGACGGGCTCATGGATGATGACTTTGGGAGGCCGCACCATCCGCTCAGGCCTGAACCCGGTCCTGGGAGCCGATGGTGCCGCCCTGCCGCTGTCCTGGCGGCGAGGTGAGTAGTCCGCGGGGGCCACGATGGCGAACGACACGTGAGCTGCCGATCGGGCTTTTGGGACGGGGATGGGAGCTGGTGAAGCATTCTGGGAAGGAGGAGCCTGAGCGGTAGCCGCCTGTCGCTTAGGATTCATAAGTATCTTGACGACAGGCGGAGGTGCTGGTGGCTGGCGAGCTGGTGGGGTGGGACGCTTAAGAATGGTGACGGGGACAGAACGATTCGTCGCTGGATCGAACTCTCGTCAGAACGGTGAGCGATGTGACTGACGGCTAAGAGACAGACCATCTTTCAGGGCGTCCCGCCTGGCCCGTTTGCCACCACGGAAGAGAGTGATGTTCTCTGTACCAGTAGAAGGGAAGGGAACGCGGAGCATTTTCACAATAGGAGAGAAGAGAGAAGGAAGTAGAGGAATGTCACTCTTATATTGTCTTCTCACCTGTTGACTGAACCAATCCGGACGCGTCAGCCCAATCCCGCCAGTGGTCTGCCACAGAATGGAGACCATCAGACCAATCTGTACGTATGAAAGAATTTTGAACATGACTACAGTAACTCGGAACACATGACGTCACTCACAATCACGAATTGTAGAGGCCAGAATCCGGATGAAAAACTACGAAACTCCCCAGCGCATGTGGCGAGATATCACAGCAGTCGTCGGAGAGCCCCATTTCAGCGACTTGTGGTACGCCATACTGGACAGAAAATTCTACTCCAAAATTGAGATTGAGTCCAAGTCCAATCTGACGTGCCTCCCTAGTGCATACATTCGCGTAGTGGCTATGAACATATTTGGTCCACTATCAAATTCCTGATCCAAGATCCGGCCTGGCCGCCTCTCCTAGTACTCCTCCGTGGGAACCTCCTCCGACAACTTCAGGATTTGGCCCCTAAGCAATTGGGAGGCTGCACTAGCACGCTCGTGACTCACGAACATTAGTGGAGGGCAGAGCAAAGACACGGAGACAAGAGGTCAGGTGGCACGTGGAGATGGAGGGCAGGGCGGGTAGATGGTAGTACTGGTGAGGGGACGGTGGAAAGGAGATGGGGAGAGTGCTATGGTGAGGAGGGACGGGTTGGCAGTTGGTGACATGAGCACGGAGATGACAACAGCGAGAGGGAGACGACAAGACAGCCAGACAAATGTAGTGGCTGTTCATACGTTCGTGGAGGGCGCCATGCAGCCGAGTGCAGTACAGTATCATCGGGTAGTGCACTGGCAGCTGATGGCATTGTACCTGACCAGCCAACGCAGAATTGCCATTTTCATATGGCCTGGCCAGTACAGTACTGTGTTCCCGGACACCATAAGCAACATGCTTTCCTTATTCGCTCTTCCGAGTGCACCGACCACTCAAGCTGAGCTCAGCGAGCGGGCTCAGCCACTGATTGTGATACCCGGAAACTGAAGCCGAGCCGGTCCAGCCATGCAGCATTGCCATTTCCATCTGTACAATTTCCAAATAATTTCCTTATTCGTACTTCTGAGTCCACCAGGCTACCAGCCACAGCTCCGAGTCAGCCTGGCGCCTTTCGCCAGGCTCTTCGCCCTACCACTGCCCTGCATGGGGCAAGGAGGTTGCGTGTGGCAACTTGCGAAAAATTTGCGCGAACCGGCCTTAAGTGCTGGAAGTCAGGATGAAATAATCTCTTCTCATTGTGTATAACTCTATGGGCCTCTCCCGGGAGCTTTCGAAACACCACCCCCGCCCGGCCCAGGGAGTAATCCCTTACTGTGCAGCCTGAGTTTTAGTACTAGTACACTCAGTGTTATGGTTTTCTAGCGACTCTAACTCCGCAGGCTGTGATAGGACTGCCATGCAGCTCAAGACTTCCATAGCCACGCGCAGTCACGCCACCAAGACGTCGAGATGACGGATGCTGTGTTGCGCCTTCCAGGTGCGGGTTCTCATCATCATATAACGTGCATTCATTAGGTCCCAACTGCGACCATACTTATTAGGTTTTTATTTCCTTTGTCCGACCCATGGATCCCCCGTACTACCTACCACAACCCATTAATGCCCATACTGACCGTGCTGATGCCAGTGAACGACACCCACGGTACTCTGTCCCTCGTTCTGTGCCCGAGCCGTCCGGCCCGTCATCCAGCGCCTGGGCGAGCACGTCCCAATCCCTGGGAATGGGAAATCCATCACCCCTCTCGACAAGTTCAACACCTCAGTCATACTACACTGCGAATACGTCGCCAATGTCGTATTTAACCACGAGCTCAACCTCTACGCCGTCCTCGAATATATCATTCCCGTATTCCGTCACCTCGATAGGCTCGTACAAGAGTCGCAAGAACGTCTTGTACCCACGCCGCGTGCATCCGAGTCCACTCCCGGTTGCAGTATCATCGGGACACTCTGCCAGTGTTTCACATGACGTGCGCTTGCTTTCTAGTTTCTCTTTGTTAGTACTCTCGCTGAATAGAGATACTCCTGCTCTCCACGTAGGCCCTCATCTGGCAAGTCCGGTTCCTTTGTACAACCTTGTTGCCGTACGCAGAGACCCGTCTATTGCCTGCGGGAAAAGTGCTCCTCCAGTCGTTGGGGCTCCATGGAGACCTTTCGCAACGTGTGCCCGTTCGGACTGACGAAGAAACCCGCACCTGTTCTGAATTATTTATCGTGTTGACTCATGAAGTTCTCCTCAAAGATGCCGTCAGTGCCAGGGAACTGGAAGGTCCCTGCAAGCTCCTGCATACGTGAGCATTGACCCGTAGTGTACTAGATGGCTACTGATGGTCGTAATACGCCATTCGAACAGGACTTTTAAGAATATCTTATTCAAGTTAGGGGCCTTCTCTCTTCCGACGACCCCGAAGTCAAATGAAGCAGGTCAAAAAGCGTCCTCCGCTGGAACCCTGGCACTTGAACGGTTTTCCAAGTTGCTCCGTGCGCTTTCTTCTGTAATGGATGCTTTCGAGGTACTCTAATAACCCCTTCTTGCGTGGTGGGAACCTGCTGACCTTACATGTGACAAAGGGAGCACTGGACTCGATCAAACCTTCCGCTGTCAAGGACGGAGTCCTTCAAGACCATCACCGCATGGCCCTACTGGAGTTGGCGGTTTCCACAGGTCTAACAATGGAGCAATACCGCAAGAAGCTGGATCAGAACCTCGCACAGACCCGGACACAATCGAACAGCTTCTTGGGCCAACCTGAAGGACTACTTACAATACCGGTGATTCATCCATACGGGGGAGCCGCCAGGTCGGTATCTACGATAGAAGAGGGTTCAGAAGCCGAGGGTTCAGGGAGCTCCGCGAACGGCCACACGCAGAGTCATAGCACGCAGAGTCATAGTACGCAGAGTCACAGCGATAGCGGGAAGCGTACTAGTAGCTTGCCTCGCAGAATTTTGCGTCGTCTTATACCATCTTCCTTGAGTAAAAAAGGGGTGTGAAGTGGGCCGAGTCATAAAATATTTTCTAGTGTACTGTGCAGTATAATTGACACACTTCGGGCCCTGGTGCACGTGGGACACAGCATGGCCCACCGTTCTACGAGTAGGATATTAATGTGCCTTATTCGAAGGACAGGAATGGGGTGAACAAGAGTGACCATAAGGCTTTGCGAGCCTTGGGCCATTTATCCGTGGATATTAGAAAGGCGGGCACTTTGTAAGATACATCAAACCACTTTTACTACTGTGAGAATAACCGAATCGGTCGCGCTTGAATCGGTAAATCGCTCTCGCAGCTGGCCGACCGGCACCTGACTGCCAGTGAGAAGAAATGACGTCACGGACGTCGACGTTTCGCACCGGCAGTGCACTCATCATCGCCATCATGTTCTCCGCGTTTAAAAGATCAATTGTAAGTCCCGTCTGCGACAAAAGTTCAATGAGCTTACTTTTGAGTTACGTTGCGTAGCCCCAGTTATCCATATTGTGAGTATTTGTTCTCCCTGTGCGACACATCTTTTACAGTAACCGAACAACACTCTGTAGTCATAACTCGTCGTCTCCCCCTTCGACCAAAGCGCTCGCCATGCTAAGAGCTGCTGCATCTTCCCCTTATCCTTCAGGTGTCTCGTCTGCCCCTCCACTCACGTTCAATTTGGAAGTTATCGAAAACACTCCTCCCACTGCGGACCAGATCCGTACGATCCTGGACTACCTCCCGCCCCTTCGCGACGTCGATGACCCACATCATGTTGTTGCTCTCATATCCTCTCATCATTCTGCCCCTTCTTTACCGGATAGGCCTCATTCTCCGGAAGGCTTGGTACGTCTCGCTCAGAAGAGTCCTCTGGCAATAAAATGGCCGATCGTTGTCGACTGGACGAATGGTCGCGCTTCTGCCGGAGATTCCGAAGGTGTGAAGGATATTCTAGAGTATATGAGGAAGAAAAGGGACGGAGAAATCAAGGAAGAAGAGGATTTTAAACCAAGAGGTTGGTTTTCGTGATCGTCTTACCAATACGTCCAATGGCGAGTGTCGATGCTAATGGATGCTCTGAATTCCAACTTTATCGACGCTGAGGCGCTGAGGGTTCTCTACGTTTTTGGTCCGGTGCGGAAACGACGGCGTAAGCTACATTCACCGTGGGCTAGTATTAAACTGGTATAACTTAGCCCCATGTCAACGTTCTCAGTTCCGTGTGCGCGGATCGTTTTTGGTGTCTCACTCGCAACAGAACTAGTATGGCTGATCGATTTCATTGCGAGAACGGTCTTTGGTCCCTGATATTCTGATGCGTGGTCTACTTCTGTCACCTGCAAATTGCAATCAAATCTCTGGTATCTTTCTTTTGGTATGAATTCCTCCAGTTTCGTGGTTTCGTTCTCTGCCAGCCGCACCGCACGTTGTTTAACCAGTCCCATCTCTACTCTATACCTTTCCTTTTGAATACAGACTAGTCTTTCTATCCTTCAAGATGATTACTTCGAATAGTGTTCAGCAGGCCGCCGCGGTTCTCCCTCTCAACAACACTCCTGCTCAGGTGGTAGAGGCGCGAGCTCCTCCGCCAGTGGGGCGAGGGAAACACTCTTCTACCCGCGCTGCTTGTCAGAATCTACCATATATTTATCCCCGCATCCCGAGACCAGTAATCAGGCTGGGAAACACCCTCAAGGCGACCCTTGATTCTCAATTCCAAGTCAACGCCAGCCATGTACAGAAGCCGCTCTCCCTCGTTTCTGTAAGCCTCCCTTCTCGGACTTCCAATCCCTTGATTGACAATGTATCAGAACGAAAACCGGGAACGAGGCACCCTAGTATCCCCCGCACGGTGCAGCCCAGTGCCCGAGGACAGAAAGTGGGTGCTCTAACCTCGCCCGCTGTCTACCACTTCCCTCATACCCGCCGATTGAAGACATTCGGATACGAGGTCGTCGTCTAGTTATGAGCAGTTCAAGTCGAATATGAACGTCCCCGACTTCTTGAAGCAGGAAGGCCCGTGTAAGCGTAGTCGGCAACGATCGCCACCCACGGATAGCGAAGACGAGGATCCCTTCCACTTCGACAACATACTCTCCTCTCCTCCCGCCAAGAGAGATGACAGCCCCGGAAGGACCCTCTCGTCGTCGCTTTTTCGCCGTGCGTCCATCGTGCCTGTCGACCCTTCCGCGGCGCCAGCACCGCATCGATTCAGTCTTCTACGCGAGCACGCGTCGGAGGGAACGATCTTCGTCCAAGAAATTTGCGATGCGGAAGGACGACGCTGGAGTTTGCGCGTTCCCGCGAGCGGACTCCCAGAAGACATGGTCAGCATGCTCGAGGAGCTTGAAAACCTTGCTCTCGAACTGGGCCAGACGCTGCCGAGAATAGTGGTGACGTGTTCGGGGGAGTCTTTGTCGTCGAAGAGGGCCGCTCCCGCCGCCGGGTCGGCGCAGCTATTGCACCCTCTTCCTACCACCGTGAATGCGATCGGCGGCGGGGGGTACTCCCTGGCTCGGGAGAAGTGTCGCCTCGTTGAACCCGAACCCGAGCCGGTCTGCGAAGAAGAGCCAGCGAAATCCTCTGCTACGTCCACTTCGGTAGTGGTTTCTAGTCCTTCCGAGCAAAGCCTAACGTGCATATACCTCCCCGAGGTGAGTGCGCGCTCCGCATATCCCCGCTTCGCCATTTGATTTATTGATTGACATCTCGCTCCCCAAGTTGGCGCCCGAGTTCTTGTCTGGCAGCTCTACTTCTCCCGTTTTGCAGCCCGCAGACGGCTTCCACAGCAAACCGCCCCCGCCCGCCACCACGAGCGCTCATAGCTCGCGACAGCGCGCCTTCTTCGCCGCGCTCAGAGACAGGGAACCCGCGCGGTCCACGCGCAGCGGCATCGCCAGGCGTCTCGTAGCAGCAGCAGCCCGCCAGCCGACCGAAGTCAAAGCCAAAGACGCACCCGCCGGACCGCCAGCGGCGCCGAGATCCCGCGTCCCGATGAAGTCAGCGTTGCCAGTCCTGAAGGCTAGGTCGACCGCCGCAGCGCCTGCGTTGGGCGCGCGGACGACGCAGCCCTCCTCCGAGTCTAGGTCGCCAGACCCGAAGGCCCCGTCGCTACCCGGGTACGGTGGACCAGCGATGTCTTCGGGTGCGCACCCCGCGGCCCCTGCACCTCCTATCGCTATCGCAACTGCTGCCACCGGAAAACCTCCATTTTTTGCCAATGCACAGCAGGAAAATAGAGATAGGGGCAGGGGCGGCCGCATTGTCGACGAACGGCGCTCGATTCTAGCTCCCGCTATCCCGACGCCTGCTGCACCTGCGCCTTCGCCTGCGCGCAAGCTGAAGCATTTCTTTCGTCGCCCGCCGACGCGTTCGGCGTCGGATCCTCCCGCGTACCCGTCCGTACGGCAGGTTGCGGAAGGGGGAGCGGGAGTCGGAGCGAAGCGCCCCGCGAGCGAGGTCGTCCAGGCGGCACCGCGAGAGGTGGTAGAGCGCAGCAGGATGCCACGCTTGCCGTCGGCGCGCGATCTGTTAAGGAAGCTGACTTGACGGACTCAGCTTCCACTTTGGAATACATTTATTTCCCATCTGTGAGATCTGGTTGAGAGTAGAGTGAGCTTTGAATTGGATCAATACCTGTGTTGGAGTTGTTCAGTGTGGGGTGTTCTTTTTGAGAAGAAAAAAAAATATCCATTAGCCCACCGCGAGGGTCGAACTCGCAGCCTTAAGATCGGTTGGGGTGGCACAACCGTGTGGCGCCGGGATCCTCACTAGTACAAAACCCCGGCGCCACACGCGTGCCACCGCCGTAAAAGTCTTACGCTCTATCCGATTGAGCTAGGCGGGCATACTTATCTTACGATTAAAATGTATTTGAACTATCAGTCGACGAAATCGAATATCAGCAGCTTAGTCGAGAGATTGCTGACACACGCTACGATACATACTGAGGGACATTACAACGGACTTAGTTTACGTATGCGCAACCTCCCTTTTGAATTTCCCTCGATCTTGCCGTGTCTGGACATCCTCATCAGTTACCAACTCGGGCATACACAACTGGGCAAGACCCAAGTCATGTAGTCTTGTCATCTTGAGCAGCATCGTCAAGCCGGCGCTTGCCACGCTTGTCTCTGCCCCAACCTCTTCCTTCGCAGGGCGCGCGGGTCCAGCGCGGTCAAGCAGCTCCCACGTCGTGTCGTCAAGGTCCTCGGCCATGCGACCCAACGTCACTTCGGCGATAGCTGGCGCACAGGATGAGGCCAGAAAGAGACATACAGGGGAGCAAAGTCCGCTGATGATCTGCTCTGAGAGGAGGAGGGCGGGGGTATCGGGTGGTGCATCGGCCAGCGAGTAGGGGCGGAGACATGCGGGGCAGACGCGCCCAAAACGTCTGCTCTTGTTGTACCACAGGCACTAATGTGCACGCGGAGCAGGGACGGTTGTCAGCTCATTAATGAGTGGCGGGAGTAGTGGGAGCGAAGTGAGAAAGAGGCGTACGAGGGCAGTCTCCTCGGGGAGCACGGTGCAGAGCATCTGCAGGATCTCGCGTTGGGCGAACTCTGCGCAGAGTGGGTCCGCGGTCCAGGCGGGTTGCGCGAACAATGAGTCGAGAAAGGCGCGCATGTCTTGCACGCGGGGGCCGTCACCGTGGTTGATGATGATGGGGTTGGAGAGGAGGATGAACGTCGGGTCATCCGGGGGTCCGTAGGGCGTGTCATTATGAAAGGAGGGAATAGTGTTCTCAAGACCAGAAGGTTTTACATGGGGGTCTGGGCACAGAGTTTCAGCTTCATCAGCTTCCTGTGCAGCAATCGTAGGTGACAGTAACGTTACAAGGGTTGAGGAGGAGAGATCCGGGGAGGCGGAGTGCGCCTTCTGTGCTGCTATCGACGAGTGAGCCTTGGCATGATGCTTCTTCTGCTGAGCACGTTTTTTCTTCTTTGTGTTCTGTGGACCAGGCATGCAGTCAAAGACTCGGACAAAAGTACTAAACGGGAGCTGTTGACGCGACGCGACTTGTCACGCATGTCACATCTCGTGACAACGCGTTTGAGTCAAATGAAAATTACATAAATGGGCAAAGTTACCTATTAAGGCAAATGACTCGGACTAGTTGATGGTATCGCATTCTGTTGCGAAAGAAGACGGACCGATCTGTATCTGCAACTCACCTCGTCTAGCACAATACACGCTCTTTGGCGCCGTGTGTTGCGCTCTCAGAGCTACTGTAAAATAGTTGTGCAATCAAGATCTTTCTCTTCTTCTGCACATATGTCAAACATCATCGAACTCGCCCAAGTGCCTCTCTTTATATTTTGCCAGCTTGGTCGCTGACGATCAAATCGTTTGACAGACTGGAAAACGGGACTACCTGAAGTCCCTGGAGAAGAAGTACCAGGATGAGTGGGAACAGGCGCACATCTTCGAAACCGATGCGCCAACACAAGAAGAAACAGCAGGCCTTAGCCCTGCACAAATCCACGAAAAGTTTCCCAAATGGTTTGGGAACTTCCCCTTCCCTTACATGAACGGGTCTTTGCACCTGGGCCATGCGTTCACAATCTCAAAAATCGAGTTTGCGGCGGGGTACCAGCGTCTGCTGGGAAAGCGCGTCCTATTCCCCCATGGGTTCCATGTAACCGGAATGCCCATAAAGGTGTGTCACTGTCTACCCCGATCTTGGACCTGTCCTGAGCGCGCGATTAGGCATCCGCGGACAAAATTATTCGGGAGATGGAGATGTTTGGCCAGGATTTCGAAAAATTTGAGACACCGGAAGAACTCGATGAAGAGCCGATAACCGAGTCGAGTAATCCCTCCGCCCCCCGCGTCGACAAAGGGAAGAAAGGAAAGCTGGCTGCCAAGTCAACGGGCTTCACATATCAGTTTCAAATCATGGAGTCTATCGGTGTACCACGCTCCGAGATCAAAAAATTTGCGGACCCATACTACTGGCTGACCTACTTCCCTCCAATCGCGATCGTGAGCTTTATTCACCTTTCCCCTAGTTCTCACAGACCATTTGCGTACTCAGGCAGACCACCACGCCTTGGGGACGCGCATAGACTGGCGTCGTTCTTTCATGACAACACCAGCAAACCCTTATTACGACGCATTTGTACGCTGGCAGATGAACAAGCTCCACGCATTAGGCAAGATCAAATTCGGCGAACGCTACACTATCTACAGCCCGAAAGACGGCCAGCCCTGTATGGACCACGATCGCGCCGATGGCGAGGGCATCGGCCCACAAGAATATACGGGCGTCAAGATGCAAGTCATCGAGTGGAGTTCTGCGGCACAGAAAGCCTTGGAGGGTAAGCTGGGCGGCAGAAAGGTATACTTAGTCGCCGCGACGCTGCGTCCAGAGACGATGTTCGTGGATTTCTGTCTGTCCGGGGAGAATGATCCACCTGATATGTCAGTTCAGGTACGGCCAAACCAACTGTTTCGTGGGCACTGCCATCAAGTACGGCGTCTTTGCTGCGAACGACAGCGAGGCGTACGTGTGCACCCAGCGCGCGGCGCGCAACATGACCTTCCAGGGCATCTTCGACGTGCGTGGGCAGGTGAAACAATTGGCCGAATTGGAGGGAACTGCGATAGTTGGCGCGAAAATCAAAGCACCGTTTTCGGTGTACCCTGAGGTGTACGTTCTGCCTATGGACAATGTCCTTCCCACCAAGGTACAATCTCCGACCCTTCTGGTAGCGGTGAATTCTGAGTTCACGATCTTATCAGGGCACGGGTGTCGTCACCTCTGTCCCATCTGACTCGCCCGATGACTACGCCACCCTTATGGACCTGCGCAAGAAGGCCGAGTACTACAAAATCGACCCTACCTGGGCTGCCTTTGACCCCGTCCCGGTTCTGTCGACTCCCGCATATGGCGAAATGTCGGCACCTGCATTAGTCAAACAGCTGAAGATCGTGTCACAGAAGGACGTCAAGCAGTTGGCAGAAGCCAAAGAACTGGCGTACAAGGAGGGCTTCTACAACGGCACGATGCTAGTCGGTGAGTTCAAGGGTGAGCCGGTGCAAGAAGCCAAGATCAAAGTACGCGCCAGCATGATCGCGAAGGGAGTAGCATTCGCGTATGCGGAGCCCGAGGGCTTGGTGATCTCGAGAAGCGCCGACGAGTGTGTGGTCGCGCTGATGGACCAGTGGTATCTGGACTATGGCGAGACGAAATGGAGGGCGGAGGCAGAGCGGTGCGTCCTCTTGTTAACCCCCAAGATTGTCAAGTTCATTATTGGCCTTATGAAGCCTGCTGGCCCGGATGAACACATACTTCCAGGAGACGCGGAATGGATTTGAGGGCACCTTGGCTTGGCTGAATCAGTGGGCGTGCGCCCGAACATATGGGTTGGGCTCAGTGCTGCCGTGGGACCCGCAGTTCTTGGTCGAGTCTTTGAGCGACTCTACTATCTACATGTGCTATTACACGGTCGCGCACTTGCTGCATGGTATGTATGTATCCATGCCCTAGTCTCTTGGCTGACAGCACCGTAGGGTCTATCGATGGCAAGGTCCGCGGCAAGTTTGACATTGCGCCAGAACAAATGACGGACGAGATCTGGGAGTACATTTTCCTCGACGGCCCATGGCCCGCCAACGCTCCTTTACCCAAGGAGAAGGCTGACGCGCTGAAACACGAATACGAATACTTCTATCCGTTCGACGTGCGCTCGTCTGGCAAAGATTTGATCAACAACCATCTGTCTTTCGCTATTTATAATCACTCTGCGATCTTCCCCGAGAGCAAGTGGCCGTTGAGCATGCGCGCAAATGGTCACCTGTTGTTGAATGGGCAGAAGATGTCCAAGAGCAAGGGAAACTCGCTGACGCTGCGAGACAGCGTAGAGAAGTTTGGCGCAGACGCGACGCGCTTAGCGTTGGCAGACGCAGGCGACGGCATTGAGGACGCCAACTTTGAGGAGAAGAACGCGAACGCGAACATCCTGCGCTTGCACACTTTATTGACTTGGTGCGAGGTAAGTCCTCAGATCGTGTTGACATGCGCTATGTATCTCACAACTACTTCCAGGAAATGACCAAAGATGCAGCAGGCTTGCGCACGGGACCTAAAGACTCGTACCATGACAAAGTCTTTGAGGAGGAGATCAACAACTTGATCAACACTACTAAAGAGCACTACGAATTGTATGCTGCTACTCTCTCTCTCTCACTTTCTTCGAACATGCCGTTTGATCGCACATGGCCTGCTCAGGACATTCTACAAGGACGCCATGAAATACGGCTTCTACGAGCTGCAGTCGGCCCGCGACTGGTATCGTGAAGTGACCGCGGACATCGGGATGCACGCGGACCTGGTCAAATACTGGATCAACGTCGCGGCGGTACTTGCCTCGCCCATCGCGCCACACTTTGCCGAGCACATCTGGCGCGGGATCCTGCAGCACCCGACGTCGATCCAGCACGCGCGCTGGCCAACTCCGGCGCGGGCGGTAGACGCGCCGACGATC
>Ga0137385_10001494_pt1 | contig 19643 bp, 15 predicted proteins | sample SagtaG_FD_104921 | JGI IMG/M metagenome (GOLD analysis project Ga0137385, IMG submission 104921) | Vadose zone soil microbial communities from Sagehorn Ranch, Mendocino, California, USA - Sage2_R_80_16 metaG | ecosystem: Environmental > Terrestrial > Soil > Vadose zone | place: USA: California... | reverse complement strand
TTGGCCCGGACCCGATGAGCAGGATTTTCTTGAGATCGTTATTTCGCGGCATCTGCGCAGCGCGGACAGTAAACGAAATCAAGCGAACGTCACGCGCGAATCGTGAACGCGCTGGAAGCTAACCTCCACTACGCCGCTGCCATTCTTTGCCGATCCAGATAAACCTTGCAGATGCTTTTGATGCGCGTGAGCACGTAATAAATCGTCTGGCTGCGGATGCGCACCAGTTCCGCACCGACGATCCGCGTCACGAAATCGCTCGGAAGATCGAGAATTTCCCGCGGCGTCGAGCCTTCGAGGCCTTTGCAAAGAATCGCGCTCATGGAGCGGGTAAGCGTTTGTACTTCCGGACCCAGTGTCATGCGAATCTGCGCCTTGCCGTTTTCATCGACATGCAGATAAACGCCCACCGTGTCCATGCATTCCTCATCCTTCCGCACATCGACAAGCTCGAACTTCTCACCTTCGCGCGGCTCCTGCTTCTTCGCGTTGTCCGCATAGGAAACGAGCGTCTCGCGCCGCTCATCTTCCGGCAGAATTTCGAAGAGATTGATGATGCTGTTTAGTTTCGTTGGATACATCGATAATGGAAGCTTAGCGCATTTTGCGCGCTTCGGCAGGCTGGAAGCCTGTGCTACGCCGACTTTTCAATTGGCGCGCCGACTTTGTTGCCCCATTCCGTCCACGAACCATCGTAGTTCCGCACGTTATCGAGCCCGAGCAGATACGTGAGCACAAACCACGTGTGACTGGAGCGCTCACCAATCCGGCAATAAACGATGGTGTCCGTGCCGGGTTTTACCCCGCATTGATCGAGATAAATCTTGGCAAGCTCATCTGCAGGCTTAAATGTGGCATCGTCATTTGTCGCTGTTTTCCACGGCATGCTTTTTGCCCCCGGAATGTGACCGCCACGCAGGACGCCCTCCTGCGGATACTCAGGCATGTGCGTGATCTCGCCGCGATATTCGCCCGGTGATCGCACATCGATCAGCGGTTTGCCACTCTTGCTCTGCCCTAGTGCCTCGTCAAAAAATGCGCGAATCTCCTCATCAAAGCGTTTCTTTGGCACCGGATAATTGGTCGCCGGATATTTCGGAACTTCACGCGTCATAGGACGGCTTTCCGCTTTCCATTTGTCGCGACCGCCGTTCAGGATTTTCACCTTGTCATGACCAAACAAACGAAAGGCCCAGAGCGCGTAGCACGCCCACCAGTTTGCCTTGTCGCCGTAAAAAATGCATGTCGTGTCCGGCGTTATGCCGTGCCGGCTACAAAGCCGCGCAAATTTTTCCGGCGAAATATAATCGCGAATCACCGGATCCTGAAGGTCGGCGCGCCAATCAATATGCACCGCGCCTGGAATGTGCCCGGTGTCGTAAAGCAGCACGTCTTCGTTCGACTCGACGATTCGTATTCCTTCGTCTTTCAGATGCTTCTCCAGCCAATCGGTTTCCACCAGCGCCTCTGGGTGCGCGTATTGCGTCGGATGTGTAGCCATAACGAAAGAAATTCACTCCGCTCTCTCGCCCAAGCAACAAAATTTAGTGTGGCGCTGGGATGAGCTGACTCGCCGGATAAACCACGCCGTTCTTGACCACGGTGTGGATTTCGGAAGCGTTCTTAATGTCATCGAGGGGATTTGACGTCAAAATCACTAGATCGGCGAAACAGCCGTTGTCGATCTTCCCGACGCGCGCGCCGGTTTCGCCGCCGAAGAGTTTCGCGGCGTTGACTGTTGCGCATTGGAGAATTTGCATGGGTGTGAGCCCGGCTTGTTTCATTAGTTGAAATTCGCGGAACAACGCCGGGCCGTGAATCGTTCCGACGTTCCCGGCGTCGGTTCCTGCGGCAATTGTCACGCCTGCATCCTCCAGTTTCTTCAGATTCGGCAGTGCGATGTCGTAAGTCTTTTTGATTCGATCGAGCGCTTCTTCCGGCTTCGCCAGCGCATCCTTGATTCGCTGCGGCAATTTATCTTGTGGAATCTTTGTGACGTCGAGGGTCGCGATCACTTCTGGGTTGCCCCACGCTTGTTCTTCCCGCGTGAGATTCAGCTGGTGCGAGAACACGCGGCCGTACCGCTCGAACACGACCAGCGTCGGACACAAAATCACATGGCGATCTTTTAGGAGTTTCACGAATGCTTCATCGACGGGCTTGTCGATTACGCTATGCACGAGCACGTCGGCACCTTCTTCCACCGCAGCGCGCGCTGTCTCTAATTCGGTCGCGTGAACTGCAACGCGAATGTTGTGCGCGTGGCTTTCTTCAATCGTAGCACGTACGATGGGCCGAAAACTTTCAACTGCATGATCCTTATCGACGATGTACCAGATCTTCACCACATCTGGTTTTTGCTCCGTGAGTTTGCGCACGAATTCACGCGCCTGTTCGGCAGTGTCTATCTTCACGATCGGCGGATCGCCCAGGTCGAGCTTCTCGCGCGAAACGCTGGAGATCAGCGGGCCCGCCACAGCAACGCGCGGCGCCTTCGCTGTAGCGTTCGCCCTTTTTCGCACCTCGAAATTCCAGAATGGCCCGCCGACATCGACGACGCTCGTGATTCCGCACCGGATATAGCGTGCGAATGTGTCGTCGAGATGCGACTTGATCCACGTCACTTCCTCTTTGTATGGGCGAACCGCGTTTAAATCGGCGCCGTCCGGCCGCGTAAACAAATCGCCTGATTGAAAGAAGTGCACGTGCGTGTCGATGTATCCGGGCAAAATGAATTTCCCGACGCAATCAATTTGTTTCCCCAGCGCCGCTGCGTCTTGCTTGCCCATCGAAACGTGTTCGATCTTGTCGCCGTTGATCACTACGGTCGCGTTTGGCATCACCTTGCCGTCGGCCGGGTTGATCGCGGTAGCGCCAACGAGGGCGATTTTCTCAGCGTGCGCTGTGATCGCGACGGCACATAGAGCAAAACCAAGTGCGATTTTAAGTTTCATTCTCATGTTCCTTCCACGAGCGCAGCCGCCTCGCGGTCGATCGCAGCGTAATCGGGCTTGTGCGGGCGTAGATAAAATTCATCGATTACAATTTGGACTAGCGCGGCGGCAGGCACCGCCAGGAAAACTCCGAGCAACCCGAATATTGTCGCGGTCGCAAGCGTGAAGAACAAGATGTTGACCGGATGCAATCGCATTTCTTTGCCGAGCACGCCGGGCACGAGAACATTCAATTCGATTTGGTAAACCAACACAATAACGCCGACGGCGAGCCAGAACTTGGTCGCGCCCATGCTCAGCGCGACCAGCAGAATGGGAATGGAAACGAGAAATGCGCCAATGTTCGGAAGAAACTCGCCAAGGAACGCGAACACGCCGAAGATGAGTGCCGGCTGTACTCCGATTAACCAAAGCAACGCGCCTATGGAAACTCCGGTGATCACGCCATTGATGGCGACGCCACGCGCCCATGCGGTCATTTGTCGCATGAGACGTGCAAGGGTGCGGTGCGCTTGTTGGCGGTAACGATCGGGCGCGAGCGCCAGATACGCAGCGACGAGCGGTCGCGGATTGGCCAACACGAAAACGAGCAGTAAAACAGCAAACACGATGCTGGCTACGCCGCCGACCAAACCAATCGTCGATCTTAGTAAGATGCTCCCCACCGTTCCGGCAGTGGCGCCGACTTTTCCGGCGATCTCATCACTGCGCGGCAGGGCCTCGCGAACTGCGGGATAATTTTGGGTCAGCGATTCGATGCGCGCGCGAATGCCTTGCCAAACTCGTGGCGCGCTGTGCATCAGTTCCTGGCTTTGTCTGCTCAGCGGCGGGATTGCGAAGAGGACGATAGTTCCCGCTATTGCAATCAACGCCAGCATTAAGAGGATCACGCTCAGGAGACGCGGCACGTGACGTTTCCGCAGCCAAACGACGATCGGATTAAGAACCATCGCCAGAAGAAAAACCAGCGCGAAAAGCAAAATCACCGGTTGAAGCGCGCGCAGAATCAACCCGACGATGATCAGCAAGAAGACGAGCCAGACGATGCGCCACGCACCGTGATAACTCAGCGGACCATGCTGATTTTCATCCTCAGATTCTTTCATGATCAAGGAGTGACGGCTTCCCAGCCGTCATGTTCCCGCCGTCTTACTAACCACGAATGAACACAAATGGACACTAATTTGTAGGGCGTCCCGTCTTAGAAGTTAATTCTTAGCCTTACAAATCTATTCGTGTCGATTCGCCTCCCCGGGTCGAAGCAGAAGAAGGCGGGTGTTAATTCGTGGTTTTCTGGATTTGTAACTCTTGTAACTCTTTTAACCTGCGCAAAGCGCATATGCGCTTTAAGCTATTCGCCGTGTCATTTAATAATTTCTGCCTTTTGCCAGACGTTGTGCGGGGGACGCAGGCGATGGGATTCATTGAACCGACGCCGATCCAGCTTCGCGCGTTTCCGATTATTCTGGCCGGCAAAGATTTGATTGGCACCGCGCAAACGGGAACTGGCAAGACGGCAGCATTTGCTCTTCCCATCCTAACGCTGCTTGCAAAGCACGGCGCGTTCCGATGTCTGGTGCTCGAGCCGACGCGCGAACTGGCTGCCCAAGTGGAAACGGCATTTCGCGATTACGGCCGCTTCACCGATTTGCGAGTCGCTCTTGTCCATGGCGGCGTTGGCTACGGAAAACAACGCGAGGATCTCAACCGCGGTGTTGATGTTCTCGTGGCCACGCCGGGACGATTGCTGGACCTCCTCGAACAGCGCGCGATGTCTCTGCAAGATGTCAAAATTCTAGTGCTTGATGAAGTGGACCGGATGCTCGACATGGGCTTTCTGCCCGACGTGCGCCGTATCGTTGAGAAAATCTCCACGGACCGGCAGACGCTACTCTTCTCGGCGACGCTGCCGCCGGAGATCGAGCGGTTGGCTGCATGGGTTTTGCGCAATCCGCTCTTGGTGGAAATCGGCGCTCGCCGCTCACCAGCCGAAACGGTTACGCATGCAGTTTATCCAGTGGCCGCTGAGCAAAAATTCGATCTGCTGATGGCGCTGCTGGAGCGGACAAATTTCGATAGCGTTCTGATCTTCTGTCGCACAAAAGTAAACGCCGATCGCGTGGCGCATTACCTGAAGCATGCCAAGCATGCCGTCGCCGTCCTGCATTCAAACCGCACGCAGCGGGAACGAATCGAAGCGTTGGACGGATTCAAGAGCGGCAAATACGAAGTGATGGTAGCGACTGACATCGCCTCGCGCGGGCTCGACATCGCCGGCGTAAGTCACGTGATCAATTACGACGTCCCCGAGCATCCGGAAGATTATGTGCACCGCATCGGCCGGACGGGTCGCGCGCAAAATGTCGGCGATGCTTTCACGCTTATGAGCGGCGAGGAACTGCCCGCTGTCCAAGCCATCGAACATTTTATTGGCCAGAAAATTCCGCGACTGAAGCTCGAAAATTTTCCGTATCTATTCACCGCGCTCTTTGAACCCGAAACTTCGGTGGGCGGCAAACACCGCATTGGTGGCACTAGAGCGCGTCGCGGCTACTCATTCAGCCGGCGTCGACGGTAGGCACACAGCAAGGGCCTCTTGTTGCGCCCAGGGCTGATTTTGGGCGAGGCCAACATCCAGTTGAGCCGAATCCTACGAATAGTCAGCGACGGCCCGCGTGGCCGAACGAAGGAAAACGTCATGAAGAAAAATTCCACTTCCGAATCCGGCCTTTTCAATCCCCGCGTCTTGATAGCTTTCAGTCTTTGTTCTATTGGCGCCTTGCTAGCTGTGTTTAGCTTCGCGTCCACGCCCTCAAGTGGAACTCTGACCGATACATCCGGTCTTCTGTCCTACACAGCGGGCCCGTTTTTTGTGGTAAATCCGACGCCAATACTTTTCGTTGACCAAGGACCTGAATGCTCCGGCTCAGCACAGCCATGTGACGATTTTGCGCTGACAGTGACGTTACCTGCCGGTTACGCCGCAGGTCATCCGAACGCCGCAGTTAAGGTCACCTTGTCTTGGACGGACGCCGGCAGCCGCGCGTCGGATTACGACCTTTATATTTATAAAGGCACTGTCCACAACACCGATGGTAGCCAGGCGGCCGATTATCAATCGGCTAGTAGCGCCAACCCGGAGATTGCAAGCATCAGCCCATTATCCGATGGCACGAGCCAGTACACTGTGAAGGTCGTGCCGTACACGCCGACTGGCGAAAGCGTTCATGTGACAATCGAATTGCTACCGGGCTCGGGCAGTGGCGGCAGCACTGGCTTCGGTGGGCCTGATCCGACAACGCCCGGCATTCCGCGGTATCAAAATTTTTACGCGCCTGCGGGTAGCTCTGCCGAAACAAGTGCCGGCGAGTTCAACATAGGGTTTAATCCGCGCAGCGGCCGAATCATGACAATGAATATCGGACCGATTTGGCGGCTGACTCCGCCGGAGCGCCTGAGTCCGGCTAATCCAGAGTGTTGTGAAGCGCTCTGGGAAGACAAAACCAATCTGACCACCATCACAGGTCTCGACCCAATTTTGTTTACCGACCAGAAGACCGGTCGCACTTTTGCCTCCAATTCGACGGTCGGCGCGAATGCCGTTTACGGATACAGCGACAACGACGGCGACCTGTGGGTGCCGCTTGCTGCTTCTCCGGTTAGTGGTGGTACCGACCATGAAACCATCGGCTCGGGGCCTTATCCGGCATCACTGAACGCGCTGTCAAACTCAGTGAACCAGGGCGAGGCGGTATACTATTGTTCTCAAAGCTTTCCGCTAGGCCCAGCGACGTGTCAGAGGAGCGATACCCTTGGCGTCAGCTATGGCCCCGGCGTTCTTGCTTATGAAGGCAACGGAATCACGCAGTGTCACGGGCTGCATGGGCATGTCCACGTGGCGCCGGATGGTACGGTGTGGCTCCCAGTTAATCAGTGCGGAGGAGCCCAAGGTGGTGCTGTGAGCACCGATGGTGGCACGACGTGGAGTGAATTTATTGTTACTGGCAGCCGGTCGCAAATCAACGGAGCTGATCCCTCGGTCGGTATTGATAGCAATAGCACTGCTTATTACTGCTACGTAAACAACGAACCGGTGCCCGCCGGAAATCCACCTGAAGGTCATATTCATGTTAAGGTCAGCAAGGACGGCGGAAAAACTTGGATTCGCGATTTCGACGTCGGTGCATCTCATGGCGTCAAGAACGCCGCGCATACCGAGGCTATTGGCGGAAGTGCTGGGCGCGCCGCCTGTGGGTTCTTAGGCACAGATGTCGCGGGCGACTATCAATCCAGCGGTTTCCCCGGCAAATGGTACGCTTTCGTCGCCACCACCTATGACGAAGGCCAAACCTGGGTGACGGTTAACGCCACTCCCAACGATCCCGTTCAAAGCAAAACCGGCATCTGGCAACAGGGCGGCAGCCATGATGATCGAAACCTGCTCGATTTCAACGAAATCACGGTGGACGACAAAGGGCGTACTCTCTACGGATACAGCGACGGCTGCGTGACTCTGGGTTGCATTGCGGGCACGGCAGCCAACGACTTTGTCGCCTTCATGCGCGTGGCGCGGCAGTCCGGAGGTAAGAGCCTGTTCGCCAGTCTTGACACAGCAGAGCCAGTGGCGCCGAAACCTCCTTGCCTCTCTGGCACGCGCGATCCTTCTGCTTCCCATCTCACTTGGAAGACCCCGGACAACGGTGGCTCCGATATTGTGAATTTTCAGGTTCTTCGCGGAACTTCGCCGGGCGGCGAGGTGTTGTTAGGCCAAACCGACAAAACCAACTTCGATGACACCACGGCCGATCCCGCAGTGTCACACTACTATTACGTGGTCAAAGCCGTGAATGGCGTCGGCACGAGTGGTTCGAGTAACGAGGTGAACCTAACCGTAGTCGTACCGCCGCCGCCAGAAGACGTCTGCGCGCTGTCCGGCCTCACCAAGCTCACCGATCCAGCGGGTGACACCAGCGCGATACTGGGGATTGTACCTACGCCAGCGCCGCCTGGATCGGATCTGCTTTCCTTCCAGATCGCGCAACCTTACGCAGCGGACAATATCATCAGGCTCGCATTTACCATCAATACCGATAACGGCGAATCCCCGCAGCCCATCGGCTCATCCTGGTATGTTGCGATGAAGATCATCAAAAACGGCACCACGACCTACAAGGGGGTACACATGACTTGGAACGGGACTACACCGACCTTCGAGTCTTATACGCCGGCTCCCAATGGCAGCGGTGGGGTTGATGGCCGCTTTGTGACTGCTGGCAGCGAGAAGCCCGCTGAGCCGAGCAGCGGTTACGCAACACCCTTCAACAAGGTAGTCATCGTAGTGAAGGCAAGTGATCTAGGCTTGAATCCCGGCGACACCATTAGCGGCTTCGTTTCTGGGGTGTCCCAGACCGCGGGCGGTGTCATCACCGGACTGTACGATCAGATGCCCGATAGCCTCGCCTTCACCGGTAGTTATACGGTAAATAGTAACCAGGTCTGCAGGCCGAACAACGCGCCAACAGCAGTCTTAACCGCAACACCAACCTCAGGTACTGCGCCATTGGCGGTGAAGTTTGATGGTTCGGGTTCATATGATCCGGACACTGCGCCGCCGCCGGACACTATCGCTTCCTACACGTTTAATTTCGGTGACCGCTCGCCTCTGGTAACCCAATCCACGCCGACTATTTCTCACACGTATAGCGCGTCGGGCATCTATGCCGCGCAGCTTACCGTCAAGGATTCTCGTGGCCTGCGAAGCACAAACACCGCACAGGTTGTGATCACGGTTCGCGGAAAGCCGCCTAAGAAAAAGTAATCAGGTTTGGAACGTATTCGCGCCGTGCGGTGAAAGGGCGCTGCGTGCTAGCATGCTAGGTGGTGTCGATTTTGCGGTGTGGGTACGATGCTGTTAAAATTATCTCTGAGGACCGATTGTTATGCGCTGGCATGTTTTAGTTCCGTTGGTCTGTTCTTTGCTGGTTGTTTCGGCGGGATGTAGGAAGCGCGAAACACCTAAGCCCGTCCCGAGGGCAAGCAAGGAATCGAATCGAGCCCAAATCGATGCTTGCAGGCTGCTGACAAAAAAAGAGATTGAAGCGATACAAGGATCGCCGATTAAGGAAACGAAGAGCAGCGCGCATTCGGATGCGGGTTTTCTCGTTTCACAGTGTTTCTACACTGCAGCAGAGTTCGCCAGATCTGTGAGTCTCAGTGTGACACAACGCGATCCAAGTAGTTTGGACGGACGCGACCCCAAGACTTTCTGGGGAGAAACATTTGGCCATTATGGCAAGGATAAAAAAGAGAGCGAAACCGGGAACAGTGGTGAACGTGCTCGGCCGCGCAGCGAAGAGGGAGAAAAGGAATCCGTTCCACCAAAAGAGATCGAAGGCATCGGTAAAAAAGCCTTCTGGGCCAGCAATCGGTTCGGGGGCATTCTTTATGTGTTAAAAGGGGACGCCTTCATATCTATCAGCCTCGGTGGATCGGATAATGAAGAGAGGAAACTCCAGAAATCGAAAGCGCTGGCAGAAAAAGCGCTCAAGCGCTTGTAACAACGCGCGCTAAAAATAGTGTGCGGACGATGCCGACCCGCCAGATTGCATCGGCGTTCGTTCTCAAAAATTACGCGCGTTTAGCCAACCGGCGCTTGGAAAGACTGCTCCCGAGTGTCGCCAAAAAGACTTTGTCCTGGGCCACCAAACAACACCGCGCGCTGTCGCGTGCTGTCGTAGGCAAGGGCCGCGAACGCTCGAGCAGCCGGCCCGATATCCTGACGCTGCGTCCAATGCTTTCCGTCCCACTCCCAAGTATTCTTAAAGAAAGTTGTGTCATTCTTGCCTCCGAATAGGAGCATGGTCTTTCCGTTATAGACGATGCCGCACCCCATCCGTGGCTCCGGGCCTGTGTCCGCTACTCGCGTCCAGACGGAACCGTCGTATTCCCAAGTGTCGTTAAGGTATTGCACCTTTACCTGTTGTTCGGTATGCGTCTCGTAATGACCACTGCTAAACCAGCCGCGTTAGTCTTTATCTCGCGGGCCTCAGGCAGGAAACAATTAAGGGATACTCTGCCACTGATAAAACTGTGCGGTTCAATAAACTAGAGTCAGCTCACACCTTATTCTTTCGCGGTCATGGGGGTTCGATGTGAGATCGATCAGATTGTGTACAAACTTTACGGATTGATAGACAAAGAAACCAATATCGTGGAATCCACTGCCGACAAACAGACGGATATTCTGTGATGGATCCCCTAGCAATTTCCACCACCGTTGCGACACTAATCGAGCTGCTAGCAATTTATCGCCAAGAACGCGGAGCAAGACGCGATCTCGACCATCGGGATTTTATTGAGTGGCTCGAAAATCATCGCCACGAAGAGATCAAGGAACTGATCACGCATACGTTCCATCTCCAAGCCCAGATCGACGATCTCTTGCGCCACGACCACGCCGAGATCCTCGCGAAGCTCGATAAGGTGAATCAAATCGTGGTCGACATTTTGGCTCACGTCGAGGGCTTCAGCGCGATCACGAGCAAGATAGCGCCGGACGCGGGGCTCTCGGCGAACGCAGTACAGATCCTTGCGGCATTTGTTCAGAGCCACGCGAGGGTGATGGTTCACAAGACGCCAAACACTGTCATGTTTGCTGAAGTGGGCGGCGGGCTGGAGTTTCCCGATGCTCGTTTCGTTTCGGATGATCTCGCCTCGCTCGAAGGCCTTGGCCTCATCGCGCATAATGAGAGTTCTGGTGCGAGAGGCTACTACCGGCTAACGCGTCGAGGAGTACAATTTGTCCAGATGGTCCCTCCGCGAGCGGAAACTACGGAATAGATCCGTTTGTGTGCGCAAATTGCGAGAGAGATCGGAGTCGGAGAGAGTTGGCGACGATACCGGAATTCTGGCACAATTCAGCGCAGATTGATCGTGTCTTGGCGTCGGGGTGAACACCGGTTTCGGTTTACGAATTAGCCTGTTCAAGAAAAACTAGGTCCGGCAGCCGATCTAAGGCGACCACAGTTGGCCATTTCCCCGATTCTTAAGGCAAACAATTTATCGAGGCCTTTCGTATGAAGAAAATCTCCTCTTCAATGACCGCGCGCGCCACTCTCGGCGCGCTTTTTTTTGTAATCAGCGTTTTCCTGGTTGTGTTCGCGCTCTTCACAACCGGGTTACGCTCGGCGACGCCTAGTGCCGGGACACTTAACCCCGGCGGCGCGACCGTGAATTGGGCGGGTACTGCGACCGGCGGATCTTCACTGGACGAAAGCACATGCGTTGAAGGCGTAAACTGCGACACGTTTATTCTGACTTTGTCCGGCACACCGGCTGATTGGACCGGCCTGAAAGCCCGTCTCACGATCAGTTGCGCCGATCCTTCCGGTGTCAGCGACTATGACCTCTACGTCCACAAAGGTGATAACGGTGGCCCGATCGTGCCGGGTGGAGAATCGGCCCACGGGGGGACACCGCCGGAAGTTGTCGATCTTGATCCGAGTAACCCGGCAATCGGCACGGGTCAATTTTCTGTGCACGTGGTTTATTTCAGCGCCACTGCTGCTTTTCAGTATTCCGGCAGCGCCAGCGCAATATCTACGTCAGCCGCGTCCGCCCTGGCTCCCTCCGCGCCGCAGGACAACGGCCCCAAGATCGGATTCGAAAACTTCGAGGCTCCAGGAACCCTGGTGCAAGTTGCCTCGAGCAGTCAGGGGCCAACCGCACATACCGTCGAATACATGGGACATGACGCGGGCGAACCGTCGGTCGGAGTCAATTGGAAATCGCCTAACTCAGCTACTGGCGTGACTAACTTTCAGTCGGACCTCCAAACGCTGTTCATCAAGTTCGATGATTCCTGCCCGTCAAACGGCCAGAAAGCAACCTGGTATAACAGTGCGGCACCGACATCTCTTTTCGTCGATTCTGACCCGATCGGCTTCACTGATCGTGACACGGGTCGGGCTTTTGCCGGCGAGCTCACTTTGACCTCTCCCTCATGCAAGATTTCATTCACCGACACCGACGGGTTGGACGCATTGGGCCAACCCACGCTTGCTGGTTGGTCGCCGAGCTCCGGACCGCTCGGATCTGGGATTGACCACGAGACGATCGGCGGCGGTCCATATCATGCGCCTATCCCGTCGCTGCCGACGCCTTACCCGCACGCTGTTTATTACTGCTCGCAGGATCTGGTGACCGCCTTTTGTTTGCGAAGCGACGATGGGGGCGCCACCTTCGGTCCTCCGGTTGCAACCTATACGTCGCAATGCGGCGGATTGCACGGCCACGTAAAAGTCGCACCGGACGGAACGGTTTATCTTCCCAACAACAGCTGCGGTGGAACAGGAGCCGTGGTAGTCTCGGAAGACAACGGTTTAACGTGGAACATACGCCCGGTTCAGAACGCAACGAGTCAGACCCGCGCTAACGCCAACCTTCAAGATCCAGCCGTCGGAATCGACAATACGGGTCGTGTCTACTTCGCAATGTCTAGTAGTACCGTGGCCGACAGTGCTATCGGTGGTTCTAATGCAGTGGTGGCCACGTCTACCGACCGCGGCCAGACGTGGCAGAACATTTTCGATGTGGGCGCAGTTTACAGTTTAAAGAACATCGCCTTTTCCGCTGCTGTGGCAGGCGACGCAGGTCGTGCGAGCGTGGCCTTCTATGGCTCGACGACACCCGGAGATGGTTCCGCAAACAGTTTCAACGGCGTCTGGCATCTTTATGTTGCCAATACGTTCGACGGAGGCAAAACTTGGACGACAACCGACGCTACTCCTAACGATACGTTGCAACGCGGTTGCATCTGGATGCACGGCGGGGCAGACATTTGCCGCAATCTGCTCGACTTTTTCGATATGACCGTGGACAAACAGGGTCGCGTTGAAGTCGGGTATGTGGACGGATGTACCGATGGTACCTGCGTTCAGGCGGCGCTTACCGCAAAGGGCAACGCTTACACGGCAAGAGGTGTAATCGCACGGCAATCGAGTGGGCGCCGGCTTATCGCTGCCTTCGATCCACCCAACCCGCTCCACGCGAAATCCGTACCTGGCATGCCATCTGTGACAGTGCGACGAGTTGGTTTCGTAGTTCACCTTGCCTGGTCCGAGGCCGATACGGGCAATTCCTCGATCAAGAGTTACCAGATATGGAGAGGGACAGCGAGCAACGCAGAGACTCTCCTAACGACGGTCGGCGGAAGCCAAAAGACTTACGACGATTTCGGTGCGTCGGACATTACAAAGACCTACTATTATAAGGTGCTGGCGATAAATTCTGTCGGCATTTCATGTGCGAATAATGAAGTTGCCGCGCCTTACGCGGGCGACACTTGTAGCGGGCTGATTCTACAGCGAACGCCGCCCGGCCACCCAGAGCAGCCTGCGCAAGGCGCCGCCCCTGCCTCGCTAGCCATCGACTATATTTCCGCCGCTGAGCCTCCCGGAACAAGCAACCTGGTGTTCAAGATGAAAGTAACGAGTCTCAGTTCTGTGCCTCCCAATAGTAGGTGGAGGATCGTGTGGAACTCGTACGCTGCACAATCGTACAATCCGGCAGCCGAGCAATTTTACGCTGGGATGCGAACCGATTCGAATGGGACCGCCAGCTTTGAGTATGGGACTGTCGCCACAGCCGTCGTGGGTCTGGTTATCGGCGTTCCGACGGAAACTCCAATCGGAGCCTTATCTGGAAGCAGCTTTAACGCTGATGGCACAATCACACTGATTGTACCGAAGTCCGCCGTCGGCAATCCACAGCCGGGTGATCTGCTTAGTGCAGTTAACGGAAGAACCTTCACAGGCGATACGAGCGAGACTCAGAACCTGGAGCGTTCAACCCTGTTGGTTGACCATACGTTCGTCAAAGGGCAAAGAGACAATGGTCACCCCGCAGCGACATACGCCGTGGTGGGTAATGTTGCCTGTGCTGCGCCTACCCCGACTCCGACGCCAAAGCCGCACAAAAAATAAGGCACGGCGCTACGTGAGATAGCAGGAGGAGCGCGAGCCCGGCGGTCGTGTCCTACGCGGATATTCGTTTGAGCGGCGGCGGCGTGGTTGTAGCCGGGATCGGTGATCCGGGCTAGTTTCCAATCATTGCTGTGTCCCGTCGGGATCGCCAATCCCTGGCTACAACCCTGGGATACCGCTTGTAATTTAGTTCACCTTCAACAAAGACTTGGACTAATATTCGTTTATGCTTGAACCAACTGCTGCATCCGGGATCATCGATCCCGGTTACAACTCGGAGGACCAGTTCGATCAGTTGCAGAAGAAACTCGTGCCACTGTGGAAATCGATCGAGCGCTTCAATCAGGATCCGCAAACGATCGTCGTCGTGCCGTCGATGTCCATCGACGCAATCGGCTCGGGCGCGGTGATGCAAGCATACGAGGAACGATTTCTGTTTCTGTTGCTGTTGCTGCGTCAGCCCAGGGCGCGACTGATCTATGTTACGTCGCAGATCATTCTGCCGAGCGTCATTGATTATTACCTTGATCTTCTACCGGGCGTCATCCCAAGTCATGCTCGTAAGCGTCTGTTCCTGATTTCACCTCTCGACGGATCGGTGCGTCCCCTGAGCGATAAACTGCTCGAGCGGCCACGTCTGCTCGAGCGAATGCGCTCGTTGATTGTCGATCCGGATCGCGCTCACCTTGTCCCCTTCAACACAACGCACCGGGAGAAGGAGTTGGCATTGCGGCTCGGCATTCCCATGTACGGCGCAGATCCAAAATTCTTTCCGCTGGGAACGAAGAGCGGCTGTCGGAAGATTTTTCAAGAGGAGGATGTCTCGCATCCTATGGGCTACGAGAATCTCGGCAGTGCAGATGAAGTGGTTGACGCGATCGCGCAAATGCGTGCAAGAAAACCCTCTATTAAACAGGTTTTGGTAAAACTGAATGAAGGTGTCTCGGGTGAGGGGAACGCGGTTGTCGATCTAACTGGGCTTCCACCACCGGGTGAGCCAAATGAACGTGCAGCGCTAGAACACCGGCTCCGGGCCATGCAGTTCGAATTGAAGGGAACGACCTACGATAGCTACATCAACAAATTGAAAGAGCGAAAAGGAATCGTGGAAGAGCGAATCATTGGGAGAAATTCAGAAGCCCCAGTGTCCAACTTCGCATCACTCCGTTGGGCCATGTGGAGTTACTCTCCACGCACGATCAACTACTTGGTGGCCTCTCGGGGCAAAGCTACCTCGGCTGCGTTTTCCCTGCCGACACCGGCTACGCTTCGCTCATCACGCAGGAGGCGGCGAAGGTCGGCAGGCGGCTTGCCAAAGAAGGAGTGATTGGCCGTTTCGCCCTGGATTTTGTGGTGGTGCGCTCGAATGGTAAATGGGATCCATACGCCATCGAGATCAATTTAAGAAAAGGCGGGACTACTCATCCCTTTTTGACTCTGCAATTTCTCACCGACGGCAAGTACGATCCAGACACAGCCACCTTTACTGCGCCGGGCGGGCAGCAAAAGTTTTTTGTGGCCAGCGATCATGTCGAGTCGCCTCATTATCGCACTCTTACTCCTGATGATCTTTTCGACATCGTGGTGCGACGCAACTTGCACTTCGATCAAACGCGCCAGACTGGCGTGGTATTTCACATGATGAGCGCTCTAGGCGAACTTGGGAGAATGGGTCTGACGGCCGTCGGCAACTCACATGAACAGGCCATGGCCACGTACAACCGTGCGCTGGCTGTTTTAGATGAGGAAGCGCTTGGAGTCGAAACGTAGAGCTCGGGACGTGTACGCGTCGCTACGTGTGTGTCATAGTTGCATTTGACCGTCGAATGGGGACCGCGACGTGGCGGTTGCGAAAATGTCTTCTTCGCTTAGAGTAGGCACTTCCAAATGGCAGAGAACACGGAAACGTTGAACCTTAAGGAGTTCCAACTGCATGACAAAGATACCGGCAGTGCGGATGTGCAGGTTGCACTTCTCACCCGCCGGATCGATCATCTGACCGAACACCTCAAGACGAATCGGAAAGATCATTCGTCGCGCCGCGGGCTTCTCAAGATGGTCGCGCAACGCCGGAGCTTGCTCGATTATCTGAGCAAGACGAAAGCCGATCGCTATAAAAAGCTCATTGAGAAGTTGAACCTGCGTAAATGAGGCACGTGGAGGTTCTGAGGGAGCTGGCAAGCCAACTTTTTACCTGTTCAAAGCCGAAGATAAAATAGAAGAAGACATAACAATAATCAGCAGACCAGGCCGAGTGAATCACCTTGGATTTTAGGTTTTAGTTTCGAACCGTGAGGCGCGCGTTACTCGCAGTCGTCATCCGGATTTAAAACCTACAGTCAGGGTGACCGGCCTGGAGCTCGCACATCCAGGAAAGTAAAATGCAACAAAAGGTCACGGCCCAAGTCGGGGCCAATCCAATCTCCATCGAAACAGGCAAAATCGCCAGGCTCGCTGACGGCGCGGTCATAGTCTCCTGCGGGGAGACACTGGTGCTGGCCAGCGCCGTTTCGTCCACAGTCATCAAAGAAGGCCAGGATTTTTTTCCGCTCACGGTCGATTATCGTGAAAAGGCCGCGGCGGCAGGGAAATTTCCCGGCGGCTACTTTAAACGCGAAGGGCGACCCACCGAAAAGGAAACGCTCACTTCGCGCATGATCGATCGGCCCCTTCGGCCGCTCTTTCCGCAAGGTTATTTTTACGACACACAAATCATGTCGATCTTGCTGAGCGCTGACGGCGAAAATGATCCCGATATTCTGGCGATCAACGGTGCCTCGGCGGCACTGTGCGTTTCCGACATCCCATTCGCTGGCCCAATCGGCGCGTTACGCGTCGGTCGCGTCAACGGACAGTTCATCGCCAACCCCACGCACGCCGAGCGCGAACAAAGCGATCTCGATCTAGTTTACGTCGCCAGAGAGAACGACATCATCATGATCGAAGGCGCGGCCAAAGAAGTTCCGGAGGAAGACTTTGTGAAGGCGCTTGAGTTTGCGCAAGGTCAGGCACGGGAGATGATCCGGATTCAAAAAGAGCTTGCCGCGAGAGTAGGAAAGGCGAAACGCGAGATGCCGTTGCTCACGGTGAACCCCGACCTGTTGGAGATCGCTTATCGCGTAGCCGGCGATCGGATTGAAGCGGCACTTTACACCGAAGGAAAGGTCGCGCGCACTAAAGCGGTCGAGGCATTGCGCGAAGAAGTGAAGATGTCGGTCCTGGAAAAATATCCGGAGGCCGATTCGTTCTCGATCTCGCAGGCCTTCGACTATGTGCAAAAGAAAGCGTTTCGGATCAGCATTCTGGATCGACAGAAGCGGGTCGATGGTCGCGATTACCAGGATTTGCGGCCGATTCATTGCGAAGTGGGCGTTGTGCCCCGCGCGCATGGTTCGGCCATCTTTCAGCGTGGTGAAACGCAGGCATTGGCACTGGCGACGCTTGCGCCGATCGAGGAGGCCCAGATGATCGACGCGTACGGCGGTGGCGAGCAATCGAAGCGCTTCATTCTGCATTACAATTTCCCTCCGTTCAGTGTGGGCGAAACGGGGCGCACCGGCGGGCCGGGACGGCGCGAGATTGGGCACGGCGCGCTGGCCGAGCGTTCCCTCGAACCGGTGGTTCCGAGCGAGGACAGTTTTCGTTACGCGATCCGCATATCGAGCGAGATCATGGAATCGAACGGATCGACATCGATGGCGAGCGTATGCGGCGGCACCCTGGCCCTAATGGACGCCGGCGTGCCGGTGAAAAAGCCGGTCGCAGGAATTTCAGTCGGTCTCGTTACGGAGCGTGGCGATGATGGGCAGTTGAAGCGGTACGAATTGCTGACGGATATCATTGGGTCCGAAGATCATTTCGGCGACATGGATTTCAAATTGTGCGGCACTGATGCAGGCGTGACTGGGTATCAACTCGATCTGAAGCTTCCGGGGATTAGCCACCAAGTCATGACAGAAGCGATCCAGCGCGCGAAGGACGCGCGCATGAAGATTCTCGCTATCATGCAAAATGCGCTCGATAAGCCGCGACCGGAATTGTCGAAGTACGCGCCGCGCATCGAGACGATCAAAATTAATCCAGAAAAGATTGGGGCATTGATCGGGCCGGGTGGCAAAACTATCAAAGGCATTGTGGCCGAGACCGGAGCCGAAATTAACATCGAGGACGACGGCTCAGTTCATATCTACGCGACGAGCGCCGAAAGCATGGCGCGCGCGAAAGAAATTATCGGCGGCATGACACGCGAGATCGAGATCGGTCAGACCTATCAGGGGCGCGTGGTCTCAACAAAAGAATTCGGAGCGTTTGTAGAAGTTTTGCCAGGCAAGGAAGGTTTGGTGCACATTTCTGAGTTGGCGGATTTCCGTGTGAAACGCACGGAGGACGTCGCCAAAGCTGGGGACATTATTTGGGTCAAGTGCATCGGCATTGATGATAAAGGGCGTGTAAAACTATCACGCAAAGCCGCATTGAAGGAGCGCGCCGAAGTCGAAACCGGGCAGCCAACTCCTGCGCCGATAGATAAGCGCTGATTTGCGTTTTGGGGGAGGGCCCACGCAACCGCGCCTGCTCTCGAGAGCCTTCCGCGCTTCCCAGCAGTTGACTCCGAAAGCTTTCGCGAGTTGACAACCTCGCCTGGGGGTGAAGTTAAAGGACGGATGCAGTGACATGATCACGCCCCCTCGACTTTCGTACGCCGTGCTCGTTTCCGTGCTTGTTCTGGCTGGGTTTTTGCATCTGGGGGTGCCGCTGTTGGCGATGTTTTTTTCTTACTTTGCATTGCGCCAGCTATTTTCCCTGACGAACAGAAAGTGGCTCGCACTGATTCTGTTTATTGTCCTGGTGGCAGCGATTGCTGCAGGCGCGGCCTACTTTACCCGGGCCGCAATTCTCGCGGTGCCCGATGTGGCGGATACATCCATTCCGTCGGCCAGTGCCTGGGCGCAACAGCGCCAGATCGAACTGCCTTTCACGGATTTTGAGAGCCTCGAAGCTGTCGTCATCGATACCCTCCGCCAGGAGGCATATTATTTGCGAAACGTCGCGAACTTCGCCCGCACCGTGACAGCTGTATTGTTTTTCACCCTTATCGCCATCGTTGCAGCGGCCAGTCTGTTTCTTAAAACCGGCTTGGATCCGCACCGTAGCACGCACGCAGTGAAGAATAATCTCTATTCGGTTTGCTGCGACGAAGTCTCGACACGGTTCCGCGATTTTTATCGCAGTTTCGCGACCGTGATGGGCGCACAGATCACCATTTCCTTGATCAACACCATATTGACGGGACTGTTTGTCATCGCGGTGCGTCTGCCGCATGCGCCGCTGCTCATTGCGATCACGTTTCTCTGCGGTCTCGTCCCTATTATCGGCAACCTGGTCAGCAACACGGTCATTGTCTTCGTTGCTTTGAGCTTGTCTTTAAAGCTGGCGATTTCCGCGCTGGTATTTCTGGTTCTGATTCACAAGCTGGAATATTTTTTGAACAGCAAAATCATCGGAGACCGGATTCGAAACCCTGTTTGGCTTACCTTGATCGCGCTGATCATTGGTGAACGCCTCATGGGCATTCCCGGCCTGATTCTCGCGCCCGTGGTATTGAATTATCTCCGCGTGGAAATGCTGACGGTGGAAGTGCCAGGCGCACTGGAAGAAGTTGAATCGTTAAATCGGTGAAGAACTTTTCTCTCCGCAGCAATTTACCCTT
>Ga0137385_10001490_pt1 | contig 19662 bp, 17 predicted proteins | sample SagtaG_FD_104921 | JGI IMG/M metagenome (GOLD analysis project Ga0137385, IMG submission 104921) | Vadose zone soil microbial communities from Sagehorn Ranch, Mendocino, California, USA - Sage2_R_80_16 metaG | ecosystem: Environmental > Terrestrial > Soil > Vadose zone | place: USA: California... | reverse complement strand
GGCAGCCTTTGTCACGAGGCTTCGGCCGGGGTACAGCCCGACCGCTCGCCAGCTACCAGACCGATCGACACTTATCTGGATGGATCCTTCTTCCACTGGTGTTTCGCGCCATCGTGGCGCACGAGAGGGTTGGGGTGAGGGGGACTCTCAATGAGCTTGAGTTCGTGGTGAGTCCCCCTCACCCGGATTGCGCGCAAACGCGCGCAATCCGACCTCTCCCCGCAAGCGGGGAGAGGTGACAAGCCCTCAGCCGTTGATCCATCACTCGGCCGGCCACAGCTTCTTCCCACACTCGGCCGGCGCCTCGCTGGCGGGCTGCTCGCAGATGCCATCGCAGCAATGGGCAAGGCCCTGACCGCCGCAGTCGGGACAAGGGATCAGCTCGCCATCAGCGTCCGTGTGCGCCCCGCGCGGCGCGCGCACGAAGCCCGGCCCGCCGCTTGAGCGACAGGTCTCGCACAGTATGAGGTGCCTCCGCCTCGGAGCCAACTGATCTGATTCTTTTCCGGGAGAAAAGTGCGCTATTATGGCGCAATGCCACCGGCCTACCGGCCGGTATCGGGGCCGACCCCGATGAGGCGGCCACTTGAGTCCCGCGCTCAGTGGGTAGTATCAGGAGCGCGAGGATGCTTATGCAAAATAATGTGCGGCTTGGCATCGGCGAGCGGATCGCGATTGCCGGTGTCGTTGGTGGCTTGGCGGGAACGCTAGCCGCAATGGCATTGCCGCTGGCATATCCAGATACCCAAATTTGGATTTGGCGATTGATACTTTGGGCCAGTTGTTTCGTGCTGATAGGGTCAATTCTGTTCTTGCTTTATGATGTGTTTTTGCGACATCGCGTTGTGGGGAAGTTGAATATGTGGGCACCATGGATATTGATAATCGGCGGTCCAATTATTGGACTTCTATGGCTTTATCTGAGCAAGACTGGAGCCATTGAATGGGATTTCGAGAGGACTGGCTATCCCATTCGCCTTGAATGGCAGATAGCCAGAGCCGGTGAGCCGGCACGATTTTTTGTGCCCGGCTTCATCTTTACCGGGAAGAATGGCCCGACGCCGATCTACCAAATCGAGGCATCGGTAACGATCGACCACAACAAAAAGGTCATCCCTCTTTACATAGCCGCGTCAGGCCAATGGGTGCAGTTTGAGAACTCTAATGGCATTCCCGCAGGAGCCCGATTTGAGATCGGCTGTCAAATGCGTGACGATACCCTTCATTGTGAAGGCTTCCCCTCGCGGATCAGCCCCGAGCAATTTCTGATAGACGTGGGCGGATTTACCTTTACGTTTGCCCATGACGGCGAACCTCCCCAGAATTGGCACTTCACATCAGCTCAGCTCCGACAGCAATTTGAAAAGCAGACACGAGAGGTGGAAGAACAATCCAAGCGCGATCCTACCGTTACCAAGCGAGATAGCTCGATGGCGCCTAGCAAACCAGAAACACCGCCCGGCGGTGTTGGAGGAAAGGGTGGTGATGCGAAGGTTGGCGGCAATGGCATTGCTGTAGCTGGTCCTGGCGGTTCCGCTGGCAAATATGGCGCGGGCGGGGTAGGTGGAAACGCTGAGGTTAGTGGCGATGGAATCGCTGCAGGTGGTGCGGGTGGGTCGGCAGGAGACGACGGAATTTGGAGGGCGCCAGCTAAGTCTGGCTACGAGACTTGTCAGAGAAAGATGGGGCTTCCCGTAGACCCCGTCTTAAGACAGTATGGGCGTGGCGGTGCGACGCCAGGCTATGAGCCAAAACTACAAATCATTGAACAGCTACGCGCCGCTTATTTTCGCGAGCACGCAAAAAAAACTGAGAGCATTTTTGAAAACATAAATGCAGTCCCGCTCGATTATTTAAATGATGCGCTTGCCGCGAAGAAAGAGATTTGGCGTGTTCGGGTAGTTGATGACGAATATGAATTTTTTATTCCAAGGGATTAAAATATCTTCCAGCGTGATGGCATCGCATCCAATTGCAACTAAGGCAACAAGGAAAAATGGGCCGGGACTGTGGTCCTGGGCTCGGTAGCGTGTGTGGGTCGGGTCCAACGCCCTCTTTACCATGCAGCTCGGCTCGCGCCGCGAGATGCGCTCACATCGCCGCGCGGTCGAGGCCTCTCGCCGCCATCAGCTCGCCGATCCGCTTGCGGGCGTAGAACATGCGGGTCTTCACCGTATTCTGCGGGACCCCGATGATCTCGGCGACCTCGTCGATGCTCTTCTCGTGGTAATAGACCAGGTCGACGATCTCGCGGTGCGCCGGCGACAATTGGGTCAGGCATTCCGCGAGCACCGAGGTCCGCTGCCGCTTCTGCATCGCGACCTCGGGACCGTCCGACGGATCCTCGATGAACTCCGCTACCTCCTCGTCCAGCGCCTCGGTCTGGCGGCGGCGCAGCGCGGAGAGCGCCTTGTTGCGGCCGATCGCCAAAAGCCAGGTGGACACCTGCGAGCGGGCCTCGAACCGGCCGGCCTGGCGCCACACGTCGAAGAACACCTCGCTCACCAGGTCTTCGGCCGCCGCCTCGTCGCCGAGGAAACGGAGGCAGAAGCGGTAAACCCGCACATTGTGGCGCGCGAACAGGACCTGCAGCGCCTGCTTATCGCCCTGGGCAATCGCTTGGACCAGCGCCTCGTCGGACCGGTTCTGGGCCTCGGCCCGCGCCCGGATCGCCGGCGTAACCGCCGTCGCGTGATTGTATTGCATGGGACCCTCCCTGTGAGTCCTTCGATTTGCTGGAACCTGAGTTAGCAAGGCGACATTTCGGCCCGATTGCGCAGGCCGAAAAAATGGTTTCGTCGCTGGGGCGAATTGTTTCGTAGGCAGCCCGGCGAGGAAACAATCGGGCCTTGCCGGCGGCCAGCGGACACGGGGGGCATCGCCAAAGCCGATTGCTGTGACTGTGATCCTATTTATATCGTTTGACGCAAGTACATAGGAAACAAAGCTTTTAATGGCAAAACGGGGCATGCCGTATGCGTTCGGCATTTTAGTCCTACGGGACGTAATTGCGACCCCGAGAGATCGAGATCAGGCCCGCGATGATCGAGGCGGAAGTCCGGGTATTGGGTATTGGCACGGTGGGATCGCCGAATTGAGGACGATGAGGCGTTGTGTGGCGCTATCTATCTTGAGATGGCTCGGACGCTTCCTTCAAAGTCTTGACTAGCCGAGCAGTTGCATCGTGGTGCAGAAACACTGATTTATAAAACTCCGATGTTGAACATCTAAGCGGCGGATTGAAGCCCGGCAGATCGATATGGGCAAAGTAAAGATAAATTACCTCAACAGATTTCGCGAATCGAAGTTTTGCGTCTAGATGTGAGCTACCCAGTAAGTCAGGAGAGAGTGTGAGCTCCGCGCACGCTTTAATGATCGCCGGGGTAGCGAACGAAATATCTGCCTTGGTGTGAGCAAATACATTCCGGATATTTTTAATGAGGGTAAGTTCTTTGCGGACGATCGTCTCGATTACGCCGAGGGCATAGGCCAGCTTGATCTTCACAGCAAAGTTCGAAATGTTTCCTTCGGCCTGGTCAATGAATAGGCTTTCTATCTCGTTGTCATTCAAGACAAAATGAGTTGCTATTGCTCGCTCCAAGGCCTGTTCCAGAACTGCGCCTACTACTATAGCCTGAGAGCGATCATCGCCAGGGCGGCTCGACCACGTGCGAACTATTGTAAACGATGCACTTGAATCCAATTTCTGCCGGATTAGGTTCTGGAGATCAATATTTGCCCGGGAGCGTTTGCCACGTGAGCGCGAAGCCATCGAGCGACTCCTTCACTAAACAGGAAACGCAGCGCCGCGTTGAGGTCGCCTTGCGCGCCGCGTTCAACACGCCGCCAAAGCCGAAGTCCGAAATGAAGCTCGGCGAGCCTAGATCGAAACGAGGCAAGAGTCCCGTAAGAAGAAAACGCGAAAAACCTCAGAAATGAGCGCTTATTGAGCAATTTTAGGTTGGCGCTGCATGCGCTGTTTTGCGCGCAGTGATCCTGGACGGCAAATCGAACGCATACACCAGGAAAAGTTCGACGAAGGCTTGTATGTCTTCGGCCTCTTCCTTTGTCACCAAGTCTTCGTCGTGTGCGGCGTCGCGCCCAATGAGCCGGACTGCATGAGCCCATTGTTTCATCGTTGGTGTAATGCCTTTGTCGTCAGGCAACTGTTCAATGCGGTCATAGAGCGATCCCTTTCCTTCCGGATGCAGGGCCTTAAGGGAGACTTCCATAATTCTGCGGAACACCGGTCCCGCCGCATCGTAATGTTGAAGCCGTAAACTGGCCATCGCTTGTACATACAGCGAAGCTATGTTTGCGGGAACGCCATTAGGCGCTGCGGTGATTCGAGCTTCAGGCCAAATCGAAACTGGCTTGATCTCTGTTGGAAGCACCTTTTTACTGCCCTGCGCCCACTCTTCCGCGCCGCCTCCGGGATATACAGCGATTACTGACTCGTTGCAAATATTGCACTGCAAGAAGCAGCGTATGTTTCCAATGTGGGGGTGCCGATACCAATGAATCAGGGTGAAGCCCACTGCTTCCGTGCCACAATGGGGACACGGCAATTTCGCTGATTGAGCCATGAACGCATCAAACTCCCGAGTTAAGGCAGTCTCTGCAATTATAGTTGGAGATTGCTCTCGCAGCGATACCATTGATCTGCTGTTTAGGCACTACATGGCGCTTTCGAGATCAGAGGATCGCGAAGCATTTGTTTTGGCGTTAGCCGCGGAAGCCATGGTCGCGCGGGCAATGAACTCGGGTAAGGGACAGGCTTCCGCGACTGCCAATAGCGGACAGGCTTCGGCTTGCGAGGCTTCCAATGTTTCTTTCGCCAGCGCATGAACCGCGCCGCAGCGAATTTGAAATTTGCCTTGGTGCGGCTGTTGGTACGTGAGACGCTTGCCCGTCGAATTCTTGACTGCGAGGGCCGCACGTTCCCCATCATTGAAGCCGAACCTGATTCGGTGATTGTAGCGGAGGTCAAACTCCGCCAAGTAACGGTGCAAGTGCTTCTCTGCGCGTGAGATAAATCGACCATGAGCGACTGGCGAAGGGCGCCGAAGAACGGATGCTCAACTGGAAACCACAATCAAAGTAGCCCGCTAGCGGACTATTGAATCAGTTCCAGTCATGCTATTTTGGTACCCGTCCGGTGAAGGCCGCGGGGATGGTCGTTGCAGTGCGGCTTCGAATGTGATTGGCGGCGACTACGCGGCGGCCTTTTGCGGGCGCGCCCGCTTCCAATTCCAGGGCAGGAGCTCGTCGATCCGCTTGGCCGGGTGATCCTGCAGTCGTGCGAGGATATCGGTGAGCCAAGCCTGCGGGTCGACGTCGTTGAGCTTGGCGGTTTCGATCAGCGTATAGATGGCGGCGGCGCGCCGGCCGCCTTCGTCGGATCCCGCGAACGTCCAGTTGTGACGGCCGATCGCGATGCCGCGCAGCGCCCGCTCGGCGGCATTGTTGGATATGCACAGCCGCCCCTCGTCGAGGAAGCGGGTGAGCGCGGTCCAGCGGTTGAGGCTGTATTGGATCGCCTTGGCGATCTCGTTGCGCGCGGAGAGCTTGCGGCGTTGCTCGCGCAGCCAGGTCTCCAGCGCGGCGACCAGCGGCCGACTGCGCTCGTTGCGCACCCGCTTGCGCTCATGCGGCGGTGCGCCGTTGATCTCGCGCTCGATTGCGAACAGCACATCGATGCGCTCGACCGCCTCGATCGCGATCGGCGCCTTGCTGATGCGCGCCAGATCGAAGAACTGGCGCCGCGCATGCGCCCAGCACGAGGCCTCGGTGATCGGCCCTGGCCGGCGCGTGGCCGCATAGAGCCGGTTGAACCCGGAATAGGCGTCCGCCTGCATCAGTCCGGCATAGCTCGCCAGATGCTCCTCGGGATGCTTGCCGCTGCGGTCGGGCGAGTAGAAGTAGGCCGCTGCCGGCGGATCGGGGCCGCCGAAGGGCTGATCGTCGCGCACGTAAGTCCACAATCGGCCGGTGCGGCACTTGCCCTTGGCCTGCACCGGCACGGTCGTCTCGTCGGCATGGATGCGCTCGGCCACAAACACGTGGGCGCGGATCAGCAGGACGAGCGGCATCAAGCTTGCCGCGCAGGTGCCGACCCAGTCGGCCAGCGTCGAGACATCGAGATCGATGCCTTCGCGGGCATAGGTCGTGCTCTGCCGGTTGAGCGGCAAATGCAGGCCGTATTTGGCGAACAGGATGTGCGCCAGAAGCCCCGCTCCGGCACGTCCCCGCGCGATCGGATGGAACGGCGCTGGCGGCTGGGTGATCGCCTCGCAACTGCGGCAGGAGAACTTCTCGCGCACGTGCTGGATCACCTTCCACTGACGCGGCATCAGCTCCAATGTCTCGGTCACGTCCTCGCCGAGCTTGTGCAGAACTCCACCGCAACACGGGCACGCCGAGGGTGCTGGATAGACGATGCGCTCGCGCGGCAGATGCTCGGGCAACGCACGGCGTGCCGGCTTGTGCCGCTCGAAGCCTTGAACCTTGATCTTCTCGCTCGCCGCCGCGGTCGCCGCCAGCTGCGCGGCCGCCGCCGCCTCGGAGGCATTCTCCTGCAACTCGCAGAGCTTAAGCTCGAGCTGATCGAGGATTGCGCCCCGCTCCGATGATTGGCCGAACTGTTGGTGACGCAGCTTGGCGATCGTGTACTTCAGCTTCTCGATCTGCAGCGCGCGCAGCTTCGCCTCGTTCTCCGCCGCGGCCACTCGCGCCTGTGCGGCACTCAGTGCCTGGCGCTGCGCCATAATCAGCGCATGCGCACCCGCAAGATCAGTCGGCAGCGAATCATCAATGCTCATCGCTGACAGTGAATCACAACCCGCTGCTCATGGGTGAGCTACGATCGTGGCTCGATTCACAATGCTGCGATCAGCCCGCTGCAAGCGGACGCCACGTGTGTTGCGGCAGACGCCAGTCAATGCCTTCCAGCAAATATCCCAGTTGCGCCGGCGTGATCGTCACCGCCCGATCCGCGCCGTCGCGGGCAACCGTCGATGGCCAGATAAAACGGCCGCGTTCCAGCCGCTTCGCGTAAAGGCACATGCCCTGACCGTCGTGCCACAAAACCTTGATCAGGCCGCCGCGCCGGCCGCGGAATACGAACAGATGCCCGTTGTGCGGATTGCGCTTGAGCGTCTCCTGCACCAGCAGCGCCAGCCCATCGAACCCCTTGCGCATGTCGGTGTGCCCAGTCGCCAGCCAAACCTGCACGCCGGCCGCAAGCGGGATCATCGGCCACATCCTTCCAGCACATCGGCCAGCGCCGCCACCCGCGCCGGTGCAATATCCTCCGCCACCCGCAGCAGGCGGCCGTTGCGCAGCACCACCTCGATCACCGCTGCACCAGCGCTCCGCGCCACGCGCGCTCCACCGCCATCCAATCCGACCACAACCGGCGAAAAGCCGCCGCCCCCCGCCACCCTCCCGGCCGCGCGCCCGCCAACCAACGTCCCGCCACGCGCCTGCCGGCGCCATAAGTGAAGCAGGTTCGGCTGAATGTCGTGCCGGCGCGCCACCTCGGCAACGCTCGTCTCAGTCGCCAAACTTTCCTCGACAATCCGCGCTTTCTCGGCCGCGCTCCATCGCCGACGCCGCTCCGGCCCCGATAGGATTGTCGCCGTCGTCATGACTCGTGTGGCCCCATTAATTCGCAAGTTAATGGGCACACAAACTCACGCGCGAATCACCCCGGCAAGGCGGTCCTCACCGGACGGGTACCTATTTTGTGAATCAGTGGAGGTGCTTCGCGCGCTTTTGCGAGCGGTGGAGAATTCAAAACGTTCTTTGCGATGGCAACGAATCGGGGGTCCGTCTCTGGACCAAAGATCAGTTCGGCTTGACGGTGACGCCTAATTCGCTCCATCGTCGCTCGTTTTCGTCACGGGAGATTCGTTGGCGCGAATCTCGTCACAGCGAGGCCCCTTTGCGGGTCGGCCCGGAAACTGGCGGTCCCGATCTACGGGGCCCCCTAGGTGAGCCGTGAAGCGCCTAGGGTCTGCCAGCCAATACGAATCGTATCGCCATACGTTTCGTATTTAGGGAAACTAAAGCACCGCTTTAGTTCACCACAAGTGAAATTATGCGTTTTGCATTGGCCGGACGTACAGCGGACGAGCCTGCAACGCCCGGCGCAAATCTCACGTATCGGCAATATAACTGGCAGTTGATCTTTAGATGTAAAATGTGAAGTCTAGTAATTTCAATTGGTTAACGGATTACGCCTGCTTATGCGGTTGGTCAGCCTGCGCGTGTCAACTACGGAGGTAGGAAAAACTTCCTCTTTCCACCTCGGCTTGGATGTGGCGCTTTCGACAGCGAACCTCGCTTGCCGCAATTGGGGCCTTTTTCTTTGATGGCAGGAGCAGGGCGACGATCCTATGATGCGCCTCTTTCGACGATCTCCATTCCAAGGCGCGGGGAGGCGCCCTGCCATGGTCACGAGCCAGATTCGAGGGCGGTCGTGGGGCCGCAAGTTCTGCGCCTGTGCGGCCTTGGCCTCGCTCGGCGCGCTGGCAGCGACGGGGGCGGCCGGGGCGCGCGAATTCCGCGCCGCCGACATCCAGGAGGAAAGCTACCCGACCGTCCAGGCGCTGCGGGTCATGGACCAGCTGGTGACCCAGCGGACCGGCGGCCGCCACCGGATGCGGGTGTTCCATTCCCGCCAGCTTGGCGAGGAAAGCCAGACCATCGAGCAGACCAGGGTCGGCGCCATCGACATGAACCGCATCAACGTCGGCGCGATCGGCAACTTCGCGCCTTTGGTCAACGTGCTCGCGCTCCCTTTCCTGTTCCGCTCGATCGATCATCTCTACAAGGTCATCGACGGCCCGCTGGGAGAAGAAATCCTTGCCGGGCTCGAATCCTATGGCTTCATCGGACTGACCTTCTACGATTCCGGCGCGCGCTCGATCTACACCGCGACCAGGCCGGTGCAGTCCATGGCCGACCTCAAGGGGCTGCGCATCCGGGTCCAGCAATCCGACCTGATGGAAAAGATGGTCAAATCGCTCGGCGCCGAACCGATCGGGCTCGCCTACGGGCAGGTGCTCACCGCATTGCAGACCAAGCTCGTCGACGGCGCCGAGAACAACTGGCCCTCCTTCGTGACCACGGGCCACTACAAGGTCGCCCGCTTCTACACGGTGACCCAGCATACGATGGGACCGGAGGTCCTGGTGATGTCGCCGCGGGCCTGGGCCGACCTGTCGGCCGAGGATCGCACGATCTTCCGCGCCGCGGCGCGCGAATCGAGCAAGTCCATGCGCGAGCAATGGCTGAGCTGGGAGGAGCGGTCCCGCAAGCAGGCGGCGGAGGCGGGCGTCACCATCATCGACACGATCGACCACAAGCCCTTCGAGGATGCGACCAAGGCCCTGCGCGACGAGCTGCGCGCCGATCCGAAGCTTGGACCGCTGATCGGGCGGATCCAGGCCGTGCAATGAGCCGGTGAGGCCCGATTTGCAGCGAGAGACTCCCTTGAGCGGGATGGCGGAGAAGGGGCGCAACGCCGCCGGCTTGCTGCAGATGCTGCGCTCGCTGCCGATCCGCTGGCGCATTCTCTCGATCGCGGCGCTCAACACGCTGGTGGCGGTCATCTTCGCCACGGTGATCTTCGATGGCGCGCAGGACCTCACCTCGGCGCGCAACGAGCTGCGCCAGACTCGCGACTCCGAGCGGCTCCTGGGGCTGCTCGAAAGCCAGGCCGGCCGCCTGCAAAGCCTCATCCACCGCTATTTCACCCAGCCCAACGACGATCTCCTCAAGGAGATCACGGAGCTTCGCGACGCGCTCTTGGGCACATTGACGAACCGCGGTTCCGTCGATCCGATACTGGCGACCTCGGCGCAGGAGCTGCTGCAGTCGACCGAGCGCTTCGTCGCCGGCTTCGGCGACCTGCGCAACGTCCAGACCACGATCGCCACGACCTACGAGAACCAGGTGCTCAAGCCGGCGCAGGAAATGTCCGGCCTCTACGCCATCGTGGAGAACGCGACCAAGGACCCGACGGCTCTCATCTGGCCTTCGCTGAGCAAATCGCACGAATCCTTTTCGTCGACGCTCGTGCTCACGAACGTGTTCTATCTCACCCCCACGCCCGAGAAAGCCGAGGAGGTGACCAGGAACCTCGAGACCATCGAGGGGACCATTCCGGTCATGATGGATTTGGCCGAGAACGATCTGCAGCGCGGCGCGCTGGGCGCGATCGGCTATCGCGCGGTCTCCTGGCGGCTGGGGATCGCCCAGTTGTCCGAGAGCTTCGCAACCCGCGCCCGGCTCCTGCGCGACGCCATCGACGGCAATCAGCGGGCGATGGTCGGCACGATCGATGGGCTGTCCCAGAACATGCGCGATCGGGAGCGGCTGGCCTATGAGCGGTTCGAGAACACGCTCTCCGACGTCTATGTGCGGATCGCGATCGTCGCGGTCCTGTCGCTGTCGCTCTCGGTGTTGATCGGGCTGGCGATCGCCGGCAGCATCGTGGCCCCGTTGCGGGTCCTGATGAATGCGATGCGCGCCATCGTCGCCGGCGACTACGCCCGCACCGTCCGCGACGTCGATGCCCGCGACGAGATCGGCGCCATGGCGCGCGCGGTCGAGGTGTTCCGCGAGAACGCGATCGCGAAACGGCTGGCCGAGCTCGAGCTCAAGGCCTCCAAGGAGCACGCCGAAAATGCGTTGCGGGAATTGCAGGAAGCGCAGCAGAGCCTGATCGAGGCGGAGAAGCTCGCCGCCCTCGGAGGGCTGGTCGCGGGCGTCGCCCACGAGGTCAACAATCCGATCGGCATCAGCCTCACGGTCGCGTCGAGCTTCGCGCGGCGCTGCGACCGGTTCGCGGGGGAAATCAGCGACGGGACGGTGCGGCGCTCCAAGCTCGACGAGTTCATCGCCGGCAGCCGGGAGGCGGCCAAGCAGCTGGTCGCCAACCTCAACCGCGCCGCCGACCTGATCCAGTCCTTCAAGCAGGTCGCCGTCGACCGCAGCCACGCCGAGCGGCGGCTGTTCGATCTGCGGGAATCGACCGAGCAGATCGTCGTGAGCCTCCGCCCCGCCCTCAAGCGGTCGTTGATCTCGCTGTCGGTCGACATTCCCGCGGGAATCGCGATGGACAGCTATCCCGGGCCCTACGGCCAGGTTCTCACCAACCTGGTGCTCAACTCCCTCGTGCACGGCTTTCCGGACAAGCGGGCCGGCTCCATGCGGCTGACCGGCCAACGCGTCGGCGCCGACCATGTCGAGGTTCAATTCGTCGACGACGGGGTCGGAATGAGCGAGGATGTGCAGCGGCGCGCCTTCGAGCCCTTCTTCACGACCCGGCGCAGTTGCGGCGGTACCGGGCTCGGCCTGCACATCGTCTATAACCTGGTGACCCGGCGTCTGGGCGGGCGGCTGCGGCTCGAATCGGAAGTGGGCCGTGGCACGACCTTCACGATCAGGCTGCCGCTGGTCGCTCCCAAGGGCGAGTTCGGCGATCCGTCGCGGATCGCCTCTTTCGCGGAATCGACATGACCGACGAGAACGATTTCATCCGCGTCATCGACGACGCCGGCGCTGCGCCCGACGACCTGCCATACGCCGCCTGGAAGGTGGCCGTCATCGACGACGACCCGGCGGTGCACGAGGGCACCCGCTTCGCGCTCTATGATTACAGCCTCAACGGGCAGGGCATCGAGATCATCTCGGCCTATTCCGCCGAGGAGGGGCGCGAGCTCATGCGCTCGACGCCGTCGATCGCCGTGATTCTCCTCGACGTGGTGATGGAGACCGACGACGCCGGGCTGGCGCTCGTCGACTACATTCGCACCCAGCTCAAGAACGAGACCGTCCGCATCATCCTGCGCACCGGCCAGCCCGGTCAGGCGCCGGAGCGCCGCGTCATCGTCGACTACGACATCAACGACTACAAGGCGAAAACGGAGCTGACCGCCGACAAGCTCTTCACCGCGCTCACCGCGGCGTTGCGCAGCCACCAGCAGCTCCAGCGGATGGTCGAGACCCGCCGCGGCCTGGAAATGATCATCGAGGGCGCTTCGACGCTCTTCGACTTCAAATCCATGCAGCTCTTGGCGGAGGGTGTCCTGACCCAGATCGCCTCGCTCCTCAATGTCGACTGCGGCGGAATCCTGGTCCTGCGCGACGGCGGCGACCCGCAGGAAAAGTTTTCGATCCTCGCCGGATCGGGATGCTACCGCCACTTCGCCGGGGCGGCCGGCGCCGGCACGCTCGAGCCCGCACTGCGCCAGGCGGTCCAGACCGCGTTCGAGCGCCGGGCGCACGAATTCCATCACAAGCTCTCCGTGCTCTACATCCGCACCGCGACCGCGCGCGAAGTGGTGGTGCTCCTGGAGACGGCGCGGCCGCTCTCGGCCACCGACCGGGCGCTGGTCGAGGTCTTCTGCAGCCGCCTCTCGGTCGCCTTCGACAATGTCATCCTCTACGAGCAGCTGCACGAGGCCAATGTCCGGCTGGAGGAGCGCGTCCGCGAGCGCACTCGCGCGATCACGACCGCGAACGAGCGGCTGTCGGCGCAGTGGATCCGGCTGCGCCAGGCCAACGTGTTCAAGAGCGAGATTCTCGGAACCGTCGCCCACGACCTCAAGAACCCGCTCGGCGTCATCCTCGGCCGCGCCGAAATGCTGACCGAGCTGGTCGGGTTCAGTCCGGTTCCCACCGACAAGCTCAAGGACCAGATCGGTCACATTCGCAGCTCCGCGAGCCAATTGACCCTGATGGTCAACGATCTCGTCACCGATGCGATGATGGACGCCCACGACATCGCGATCCGGCGCGAGCCGACCGACCTTGCGGCCATGCTGAGCGATATCGTGACCGCGAATCGGGGGCTGGCGGAGAGGAAGAAACAGACCATCGATCTTCACTCGCCTCCGTTCCACCTGACCAACTGCGATCCCGACCGGCTGCGCGAAGCGGTCGACAATCTCCTGAGCAATGCCATCAAGTACAGTCCCCTCGGCGGCCACATCGAGCTGTCGATGACGGCGGAGGACGGCAGCACGATCATCAGCGTCAAGGACCGCGGTCCGGGCCTGTCGGAGGACGACCTGTCGCGCCTGTTCGGACGCTTCCAGCGGCTGTCGGCGAAACCGACCGCCGGCGAGGGCTCGACCGGGCTCGGGCTCTCGATCGTCAAGCGGATCGTGGAGCTGCATGGCGGAACCGTCAGCGCCGAAAGCGCGGGCGCCGGGCAGGGCGCGACTTTCACGATGCGGCTGCCGACCGCGGCAGGCGATTGAGCATGAGCCAGCACATCTATGTCGTCGACGACGAAGCGCCGGCCCGCGAGATGGTCGGCGACTATCTGCGCCTGCACGGCTTCGAGGTGACGCTGTGCGACGGCGCCGCGAGCCTGCGCCAGGCGATCGCCAGGCAAGCGCCCGACCTCATCGTGCTCGACCTCAACATGCCGCAGGAGGACGGGCTCTCGATCGTGCGCTCGCTCAAAGCTCAGGCCGCGGTGCCGGTCATCATGCTGACCGCGACCGCAAGCCCGATCGACCGCGTGGTCGGGCTCGAGCTCGGCGCCGACGACTATCTCGCCAAACCCTGCGAGTTGCGCGAGCTGCTCGCCCGGGTCCGCTCGGTGCTGCGGCGAAGCGCGGCGCCGTCGGTTGCGCCAGCGGCTTCGCCCGCGCCAGGCCAGCATGTTGCGATCCGATTTGGAACCAAGTGGCTCGATGTCGATGCCCAGGTGCTGCGCGACCAGGACGGCAACGAGCACCCGCTCGCGAGCTCCGAATTCGCCTTGCTGAAGGCCTTCGCCGAGAACCCGAGGCGGGTTCTATCCCGCGAGCGGCTGCTCGATCTGGCCGAGGCCCGCGACCGCGAGGCGTTCGATCGCGCGATCGACGTGCGGATCACGCGCATTCGCCGCAAGATCGAGCCCGACCCCGCCCACCCCTCGGTGATCCGCACGGTGCGCGGCTCGGGCTACCTGTTCTCGCCCGACGGCAGCGCGTAGGATGGGTTGAGCATCGCGAAACCCATCGCTTTCGTATTGCCGGGAGATGATGGGTTTCGCTCCGCTCAACCCATCCTACGGGGGGCTGCGCAGGATCGCCATGGAGCGCTCGTTCAAGCGGGAGGTCGAGGCGCTGCGGCTCGGCGCGGGCGAGACCTTTCGCGGCGAAGGCATTCTGGCGGTCACCAAGGCGCTCTTGCAGTCGGGCGTGAGCTATGTCGGCGGCTACCAGGGCGCGCCGGTCTCCCATCTCATCGACGTGATGGTCGAGGCCGAGGATCTCCTCGCCGATCTCGGCGTGCACGTGGAGACCTGCGCCAACGAGGCCGCCGCCGCCATGCTCGGCGCCTCGATCAACTATCCGCTGCGCGGCGCGGTCACCTGGAAGTGCTTCCTTTTCGCTCCGGCAAGGGACACCCTACGAAATGGTCGAGAACCGCGATCGGTCGCATCCCGTTCCCGAGGATATGGAATTCCAGGAGCGCGCCTGGCGCGCGGAGCGCATCGCCTGGGGAGTGATGGGCATTTTTGTCCTGCTTGCGCTCCTCGGCTTGTTCTCGAGCGGGTTCTTCAGCGCAGCCAGCACGGCGACCCCCGATGGCGCGGTCACAGTCGATTATGACCGCTTCGCGCGCAAGACCGCGCGGAGCAATTTTTCGATCCGGATTGCGGCGCCATTGCCCGCAGAGACGCTCGTTCGCATGAGCCCGGCCTTCGAACAGTTCTATGTCATCGAATCCCTTTATCCGCAGGCTGTCCGCAGCACGGCAGGCGCTGCGGGCTTGGAATTCTTCTTCGCACCGTCCGCCGCCGGCGATCTCTCAATTCACATCGCCGCCCGCGCCCAACGCTTCGGCGTTGCACGTTTTGAAATCGAGGCGGCGGATCGAGGCAGCGTGGCATTCACCCAGATCATCTATCCCTAGAGGTCGAACATGGAAACCGTGGTCAAGACTGCCCTCATCTATTTCCTTCTCCTCGCGCTCATCCGCCTGTCGGGACGGCGCACGATCGGGCAGATCACCACCTTCGATTTCATCCTGCTGCTGCTCATCGGCGGCGCCACCCAGCGAGCCTTGCTGGGGCAGGATTACTCGGTGACCAATGCCGTTATCGTCGTCGTCACGCTCGTCGTGATCGACGTGGTCTTGTCGCTGATCGAGCGGGATTTCCCGACCTTCTCGAAGATCGTCAACGGCAGCCCGTTGATCCTGGTCGACCATGGACGCCCGCTGCCGGCAAGATTGCGGCGAGCGCGGCTCACCGAGCAGGAGGTTCTCGCTGCCGCGCGCCGGACGCACGGCATCGAGCGTCTCGAGGACATCAAGTTTGCGATCCTGGAAGGGAACGGACACATTTCGATCATCCCGGCGGCAAAGCCGGGCAGTTCCTGATCGCGCCCTTGGACGCAAATATACAGCCGTCATTGCCGGGCTTGACCCGGCAATCTATCTTTTTCGCATGAAAGTCTTTTACGAGATGGACCCCCGGGTCAAGCCCGGGGGTGACGAACGTGGGGGTGCAACGGCCGAGACAAACCGGCCGCACCATACTCTACAGCACGCCCTCCCCTCCGGGCTGCGGATGCCACCATTCGGTCATGGCTTGCGGCTCCAGATCATCCAGCAGCGCATGGGTCTCTTCGAGTTCGGCGGCAAGCGCAAGCCAAGCCGTCGTCAACTCGAGCAAGCGTTCCTTGACCCGCGCCGACTGAGCGGTCTGCGCCAATTGTGCGAAGCGAAGTGCTCGTTGCCGGCAATCGTCTGGATCGACCATTCGCCCCTCTCCCTGCTCTTGATGCCCAGGCCGGGCGCCGACCGCGGGTGAGCGCCGAAAGGCCACGCCGCGGGCTCTCACCAGCCGCCCACGGGCAACGCCGGCCTGCTCGACTCCACGGCTTCGATGAACTCGCAATTATGAGCCACGCGAATCCAGGAATCCCGCAGCTTGCTCAAAAGGATGCGTGCCTGCTCGTCGGCCGTTTCCTCGGCCCGGGCGGCGCACTCGGCGGCCTTCGCCCAAGCTTCCGTTGATTGCATGGTGAGCCTCCCGCGACGCCCGTCCGTCGTCCCGCGATTCAAAAATAGCGAACGGCGATATTGGTTCCATGACAGGAGGACCCCACGCAAAATTTTTAGACATATCGAACCGCCGCCAGTCCGCCGCCGCGGATCGCTCGATGAGCCGCGGCATGCTGTCGTGCGCCAAGCTGGCCCCAAGGGCGCGACATTTGAAACAGGCCGGAGAGGGTCACTTCCCCCCAAACCGTGCTGGCACCATCTATAGATGGCCGACGGGAAAAATGGCCCTATTTTGTGGGCGCGGCGTCTGCCGTCGCACGGGGGTGGGGGCCCATAGGCGCTAAGATAAAGCGGCAGCAGCGGGGCCTTTACCTCTCCCCGCTTGCGGCGAGAAGAGCCTGCCTTCGGGCTTGACCCGAGGGTCGGATTGCGCGCGTCTTTCGCGCGCAATCCGGGTGAGGGGACCCTCCACAAAGCTCAGTCTTTGGATAGTCCCCCTCACCCCGACCCTCATCTGCGCTAGGATAAGCGGGAGCCTCAATCTCTTGGTCGTCATGCCCCGCGCAGGCGGGGCATCCAGTAACCACCGAGCAAGCTATTGAGGCCAAGTCATGCCTTTTCCCGAGTTCGGTGGTTACTGGCTCGTCCGCATTCGCGGACGATGACACGGAGAGAGGGCGCGTCTACTTCTCGAGCGCCAGCGAAATCACCTCTGCCGGTTCCGTCGCGGTGCCGACCGTGAAGGCGATGTACTGCTTGCCATTCGCCATATAGGTCATCGGCATGCTCCCCATCATGCCGGGAATGCTCGCCTCGGACAGAACCGCTCCGGTCTTCTTGTCATACGCGCGGACAACATGAGCCCCGCCCCATCCTTCACCCGCGATGAGCAACGTCTTCGTGACGAGAAGCGTGGCGTGCAAGTTGATGCCGCCCGTGTTCGGCAGGTTCATGCCGTTGAGCGCCGGATTCTGAGACACGCGCGCTGGCGTCGTTCCGAGCGGCGCCACCCAGGCAAATTCACCCTTGTTGAGATCGAGCGCCGTGATCCGGCTGTACGGCGGCTTCAAAATGGGCAGTCCTTTGACCGTTAGATTGGCGCCCGGTCCGCGCGAGAACCTCAGGTCCGACTTCGGATCATTGACAACGGTGATGATCCCAGGACCGGTTTTCGAGGGGATGTAGAAGTAGCCCGTTTCGGGGTCGAAGCCGCCCCCCTGCCAGAGCGAACCTCCGGTGCCGCCCGGGTTGTACCAAGTGCCCTTGGTGCCGTCCGGCTTGATTTCGGAGGGAGGCGTGAATACCGGGCCCAGGCGATACTGCTTGGCAATCCTCAACGCTTCAGCCCGAAGCTCGGGGGTAAAGTCGATGAGATCGTTCTCGACATATCCTTGGTAATCGTAGGCGGGTGGCTTGGTCGGATGCGGCTGCGTCGGCCATGCGCGTTCGCCGGGCACATCGCTCGCAGGCGCGGGGCGCTCCTCGAACGGCCATACCGGCTCCCCTGTCACTCGATCGAGCACATAGGCATAGCCCTGCTTGGTCAGCTGCACGAGCGCTTTGACCGGCCTGCCGTCGACCGTCATATTCACCAGGGCCGGCGCGGATGGGAGGTCGTAGTTCCAGATGTCGTGATGGGTGATCTGGTAATGCCAGATCCGCTTGCCGGTTTCGAGATCGACGCAGACAATGGAATTGGCAAACAGGTTGCTGCCCAATCGGTGGCCGCCATAGTAATCGTCGGTCGGAGATTCCACCGGGAGATAGGCGTAACCGAGCTCGGGATCGACTGAAATGGGCGCCCACACGCCGGTGTTCCCGGTGTAGTCGTTGGACCCATTCTCCCATGTCCCCGCGCCAAGCTCTCCAACCTTGGGGACCGTGTGAAACGCCCACTTCTGCTTGCCGGTGTGCGCATCGAAGGCCATCACATAACCGGGCGTGTTCCGCATCGAGGGCGGGGTGAATCCCTCTTCGAGGGCGGGCGGGATAATGACCGTATTCTTGTACACCATGGGCGGCGAGCTGTTGCCGATGCGAGTGACATGGTCGAACTCAACGTTCAGCTCTTTCATGAGATCGACCGCGCCGTTGACGCCGAACGACGTCACCGGTAGGCCGGTCTTGGCGTCCAACGCCACGAGATAGAAGCCGGTCGTGACGACGAAAATCCGCTCGTCTTGGCCGTCCGTCCAATAGGCGACGCCGCGCCCTGCATTTCTCCTTGGCGCCATCCGGTCTCGGCCGCCTTCGTCCATCCCCATCCACATCCACAATTGCCGGCCCGTCGCCGCGTCGATGGCGGCGACGACGCGTTGACCGCCGGCGGCCGTGTACAAAACGCCGTGGGCCATGATCGGGGTCGATTCACTCCGATAAATCGCGAGCTTCGGGTCTCCGTTGCCCTGCGCGGTTCCTCCCAGTGACGAGGGCGCAGGCCCAATCGCAGGTTTCCAGCGCCAGGCAATCTTCAAATCCTTGAAATTATCCTTGTTGATCTGGTCGAGCGGCGAGTAGCGTGTGCTGAGCGGATCACTGTTCAAATATCGCCACTCGCCAGGCTTCGCGGCAACCGACAGCTCCGCTTTCGCCTCCTGGCTTTGCGCCGGCAGCGTCCCCGCCACGATGGCGAACAGAATCAAGGTGAGAAAACTTACAAACGTGAACCGCGATCGTGCCATGGCTTCCGTCCGTTTCCCTTGGGTCGCTCTGCTTCCGAACTTAACGCATGTTCCGGTCGAATTGATCCGGCGATTGCATACCCACGTTCGTCACCCCCGGGCTTGACCCGGGGGTCCATCGCATAACAGGTCTCACGCGAAGAAGATGGATTGCCGGGTCAAGCCCGGCAATGACGACCGAATGGTTGCGTCCAAACGAACGAAACATGCTTGGATGCCGGCGGCCCGCTCACTCCGGCTTGATCCCGGCAGCCGCGATCACCTTGCCCCATTTCGCATAGTCTTCGCTGATGACCTTCGCATAAGCCGCCGGCGTGGTGCCGACCACATCGACTCCGATCGCGGCCATGCGCTGGTGGAAGCCGGGATCGGCGATGATGCTTGCGATCTGGCGATTGAGCGTCTCGACAATGTCGGGCGGTGTGCCGGCCGCGGCGACCAGCCCGACGCCCGAGCCAACCTCGAAGCCTGGAAAGGCCGTCTCGGACAGGGTCGGAACATCCGGCAACGAGGCGATCGGTTTGAGGCTGGTTGCGGCGATGGCGCGCAACTTGCCTTCCTGGATCAGCGGCAACAGCGAGTTGATGGCGCCGATGAACATGTCGATGCGCCCGGCCACCAGGTCCGGAATGACCGCCGTGGCGCCGCGGAACGGCACATGAATCAGATCGACCCCGGCATGCATCTTGAACAGTTCGCCGCCAAGATGCTGCGGAGTGCCGACACCCACCGAGCCGAAAGTCAGTCTGCTCGGCGAACTCTTTGCCAGGGCGATAAAGTCCTTCACCGTCCGCACCGGCAGACTTGCCGGCACGACCATGACGAAGGGAACGTCGGCCACCAGGTTGATCGGAGCAAAATCCGTGACCGGATTGTAGACCGGATTGCGCGACAGATGCGGGCCCATGGTGAAGGAGGCGGGCGCGACCAGCATGACATGGCCGTCCGGCGGCGATTTCGC